>ENA-OWNT01003565-OWNT01003565.1-seawater-metagenome-genome-assembly--contig:-NODE-3565-length-14524-cov-5.093653_pt1 | contig 14524 bp, 18 predicted proteins | sample MGYA00238136_ERZ651165 | MGnify/ENA primary metagenome ERZ651165 (study PRJEB26861, sample SAMN08777766) | seawater metagenome | isolation source: coastal seawater | place: USA: Florida | collected...
CCCTCCGAACATCAGGGTTCGGGGCCACCTGATCACATGCGATCGCCCAGATCAACTGGAGTGGCGTCCGCAATCAGTCAGCTCTGGTCGTTGTAGGGCTCGGCGGGCGAACGAAGGAGCCCGCAATTGCGCACAACACGGTCCCGACAAACGACGTGCGCGCCACTTGATGTTCGAGAGCCCTGAACACGGGGCGCGCATGTCGTTTGTCGTGTGTTGCACGCTGTTCCGGGGCAGTACGGACGCGGTCGCACGCAGTGGTCGTGCCGGCAGGAGCCCGCCGACGGCCGTCCGCGCTGACTACTGGCCAGTGCTCGTTGAGTCCGCCCACGTTCAGGCCGGTCGCGCCCTCCTTGAGGCGCGGAGTGGCAGCGTGAGCATTGAACGCCTGGATGACCGCCGCCAATGCGCCACTCTCGATGGCTGTTGGCCTTCCCGGGAGGCCGCCCCGGGGTCGGTGAGCCAGAACATCGTGATGGAGGCCATATACTCGTGCTGATGACCATCCGTGACATGGCGAGGAACGCGACGGTGGCGCTTCGCCTCTCGGCGGGCATCGCACTGGTCGCTGGTTGCTCGGGCGAGGAACCAGAGGCGCCATACTTCGAGTCGGCAGTTTCGGGTTGTGAAGAAGATCCGTTCGACGGCACGCGGATAAGCTTCGTTTTGGTCCGGGTAGGCCACGCCGCAGGCTGGGACAATGTGGAGGAGGTAACCGCAGAGTTCCGGGTTGGGCTTGGTTGGGACGCGGATGGCATCGACACCCGAGCCTCCCTCGCGCCGGACACCGACCAGATTGCCTCCGACGAGGTCATCAGGTGGCGGGGGGAGATAGTGGCGCTGACCTGTGGGGGAGACCCGGTCCTGCTCGAAGCCGTTGACCGGTCGGGGCAGCGCACGACCGCCACGTACTCCTCCGCCGGCGGTCTCGTCACGGACTGATTTGCGCCAGGCGCTTCGTGAAGCAGGCGCTGGAATTGCCGGGACGCGTGGGTACCGAGATTGAGCGAGGCACAGACTGCCCCAGTGACGGTCGTGAGCCGGAGAGCGCCGCCCACACCTCGGTGTTCGGCCAGCCTCCGTCGGGGCCGCCTGGCCGAGGGGTCGCTCTCATCCCTCGATGCTCGGGCGGCGTGCACGGTGCCGCGGACGCAGAGACCGATTTCCCTCTCGGCGGTCGCGAGCCTTGAGGAGTGCGTACCCAGCGAGCTGCCACGGCGGCTCCGCTCCGCTCGGCTCGCCTGCCCCCTGAAGCCGCGCTCGCCCCCTCGATGGCTGAGCAGCGGGACCCGGCACGCGGAGTCAAGGTCCGCCTGCCCTCTTGAAGCCCGTGAGCCGGCGCGATCGGCTCCGTCCTGATCGTCGGCAGGGTGCGCCGCCAGCGACTCGTCGTCTTCAAGCGAGTTCCCAATTCCTGGACTGAGCGAAGCGAGGGAAGGATTGGGGACTCGCGCGCAGGACCAGCCCTGGAGTAAACGAAGTGTCGAAGGGTTGGGCCGGTGAAGTGGCCACCGCGGGGAAGGGGACTGCGCCCTGCCGCTGGCGCTGGTCGTGTAGCCGAATGTCCGCCGCTGGCACCACTGACCTCTCGGCCTGGCCGGGGAGGACGTCGACCTCGGTCCGTGTGGACAGCTCGCTCGAGTACCCGCACGAGGAGCCCAGCGCGCATCACCCCTCTCGGGCGGCCGCAGCTCTGGGGCGAGCGCCCGTCAGGGGAGCACGCCGTTGCGAACACGACCCTCATGGGCGCTTGGCCTGATGGCGAACACGCCTTCGGGGTCGGGAGCCCATCACGCCCCCTTCACTCAAGGCCCTGATGTCCTCGACGCAGCGCTCGTCAAAGGGCGCGCCACCTGGAGCATCGACGGAATGGCGTGCAACACGGTCCCGACAAACGAAGTACGCGCCCCCTGATGTCCGAGAGTCCCGACCTCAGGGGCGCGTATTTCGTTTGTCGTGTGTTCAGCGAAGTGCCGTTGGGTCTGCGCTTGCGATAGCGAAGCGGACCGGCTGGCCGGGGCGCGCGCGATGTTGCCTTGTCGTTCGCGCTGATTGATGAGCCCGTCGCACTGCGAGGCGATGACGCGAGTCGTTGACAAGCAGGCTGATCGCGCACATCTGGATGTCGTTCACTACTTCGGAACGGGAGGCGGGCGTGCTGCAATCAGTCGATATCGCAGTGGTCTTCGCGGCCGCGATGAGGGATGAGCAGGTCGGTGGCTGGACCCCTAGCCAGGGCTTCCCGCTTGACTGGGCCGCAGGCGACTCGTACCGCGGGAAGAAGCCCTGAGGCACGGGGATGTGCCCGACGGGCTGACATAGGTCTGACGCGTCCCGGGCCTGGCTGGCGGGGATTCACGGGAGCTGTTGTTCCCTACTTCGATGGCACGGTGCTCAGCCTGACGGCGAACGGCATCACGATCGATGGCGAGTCATGAATCAGTCGAAGAACCCGACGAGCTCCAACGCCTCGACGAACTCACTTGAATAGCCCCAGCTGAGGAGATCCTCGGGCTCTTCAGCAGTCCCCAGCTGCCCGGCTCGGTCCCGCCCGGCCCGACTCACGGGCTTCGCCTCTTCAGAGCGGCTCTTCTTCGCGGGGTTTGCCCATTGCACAACCAGGGTCCGGCCGTCTTGCATTTCCGCCCTCCACGTCTGGAGAGAGCCCTCAACCCCCAAGGCAAGCTGCAGCTCCAGTGCGAGTCCCAGAAACTGCTGAACCTCCTCCGCGGGCATGACGCCGTCTGGCTCGTTGAGCCGGACGGCGTAGGCGAGCACGCACGGCGCGGATGCGCAGTCCATCCCGACGAACTCAGCGTCCCGGTCCTGGTCTAGACCCCTGACCACTGCAGCGACCTCCGGAACGCGAGAGTTGAGCGTGTCGGGCTGGTGGTGGCTGGGAAGGTCCGCGAAGTCCATTCGATCTCCGAGGAAGCCCTGGAGCTTCGCTCGAAGAAGTTCCGCGCGGCTGTGCTTCAACGAAGCGCCAAGATCGGTCGTCGCTTCTTCGCACCTAACCAACGCCTCGGAGCACGAGGCCGGGCCGCTCCCTTCGGAGGGCTCGCCGGTCAAGGCGGCGATCGGTGGGGCGACTTTGCCCGCCTCGTGACGAACGCCAGCGCCGAACCCAGCCAGAGCCGAGACCGCGAGAAGGAACCCCAGGAGGGCCATATCTCTGGGAGCTAGACGTACCAATCCGGTCTAATTCTCGCCTCAGGCTTGGTGCCGGGAGGTGGGACGTTCAAGCCGTGGTCGGGACAATCATCGCAGTCGACTTCCGTGTCCCCTCGCACGATGGGCTCTGATTCACACGTGGTCGGGCACCCTGGCGGAGATACCTTCCTTGAGTAGTGCGTGAAGGTATGGCAGGTCACAACGCCGCCATTGGGGCAGGTGCTGTAAATCTCCGGTCCCGGCACGGTCCACTCAACCTCGGTGCAGTCACAGTCTCCGCCTCCCAGGATGATGGGAGGCTCACCTCCGCCGAGGCCGCCTCCTTCACCTCGGGCGAAGGCAGGCGCCCCGAAGTGCCCGCCTCCCAGTGGAGGGCCCGGTACCGCACCAGGATCAGCCCCAACGGGACCCCCCAGCCAGGGCCCGGAGCCGTCGCACGAGTCGCAGTTGCAGCCCACGACTACTCCGAGACGATCTGGACCGTGCCGCCGACGCGCGCGAACCCCGTCCCGTCCGTCACCTTCACGAGCCAGCCGTAGCGCATGATCTGCATGTTGCCCGTGTGGTCCGGCGTGGTCTTAGTCGGGTCCTCGTAGGCGTCGGGGAAATGGTAGCCGGTCGTGCTGGTCGCCGTCTCGTCGTTGAAGCTATCGAAGCTTTGCGGATCGTCGTACGTGTTCGCGAACTGGAAGCCCGGCCGAACGGTCACGCTGCCACCGGGAGCCTGCAACTCCCACGCACAGCGGATCTGACGCACTCCGTTGGTGCTCATCCAGCCGGTTGCCGGGATGAACTCCTCGGAGGTCGAGTCGGTGATGACGGTGGTCCAGGGCAGGTTGACGGTCTTCGCGCTCATGCTCGTTCCCCCATGCTGCGGGGATCGATGGCCAACGTTTCAGTCGCTGGCCTCCCCCCGGAGCCGATTTGATGGAAGTTACGCTAGAGCGGTTTGGACGAATTGACAACCGCTCAACAGTCTAAATCGACACCAAAGGCCGCCATGGCGCACACCTGGGGATCGAGATTCGCGGTCAGGGCTGTTCGGCACGACCCGCTCATCGAGCTGTTAGCGTGCGTATCGGTGCCCCCGAGATCCCCGGCCAGCGCGTGGACCTGGCAATCCTTGAGCATCATGAGTCCGACATCGCAGCAGATCCCAACTGCCAATGAGCGTTCCTCGGCATCCCGCGACCGGTGGCCGGACCGCGCCCCGCGCGGGACGGGTGCCGCGAGCGCCCTGATGATCGCAACGGCATTTCGCTGAACACGGTCCGGGTAAACGCTGTGCCGGCGGGGCAGCAGCGTTGCCAGCCCTGATCTAGGCCGCCGGCATGGCGTTTACCCTGTGTTAGGCGGAGTTCCGGCGGCACTACCGAAGGGGCCCCAGGACGGGGCCCCGTTCCGAAGGCCTACGGGCGTATTCTGGGCGACGCGCCAGGCCGTCGGCAGAAAGAGGTGTTCATGGAGGCTGTCATCGACTTCTTGAAAGAACACCTGGTCAAGGTTCTTCGCTTTAGAGAGTGGATCGTCGAGGCTCCGACGACGGGCCACTCGCTCGTTCGTGTCCTTCTGATCTGGGCCCTACTGCTGGCGCTGATGGCGGCCTACTGCGTGAAGCTGGGCCTCGGCGTAGACGACTACCTTGTGGGCCTCGGAGGCGGCGCACTGCTCGGTGCTTCGCTGATGGTCATGGTGTTCCGGTGGGTGGCGGCAGCCCGTCACCAGTTGGCTGTGCAGGCCAGTGATCCCTCCGTGGATATTCGGGCTGTCGATGTTCGAGTATCGGCGACGTATGAAGGAGCCTTCCGCCTTCGAATGACGCTTGTGAATCGAGGGCCGGCGACATGGCGGGTAACGCGTGCTGTGCTGACTGACGGGCGTCTTCACCCTCAAGGGGGAAGCCTGCTGCGCGAGGTTTACGACCGCGGTGCCGAGAACGGTGAGCGTGGGGTGTTGAGGCCCGGTGGAACCTGCCAGGTTGTCTTCGAGGGCCGCTTGGATGGTTGTGAGGTCGAACCCGAGACCGATTGGACGAACTTCATGGCGGGGCGACCGGGAGTTCACGGTGGAGAGGCAGGGTTCATTGGAGTCCACCGGCTCGCCACTGACGGTTCCTGGGTGCCTGGGCCCGTGGTCGAAATTCGGGAGCTGGTGTGGGGCGACCATCTCAGCGCGCCGGTCTACATCACCAGGCATTTGCACTGATATGAGAGGCTGCGAAGCAACATCGCAGGGCGTGCCCGGCGGCTTTGTTCAACTTCCGTCCTGAGAAGCGCAGATGCAGCTCAGCGTCTTGGCCCGGAATAACCAGACCGACGAGTGGACGGAGATCCTTGAGCGAGGGGGATGGAGCCGAATGGGTCTTCGGCAGGCATCACTACCACCCGGACGAACTCAGGGGGTGAGTCGCTTCGCGGATACCTCTGCGATCAGGGTGCAGGCGGACTTGAAGCTGACGGTCCTCGTCCCGGTCAGCAGACCGTCCGGCCCCAGCTTGAGGTTGTAGTTGCTCCGATTCCCGCTGCTCTCGCCGTCGAGCACGAGCGTTTCAGTCGTTGTTGCCCCCTTGTACTCGGTCCAACTCGTGTTCCCGAAGACGTTGGCCTCGGCCTCTCCGTCTGGCTTGACCTGAAGGAAGAGGTTTATCGCCCAGACGGTTCCGACCGGGTTGGACTCGTCACACGTGTTCGTCTTGACGGTCTCTTTCATGGACCATGCACCGGCAAGGTCAGTGGCGCTTGGGGCGCTGAGAACGCTCCCAGGGGTCATGAGCGTTACGAGAAGAAGGGTCACTGCGGCCAGTCTCATTGGGCTCCTCCGCTTGGCTGTGCAGGTTGCGACTCTACTACGAGCGCCCAGAGACCGACCTCTTGGATTGAGGTCGTGGCGCGAGCCGTCCCGGACGGACGGCGGCGGGAGAGCTTGGTCATCGGCCGGAATTCCGCCTAACACGGTCCCGACAAACGATGTGCGCGCCACTTGATGTCCGAGAGTCCTGACCTCAGGGGCGCGCATGTCGTTTGTCGTGTGTTGTACGGCGTTCCGAAGCACGGTGGTCGCGCGCAGACCGTCTGCATCGCGGACATGTGAAGCGCCGACAGCCCGGCTTCGGATTCGCTCGTTCAGCGAGGTATCTCCCGCTCATCAGGACTGACCGCTCCCTCGAAGCAGCCCCGTGGCAGCACCTGCGCTGGGTCGACATCGCTTGCGGCGCGAGTGACAGGGTCGGACGAGGCCACAAGTGGGCGGGCCACGCTTCAGAAGCGGGACCGACCGTCGCGGAAGCGCCGCGCGTCAGTCGGGTCGATTGTCTCGTAGTCGGAGGTCACCAGCGTCTCGACCGACTGCGCGATGGCGGGCCCCAGGCTCGCGATTCGGGCTTTCCATCCTGGATAACTCGCGCCGAGACAGAAGACGTCCAGCACGAACGACTTGAGCGCATCCCGAACAAAGGGTCGCTTGGCCTGGTCGCGAACCCGGATGCATTCAACCAGGTCGTACTCTTGTTCACCTCCAGTAGCACTGAGGTGCGGCAGTAGTGTGGCCAGAGCGTACGAGGAGCCGAGCGCTCCTCCGAGGAACAGGGCTGCGTTCAGGAGCCTTGCCCCCCCCGGTCGGGGGACGGCGCCGATGGCCGCTTCCGATAGGTACAGGGCTAGATAGTCGGTCATGACATCTGAGGCCGAGTCGACGTCAGTGCCGTCGTCCTCTGAGGCCGGCCGATACCACCGCTCCTCCGCGGCCGTGAGCTCATCCTCGACCGAGTATCCGGTCACGGTCGATACCTCGACCCACGGGCCCGACGTCCCGTCCTCAACAGCCTGCCTCAGTGTGTCGACGTCCATTGCTATCACCCAAGGCGCTTTGCAGAACGGCAATGTGAGTCTCGATCCTTACTCAGGAGGTTCGCCCGTTCTCCTGCGATCAGTGTATTCGACATGCGGCGGGATCGAGTGATGCCGCCTGCTCCGCGACCGCTGAGAGCCTGAGGACCCCGTGCGCGCCTAGACGTTCGGCAGGGTGCGCTGCCAGCGCGAGGAGGGACTGCCAGCGAGTTCCCAACGCCTGGACTGGAGCGCAGCGGAGGGAAGGATTGGGGACTCGCGGCGCAGCACCAAGCCTGGAGTAAGCGCAGCGTCGAAGGCTTGGGGCGTACCAACGACCCGCGGGCAAGAGGGGAGAGCACCCTGCCGTCCGCTGCGGCGTTGCCCGCCCTGCGCCTTGGCTGCAGGCTCCGCCAAGCTGATACGCGGTGACCGGCGTGAGGACGAGCACCCGCGCTGCCCACTCACGGAGATCCTGACCGACCCGGTGGACGCAGAGCCCCCACCGCTGACCGAGCGGACGACGGCACCTGAGGGACTGCGCGGCCTCCTCGGCCCGCCCTGATTCCAGGCAGCCGCCTCGCCGACCTGACGCCCGGCCAACGGCGTGAGGACGAGCACCCACGCTGCCCGCTTACGGTCGACGTGACCGACCTGGACGACGAAGAGCTCCAACGCCGACCGAGGGAACACGGAGCCTGACCGACCGTGCGAGCTCCTCCGCCAGCCCTGGTCGCAGGCTGCTTCGGAGCCCAGCTCCAGGTGCGAGACGGCCGTCAGCTCGAGCAATCGGCTCCTGCGCTCCGTGTCTCGCGTGCGCCCACGATGTGCTCCGCCCGGATCACACCAACGACACTCACCAGCTGAGCGCCCGGGGAGACCCGACCCCCACCCACCCAAACGACTTGATCATCTCGACGCGCCCGGATTTGAGCACCGTCCGTCCTGCTCATCGAGAGGAATGCCGTACAACACGGTCCCGACAAACGATGTGCGCGCCACTTGATCGTTGAGAGCCATGACCGTCTGGCGCGCATGTCGTTTGTCGTGTGTTCTGTGATGTGCGGTTCCCGAGTCTTGTCGTAGCCAGCGCCCCACGGCCTGCCGGGGGGCGGGCGGCGCCGCCTTTCACTCCGCGTCCTGCTACCGACACTGCTGCCCTGGTGACGAGAGCCGCAACAGCAGCTACGAGCAGGTGGGCTCATCGCCGCCGGTCCCTTCGACCATCAAGCTTTCTGCAAGCCCGGGTTCGAGCAAGCTCAGCTGCCAGCGCAACTCGGCGTCAAGGTCCTGTCTTCGGTAGGCGAGGCGCAGCTGCTCCTGGTCAATGCGATGACTTCGCCCATCAACGCTTGCGAGATCAACCTTGAGCCCCAGGGGATCGAGACGGGCCGAGAGGCGAAGACCAGACTGATCTGACAGAACAAGAAACCGTGGCACTGAAGTCTCGTCTCGTACCAACCGCAGGGCGCGATCGTGCGTACACGCCAGGGTCTCAAAGAGAGACAAGAGCCGCGCCGCCGTCCAGTTGGCTATTACCCCCCCTCTCGTCTCGTGAGGAATCTGGGCGGCGACGACCAACTCCGCCAACGCCGCAAGAGCAACCTCCTGAGCTTCCTCAGCATTGCCGGAGGAGGCCCCGACCTGACGCCGCCAGAGCTCGCGAAGCGCTCTCCACAGCGCTGGACCTGCAACGACACCAATCAGGAGCATGATCGTCAGGTACAGCACGAGGTAGCCGAGAAGCGCAACCAAAACGAACTCCCCAGGGTTGTCGATCTCGAAACCAACCAGCATCCCGGCAAGAGCGCAGAGGAGCGTCACGAGTCCCAATGCCGCTGCCCCCACAACGAACCGGACCCAGCTATATGTGTTGTAGAGAAGGTCGCCGGTCATTCCCAGGAGCCAGCTCACCGGAGTCGCCAACCACTCCCCCTTCTCCCAGTACAGTGCTTTCAGGTCGTCGAGCGAGTCCGAAACCAGCGCTAGGTACCAATCGCTCAGCACCAGATCAATTGCGTCCCTCGACTCGGCGGTCTCCCCTTCAGTACTGGAGGCAAATCCTCGCCTCTCGGGGGGGCTGGCTGCCAACGCCTGTAGGGAGTCGAGCGCCGCTGCGGCCATAGCGAGCCCGAGAAACGCGAGCAAGAACACCAGAGCGACTACTGCTAACAAGAGGCCAACCGCACCGCCAATAGCTTCGACCTTCGGACGAACGATGAGTTCCATGAACGAAGGGAGGATACCGATCACCAAGTCGGCGCCCTCAGCGACCACCATGAGCCCGAGCACCCCAGAGCTCACGAATCCGAGCAGCAAGACCAGAAGGAGAATGCGCGACGAGAGCGCACCCACGAGAGCGACGCATCCCGGCCCTTCGACTGACTCTTCCTCTTGCCCGTAGCGTGACCCTGTCGGGGACCATGGAACCCGCGAAGCGACGAGTTCCTCGGCATCCGAGAAGGCAACCGGTGAGAGGGGATCGAGGACAAAGAGCGCGTGGAGCCATTTCATCAGGAAGGTCCTCCCGCTGCAGCAGCGGCTAACCCAGGTTAACCGAAACGCGCGCCGCGGCCGGCGAGGGCTTCTGACGTGCGGTCGGCGCGCACTTCGGTTATCGGATCGTGCTCAGCGAGACCGAACAATTCGCTCATCGGGATCCAGGCTTCGCGGTCGCTGTCGCAACAATGGGCTGTGCACGTGCTTCCCCTCGCAGTTGGGGCAAGACGAGACCTGGGCCAGGGTAGCTCTTGGACTCATCGATCAGTACGGCGCCACATGGGCACGCCGTCCGGCGCGAGTTGACTGATAGTGACAGCCGGAACGGCGCCACATGAGCACGCCTCCGGCGCGACGTGACTGACGACCCGGTGGTGCCACACCCGCAACGGACGTCTGGCGTTGACCTCTATGTGCCCGGTGGCCGGGCCGCGCTTGCGCGGAACGGGTGCCGATGGCGCGCCCGGATGGTCGGAACCGCATTTCACAGAACACGTCCCGGATAAGCGAAGTACCCGCGGCAGTGAGGACGAGAGCCCTCCAACTGGGCGCGGGTATTTCGCTTATCCAGTGTTGGACGAAGTACCCCCCGGTTAGCCTCTTCCTGAGGCGGTCAGGACGACCGCCGGGCCCACGCCGGGATGGTCGTGCGCCCGTACCGACCTCGGGGGTAGCCTGTGAACGTGGAAGGCCGTTGCTTCTTGATTGCCGTTCTAGCGCTGGGGCTTGTCCTGACGGCGTTGCCCTCAGAGGCTCAGCAGGCGAAGTCCGCTGAGTTCGACTATGTCCTGGGCGACTGGACGTCCTGGCGAGGGGAGGGAAGACAGCTCGTATCGGGAACAGCAACTGGGACCTACCGAATCCGTATCAAGGGTGTGGTCCAGTGGGCCGCGGAGCCTCAGTACCCCTGCGAAGTCGGTATCTGGAGTGGCCGGAAGGCGCAGTCAGTGACTCTGGAGGCAGAGCCGGCCTTTGAGCTTGTTGTTGAGGTGCTTCCTGGTACCCACACCCTCGAGTCGCGTCCGGCCCACGATCTGTTCAAGGAGCTCAACTCCGGGGCGCCGGTCCGGGGAACCCAGATCTACTGGGCGGAGTACGGGCCGAGGCTCACGGTCTCCGCGAGTGGGCGACTCACGGTCTCTGGCGCGCACGAGCTACGGCACCAACTGGTGCTCTGGCAGGTCTCTCCTATCGGAGATGTCACGGTGTCCGAGGAGCGCCCGTTGCTGGAGTGGATGTCTGTTCCAGGAGCCGAGGAGTACAACGTCCGCTGGTTCGAGAAGGACCCGGCTACTGGCCGGGTGGTGCGCAGCGTCCAGCAGAACCGCACGACAGCGACCTCAATGAGGTTTCCCGAAGACGTTGTTCCGGGGCGCTCCTACCAATGGGACGTCGATGCGTACGGGCCTGACCTCGGCCGCGGAGCTGTCCCGCTCGCGCGAGGGAACGACTACTTCAGGGCACCTGACGCTCCGCCGGATTGGCGTGAGGAACTGGACTGGGAGGGCCCCCCTCAGCTCCCGGACGCATGGCTCGGCGTCCGTCTCCGTGATGTTCGTGAGTCGCATGATGGCGATGACCCGACGACCGTAATCTCGGTGACACATGTTGAACCAGGATGGCCGGCGGCCAAGGCCGGTCTCCAGCCGTTCGACCGGATCTCCTCCGTTGACGGGGCCGTAGTAGGCAAGGCGTTCGAGGTGACGGAGCTACTGCGCTCGAAATCTCCGGGCGATTCCGTGAAGCTGGGTGTGATTCGCGGCGACGAGGCAGTAGAGGTAGTGGCTGTCCTGCAGGCCTTGCCTGACAAGGGTTCAGCGCCCTGACCTGCGCGTCCGTCCGTTTGTGATCCGAGGTCCCGGACGGACCTCGGTGCTCGGCGCGCGTTCGGGGAGGGGGGTATTTCGTCCAACACGATCCGGGTAAACGAAGTGCGGGCGCTCCCAAGGGTCGCGTGCCCTGATTGGAGGCGCCCGCATTTCGTTTAGCCTGTGTTACGTGATGTGCCGCTGCGTCCTGTTGCGGGAGCAGAGCGGACCGGCGAGCCGGGGCGCGCGCGGTGATTGCCCAGATCTTCGGGGAACAGCTGCAGGAGTGCTCGGCCTGTCCTGGGTACCGGTGCTCCCGCCGTGATGTGCGATGGTGATCCACATCGAGTGGAGCCTGCCCTTTCAGAATCTCGTGCTTGGTGCCGTGGCGCTCGCCTCCCTCCTGGTTCCGCTTGAGCGCAGCTTTCGAGCTCGAGCCCAGGCGCATCTGCGTCCTGGCCTGCGGTTGGACTTGGCGTTCATGGCCCTGCAGTACCTCGTGATGGCCTCGTTGGTGCTGTCTTTCAACGGTTTGCTCCAGCAGGAGCTCGGCTCGCTGTTGCCTGTATCCGCTCTGCACTCGGTGGAGCGTCTGCCGCCGGTCGGTCAGGTGGCTCTTGTGGTGATACTGGGTGACCTGCTGCTCTATTGGGGGCATCGCCTGTCGCATCGGGCCCCGCTCCTGTGGCGGTTTCACTCGATTCACCACTCTTGCCAGCACCTGGACTGGGTGGCGGCGCATCGGGAGCACCCGCTCGATGGGCTGTACAGCCAGCTGTGCTTCAACGTGCCGGCGTTCGTGTTGAGCATCAATGTCGGGCTCCTGGTGCCGGTCCTGGTCTTTCGGGGCGTCTGGGCAGTGTTCATCCACAGCAACGTCAGAGCGCCCCTCGGTCTCTTCGGCTTGTTCTTCGGGGACCCTGTACTGCACCGCTACCACCACAATCGCGAGCGGGCGAGCTGTGCCAACTACGCGAATCTGGCCCCGTACCTGGACCTGCTGTTTGGCACCCACCACAGACCGGCGGACGAGGAGTACGAACTTGGTCTCGGGGAGCAGATGCCCTCAAGCCTGCTGAGCTGTTTGCTCGCGCCTCTACATCCAGGCTGGCGGGCACCGGAGTGACCCAAGACCAACAGTCGTCCGGGTCTGGAGCTGCAAGGTGGGCGAGCTCGGCATGGGCCGTGGCCGGGCTGCTCCTGCTTATCGGGTTCGCTGGCGCCATCGCTGGGCCGAAGTTCGGCGCGATCCAGCAGCGTGAAGCGCGGGCGGAGGTACCGAGGAACCTGGATGCGATTCGCCTGGCGGAGCTTGCCTACTACGAAGAGGCTGGCTCATTCGTCGCAGTGCCGCGAACGCCCACCGAGATGCCTGCGAGCGGACCCGCGGACTGGCCAGAGAACACCGTGTTCGACACGATTGACTGGCGGCCTCACGAAGCAACGAGCGGCGTCTACTGGGTAGTGGTCACCGACGAGGGCGCGAACTTCGAGGTCCACGGTCTCATCGATGCTGATGGGGACGGTGTCCCAGCGCACTACGTCGCAAATCGGGCCGAACGCGCGTGGATGCTGTCGGCGAACAACATCTACTGATCTGTCGATACGCCCGACCTTCGCGAGGCTGAGGTTCCGTAGCGACAGGTGCCCGGGACGCGCTTGCGCGGGACGGGTGCCCGAGCTCCCTCAACGCTGGCAGCGGCATTTCACGTAACACGATCCGGGTAAACGAAGTGCGCGCCCTCCGCACGGCGGGAGCCCTCGCCGGTCGCGGCGCGCATTTCGTTTACCCTGTGTTCTACGCAGTTGCGGACGGGAGTGGCGTTCTCGTCGAGGGGGATCTCGGTGGATGCGAACAGCAAGCCCGACACGGCCTTCCTGAAGAGCCTGATGGGGCCCCTCGAAGTATCGAGGGACAGAATCGAGTCCGAACTCAGGTTCCCGTGGTTCCCTCGGAACGGTCCGATTCTCGCCGCAGCGTTCGTCGCCGCTGCCGCAGGCGCGGTGACCGCCCGGTACTGGTGGATTCTTCCCCTCGTCCTGCTGGGCGCCTTCATGGCGGCGAACGGCGTCTACCTTAAGAAGATGAAGGAAGCCGGCCCGATTCTCAGGAGCGAGGTCTTGGCCGTGGAGCTAGGCCACAAGGGGAGGTATCTAGTCGTGCGCTTTCGCCGCGACGGCCAGCCGATGGTGTTCAGGTACATCTTCCAGTCGGAGGAGGAGCGAGACGCCGCGCTCCACGTCCTGTCTGCTCGGGGGTACCCGCTGGGACCCAACGAACACTCAAGTCTCAAATCGCTCGTTGGGTGAGAGCCGCACTGGTTCAAGCCCCATCGAAAGCATGAGCGTGCCGAAACGACACGGAGGCGTGATGGCGGACCTTTCTTTCGCGACGACGTTGGGTCGGGAATTCGCTCTCGCTCTGGACGGAGTGGAGGGTGTAGTGGGACAGGACGGCTGGTCGGTGTTCTCAAGCGTCCTAGGCGAGCGATGCAGTCCCGCTGGACTCAGGGGTTTGAATAGCTGCGACATCGCTGAACTGTGCCGGGTCGCCAGATCCTTCTTGGAAACAGAGGAAGTGACCGAGGAGGACATTCAGTCAGTCATTCGCGAGGTCGTCTGGCATCACCCGACTGGGCTCAGTGCCCGCCGTCTCATTGAGCTGTTTGAGGGGCGCTCTGACGTCTGGATTGCAGGTCCCGCGTCCGAAGAAGATGTTGTGGCCGTCGAGGCTGCTCTTGGCGTCAAGCTTCCCGCGGACTTCAAGGAGTTCTTGCGCCTCGCAGGCGCGGGGGGACCGTCAGGAAGTGAGATTTCAGGCGTGATTGTCGGGGACGACGGAGGTGGCTCGCTTGTCGGGGACACCCGGGTAGCGCGTGCGAGTGGCCTGCCAGGCGCCTACGTCGTGCTCCAACTCGCTGCTCCTGACGAGTTTGTCTGGGCCCTGGCGTTCGAAGAGTCGAGCGGCCAGTTTGCGGGGGTCGTCGGAGTGGAGTTGACGCCTCTCCACCTCGGAGAGCGCTACTTGAGCTTCAGCGACTGGTTGGAGCGGTACTACGTGCCTTCGATCTGAAGCACGGCGTCTTCCGTCGCGGAAGTCCGCAATTGCGTAGAACACGGTCCCGACAAACGATGTGCGCGCCACTTGATCGTTGCTTGCCCTGAACACCGGGCGCGCATGTCGTTTGTCGTGTGTTGGGCGTAGTCACGACGGCATCC
>ENA-OWNT01003566-OWNT01003566.1-seawater-metagenome-genome-assembly--contig:-NODE-3566-length-14523-cov-3.599889_pt1 | contig 14523 bp, 18 predicted proteins | sample MGYA00238136_ERZ651165 | MGnify/ENA primary metagenome ERZ651165 (study PRJEB26861, sample SAMN08777766) | seawater metagenome | isolation source: coastal seawater | place: USA: Florida | collected...
GTCGACATCGTGCACCGTGGTGTGGCGGGAAGAGCTGTGCCAGCAATGCTTGGCACTTCGAAGGGGCGCCGGCATGCGGCTCAGTCCTCGGCGCCCCATCCCAACTCACAACTCACACAACACACAACACACAATCGTTCCGACTATCTTTCAAAACTCTGGAAAGAATAGAACCAAAAGTACTGGATACCAGTACCTGGTACCGAACATTTCGGTGATTTTGTGCCTGCGGAGGACGGCTAACCGCTAAGCAAACTGCAAAAATAAATGAATTTCACAGTGCAGTACAAAATATCACAATTAACTGACCTAATAGAAGTGAATCATAAAGTAGAATAATAGCGGAAATCAATCAAGATGTTCATTCTATTCGACAGTGACGGCAGTTGGTTGTTGCCGTCAGTTTGTTCGTTCGTTCGTTCGTTCGTTCGTCCGTTCGTTTGTTTGTTCGTTCAAAACTCAAAACTCGCCGTTGGCTGTTCTTTTCTCTTTTGTGTTTCGTTCGTGATGTTCGTTCGTTGTGTGGTGTGTTCTTCTGTTCGTGTTCGTCGTTTCTGTGTTGCGTGCTCTCCGTCTTGTCTTCGTCTCGTTCGTCTCGGTACTGACCTGACTTCGCTGTCCGTCTTCGCGTTGTCTTCGAGTCGTCTGTTGCGTCTTTCTGTGTATTTGTTGTGTCAGTCCTTCCGGCTGTCGTCTGTCGCCTTTGTGTCTTTGTGTCTTTGTGTCGACGTGTCCAAGGGACTACAGCAAGCCACGGTGCTTCGACACTGCCACTTGATCTGTCTCCCTGTCCGCGGGTCTATCCGTGTAGCTCGATGGTAATTTTTCTCGGCTGTCACTGCCGGCGTCAGTTAGTGTTAGTCAGCCATTCTGTCTGCCTGTCCGTCGGTCTGTCCACCAGGCTGTGTGACGACAACTCGACTGCCACCACTTGAAACCTGACGTTTTGGCGCGCGTTTGCTGTTTGAAGTGTACGTCGTTGCAATTTCGTCGACAAAGACAAGGGACTAATTTTTTGCACCAAGTGGGGAGAAATCTACTATTTTACGGAGATCTCGCAGCTGGCCGTCGCACCAATTGAAGTACGTCAAGTTCGGCCAGTTCAATGCAAAGAAACCCGTGTCAGCCAATCATGAGCCGGACGAATATTGTGCACCCATACAGCTCGCCTCCAACAACTTCGAAGATTGTACATCCCTCGTTTCGTCCGCCGAGACCAGATCTCGACATCAGCCTATCAATGGGGGCGCAAACTGCTGCCGCGGCAGATGCTCAAGAGCTGCGCCTACGCGAGCAACAATACCAACAAGAGAAACAACGTGAATTTCAACAGCAGCAGCAGCAGCAGCAGCAGCAGCAGCAGCAGCAGCAGCAGCAGCAGCAGCAGCAGCAGCAGCAGCAGCAGCAACAACAACAGCAACAGCAGCAGCAGCAACAGCAACAGCAGCCACAACAAGCTCTTTCGTACCGACTTCCAGGTGGCTGGAGTGTCAACAAAGACCCCGCATCAGGTGCATGGTATTATTTCAATCATTACACAGGTGTTAGCACGTGGGAGCGTCCCGATGAAATCATCGAAATGCAGCGAATCGCTGCAGCCAAGATGGAAGCTCGTTTACAAGCTGCAAGGTAGGAGCCATTACACCTTATTTTTATTATATAAAGAACCCTCAAAGCTCTATTCATTCCGCGTGAGCGTTGGTCGTTTTAGTGTGCCATAGTATGCCCGATAGCTTCAAAGCCGGCGGTTTCGTCGTGCCAAAATGAGTTCTGCGAGAAGATCATCATCATCACTATCATCGTCGATGGAGCTACTATCATCAGAGGACTGGTCCTCATCAGCATCTTTCGCTCGGACTTCAGTCTTCCTTAGTTTGGAGGGATCGCCACCAGTAGCTTTGACCCATTCCGCAAAAAAATCCACATTATCGTCCGCACCGGCGTCTGTGCTGGACTCTTCATTGCGCGTGCCGTCCAAACTTGCCTTCGCACCGGCTCGGAAAACAGGCAGCGCCTGCTGTGCTTTCTTGCGCTGTTTCTTGGTTTTCTTTGCAGGAACTTGTTGATGTTGAACTTCCTTTGACTGCTGCGGGGCTTTTCTCTTCGCCTGCACGTCACTTGGGCTCTCTGAGGTTGCTGTTGTCTCACTATCGCTCTTGCTGATGGTGTCGACTTCTTTATCTCGCTGAGTAACACTTTGTGGAGCTATGAAAGCGTATGTAACTGCACCTTCGATGCTTGGTGCCTGTCTCATGACGTTGGCACCTCTTGTCCGCACCTGAGGAGTCAAAAGCCAACGTTGCACAATGCTGAAAACAAGGTACAATGGGCAGGCATAGATCAGCAGGGTGAGCGAAGCGTCGCCGACTTCGAACCTCGCTGTATCCATAAAAATCTGATGCTTTGAAGGGAAACTTTTTGGCCAGCGATAGACCAGCAGATGCAGCGACAGTCTTTGTTCACACAGAAGGGATATGCATAAAATAGTCAACACATACAGGTTCAAACAAGTGCCAAGCATTATCGCAACCGCGCATGGAGGATACCTCTATGTCCCAGCTGTCGTAGAAGGCCGAAGTTCGTAGTGTGACATGGACTTGACCACGAGCAGTCAAAAGGGAGTTTTCGCGGCAATCTTTGAAGAAACCAAACCTAGTTGCACAATAACACAAATTGAAGGTGGCGGTGAGTCACAAGCACACTGACACCATTTCGCAAGTTGGCAGCCAACTCACAGAAGGCGCTGCTGACGTTCAACGTCTTGGGATTCAGCATGCGGAAAATTGAATACAATGCGATCAAACTGGCTGCGTAACTGTTCGTTCACAAATTCCGTTCTATTAGATGGTTGGTTGACACGAGCATCACGTGATGGCTTTGCAATGAACGAACCTCTTTTGCTCGTGACAGGCATGAAGCTAAAGACGAGGCATCTATGGAATGATGCACACTTGCTCCCAATTTTGCAAGAGCCCCCAAGTTATCCAGTGCGTCAGGGTATTTCTCCAAAAGCTCTCGTTTCGAATCATATGACGTCGCGACAATGTTGGCTCCTCCAAGAGCCTGCAGCACGCACAAAGGAGAACAACTTTCAAGTCGAGTGTTGGTAGAATTTCAAAGCTTCAAGACAACTCAATGCAAACCGATGCCAAGGACACTGAAAAAGAAAAGTCTCCGTCGCCAATTGTCAAAATTGAGTGTGAGGGTGTGTAGCGTCCTCCTGTTGGATTGCAGCCGAATGATTGAAGTTGTGCACGCGGAAGCAATGCGTCAGTCGCGCGTGTGTGTTTGCAAAACATGTAAAGTGTGAGTTGGACGAGCACGCTGTTTTTGAACGCACCGGCAACGCCGCGTTGACTTGACGTTTGAGCAATATAGCTGGAAAGTCCTTTCGCACTTTTTAGCAAGTGGGACTGAATGACAACTGCGCGTGCCTTGTGATTCTTGTACTGAATCGGTGTGTCCTTCGCTGCGGGCACTTTCATTCGCATGGCTTTGATTTTGGCATTCTTCTTGGACATGCGCCAGTTCTTTGACTTTCTCCGCTTTTCGGGCATCTTGAATGTGCGAGTGTGGCGCAGCACAGGCGATACGGCGTGTAGCCCTTTGTCGTCACGCTGGACGGTTCTGTCTGCTGTGCAATCACAAATGCGCCCCAGCCATCCTGCTACTGCTAATATTTGTGCAAGTTTCCAAAAATAGTTTGAGGTTGTTGTCAACCGTAGCTTTCAATCGAGAGCCCATCACCACGGAGTCCACTCCTTTCGTGATTGCTCTGTCGCGGACGGCAGCACCAACGCAGAGTTGCAGTCAACCCACACAAAGTCAGAGCTACTCCTCCAAACATCATACGTTGTGTTGTGTCGTGATGGTGCACACCCAATCACGGATTCACGGGTTCATCCAAGGGACAACCTGACCCATCGCCAAAAGTCCAACAAAGGTGTCGGTAGTCTAGTCGATGGTCGATGGTCGATGGTCGATGGTCGATGGTCGATGGTCGATGGTCGATGGTCGATGGTCGATGGTCGGTGGTCGGTGGTCGGTGGTCGGTGGTCGATGGCCACAACGAGCTTTTCAACGTTGTTGCGTTGGCCACAGCCGCCAGCCAGCCACAGAGCGATTGTTTGTACCGTTTGCTTAGGTACCACTAGTACAAATATTACATAGTAGCACTTCAGTGTACTAGTACTAGTATCATGTAAACCTGTATTATTGCGCCAATTTATTCTTCTCTAACTGACTCTTTGCAGCTTTCCAACTTCCAACATTCCGTGCCGCGACCGCATTTTCACACTCTATTACAATAGCGCAAAGTTGGCAATACACATCACTTACGCTAAATACCGGCATTATGGTTTACCCCACAGGCAGGCGGTCAGTGAGTGAGTGAGTGAGTGAGTGAGTGAGTGAGTGAGTGAGTGAGTGGGTGGAGGGGGGGTTGGCTTAAGGCCATTGGCTTAGCGTGCCAGTACTGTGGCTGTGTGCCGGAGTGAGTGAGTGAGTGCGACAGTGAGTGAGTGAGTTATGAATGAACGAAGTTCGTTGACTTTGAGTGAGTGAGTGAGTGAGAGTGGTGACTGACAGTGACTGCGGGTGGGTGGGTGGGTGGGTGGGATCGCAAACCGCAAACCAACCTCACTCCCGGTCACTCACCCACCCATCCACTCACTCACTCACTCACTCACTCACTCAGTCAGGCAGTCATCCGTGAGTCACTGTGTGGGAGTGGGAGTGGGAGTGGGGGTGGGAGGCGCGTGGTTGCTTTGTTGCTCTGTTGCTTTGTTGTTGGTTGGTTGGTTGGTTGGTTGGTTGGTTGGTTGGTTGGTTGCTCTGTTGTGTTGTTGTTGTTGTTGTTGTTGTTGTTGTTGTTGTACGGACGGAGTGTTCGAGAGTTGGGTTGGTTGGTTGTTGGTTGGTCGTGGTGTGAGTGGGTGGGCGGTGACTCTGTTCGTTCGTTCGTTCGTTTGGTTGTTTCATTGCGCAATCGGTTGGTTCGCCTGAGAACTCGTTGTTACTTGGTTGTTGTTTCGTGACTCGTACTGTGGTTGTTTGATGGATTGATTGGTTGACCACCGGCGTGTGTGTCGAGTTGTGTTGCTCTGTGACTGACTGCTTGTGATCGTTCGTTCCTTTGTTCGTTCATCGACCAGTATTGACTTGGTCAGTGAAGTACTTGGTGTTTGTGGTTGTCAGTGTTGTGCAGGTTTCTTGGCGGTGAAGTTGGACTCTACATCGTTCACCTATCTCGCACTGTGAAGTAGCCGGGAGTGTGTTTAGTCTCTTGTGTTGGTGCCGTCTTCGTTGTGGTTGTTGGTTTGACCGGCGATTGAACTCGCTGGCGGCAGATCCATGATTGACGACACGACAGCGACGAGGTTACGGGCAAGCTTCCCAAAGGGCCTCACGGGCGTTATTGTTAGCTTGTTTGCGAAACCTTCCACCTCCCCACTGATGGCATGGCTCTGCAACATAGATTGCACACTCGCATTGGCCGTTGTGTGTCTCCGCGAGTGTGCCTAATAATCAAAATGTTTACGACAGCGTCATAGAGTGTCGTTTTCTTGTCGCGTTTTCCTCCCGTTCAGTCCAACGTTGTTTTCATTTTTCTGACAGTGTCGTAGTCGGTCGTTCAGACACCACTGCCTTTCAAAATGGCTTCTTCCATGCTGCGCACCACCAGGGTCATGGCCCCGAAGTACGCCCGTACCATGGCTTCCGAGAAGCAGCTTCGTATGCAGATCGCTTCCACCACCAACATCGCCAAGATCACTTCTTCGATGAAGATGGTTGCTGCTGCCAAGATGCGCGGTGACGAAGCTCGCCTCACCGCTGGACGTGCGTTCGGTTCCATCTTCACCCGGCTGTACCAGGCCCCGGAAGGCTTCGAGCCCGCTGAGGACCGCACGGCGCCCGAAGTGCCGCAGAAGACCTTGGTATGTTAAGTTCTGCCTCGATTGTTGGAAGTTATTTGGAAGTTATTGTGGTGCTAATTGTGGTGTGGCTTTTGTCATGAACAGCTCATTGCCAACTCGTCCGATCGTGGTTTGTGCGGTGGTATCAACTCTGGTGTCGCCAAGGCCGTTCGCTTGAAGAGCAACGACCTCACCAACGAAGGCGAAGAAGTTTCGATCTCTCTTGTCGGAGACAAGGCCCGCGGACAGGTATGCACGATTGCAATTCCTTCGTTAGTTGACTATGTGTAGGCGCTCACCGACTTGCTTATTGTCGTAGCTTGCTCGCACCCACGCCCAATCCTTCGAACACACCTTTGATGAGCACAACAAACAGCCAGTGACTTTTGCCACTGTTCTCGCCTTGGCTGACGATCTCTCACAGGTTTGTGCCACGCCTCGTTGGCCTCCGCGAATGCCATTTGTGCACACTTGGTCGTGTGTACTGCATTTCACTCACCCCTGCACGCGTGTTCGTGTTCCTTTCTTTTCACAGACTGATGCCAGCAACGTTACCATCATCCACAACCACTACATCTCTGCCATCGCTTACGAGCCCGTCGAGAAGAGCCTCCCCAACACGAACGCTTACCGGCTTGACGCTGAAGGTATGCAACTGCCCTTTTGGTTCTACGGAGACGCATCGAGCGCGCTGCCTGCATTCTGACTCGCTTTTGTGTTTATGTTGTGGTTGCTGTGGTATGCAGGAACCACCCCCGACCTCACACCCGAGCACCTCGAGGGTTACGAGTTCGAGCCAGAAGACAAAGCTGAGGCACTCCAGTCCCTTTTCGAGTTCGGCCTCGCTGGCAGCCTCCACAACGCCATCATTGATGGTACGTTGATCTATCTTTTGCGTTTTGTATGGGATGTGCCCTCACAGGGTTGTCTCAATTCTTCGTGTCTCTTCTTCTCAGGCAACGCCGCCGAGCAGTCGTCCCGTATGGCTGCCATGGACAACGCGTCCAACAACGCCAATGATATGATCGAGCGCTTCACTTTGCAATACAACCGTGCCCGCCAGGCCCGCATTACCACGGAGCTCACCGAGATTGTCAGTGGTGCCGAAGCCCTGAACCAGTAAATATGCTGGCTTGTGTAAGCGCCCATGTGGTCGAGGCCGCATGATGGTGTTCGACGTGTTGGCAGTTTTGCCTAAATATTTAGCGTTATAGAGTTCCTGTTCAAAGCGATAGCTGGAGCGTCGACAGAGCCGTTTGGGCGACTTTTCGCGCTTGCTCCTTTTCTTCTGCAGTGCCGCCGACTCTGGCCAAACCTAGGAACTGAAGGCCGACCGCGTCGCCGTCAACTGCTCCGTTGACGACACCAGCGAGTGGGGCGATGACAGATGCCAGTTCGCCCTTGCCGACGCGGTTATAACTCAAATCTATTGCTTGGATGTTTCCATTGATTTCGGACCTACGACACAATCAGTGGGTGCGCACAACGCCCAGCATCAAACCAGGTCGAGGTCGTGGCGGAAGGCACATTACATCAAAATACTCACAAAAAGGATCCTTCTTCGTTCTTGTACAGTGTCGGCAGGTCCAAGTCGAGTCCTTGTCCAGCCCGTTTCTTCTTCTTCTTTTTTGGCTTCTTTTGTGACTCACTGTACGCCAAACCTAATTCTTTTCTTATCTGCGCCACTCTGTCGGGAACGGTCACGTCGCAAACGGGAAGCAAGGCGGTCTTGAGAATGCCCGCGGGTACACTGTTGCGAGCCAACACGAGATGGGTCACGGATCGGTTGCAGTACAACATATCCAACAGAGCCTGTGCGCACAACAAAACAAGAACAAAGCCAAAGCATGGCTGACACCTCGGAACGACATCGGTGCGAGTTGTAACCAGCGACACACACCTGGGCACCTTCGCCTTCAATGTTGTTGTCAAAGAGGTTGAGGCTGTTCAATGTCTTGTGGTCGTACAGCTTTTTCGCGATTGCTGCAGCACCACTTGGTGTGATGCCATTTCCGCGCAGACTCAGCGAGGCTATAGGCAAATCTAGGCATGCTGCGAATTGGGTGGATGGGTCCACGCCCGCGTTGTCTCGAATGTCCTCATCGCTGTTGGCTGCTTCTGCTCCTTCGGAAGTTTTCGGGGCGTCATCTACCTCGCCTGTGATCTTAGCTTCTTGGTCTTGTATCGGTGCAATGTCCGTCAGGGGGTTGTATTCAATAGAGAGAGACGTTACTGAAGATCCGGACAGGGCTTTGACCACCATGTTTAGATCCACAGCCGTGAGACCGGCGTTGTAAAATCGCAGCTGCACCAGAGATAACGTCGAAGGGAGCACTAGACACATGGCTTTCAAGGTCGCAGCATCGACATTGTGGTGTCGGATCGCCACCGATGACGGGGCGTCAGATTGATCGAAGTCATCTTCGTCGTCTTCAGCTTCATCGTTCTCGACGAACTCACCGTCTTCGAAGAGCCGCGCACGTGGGCGTTTTACCCTCCACAAATCAGGGTGGGGTAAGATTCCCAGCAATTTCACATAAAAGAGATAGTCTTTTGCGAAATCACCAGAAGGTTGCCAGTCTTCTGGGACGTCGAATTCCGTCTGACAAAGTGCTTCATTTTCAGACGCATTCCAAATAGCTGGAACAAGGTCATCGGCGGATGCAGCAGCAGCAGCCGCTGCGTCTCCGTCTTGTGGCATTGAACAAGTTGAAGATGCCCACAACAGCGCAGAGTGTGGTCGAGGTACGCCCACACGAAACTACTCAAAAATTGACAGTGGCACGAATTGTCACAGGGCACTATTGGCAGCGGCACAAAGTTCACGCTTCACACATGCGTCTAGTGCACCGAAAATTCTTTCAATTCGTCTTCAGCGGACACTGCGCCATTGGCGGACAAGGCGCACACCAGGGGCACATGTTCCCCATGTTGCTCGCCGCCTACCACATGCACGATCTACTTACTGCCCGGCGCAACACCCCACTAGATCGACCCGGTCTGCAGGCAGGGTTCCACACAGGCCCTCTTACTCGTCCAACCTCCTACCATGCCGTGGGCCTGCGCGACTACGATGGTCACGACGGTGCATGTGTGTCACTTCAGACTTGTGTTCGGAACGCAATACCATACTCGAGTCGTACCGTGCGAGTACCCCACCATAACCACAACGAAGAACGAACAACCTCAACCTCAACTCCACAACTTTAACTTCCACAACGACAACGACAACGACGACGACAACGACACAACGACGGACGACGAAGACGACAACGACAACGATGACGAACGACGAACGTTGGTCGGAACGGCGAAAAGAAACGTCACCTCGCAAAGTCACTCCTTCCCTCCCAGCCACAGTGGGGTCGACCCCACTGTGGCTGCACAAACTCCATATAATATTATTCCAATTTTGAATGTACCATCGGTACAATGTACAGTACAAAAAGTACTTCAAAGTTCAGAATTAATGAATGTGGAAGTCAGTGGGCGTGGCAGTGAGTGTGGCAGTGAGTGAGTGAGTGGGTGAGTGGGTGACTGTGAGTGAGGCAGACAGTTGGAAATTCTTCTCCCGCGCGCGCAGTTGCGTGGCAGTTGGGGTGGCGTGGTGCACCACTCCCAACGATGACGACGACGACGACGTCGTCGACATCGACGAACTGCGAACCGAACGAACGACGACCAACGAACTCAATCAAGGCGCCTCAACAAGGTGCTTCGGGAAGGCAAGTGGTGCAAGAAGAGTAAACAGTCAAGTAGCCAGCAAGTAGCCAGCAAGAAAGCCAGCACGTAAGTCAGTAAGTAAGTCAGGAAGGTATCACAGCAAAGGGCACTGTACGGCATGCATACACTCACAACACGAAGTGTACGCAATGTTAATGTGTGACACACGTGGGTACCTGTGACGGGGGCTTGCATTGCGCGGTCGTGACCAACGAAGAGACTGGGGCACGCACGCGCAAGAGCGATGTAAAATGGCGGGTAACGCGCTTTCTATAAGTCGCGCTGCGGCGGAAGGTTGCCTTGCAGTCTGTGTTGCAGGTATCTCGCATATGTGCGCGTTGATGTCATTGCCAGGCCGCGGATTGGCATTAGAGGTAGTTATTGTTCGCACCAAGGAGCCTTTTTGAAGTTTTTGACTTGCTCTACCAGTTACAATTTCCATTTCACCTTATTGCTGATAATGACTTGACCGGATTGATCTTCGCAGCATGCGTGTTCTCGGGCTGCAGGATGACCTGAGTCAATTTGTTATTGGGCGTGACCGTCTCCATCCAGACGATCGTGCCGCAATATGGGCAAGGTGGTGCAATGTAGAAGACCAAAAGAAGAAATTTGGCGAAGGTAGGAGCCGTGTCGTGATAATGAAAAAAAATGTGAACCGCGTAATTGACACTCTCGATGTGTGTTCAACGTTGTAGACTACTACCAGAATCTTGTCAAACAAAGCAAGACTCTGTCTAGTCGTAAACAAATATCAGATGCTGCGACAATTGAGGCAGATGTGAGTCGAACCTTTGATGCAAACGAAATCAAACCCATGACCATTGATGGAATCGAAAACGTCAATGCACTGGAAGTTGTACGCCGAGTTTTGTATGCCATGGCAATCCATGGTCGCGAACGAAATGGCTATGTCCAAGGCATGAACTATCTGGCAGCTAATTTCATCGTTGTCACACGAAACGAGGAAACAAGCTTTTGGCTGACTCGGTCAGTGACAGAGATTTTATTGAAAGGATATTTCGATCAAGAACTGTATCAATTCCAGGTTGATTCGAAAGCGTTTCGCTCATTGGTGCGTCTGCAACCGTGTGTGTTTGTGTGTGTGTGGCCACGCCACACGACAAGCTGATTCCAGAGCATTGATTGGTAGGCCGGAGAGATGTGCCCCCAGTTGTTCAAGTGCCTCGCAGAACATGACATTCCGGTTGACGTGTCTCTGGCGAGAATGCTCCTCTGTCTTTTTCTCCAAACATTCACAAAAGCACAGGTACGTTGGTTGTACCGACGTTTGTGGCAGTGGAGGCAGTCGACACTGAATTGAATTGGTATCTTTTCAGGCAACCAAACTTTGGGATAGTTTTCTGTTTGCGCAAGGGCAGACACCACTCGCAGCAATTAAGGTGAGCCTTGCGAATGCTTGCGAATTGTCTTGATATTCGACCAGGCACATGAGTGATAGATGTGTTTGTGGGATACTTTCAGGTGGCGTTGGCTGTCCTGAAGTTCAAAGAGGAGTCATTATTCTATGGGCAGGAGGGAACAGATATTCGAGTAACCTCTTCAAATTCTGAGGCAAGGCAAAACAAGTCCACGATATCTGTGTCTTCTTTGATAATGAAACTGCAGTGCAACGACGACTGCCAAGCGAACTTCGAGAAAATTCTCTACATGGCTTTCTTTGATTATGAAGCGAGAATCTCTTCCATCTCACTGGCAAAGCTCAACAGCCATCGTAATGTGAGTACATGTGTACTCACAGCAGATTGCTGATCACAATTGTCGGTCCTTGATTTGTCAACGTTCCTCTTTGTGGTAGACCGACCAAACAGTGGCGCGGTATGAGTGCATGTCCAAAAAGTGCATTGTGTTTCCGAACCCAGTTCTCAGTGTGGACCTCTCAATCGCTGGAAGCAAACTGCGCTCGCTGCTAAATAGACCAAAGGGAGCGAAACTACCACGCGACGAATTTGAATACATTCCACCCGGTGCGATTGTCACAGCTACGGCCGTGAAAAAAGGCTGGGCACAGTTGATTGGCGGTGGCTGGGTTAAACTGCGCACGGGGCGTTCACATAACTTGCAGCGCATCATAACTTGCGCTCACAGTCCTCGAGTGCAAGCAAGGAAGCGTCGCAATCAAGAAGTTAGTGAAAAGTCTGCTTCTGCGCCAACTGCGGGCAGTGAAAGGAGCGTCCCGCTTGGCGCTTCCCCAGCCAAAATGTCACGGAGCAGTCGCACAGGTCGCGCGGGCAAAGATATCCAGTTAACAGAGTTCGGCGCAGGTGACGCAAGCGCGCAGACTGCAGCGACTGCGGCCTCCCAACAGTTCTCCCGGGCGAAAGCAAGATCGATTCGGAGGCTTGAGCGTCAGCAAGTAAAGCGACAACAGCAAGCTGGCAACCACTTCGCCGCGAAGGATACGAAGCTTGTGATCAGGCGGTCCACCACGAATGCTGGATTGCATATCGCAGCACATCCACACTTTGCTTATGTGTGCAACGGTTCGTTCAGATGTCCCCGAGTAGTCTACACGATGAGCCGGCTGTTATTTCAAGCTCTGATTTGATGCTATGTCAGGGACTCAAGCTGGAAAAGTTATCGTCTCTGTCGACGGTGTTCCTGTGCAGGACATTTCTACTGCAGCCGAGCTCAAGGAGCGGCTGCTTCGAGCAGCATATCCCAAAACGATTGTGATGAGGAAATCCGAGCCTGTGCCGGGGATGAGCAACCTGGCGATGGCATCGCAATCTCACAACGAGAAAATTGCAAAGGAAGCCTTGGAGCACATTCGAATCAATAGAAACATTCGGGCCAACTTCAAAGCAGGTCACATCTCCGCCAAGGAGCGCGACGCGATACTGCACAAGCAGAAGCAAGCTGCCGGAGCCTCCTTAAAGTTGATGCGTCCGGCAACATCAGCAGAGAGTTTGAACGAGGCCACAACCAAAACTTCGCAGAAAGCACGGATGTCACCGCTCTCCGACGAGCTGATGACCGCTCTCCAGCATGCTGGGCAATTTGCTAGCGACACTTTGACGGTTTGGATGCTGCATTTTCGACATCGTCCCTGTTCCACATTCTTCTGACTGATTGCTTGGCTCGTAAACGCAGCGAGGTCTGATTCCTAAAGGCACTTTTCATCAAGCGATGGACATTCTATTGCACATTCAAAGGCAAAACGTTCAGGTATTTCGATGCAAGCATGTGCCCCGGTCCACTGTACGAAGGATACGTTGCGTCACACTTGTGCGGATTGTTGTCAGGAGCACGGGAAGGAAAACGAGGAGTTGAACCAAAATGACACCAAAGAATACAAGAGCAAGCGCAGCCGCAGCCGCAGCCGCACTCGCAGCATAGGTGCTGAAGAGTCACAGTTCGCTCTCGTTCGAGGGGTGGTTCAGCAACTGGCAAAGGCGCACCCGCCTGAGTTCGTCACACTCTAATAAAAATAAGAAGGTGTTCAGGAGCTTAGTTGATCAAACAATCAGCGCATTGCTGCGCTGTTTATTGAAGGCAGCCTTGTTCCAAGTGTGCTTGGACGTGGATTCTACTTCTTCAAATTGCCGACGATGAGCTTGGGTCCCCACTTTTTGATGACTTTCTTGTTGTGGATCGTGTTGAAGGGCTTCGTGGCGTCCTTTCCAGCGTACCCGAGGATGATCTTCTTGCCTCCCTAGCAGCACAAACAACAGCAACAATTGTGACCACACATTATGGATTTGCAAAACGCAGAATAGGCAATAGTGAACTTACCGGGTGGTCGTCGAGGAATTTGGTGACGTCGTACACTTTGTCACTGATGATCAACCAGCAATCCTTTGCTGTGTTGTGCTTGGCCACTTCGGCCTTGGTGTACTGCTTCGGCATGGCGAGGATACGGGGGCTTGCAGTGTCGAGTGACGAGAGCACGGAGCAAAGTGGAGGGATACCTTCCTTCTTTCTCTACGCAGCGAAAACAAAAAGACAAAGAAGCACACAAAACACACAGCAACAGCGACAAAGAACACCCGCGACCAAGCCTATCGCAGTTTTCCGACGTCTGAGCAGTGACACGTGCCGACACAGTGGTCGATACAGCTTCAAGTCGACGTCAATCAATCGACAAGAATACACTGCTCCAGCACTGCACTGCAATCAATCCACTGAAAGACAATGCGTATAGGCAGGGCAAAGCGACGCCAAGCAGGAGACGCAACCTGCAAGAAACAAAGGCACACAGAAGATTGTTTGCCCGTTGCCTGTCTGTTGGAGCACCCGACGCATCCACGGCCCACCACAACCCGCGACCAACTGCCTACCTCACGTGTGATCTCACGCCCATTCCGCAACTTCACGAGCTTCTCAAGAATGAACGTTCTCAATAAGCAAGCAAGCAAGCAAGCAAACGAACGTTACCGATTCGCTGAAGCACGAAGGCTCCGGGGCTCCGCAGCAAACCTGTCAAGCGGGAAACACGTGAAACTTTTCGCGTGTCGTCGACTACGTCGTCGTTGTCGTCGTTGTTTTTCGTTCTCCTTCGTTAATCGTCGTTGTTCGTCGTTGTTCGTCGTTGTCCGTCGTTGTTCGTCGTCTTTGTCCGTCGCTGTTCGTCGTCTTTGTCCGTCGCTGTTCGTCGTGCTTCGCCCTTCGTCCTTCGTCGCCGTTCTTCATCATTCGTCCTCCTCGTCGTCGTTAATAGTCTTCGTCGCTATTGTCGTTGTCGTCGTTGTTGCCGTCGTCGTCTTCGCGTCCTGTCGCTGTCGCCGTTGTCATCAATGTGCTTGCGGTTCGTTGCACGAATGTGGCACAGGGTCGTTTTGCGGACGTTCAGATCTTGTTTTGTGGTGAGTCACCATCATCGTCGTCAGCATCCAGTGCCGTCGCCACGGTTCGTCGACACCGC
>ENA-OWNT01003567-OWNT01003567.1-seawater-metagenome-genome-assembly--contig:-NODE-3567-length-14522-cov-5.642160_pt1 | contig 14522 bp, 12 predicted proteins | sample MGYA00238136_ERZ651165 | MGnify/ENA primary metagenome ERZ651165 (study PRJEB26861, sample SAMN08777766) | seawater metagenome | isolation source: coastal seawater | place: USA: Florida | collected...
GCGTGGTGACCGCGGATGGCGTTGACTTGGGCGTTGGTCGATATTGTTGAGGGGGTGTAACACACACGTGATCGACACTAGTACTGGTTGGACCATACGTGGTGGTGGATGCAGTGGACGTATGCCATACGTGAAACCAGCACACACACAGCGTCAGCTTTGTTGGCGAAGACCAAGCACACAACAAACATACAACACAAACATACAACTTCCGCACATACATACATACATACATACAACACACATGACGTACGTACACAGTTAGTTGTTGAACACGCTTTCCAAAGCAAACACTAGTGAGCCGCAACTAAATACGTTCGTGCTGGCCAGCGAAGGCAAACAGTCGTCGTCGAATGTACAACACACTTGTTGCCAGCAGTTTCCGCCGGCACAGAATCCGTGGGCACAGTAATAACTACGTTGTGAGATTTTCTCAACTTTGTCATCCAGGTCACTTCGATCCATCAAACCTCGAGCTTGACAGTTTGCATTCATCTACATTGGCAGTCGTTCAAACCAGCACTTCCAGCGCACCCACACAATCTTCTACTGGCGCAAGGTTCCGTGGTGTGTATGCGTGTGGGTGTGGGTTGGCGGGGTTGCCTGTGTGTTTCCTCAGCCAATTGTACATTGACACCCACGGACTGCTCTTCCACGAACCAGCGCCCTCGCGCACACGCAGTAATATGCGCGTTGCTTCAGTGCTCTGCAGTATTGCGTCAACTGCATTGTGCACTGGCGAGGCGGACGTTAACGAATTGATTGACATTCTTGTGAAGCAGAACGCGCGACTCACTGCAGCGGCAGACGCACTGCGCGAAGACCTCTTCCAGCTACAACAGACGTACAACGCTCTTTTTTTGTCAACCGCTGTTGAGCGTCATGAGCAAGCACGGTGGCAACGCGAGACTTCAAAACAACTTGCATCCTTGGCTGGTCGGCGGACTTTGGTGACTGCTGCGTCCACCCAGCCGCGTGAGCTCTCCCAAGGCGCTTGTGCTGACGCGTCTGCTCCCCAGCTGCTGGTAGAAGGTGTGTGTAGTTGCACGGAAGGCTTGTTGTTGCAAGGCAGGAACGTTTCGAAAGAGTTGGATGAGTTAAAATCCGCCAAAGGAAGTACAGCCGCCGTAACTGCAACTATTACTACCACCGCCACTGCGTCTACAGTTCGGGAAGCTTGCGAACGTCATAATGACACTCTCCCGACGATCGGCTGGATCGAAGACAATAACGTCTTGGACGGGGCAAATCGCGTGATCGCTTCACCGGATGAGCAATTCGTTTATGCCGTCGCGCACATTTCAAACTCGTTTGTTGTGATCAATGTGAGCACGCCCACCAATCCTTTTATTGTGGCCAATATTACTGGCGACACAACACATTTTGATCACGTGACGGATCTCGCAATAATGCCGGATGGTGACTACATTCTTGCGGCGTGCATATTGTGCAACGCCCTCACCGTTGTGAACGTCACGAGTCCTGCACATGTTGACGTGGTCACAACATTCTCGATTAGCAGTCCGAAAGGCATCTCGCTGTCGCAGGATGGCAAAACGGCCTATGTTTCCACGGAGCTTGACTATTTATATGTGATTGACATCTCCGATCTAACCTCGCCAACCGTCATAGGCTCGGTGGCATCGTCTACGCACTTCAACGACGCCCATGCAGTCACATTGTCTCCGGAGGGCAACACTGCGTACGTGACCGGCGTTCAGTCAGACTCTGTTGCAGCTGTGGACGTATCGGATCCGTCAGACCCGACAGTACTCGGGAGTATTCGAGGATCAAGTGCATTGGACCTCGCACGCTGGGTCGGTGTGTCACCTTCCAGAGAAATCGTCTTTGTTACAGCGCAAAATTCCGCCATGTTCGCTGTGGTGAACATGTCGGATCCCACTGCCCCTGAGCTAGTCAGCACCCTCGCCTTTGCGACGTGTGGATGCCCAATTGAGGTATCTTCGGATGACACGGTAGCCTATACTGCATGTGACGGGGCTATTCAAGCTATTGATGTGACGACAGACGTGGCAAATATGGCAGTGTTACGGTCATCCAACACAACAACCGTGTGTGGACTTGCATTGTCGGCTAATGGTTCAGTCGTCTTCAGCGCGAGCTCCAGCCAGGCCACCATTTTTATATTCTCCACGTGCAAGTTTTAGGCGGCGCAGTTCAATCTCGGTGACGGTTGTTGTTGCAAGCCTACCAACATCCCTTTCTCACTCACCTGACTTCATTGATAAAAATGTGTCCTTGCCCAACACACTATTGTAGTATCTCGTGATCGTATTACTCAACAATACACTGGCGAACCACTGTGTAAACTCCGTCATCATTATCTCACCCAATGTTTCCTGTTTGTGTCAGCAACACACAACAGCGTTCTCTATCTTAAGCGCCGCTCCCCACGCACTTTCACCATAGTGTCGACAACGATAAAATTTGCACGCCTACCAACTCGTGTCGTAAAATACACATTTTACGACCGCGATAAAAATTGGACGCAGACCAACTCGCGTCGTAAAGCACAGATTTGACGGATATCATACGAACATGATGTCTCCAATTTTTCTTACTCGTTCCCTCAGCAACGGACAACGACCTTCTCTATCTTGAGCGCTGCGTTTCAGTTTCGTGTCGGCAACTCATGGCATGAAACGAGTACGTTTGACTGTCATTTCCACTTTTACAATTTATGACGAAAAGAAGAAAACGAAAAGCAACACACGGTACCACATCTGGGTTTGTGCCGCTGCCAAGTTATGCGCCGATCTCAGTGTGTTACACGGTCTCTGTGCTCGCACGGTCTCTGTGCTCGCGGGAGCAGTACTCCAAGCAGCCAGTCATCTGTGTTGCGACAGTGCGGGGTGACATGCCATACAGTGTGTGGCGTTGTTGTGCCATGGCATCGCCTGTTTGCATCACCGTCACAACTATCCTATTGACGACGATGCCACAGCATACTGAGATGCCATACAATTCCATGACTACGCCACGGCTGGCGGATACTGCTCAATTTCCAGCAGACAGTCTATCATTGTCGAAATCATTGCCCAGAGACCGACGGCTTGGCCGCGCGCTGTTGTCGCACCAGCTTCATTCGCTTTTGGGGTGGTGCTTGAGGCATTGCGTTGTGGGACGGGGTAATTCGGCGACGCATGCATGTCTTGCGGGCGACCAGGCGAGTGCCGCAGCCTGCTATGATGCTGTGCAATTGGTGAACGTCGAGCTGCCGCGTGCACACGAAATCCAATGTCGCATTGCGTGTCTTGCCATTCGCGAATTTCACGATGAAGTCGGATGTCGGATCGCTGGTGTCGGCATACGACTTCACTATCCCCTGCACCATCACACCGTCGAAGTGGCAGTATACCCGGGAGTTCAGGTAACTGCTGGTGATTGCTGGTGTGACGTGAATGTGTGCGTGAAATCTGAACCTCGCTTGCTTCCTGTGGGCCGTTACTACATCCCGCACCTCATCAATGTCCATGTCTTCAGAGTCACCATCATCGTACTTTATGTGAAAATACGACCGCGCTGCCCGAGGATCCGGCTCCCGCACGATGCAGCCGACATACGGCGTTCCCGTTTCAAAGTACTTCAACACTTTCAATCCCTTCCGTGGGGTGCACTCTGCGCAGTCGCCATTGCGGTGACTCACTGTGCTCTTCGTGTTGTGGAGACCAGCCTCGCGTGTGCGCGGGGTGCGGCCACTCATTGTGGTCGCTGATTGGCTTAAACACAGCGCACGGCTCGCAGCGTGAGCCGCTCGTGCCACTCGTTGTCGTACGGCCCACCTATGTTGTGACCCGGTAATGCTGGCGAACCATTCCAGAACACGGCGCTTGCGCGGCGGATCGGTGCGATTGTCATTGCGAGTCGCATTGAATGAGGCTGGAACGCCTTTCGCTAGTTGATCGTATACCTCGTTCAAGACGGCGCCGCGGTGACAAGGACCTGAAACGGTTGCCATAATCTTGTTGATGGTTTCCGCTATGACATCCGTCAAGTACTCCGTTTTGCTCCGAAAGTTCCACAGTGATTTCATCTGACCATCGGTCAATTCATCTTCTCGCATACGGTGCCACACCTCGGCTGTGAGCATATTATCGACGACCAAACATTGGCGGACAGTTTCGCCATCATCGTTGCTGAAACCACGCCTGACAGCGTTGAGCTGACCGGCACTGCTCCAATCAATTAACCTTTCGGAAACTGCGCGAGTGGAGCCGATGCAGCGGTAGATGCAGTTCCTCAAGTAGCTCTCCAAACTTGTATTGCTGTTGTCGACCCACCCCAAGGAAGCGGCCGCCGTCTTCCACGCTCTGCGCCAACTACATCCTTTCGCGAGGCATGCCAGCAACGCCCGAGCCAAGTTACCTACCATCAACGCAAACCGCAAGTACAAGTCACAGGCCAGAGTACGCAGCAACCATCAACACCCTGAAAAAACTGTGTACCTGCCCGAAATCCCTGCATTGTGAGCTTTATTCGCGCAGGGTATCCAGTCATGGTCGCCACTTGTCGAAGTCTGCGAGAATAGTGGCTTTCCCCTCTGCACCACACCCTACCAGTGAGTTTGTTCAAGTCGCTGAGGGTGGCGTGAGGATCGCCGAGCACTTCTCGCATGTATTGGAGCAGCATGAGAGGAAACGTCTCACCTCCAAGGCGCGGATTCCCTGCGATATAACAGGTCGGAGGGTCGTCGGTCACCGGTAATGTGTTCCTGAAGCGCAGGTTGACACTGACGTCGCCGGCGCGATGATACTGCACTTCGATATCCTCCCAGTGCAGACCCGTGCACGTTCGACGACCGCTGGCCATTGCAAGAGAAAATATGCTGCGTAACTCGTGGTAGTCGGGGATGCCCGGCGGCATCGCCTCAAAAAGTGCGCTAAGATGTCCTGGCAAAATTGCGGCGGCACCATTGTACAACGGCAGCTCAACGTGTTTAGTGCGACCCTCGTGTATCAGTGTTTCAATGCGCTGATCGGCCCTGTGTCTGGCATCCGGGTGAAAAACCACGCCTTCTGCCGCCCAGAAACTGAGGAACGCTGAGATGTAACTTTTCACAGTACAAACTTCCAGCTGGGGTCGGAGCGGCTTATCCTCGAGCATGTGAGTCACCCAGCTGAGGAAATGCTCAAGAGATATGGTGTTGTTGTACTTCAAAGTGAGGGCTTTCAGGACCTCCGCATTCTCCCTGTATATCGAGGCGTACCTCGCCCATGCTTCAGTGGCTTTCCTCGCTTCTGTGTTCAGGTCGCCTTTAAGGCCCAGGCGGGCCTGCATTGCGAGAGCGGAAGGAAGTCGATTCGGAGCCCTGGATGAGAGCCGCATGTCTCCACGACGCCTTCGTGGTCGCGGTGCAGGACGGCCGTCTGGCAGTGTTGGCGCCGCAAGTTCCTGTAAATACTCAACGAACAGGTCATACCGAGACATGAGCCAACCTCCTTGGCCGAGGCAACCAGCGGGCAATACGACAGCCCCGACATCGCGGCCGCGGCCATCAACGCCATTGGTCATGCCTGTCACGAACGCGCAGAACGCGGGATTCGTCGGTGTCGTGGGTAAGGTGCGCCGATGCACCGTGTCAAGCGGCCTAGTGTCCACTGCGCGCTCGCGCACAGAATAGAATGTTCTCTCTTTGCACTGTGCAGCGTGATACACATCCAATAGCATGGACAGACCGTAGGTTGTAAAACCGGGGCGCTGCATTTTAAGCAGTGCGTTTGTTTATTTGAGCCAGACGAATAGTTTGTTTAAGTCGCAATGTCACATTTTTTACGCAGTCCGGTTCAACGCCGCGTTCCACTGTGAGGCTGCCGACTGTCCCAAGCAATACGCTGCAAAATCGCACTATTCGGCGCGGAATGCTCGAGCAGTGAGACGTACGGCCAACAACACTTCCAACATAACTCGTCGCGGATGACCCTTGTCGTGCAGGTATTGGTCAGAACGGGCACCACCACACAGCGCACCTTGACTTAGCTCATGAAATACAGCAGTTGAAACCAAACTTACCACGCAACAGCGCCACGCGCACAGTCACCACAGAGCGGCCGCGACGTTGAACAACGCGGCACAAGTCAGTCACGCTGGGCAGTTCACCAACAGTGGGGTAACGTGACGGCATGAAGCACGGCCACGAGCACAACAGCACGGCAGTGCAGCAACGACGACTTCGGGGCGACGAGAAAAGTACAGCGACGACGGCGACGAAGACGACGACGACAACAACGACGACGCGAACAACACCAACAACGACGAGGAGGACGACGAGGAGGACGATGACAAGAAAAACAGCGACGACGACGACGACGACGACGACGACGACAACAACAACAACAACAAAAACAAAAACAAAAACAACAACAACGACGACGACGACGACGACGACGACGACGACGACGACGCAAACACAACGACGACGACGACGACGCAAACACAACGACGACGGCGACGGCGACGGCGACGACAACGAACGACGGCGACGACGACGATATCATAACAAACACAACGACGACGACCAATGAATGAATGACAGTGGGTGCGACAGTGCAACAGTGCGTACAGACAGACAATCGAACGAACGAACGAACGAACGAACGAACGAAGGAAGGAAGGAAAGAGTGAACGCAACGCTGACTGAGCGCTGAGTGACTGAGTGAGTGAGTGAGTGAGTGAGTGAGTGCGTGAGTGCGGGAGACAGCGTGAAACGACAAAAGGTGCAGTGAGTGCGCTGGCGAGCGAGCGCACGAACGAACCACCAACAGACAACCGAACCAACGAACCACCAACGAACCACCAACGAACCACCAACGAACCAACGAACAAACGATTCCATAACTGAGACTAACAGACTGACTGCGGCTGGCTGCCTTGGGTATAAAAAGGATGGATGGATTGTCACAAAAAACAAAAGATCAAAAGATACTTTTGGCTGGCTGACTAACTAACTAAAGACTGCCTAACTAACTAAAGACTGACTAGATCTAAAGACTGCCTGACTGTGCCTGATCTGACTGACTGATTGACTGACTGACTGACTGACTTACCCGGATTTAGGATACTATGGAGATGTGTCTATCTAATCTAATCTGTTCCGAGGATGAATTTGATTCATTCAACTGGGTGTTGAAATGACTTTATACAAAGCAGCGATCGCTGTGTGGGCGGGTGTTGTATGGCCCAGTGCATACAGGGTATGCTTTATGAATGTATGCATGTATGTGGCAACGGCTTCAAACAAACTTTCCGGCACGAACTCGACTCGACTGGCGGGAGCGCGGCAGCTTCAAGCTTCCACCACAACGAAGCTGGTGACAGACTACCCCAGCAACTAGAAAGTCGCACCATCAGCTGGTTTTGTCTGTCCGTTCGTGCCGGCCCTCTGACTCTCTGACTCTCTGACTCTCTGACTGCCATGCTGTGTTTTTCCGTTGCTCCAATTAATCACAGCTATATGCCGTGCGGGAGCCGTGGTATGCCTAGTATGTTGTCGTTTACCGGGTAGTATTACGGCGAGCAGTACTCTTTCCACTGCTTCACAAGTCCCGGTTAGCTGCTGTTGTGGCAGAGGACGACGTCGGTGCACCGCTGTCTTCCTGGTTCAGATTTTAGCGCCATCGTCATCGAGCATCGTGTACTCAAGTATGATGCTATGTATGTATGTACAGTGTGGTGTGGTAGTGATGTTGTGTGGCAGGGCATTGACTTCTGCCACACCTCGGGGAAGCGAATAAATGTCCTCGCCGGATTTTACGTGCGTTGAGCTACGTCCAAGCTGGTCCTAGGAGTCGTTAGGCTTCGACACTGACAGCGTCAATGAACGACTATTCATTGCTGCAATTCGCAGCTTAATTAAAAGAAATACAGCCCGGTAATTATGAGTCGATTGCGAATGTGAAGTGGGTTCAGAAATCATACTGTGCGCCATGGTCGGTTCTTTCAATAAACACACATCCATTTGCGACATTCCCGAACACCGTTGCGCTGATTGCTGCACCAGCTCTCTCGAAGCAGCAGCTTGATACTGCTCCTTGCACTGCTCAAATCATGTCAAACTCACGGTGTCGCAGAATGACAACCACAGCAGAACGGATCGTTGTCCACAGATTATGAATATCGATGACGTTGCCAATATACTCACCACTTACCCGCTGCGCGGCCACACCATTAATACGAAAAAAAAGAGGACTAGATCTACGTTTGCGAATAAGTTTTTACAACAGCATTCACTTCCCAGGCTGTGGCGATTGCTCAGCCACAACAGCTACTAGTTCTATGCCTTTTTCTTGGCTGACCTCCTGGTCTTTCTTAGTGGGGCTGGGTTGCTGCGATTCATGTTTGCCGTTGTGGGCATCACTATTACGACGATGAATATCTCCATTTGCCATCACGTAACCATCCGGCGGGTCGATGCCACCATACTTGAAACAGCACTGCAGTGATGCGTGGTCATATAGCTTGCCATCAATTTCCTTCGTTCTGTTCGGCCCACACACCACCATGAGGGGCATGAAAAAGAAAAAGCAGAACAGGAACGACAATCCAATGGTGAGGAACATAAATCCACCGAACTTGAAAAAGTATTGAATCCAGCATCCAAACAGCATCGCAGACGCCCCCAGAGAGGTAACTGCTCCACCGAAGACCGTGCTTCCCATTTCGTATAATGCAAGCCGCGCGCGATCGCGGCGGTAAACAGCATCGGCCTTCGAATAACAGGAAAGCAACGCATTATTATCAACCAATGTGAGCATTCGTCGGACCACAACAAGGCCCACAACACACCTCCACATAAGCCTGGGCGATGTGAACGACGTAGTCCACGGATAAACCAACAAGAATGGTAGCTGAGATGCTCTCGATTGTCCCAAGCTCCCATCCAAGGACGAACATCATGCCCATAATGCATGCCGTAACACAGAACATACACGTTGTAGCGACTGCCGTTACTATAATGTTGCCTGCAGCAATTTGACACCACAACGACGCAGCACTAAGTGATCCACATCACCTACACTACGTGCGGCAGAATAAAACAAACCTGTCGCAAGCCACAATACACCAAATGCCACCGCCAACGAAGTTCCAGCGCCAGTAAACGCCCCTGTAATCAGCAGATCTTGGGTGTTCAGGAAAACCCAAGCCTACACAAGAAACACCATACGGCACCAGTCCTCATGCATTAGTGATGTGACTTTTGCAGCACAATGACAAGGAATGCACGCACCTTGTCTCGGTCCTCGGCCACGTGCATTGCGCTTCGCATGCATGGCTCTTCGTGGTTGGACAAGGTTTGCTCGAACCAGTCCTCCCACGCTTCAAAGGCATCTTTAACTTCAAAGTATACAACCGAAAATCGCGATATTGTGGCATTCACGGCAAACGACGTGCCCACGATCCTTTCGTCTTCAACGAATACTCTGCCGTCATACCTTTCATTGCTGAGATCAGAATCCCAATCTTCGAAAAAGTCCATGATTATGGCTGTGCAATTATCTAACGCGCACGGGAACCGCTCGTCCGGGTACTCGTCCTCGAACCAGGACTTGAAAGACAGCTGCCAGCAGTTCACTTCTTTCTCTTTGAGGCCAGAACCTTGGCGAACCAAAAAGTGTTCCGTCCCATCGGAAACCGTACCCGTCGGCGTCAGGTCGGAAAAGTCAGCGCAGAGGTCGTAGACGGCCTGCTGGAGCTCTGGGGACGAAAAATCACATGTGTCGTTGTACCTACGCATTCGACACAAGCAGGATATAAGACGCGCGTCGTCAACAAGCATTACAAAAACGACTTCACACGCACATGTTCAAAGGCCCCATATCGAGTTCAAATCTCCCAAACTCGGACCGATCCATGGGATCGTCAGGATCCAAGCCAAACACGACGTTGACGACTTTCATTCGCGTGTCGGCACTGGTGCCGAAGTCAGTCTCGAACACGTCAAGAAAGCGCTGAATGGGATGCCACGAAGGCAAAAACGCATCGGCCTGCGTCGTCGGTCCCAAATTCGAAGCGCACCACACCATGACGGCTGTGAACGCTATCAAAATCGATGGCAAGACGTAGCTGACGGGTCCACACGTTAAAAACGAGTAGAAGAGCTCGCCACAAAACCTCTCCAAAATGGGCAACTTTGGCGTTTCTTTGTCAAGGTGAGCGCCACCGCTCTCTGGGTGCACTTCTTCCTTGGAAACGCGCTCTTCTGACGCCGTTCCGTGCTTTGACTCTTGTGGCAACGTGCTCTCGGGTGCTTCTACATCTTTCAACGGGCAGACCTTGGGGTTGCCGACGCTGTCTGGATCAACTGCGCCGTGTCCGCGCTGTGCCACATAGATGTGGTACATTTGGTCTTCCAATTGCATACGCAACTGCTTCCGCCGATTTGCCTCGCCACACGTGAGGATATCGCAGCACTTCCTCTTCGGCAGTGCAGTTTTGTGACGTGGCGCGCAGCAACAGCAGTACTCGATGTAAAGGTGGTAGAACATGATGACTCCAAGATAGTAGGTGATGACAGACAGGTAATTGCTGATCACCAAACAGGCCGTGTACAATCCAAAAGTCGAAACGTCCAGTAAGGGGCTGAAAGCCGTGGCCAAAAATGCGGCTGCTGTTGTGGCTGACGTAATGAGCATAGCCTTACTCGCACGTTTGAACGCATGCGCCATGCGCTCTGCGGGGGGCAAGGACGCAGATTGTTTCCACGCGTCCACCATGACGAATACATCGTCTGCTCCGATAGCCAATATCACATACACTGACAAGAAATTCAGAGTGTAAAAGGGTTCGATTCCGAAGCAGTAATAGTACAGCAAGAACGCGATCGGGAGCGATGCGAAGACGTGGATGAGTCCCATACTGGCGAGGCAACACGATTGCGTGTGGAACCACATGTAGAAGAAAATGAAAGCAACAGATCCCGTCACGAGTAGGACATCGTGAATTAGCAAGTCCAGCGTAATGTCCGCAACGGCGATACTCCAGAAGTATATGACCTAACAAAATAAAACAAGAACAGAACGAGTTGGGGTGAGCGCTAGGGTCGATCACTTCGGTGGCACCGCAGAGAGAGCACAGGCCAAGCTATCAGTGCTGCACACGTACCTCAATATCGCCTTCTGCGGAAGAACCATGCTCGTCCAGAATGGAATACCTACAGCCAGTGACACCACAAGTGCACGCCGTTAGTGCAACCCAAATTCTAGCACGATCGCGACTGGGTGAGTTGCGGAGTTCTTACGCTTGAGATGCCCACTCAATGAACTCGGTCGATTGCGGTCCAGGAGGCTGCAAGAAAGAGGTGTTTTCCCCTTCGCCAACAGTTGCGTATCCTTCCAGTGGGCCTCCGAAGTTAAGCGTGAACAGAGAGACTGCCGATCGTAAGTTGCTTTCGTTGAATTCGTATCCCATGTAGAACGACAGCAGTGGCGTTTGCTGCATCAGGTGACAACGAGGGGGACAACCACACAAACACACACACACACACACACACACACAAGTCAAAACCAAACAACGAAGACGCGCATGGCACGCACGGAGCGCAAACACACCGCAAAGATCTCCGAAATAGTATCAATGCGCATCTGGACGGACTCATTGGTGTCCATGGCCTCGTTTGCCAGCAGGCTTTGGTTGCAATAACAACTGAGGGAGTAGCACTGGTTGCAGAATCCCGCAGGGCGCCCCGAAGTCACGTTTTCAAACACGTGCGAGTACGGCCAGCCAATGTCGTCGGCCTCTTCCGCGGTCAAGTAGTAATCCAAAAACTGCACGTCTTCTGCGATATCGGAGACGTCATCGGCATCGAGGGCGGTCAAGGGATCCAAGATGCAGAGGAAGTTCTCGCCTTGTTCGGCCACATACGGCAGAAGGCTGGTGTCGATGCCACATGGCGCCAACACGTTCCCTTTTCCATTAAATTGAAGGGTAGTGGCATTGGCACGGTCGAGCGTGTACTGCTCCACCAGAGTTTCCACATTGGCAGTCCGAATCCGGCTTGCATTTGTCCCATTCTCGCCATCGAATTCGAAGTCTTCCAAGATGTCCAACAATCCGTTGTTGATCGGTGTGGTGTTGACGTTTCCGTTCTCGAAGTCCTCGAACAAGTCCTCGAAAAAGTCCTCGGCGGCCTCAGTGAAATTGGTTCCGTTGGTGTTGTTGAAGAACGTGCCATTGAAGTCCGTAAAATTCGTGAAGTTGAAGTTCGTGAAGTTGAAGTCCGTGAAGTTGGTGGCGTTGGTAACGTTGAAAGTGAAATTCGCAGTGAAATTCGTCACACTGGTGACGAGACCGAACAGAAATACGGTGTCCAAAATGTCCATCAACCCTGGATCTTCCAGCGTGTCGTAAAATGGGTCCCCAAACATGGTGTAGCTGTTGTCCGTCGTCGTGAGCGGGTAGTACTGCTTCAGCGGGCTGGTGGGCAGCGCGCATTCCAGCTCCGTTTCGTTCGTGATCTCGGGTGCAAACAGTAGTGACGAGTTTGCAGCGATGCGAAGACACACGTCCTCGAACCCGCGCTCGTCATCCGCCGTCCGCACGTCCAAAAGCTGCTCTTGGACGTCCTTCATGAAGCTGAGGCCGTCGGCTGTGAGCAAGTTGCGGCTCGGGTCCCCAAGTTCCCCGCGGACGCGAAAGACAATGTTCAGCGTCCACTTTCCGTTTATTTCCGTCTGCTGAATGTCGTCGGTGTCGGTACCGTTGTCCTCGTCTTGTCCGAACGTCCCGTCCCTCATGGCCAAGTAGTCGCTGACGGAGCTTCTGGCCTCGGACTCAAATTCGTCGAAAGCCCACCCTTGGAGGGTCAGGAGGTTGGAGGGGTCAAGGTCGCCCTGGATGCTCACCGTTGGCCATTCGCCCCCATCTTCGATGATCTGCAGTATGGTGCCCGCCATTGCCAACGACATGAGGAAGAAGAGGACAAGCATGGCCCCGCAGCAGTAGCAGCTTGACGCCGCAAGAATGAACCGCTGGAGGCAAGTCGCCTCCTTCTCGCAGCAAGATATTTGGTCGTGCGGGTCACAGACGGCGAGGCATCGGCAAGACTTGCTTCGGACGCGGGCCTGCAGGTCGCCCACGGTAACGAATCTGGCTGGGTCGGCGATAGTGAACGTGTCTCCCTCCGCTAGACCGTATGGGATCAGGATCTCCACGCTATTGGGCTCCTCCTCCCCGTCGGTGGTGAAGGAAAATTGCATCAACTCGCCCCCGGCCTTCGAGGGTGGCACAGTGATCTCCACCATCTTTGGAGGCTCCTCTGTCTCACCCTTGCCCTTGGAGTCGGTCGACATTGTGACAGTGGCGGCCGATAGGGGCGTGCGCGACGTGGACTGTTACTCTGCGAACGTGCACATATAACTGTTCAACCCGGGGTCCCAGGTATAAAGCGCAGCACTGCGAAACAGTCCACAAAACAACCACAATAAAATAAAAAACCAAAAACGGCCAACAACCAGCGAACCAGCGAACCAGCGAACCAGCGAACAAACAAACGTACAGACAAACCAGCGAACCAGAGAACCAGCGAACCAGCGAACAAACAAACATACAAACAAACCAGCCAACGAACCAACCAACAAACAAACGAACCAACCAACCAACCAACCAACCACAACAACGACGACAACCCGAGTTTCAACGCGTTCTGCACACTTCGCCAACCCGAGTTTCAAAGCGTTCTGCACACTTCCTCGTCTTCTTCACACAACAAGCTTCCGACGGCAATTGTTTACTGCGACGACGGCAGCTGGCGGCATCGACGACAACGACGACGACAACAACGACGACGACGACGACGACAACGACGACGACGACGACGACAACAACAACGACGACGACGACAACAACAACGACGATGACGACAACGACGACGACGACGACAACGACAACAACGACAACAACGACGACAACGACAACAACGACAACAACGACGACAACGACAACGACGACGACGACAACGACGACGACAACGACGACGGTGGCGGCGGTGACATTCGGTTTCACCGACAAACGAAGGAACGAACGAACAAACGAAGGAACGAACAAAACGAACGACAGAACGAACGAACGATGGTCACTGAGTGAGTGAGTGAGTGAGTGAGTGAGTGAGTGGGTGGGTGAGTGAGTGACTGACTGATGATGAGTCAGCAGTCAGTCAGCAGTCATTAGTCAGCAGTCCACGAACTGACTCAAAACCATTCCGTGTGTTCCACTACTGTACACTATGCTCCACCAGTTCACAATTGTACTATTTTACTGTGTAACAGTGGGAAGAGCTAAGTGCGACGACAGTGTACAGTACGTATTTTGTACTATTGAAAATCACGAACGTGGCCATCGGTGTGAGTGAGTGGGTGGCATCTGCATGCATGCAGTGCAACGACGAACGACGGTGACGACGACGACGACAACGGCGACGACGACGGCTCAGCGACGACGTCACTCCGCTCTCCCAACAAAACGCAGTTCGTCGTCGTTCGTTCGTTCGTTCGTTCGTTCGTTCGTTCGTT
>ENA-OWNT01003568-OWNT01003568.1-seawater-metagenome-genome-assembly--contig:-NODE-3568-length-14518-cov-3.981788_pt1 | contig 14518 bp, 12 predicted proteins | sample MGYA00238136_ERZ651165 | MGnify/ENA primary metagenome ERZ651165 (study PRJEB26861, sample SAMN08777766) | seawater metagenome | isolation source: coastal seawater | place: USA: Florida | collected...
AAAGACAGAGACACAGATAGACAGACAGAGAGAGAGAGATAGACAGACAGAGAGACAAAGCGAGACAGACAGAGAGAGACACACACAGAGAGAGGGAGAGATTACAAAGTCCTCAGTGATCCCTATCCTAAGTTGCCTGGACTCGTTCGTGTGTAATAACGTTGGTAGTGGTGGGTGCGTGAGAGCTCGCACACTAAACTGCTTGTGCTGATCACATTGGACGTGACCGCGGAGTCGGAAAGCGACAGAAAAACGAACGATGGCAGACAGTGAAACGCCCAGGGACTCAACAACTGAAGTGGAAGAGCCGATCACAGAGGAGCAGGTACGTTCTTTGCGTTCGATCACAGCACAGGCGTTAACTTGTTTCTTGGTTTGTGTGCATGCGGCTGGTTACTTACGTATTTTGAGATAATTGCACCTTTTGGTTGACAATCCGTTGATGATGACATTCGTTTGTATCTTTGTACTGGTGATCCTCAAACGCTGACGAATTGTTCATATTTTTATTGTGCTGCAGCTGGAGGATTTCTCTGCGGCTCTGCGCAATCTTGGCATCGACGGCAAAAAATGGCGGACAGCAGCGCAAAAGCGGTTGGCCTCCGGCCTTCACAGAATTACAGAAGTCATTCCCGACCCCGAAGCACGGGATGCTTTCATCAAGTTCACCGAAGCCGTTAAACGGAATGTTGTTGATAACCGCACAACGCTTATGCACAAAATCCAAGCGGATAATCCACACTTGGTGGAGCAGGTGAAGAACGCCTTTTCCACCGTCTCCGACAATGTACATGTCAATGAGTTGAAAAGCCACGCAGCGCACTGGATATCTCGAAATGAAGAAGATTTGACGGGTTTGAAGCAAGATGTGGCTGGACTAATTTCTGATGTGACTCAGTCGGACGAATTTCAGAAAGTCAAAGTTCGGGGAAAAGCTCTGTTCGACCAAGTCAAAGACACTGAGCAGGCTGCCAGGTTGTTAGACCACGGCAAAAATTTGTTGTCCTCGGACCGCACAAAAGAGTTGTTGAGCTCTACGGCTGAACGCACCGAATCATTGGCGACTCAAGAGATCAATATTGAAGGCCGTCTGAACAAGGTGATGTCCAGCAACGTGGTCAAGAAGGTGGTTGAAACCGGATCCAAACTTCTTCAGAATGAGCAAGTGAAAGCGGCGATTGCAAAGTCGAGTGAATATCTCAACGAAAAAGGTGGTGCACAGGCCTCGTCAGTCCTTCAAAAGGGTCGAAGTCTAATCAAACGCACCCGTGACTCCGGTACGGCCCAGAAACTGTTGAGTCGTGGTGCCGACTTGCTTGATAAACACGGTGACACCTTACTCAAACGGTTGGAGGCCACTGACGTGGATTCTCTGGTGGAAAAGGGCAAAAATATATTCTCTAGCGCAGCAGAACGTCAAAAGTTCCTTAACACTGTAAAGGACATGGCGATGGATTTCCTCATCAAACAGCTGCCCGCTGTGCAGATACCACCAATTGAAGGCATTGCAGACCGCTTGCAGTTCGGTATTGACAACCTCGACTTGTCCTCCTTTGTCATCAAAAAAGAACACGTGCACGTACGCATCGGCGATTTCAAGCGTACCGGTAATTTATTTGAGGCAGAGGTAACAAACATCTCTGCTTCGATGCGAGACTTCAACTGGTTGTTCCACCAACACTACTTTCCGCATATGCGTGGAGATGGCAGTGCCCATGCTGATTTAGGGGACGGCATCATCCGCCTCCAGTTTGGCCTTCGACGAGTGGCCGATGAAACTGTGCGGGGTGGTTACGTTCCGAGACTAGTCGTCAACAACTTAGAAATAGACATCAAACATCTGGAGCTCAAGTTCTTCGACAGCAAGATGAGTGGACTCATCAATATGCTGTCGCGTTTGTTTAAAGATACCATCCGCCGCCGTCTGACGGAAACATTGGCGACCAAAACCGCTGCACAACTTGGACGTTTAGTGGGCAGACTCAATAGCTTCGCTCTGCGTTACATTCCGATGGCCCTCAAGTACTTCCAAGTGGACATGTCTCACCTCCCCGAAGGCGAGCCCAATGTTAACGTTATTGGCATGGACAACGAAACAGAGTACGTCGCAGACATGTCGTTCACAAACGGATCATTCATTTGTCTTGTCCTCCTAATGGTGTTGTGTGTCGCTTCAGGTACTCTGTGTTCTTTATGGACACCCACCCAGGGCCACTGGGATTTTCGTTGCATCTTCACAAGGAATCGCCAACGTCACCCACCAGCGCTATGGTGTTGAAGTCTTCGAACCCGAAAATTAAGGAAGGCCATTTCCTTGTAGCATGGCAGGGTGCCCGCGATCGAAGGCGGAAAAATGTCGTCATCGACGAAACTCTGACCTCGACTCTACAGCTGCAAAAGGTCTGGTGTTTATTGTTATATATTGGGTAAATGTTGTTGTGGTCATCGTTGCGCAACGTTAATTTGATTCTGTTTGCTTCTGTTTGCCTCTCCTATCAGGTGGTGACCGACATCAAAAAGGCAAAGAGACCGATTACCCTCTTCTTCCGCAGCGAAGAAATGGGTGACCGTGACTTGACTGACTACATCATCACCCCGACCGAATTTGATGTGACGTTTGGCGAAGGAAGCCTCGGAATTTTGATCCACAAACGCAAAGACGAGGACCGTGGCGCAGTGGTCACGGGCTTCAAAAAACAAGAAGATGGCAGCATGGGCAAAGCCGAAGCATGTGGCAAAATCAGTCCTGGTCAACTGCTCATTGCAATCAACGGCAAGTCGACGCTTTCGATGAATTTCAAGAAGACCATTAAGGCCTTCGTGAAGGCACCCAGACCAATCACTCTGACGCTGCGGAAACAGCCCGACTTTGACGTGACGATCAAGGAGAAAGCAGGCGACCGCATTGCCTTTGAACCTCTGGCAATGCGACTAGCGTCACTGGACGGATTAGTGATTGTCACGGGATTCGAACAGCTCCCAGGACAGGCACAACAATCTGGAGAGATACGCACGGGTATGCGTGTGACGGCTGTTGCTGGTCAACCAGTTACCGGCAGCACCATTGCATCCGCGATCAAGGCAGCTGCAAGACCTGTGATTATTAATTTTGCAGACCCTGCCTCAGGTGAAGAGGTGGCGGTAACATTCCACAAAGGTCCAATCGGCATCCGTTTCCGCAAAGACGGTGCACATGTGGTCGTAAAAAGTTTCTCCAAATCCAAAGGGCCCGTGGAAAGAGGTGGCCAGGTCTTGGTAGGACACGTTCTTACACACGTAGAAGGGGAAGCAGTCGGAGATGACTTGCAACTCGCTTGCCAATTAATCCGGCAAAAGTTGGACGACAGCCAAAGACAAAAACTCAAACGCAAGATTACACTCACTTTCCGTGATATGGACCTCTATTTCGAACTGTACCCAAATTCGCCGAAACGGACAGCCGTTGCAAATCCGAACACATAATCGCAACTCATTGAACGCAGATTTCAAAAGGCTCAGAACTACAAAAGCAAGAAAACACGTCACAATTGACTATTCTGAATGTAAAGTTATGTTGATATATGTCACAATTTCCAAAAACGAAAAAAAACAAAAATAAACGTTTGTGGAAGCAGTTTTTGTTGTGCGCCAACCAAAATGCACGCGGTGCAAACAACGGTTACCCTTTGGCTGCCACAAGCATATGGGTGTGCATGCGTCTAGTGTTTCGATGATCCATCGTGAACGTTAGGTCCCTGGGCACCACGGTGATGAAGGCCTTCGCTGAGATCGAGAAACGAGTTAATACGTCTCCGCGTGCCACAACCAGTAACCTCCATGATAACATGCGCGATGGACCGTTGTTGGGCTTCTAAGTAGCGTTTACTGGGTTTGTAGTGCTTCATGTAGCCATCCCAATCAGTGACCTTCAATTCGGCGCGGTCAGCAATCATTCGTTTGACACGGTCAGCAAACTGTGCTGGAGTTTCGTCGGCCTCGCGTCGCTGTGGCTCAAGAAACCAAACATCGCACACGACTGCCCAACTCCGCATCAGGCGAATGAGGTAGGACGAGAATGATTCGGCCCGAGAGTTCCAGAACGCGTCGACAAAAGTGTCGTTGTACCGGATGGCAACTGGAGCAATCGGAGCATCGAGTTGAAAGACTCCTTGTTTGAATTGAATGACGTATTTATTGTTCACGCATGTGCCTTCAGGAAACACCAGTAGTGGATTGCGAGTGACGTCGGAGACCTGTTCCCTTAGTTTTTGTCGCACCAGCATTTTGTCGCGGACTGCGCCGCGGTCGAACCATACGCTCTGCAAACAATTCAGTACGCGAGCCTGCAAGACTCCAACCCAGCCCCCATGTTTCTGTCCAACCACAGCAAAGGTGAACAACTGCGCTAAAATGGCCATATCAATCATGGAGGTGTGGTTGGCCACAAAGATAGGATTCTTCCCATCGCTTTTCCGAGTGTCGGGTGGAGTCCCGTGGTACTTCACCACTCCGCTCCAAGACACAACGAAAATGGAAGCCAACACTCGGATGGACCTAGCCTCAAGTCGTTGTCTCCATTCCGTTTTGGGAAGTATCAGTTGAATCAAAAAGAAGCACACCAAAAATAACAACAGTCCAACCACGAACCACATCAAACGAAGTGGCAACAGTATGAAATTCCGCACTAGCACGCCAAAGAGCCAAGGAATGAAGAGATGAACAGACCAATTCCATCGTTCCGACGGTTGCGACTCAAAACACGGGAGAAAAGTGTCTTGAACGACGCTGCCCATTCCTTCACCAGCGATTTGGAGGCCAGTCAGCAACACCAGCGCAGCCGTATCTTTGTCAATGACGTCTGGGTGGGCGCCACTGTTTTGTCGCGCGATGCTGGCCGAGTGTCGCTGACTAGACGACCGTCGAAATCGTTTCAATTTGATGGTTTCGAGATGCATGTTTACTAATCTTTGGGTTGAGACGGAGTGCCGCAGCACATAATCCGACACCTGAAGCGTCGGATGGGCAATCTCTCGTTCCGCGTGGGTTCCGGAATCGAAAGAATGCTGATCACTGGCACTGTTATTGTGACCACTATCGTTGTCACTAGGATCTTCCAACTTGGCAGTAGAAGTCATCGCCGTGTTGCTACTTTCAATCGATGCGTTTGTGGACGTATTTGATGATGTGGTGGGAGCAGACCGCGGCTGAGTTGTGGCATCCGTGCCGGTATCCGCGGGAGCAGACGTTGAAGCGGTGTCGCGCGTTGCTGTTTGCTTCGTGGTTGACCCAAGCACCTGCTCCTCGTCAAAACTGTCTCCATGTTCATCGTATTCTTCATCTTGCTCATCAGTGTCTTCCTCATCTTCTTGGTCAGAATACATATCCCACTGAACATTGGCGGTCGCTGGCTGGTTTTGTTTCTGCTCTGCATCGGCATCCGCATCGGCCGCAGCCGCGGTTGTTGTCCGATCCATGGCCGTGGGTCGTTTCTCCCTCCCTCTAAGTTATCGAGTCTACTCAATCTAAATTCACCTAGTCGTCACAATCATGGTTGGAATTTGGGAGTCACGAGTTCAAGACCGTTGCTTCCTGACATACATCGACAGTACATTTGGCCACATCGCATCTCAATTCTCTGGCGAAAATAAAAACGCAGCGTGCCAAACTTCTTTGTTTTGGGAGACGGGAGGACGTCAGCACATTCGTCTCCCATGGGTTTCAGCAGCGAAAGTGTTGTGACTTGACCTGAGATGGTGGACTACAAGTAAAAGTGAGTTGGGTTGGAAAAAAGAAGAAGAAGAAGATGATGATGATAAGCTGATCAACATGCGCCACGAACGAAACAAAAAGCACGCATATTCGGCAAGCACAATCTGATCATCTGACCTGACCTTGACAACATGACCTGACCTGACCCGACCTGCGGTCAAGTAAAGTAACTTTCATCAGAGTAACAATACTCTTCAACATCCGTAAATTGAGTTTTTCAAACTCTTTTACTTTGTTTATCCGGGTTCATCCATCGAGTGGCTGCCCTTTATTGTTGTTTTGCAATACCAGGTCAACTATTCACACAAACTGGTAGAAGAGGCGACTGAACATTACGGTATGCAAAAGGGGAGTTGGTTTCGGCGACAAGTCGGCAAGTCGGTGGTGAATGATGACGATGTTGCTCCGAAGCTCCGACAGAAAGAAGAAGAGAAGAAGACGATGGTACGTACGATGAGGGAGACCAGGGTGAAGAAAACAACAAAGGACAGACAAGTTGCTAAGCGTGTGGACATCACTCACGCGTTGATTCGACATCGACTAGTTGGAGAGCCGGTGTTCGAGCGACAATGTCGTGCGTGGCATGACTCACGAGTGGCAGCTGCCTTTGAGAGCACCGCTTTTGCAAGATCCCTGCGGACCCTGCACTTCATATCAGGTTTTTTTCGTTGACCAGGGAAAATTGTCCTTTGCTTCAATATTCAAAAACATTCCATATCTTAGGACCATGACATAGGTGTTTAACGTGGTTGCGCTCATCTGAGTCATGTGAGGTTCTAACACGCAGTTCGGTACGCCGGGATGGCGGAGACCATGCAGCAGGCAACTCAGGGTGATCCTCCAGATGAGACGTCGTCCGAAAAAGTCGCTGCGGTCGACAACACTGACAGGAATACCACTGTGGAAACTCAGGTGACCACAGCCAGTCAGAGTACGGACCAGCACGATGCATCCCCTGTCTCTCAAACCAGAGCAAGTGATAGCTCGTCGCAGCAGCCACGAGATCATCAAACAGCGCACGTACGTGACCACCAACTGACAGAAGTCAATGGGCACTCAACCGAGGTTGATGACGTCAATATCACCAAGAGTCTCACAGTTGAAGCACGGATTGAACACTGGTGAGTGAATCCACGCTGCTCTGCCTTGGAACCAGTGCACTGGTGTATTTTTGTATCTCTGAATGTGCGTGTTGCCGTCTGATCCCATAGTTCTTCGTCGGGATATGCCAGCCGGGCAGTTGATGCGATCAATCGCATTAAGCGAATCTTCGGAACCAGTGTGGTTTGCGTTCGGGTATGGACTTCTGTTGTTTGTGCCTTTGGTTGTGCAACACTCAGAATGTGTTTCATGTCATTTGATGTAGGTCCGCAACGAGACTGTGACCGAGAAGTTTGAAATATTCGTGGATGGGAAATTGCTTCATTCGAAAGCAACAAAAGACGACGGCTTCCTCGATGACTCTTACAAGGTATGATGAAGAAGTTTGATTTGGATAGCCTCGACCTGTTTTTCTGTTCTTACAACACAAATCTCTCGACACATGTTGGTTCGTACATCAGTGTGAAAGGCTTTTCCGGCTCATTGAACAGGCCGGAGGTCGCCGTTTGGTAAGTGTCTCTGCGCACACACCCCGTCTTGTGAACACGCGTGACTCTTCTTTCCTCTCTTGTATTATTTGTTCCTTTTTGTTGTTCTTCAGCCGCGGCGCAAAAAAGGCGCGAATGAAGTAATTGGTACCGACGTGAAATGCACCTGTGCCATCATGTGAAGGAACAATATACTGCGACCGTGTACATACTAAAACAGCAGAGCAGTAAAACAGCAGACTGTACAGTTTTCTAATTTTGAATTTTATCCTGATAATACAACGATTGTCAAAAGTAAATCTAATAAGCCTAATCCAAGGAGATCTCCCTGACGCCATTTTTGTCGACCACCTTGACGGTGAATTTTGGTACATCAATAAGGTACCGCACCTATTAACGAAAGGCATCGCCACAATAATCAATCAGCACGGAAGCAGCCACGCCCTGAGTAGCCTCACCTACCTTTAACTCTGCAATGCACTTTCTGATAAGCTCTTTTCCCTCTTCTAGGTTCATATCGGGCTGCGAAGAGCAGACAGGTAAAGTCAGATACGCCAGTTCACAGTGCGTTAATTAACCCAAAATCAGATCGTACCTCCCAGTGCCGATCAAACAGTGACAAGCAAAAGTTTGAAGCGTGGCCTACATAAAATACACGTTTGAACGAGGAGCTCCAAGCAAACTTGACGCGGGAGTAACGAACCGTGGCAAGCAAAGTTCATCTTGTGCATGGTTCCGAAGTAGTCAACAAAATACCTGGTCGCGAATAACAACAGACGGAATAAGTGTCAACACAACATTCCAGTCAATTTCAGTGCCACTATCGTACAAGGAGGAGCCTTTCTTCTCTTCGAATCCACCCAGCAAAGAGTTTACTTGTATCGGTCTACGTGTACGGAGAGCCGAGGAAATCTGGGCTCGGACGAAGTTCGCCGTAGCGGTGCACGACATGGGAAACCCAGCACGGAGCTCATTCAAAACAATGTTCTTTTGAACATATTCACTGAATTGGACACGGTCACCTTGATTGCCTGAGGTTGCCATGATCATTTTTCGGCTCAAAGGTACAATTTTGTCTTCATCCTGTTTGAACAGCAAAATGGAGCGGGCGGCATTTGTATCTGCAGCCAACAGAGCATAATCCTTTCCTCTAAAGCCCAAAAGCGCGTCCATGTTTGATGATGTTACTGAACTAAAATCGTACTATAAATCGTGAACACTCACACGATGGATTCCAACGCCGTCTGTCGATAAACAAAGCAGTCCAACGAAAAATTCAAGGAAAATACTGTTTCTAGAATTGCTTCCATCGTTGAACGACAATTCAATGACGCTATCCAATTTCTTGTCCGTCGCACTACCTTTGTGAAGTTTTCGTTCGTGTCCTTTGGTATGTATGCTGCTTGTTTATCTTGCTTGTCGGCGATCTTTGAGAGGTTGGGTGTGGTGTTCCTCAACAAAGTGTGGGTGCGGAGGACCACAGCCTCCTCTTCGTACAAGCGACAGCAAATTCGAAAGGTTTTTGTTCTTTTCGACTTCGAAATCAATGACCGCACCGCAGCATTTCTGCAATTTTACAGAAAATCACTAAATCACTACTTTAATGTAGTTATTATTCATTATAAAAAACTAGTTGATTTAAACTTGCCTCGTAATTTGATGCACTTGTTAGGTCTTGTGGTTATTTGAATACACATTGTTTTAGCGAAATGGTACCTGCGCTCGCTAATGTCTGTCAGTGTCTTGATTTTTTGATCTGATTGTCCCGACTACCACTACTCCGAGACAGCGTTACAACTCGCTTCAGTCACATTACGTCCTTGTTCGTCCTTTTCGGGGGGTGGTACAAAATCGGAATTGTGATTCAAGTCGGATTGGAGACTTTCTCGTCTCAGTTTTTTCTCCGTGACCGTCGAGAGTCCTGTTGGTGCGACGTCGCGGTGCCGTGTTGCAGAGCCCAGTTTTTTTATTCAGGTGTCGCTGTGGTTGAATCCGGGGCCACTGCAGTGGTACTAACAGCAGATGTGTTGGTGGTTTCCAGCGAGACCGAGTGATCGTCAACTACAAAGTCAGGTGGCGTGTTGGTGGAACTTGCATTTGGGGCTACGGCTGTGGTGGCGTCTGCCGGTGCTACAGACGACGTCGTTGTAGCGGCATCGGATTTTATGGTTTTGAATTTGCCTGTGAGTTCATCGTACACCACCTTGAGACCTTGCTTCTCCAGGTCTTTCGACGGAAGCACCTTTTGAGGTTTCAATTTCTTGATCCACTCCTGGTTTTCCAAATTCCCTTCAGTCACGTTACGAGTAGCCAAGACGCCCCATTCGCGCATCAATGGATAGGCTGGATGCATGATGCAGTGATTCAAGATGTCAGCTAATCCTCCGGCCTCCCGAACTGCATCCTGTGACTCGCGATGATGATACACCAAATTCGCAAGCACTTTCATTAAACGGATCTTGAACTGCAAGACCATCGCCAGTGCAGCACCATCGGATGTGGCTTTTGGCATCGTCTTTGCGTTGGGTGGTGGAGGTGGATACTGTCGTAGACCAACAAGCAGGATCTCCAGCAAGTTTTGATCCAGAAGACTCATTCTGAACGCTGCACTACCTGGGGAATCCACAAACTCTTCAGCTGCCAACTTGTCGGACAACAATTCCAAGCAATTTATCTGCAATAGTGTGGCTGGCTGGCCTTGCAAAGAATGGAGAGTGCGGATAAGGAAGTCAATAAAATCCGCGGATAGCAAGTCCACGTCGGCCGCAGCGGCTGCGTCCTGTGCCACTTCCAACAATTGAATGGTGTGGTATCGACATAACATAATCTTATCGCCATTTGGGACTTGGTCGGTGGGGAGTGAGGTCACAAAGGTACTCACAGCTTTGCACATTCGCACAATTGGTGAAGCAACCGGATCAGAGGCGATTGCGACGCATGAGCCGGTGGTGGCCAATACGAGGCATTTCAACAAATCCGACGCCCACCATGGATTCGGTTGTGTTGCGTCATACAAAACAACCTTCGGCAAGGGCTGTTCAGTCACGACATGCTCTTCCTCTTCGTCAGAGCTATTGGAACTGGTATCGTCGTCCGAGTCAACAGGCTCATTATCTTCGTCAGCTACAACCTCCCGTAATAAGAAAGTCAGTACATCCCCACGGTCAAGTAATTCTCCGCGTCGTCGGAGACACGAAGGCTCTTCGTCGCAAACGCATTTCAGAACGCACAAGCTGATGCATTCTCGGAGTCGAGGGTCTTCGACTAACATCAATGACGGTAGATGTGGCATCAAGCCAGTGGTCCAAACAGCTGCTTGGTTTTGACCGTGTTGTGTAGCACCATTTGCCCAAAACTGCACAGTTGATCGCAACAAGCTGATGTATGGGTGAACTTTTTCTTCTAATTTCAAAGGGATGGGTTGTGGTTGTTGGAGGACAAGTTTTACCAGGCCAGCAGTCACATTAAAAGCGCCGGACAGGCCGCAAAACGCTTGATTTGCGGTATTCTGAACACACATGTTGCGCAGAAAACGAATCCCTGGCAGTGCACAGTTCGTTAATGCAATAACCGTCGTACTATCCTGAGGAGACGGATGGGAACATCTCTCAAGGTATTGCACCGCTTGGCCTATCTTTGCTTCTGCATGAGCGCCATTGCGAAAGTCTTCCTTCGTACTGTTCTTGACTTCGGCTGTCTGCAGCCGCTGCGTCAAACTCACGGGATGGTCCTTCCTGCCTGTGAAGATGCTGCGGAAAACGTCGGGGACTCGGGCCGGCCGATCGCGGCCGTCCCGAGCCCCCGTGAGGAGCGACTACTTGTTGGTGGCCCCGCGGATTGCGCCGTTGAAGGCGAAGGTGACGCTGTTGTTCAGGCCCTGGAACGAATCGTTCGCAGTCGTCGGCAGAGTCATCGTGATGCGCAAGAAGTCGGTCTTTCCTGCGGCTGTGGACGTCAGGGCCGACAATCCGATGTTCTGTCCGACCACGGCACGCTGCGCGAGAACCGGAGTGCCCTGCACGGGCGTGCCCGCAGAACTGCAGGTGAACGGTCCCGTTCCGGATCCGGTCCATGCAACAGGGCAGCTGTCAATCTTCAGCTGCAGGCCGTTGTTCGCGTCAGTGGTGAGGAGGTTGGAGGACCCCGCGGTGGTCGTCAGGGTGATCCCGGCCAGGTCGAGCGTGCCGCCGTTGACCAGCTTGAGCGTACGTTCCATGGTGTCACCGGGGATGACTTTGGCGGCCTGGATGCTGAGCGTTCCGGCGTCGGCACCGGTAAGGGTTACCGTGGCCGCGTCGACGGCGGCGGAGGCCGAGGTGCTGGCGGTGAAGCCACCGTAGGTGCCCATGCCAGCCACGCCGGCTGCTGCGGCGAGGAGTGCGGCGGAGGCAAGGACCTTGCTGGACGTGGACTTGAGGCTGAGACCCATGAGATATCCGTTTCGTGGAGCCGGCCGTGGCGGGCCGAGCGAAGTAGTTGTATCCGCCAGCCCCCTGGCTGACCCTTACAACGATGCCCGGACTCCTTCAAGGCAAAGCTTCAGCGGGCAACAAGATCACTTCAAGATTTACTCAAGCCTGACCGTGGCGCTTCCTGAAGGCTGGCAGACTGGCCCTATGACTGTTCTTCTGGCCGGTTGCGGCGATCTGGGCACCGAGGCAGGGCTGCGTTTCGCGGCGGCCGGCCACCGTGTGGTGGGCTGGCGGCGCTCGCCCGAAAAACTGCCGGCGGCCATCGAAGGTGCCGCCGCGGACCTGAGCTCGCGCGAGCTGCCGCCGATCCCGGCGGACACCACCGCCGTCGTCGTCGCGATTGCCGCGGATTCGCCCACGGAAGATGCCTACCGGGCCGCCTATGTGGACGGTCTCGCGCACGTGTTGGACGCGGTCCTGGCGTCCGGGGCCGGAGTCCGCCGGGTCCTTTTTGTCTCCTCGACCGCTGTTTATGGCGATGCTGGCGGCGGCTGGATCGATGAAAGAACGACGCCGGATCCCGGCGGATTCTCGGGCCGCATCATCCGCGAAGCCGAGGAACTCCTTTACAGCCGCCTGAGAGGCACCGGCATCACCCCGGTGGTGCTGCGGCTTGGCGGGATCTACGGTCCCGGCCGGACACGCCTGATCGACCAGGTGCGCGGCGGAACCGCGGTGATTCCTGCAGCTTCGCGCTTCACCAACCGCATCCACCGGGACGACGCCGCCGCGGCAATCGTCCATCTGTGCACCATGGACGCGGTTCCCGGGCCCGTGTATGTGGGCGTGGACAACGAACCCGCCGAGCTCGGCGACGTGCTGAGCTTCCTGGCGGACGAGCTGGGACTCCCCCGGCCGGCGTCGGAATCCGCTGGTCTATCCGGGGGCGCGGGCGGCGTCGCTGCAGGCGCGCCGGCGTCGGGCACTGCTTCGACGACGTCGGCGTCGAAGTCGACGTCGGGCGGGGAACCGTCGCGGGGCGGTAATAAGAGGGCGAGCAACGCGCTGCTCCGCAGCACCGGTTTCGAGTTTCAGTACCCGAGTTACCGGGAAGGCTACCGGGCCGTCCTTGCCGGGGTTGGCATCCGGCACCCCTGAGTTTTGTTTTGAACGTTGCCGCCTATTTCTCCGAGGGGAACCATGGAACTTCAGCACATCATTGAGTCGGCCGGCGGCCTCATGGACTTCGCCGGAGTGGCCGTCATGGTACTCGGCGCGGTGCTGTCCATCCCGCTGTCGTTGCGGGGATGGCAGACAAAACATCTGCCGGAGGGTTCCGCGCCGCTGTCCTTCTACCGCTCCTACCGGCAACTGTTGGGCCGTTCCATCCTGCTCGGGCTGGAGCTGCTGGTCGCGGCCGACATCATCCGGTCTGTCGCCATCACGCCAACCTTCGAGAGCGTCGGCGTGCTGGCCATTATCGTGCTCATCCGGACTTTCCTGAGCTTCTCACTCGAATTGGAAATCACCGGACGCTGGCCCTGGCAGAGTCAGCGCGAGAGTTCCACTGCCGCGTCAGCGGCCGGCTGACCCGGCCGCTGAACTGGGCGGGAGAGTCTTATGGACCGGGATCCTTGGCCGGAAGCCCCTGAACTTCCAACCCCGATCATCATGGACCAGCGCTGGACCGATGCCGTCTTTCTGCACTGGCGCATTCCTGAGGCAGTGGCGGCGCGGTTCATGCCACCGGGCGTTGTTCCGGACAGCTTTGACGGATCCGCCTGGGTGGGACTGATCGGTTTCCGGATGCGGGGGGCGGGTCTGGGCCGCGGGCCGGGCGTCCCGTACTTCGGGAGCTTTGCCGAGATCAACGTGCGCCTCTACTCCCGCGAGCCGGACGGTACCCGGGGCGTGGTTTTCCTCAGCCTGGATGCATCGCGGTTGGCTGTGGTGCTCGCTGCGCGGGCTGCCGGGATCCCCTACGTGTGGTCGCTCACGAGGTTTCTGGGCGGGGATACCGCGCGGCCCGCTGGCCCGACGGATCCGTCAGGCGGGGCAGGCGGGGCAGGCGGGGCAGGCGGGGCAGGCGGGGCAGGCGGGGGTGCCGTCGGCGCGGCGGGTATGACAGCCGGCTACTCGGTACGGCGGTTCCGGGACGGTGCCCGGAGCGATTTCGCGGTCGTCCCCGAGTTCGACGTCGAAGCGACCGACCCGCTGTCGGTACACCTGACGGCCCGGTTCGGTCTGCATTCCCGGTTCAGGGCCAGGACCCTTTACGTTCCCAACACGCACACTCCATGGCCGTTGTACCGGGCGCGACTGACCCGCCTTGAGGATCAGCTGGTGCGCGCTGCGGGAATCGAAGTCGCCGGGCCGCCCGAATCTGTCCTTTTCTCCCCAGGCGTCCGCACTCAGTTTGGCCGGCCACGGGTCCTGAATTCTGCGGCGTGGAGACTGTCTGATCGCTAGTCGGTCTATGGGCAACTGACGCCGCGGTGTCAGCGAGTGATCGCACACGATGCTCGCTAAATTGTCGGACCCCCGAAGGAGAATTGGGTCATGGAAGCCGGCAGGGATTTCATTCCTTTCGAGGACGTGGGGCAGGGCACGGACAGGTGCCCCGGCCGGGCTGCAGGCTGCGGCGCTTGTTCCGGCGCAGCCCCTGCCGCAGGTCCCGGCGCGGATTCGGGTGGGGGCCCGGCGCGGGCGTCCGGGCTGGACCGCGCCCTGGCCGCGCTCCGGGAAGTGAGTGCGACGGCCGCGGAGGAC
>ENA-OWNT01003569-OWNT01003569.1-seawater-metagenome-genome-assembly--contig:-NODE-3569-length-14516-cov-3.545536_pt1 | contig 14516 bp, 11 predicted proteins | sample MGYA00238136_ERZ651165 | MGnify/ENA primary metagenome ERZ651165 (study PRJEB26861, sample SAMN08777766) | seawater metagenome | isolation source: coastal seawater | place: USA: Florida | collected...
ACTATCGCCATTTCATCACTTCCGTCGTCTCGAGGTTTGTGTACTGAAAGTACAGAGCCCAGAACCCGGGACGATGTAAACCAGTATTAATTGATGACGTCCACAGCCGCCCGCCCATGGCCCGCTCACGCACTCACGCAAGCACTCAGTCGCCGCTGTCTCATTCATGCCCATTATCAATAAATCAATTATGAACTATGAATACTGTACAGAACGAATGATCAGTTTTCCCGCTTACTAACTTGAGTGAAACACACGTACATTAATAAACGAGTCAGAGTACATGAAATAGAAAGATATAGTGTGCAGTACTATGAATGAACAAACTGAAAACTAAGAATCGGATAAATGCATAAAAAAGTGGACACTGTCAAACCTTCAAACCGTCAAACCGTCAAACCGTCAGTGAGGCTGTGAGGCTGTGAGGCCGCTTGGTGGCTGTGAGTGTGAGGCTGTGAGTGAGGGCGTGAGTGAGGGCGAGACAGTGCGCTTCGAGTATCACAGAACTGTGAGTGAGTGAGGGTGAGTGGGAACAGTGCCAGTGCAGTGCAGTGCAGTGTGGTGCACTGTCCGACTCCCTGTCACTCACAGTCACTCACAGTCAATGGCAGACTGGCAGTCACTCACTGCCATGCACTACCGCACTCACTCAGCATCCATCCCAACCAAGACAAAAGATTTGTTGAGAAAAATTGTATTTCCGAATACGGAAAGTACATGTATTCAATATCACAGTGAACAATGTATATCCATATACGGGATATCACGCTGGTCTTCGTGTGACGCACACACGCCAACGCGAGTTTTCGTGGCACGCGGACGAATTTATGAGGCCGTGGACGCGACGGTGAATGACTGATTGAACGTCGCCCCCAGACGGGTACTGTCGAGTGCCGATTTTATATGGGAGTGGACGCCGAACTGTCTGACTGACTGGGCGTCGCATTCGTTCCCACAAAACTTGTTGGCGCAGGCAGCGTGCGTTCGGTCGTTCGTTCGTTCGTTTGTTCGTCGTTCACTGTGTTGTTGTCTCTTTCTTTTCACTGCCACTCACTCACTCACTCACTCACGCACCCACGCACTGTCCAACGAAGCAAGTAAGTGTGCTGTGTTGCTGTGTTGTGCTGTTGCTCTCTGTGATGTGACTGACCTGCGTGCGACCGGCGACCGGCGACCAACTTAACGTGCTTCGTTCAACCTCTCTCTCAGTTGCTTCGTTGACAGACACTCGGCTGCGGTCCGTCCGTCCGTCCGGTCGGTCCGGTCTGGTCCGTTCGTTGGTTGGTTCGTTCCTCCGTTCCGCTGTTTGTTGGTTCGTTCGTTCGTTCATTCATTCACTTACTGCGCGGTGTGTGCTTGTGCGTGTGCGTGTGTGTGTTGTGTGTCTGTATGTCCACGCACTTGTCACTCGTGACCCGTGCGTGACCGGTGACTTGTAACGCGTGCCGACAAGTGACCGGTGATTCGAAACACGTGACGCGTGACGCGTGACTCGTCGCTGGCTTGTTTGTGTTTGTGAGCTGACTTGCGACGGTGTTGTTGCGACGCACCGTTGTTGTTGTTCGTTGCCGTTTGGTTGAAGTGCCGTGCCGCGCCGTGCCGTGCGGTGCGGTGCCGTGTTTCTTTGTGGCGTGTTGTGTTGCGTTGTGCTGTGCCGGGCTGCGTGGTTGTGTGTTGTTTGTTGTGCGTTGTTGCGTATCTATCGTTGCGGGGAATACCGTGTTTGTGGTGTTCTCTCTCGTCACTTGTTGTGCGGTTCTCGCTCGTCGACGGTGCCTGTCCGTGTTTGTTTGAGCTGGGGTGCTCGTGTTCGTGTGTTCGTGGTCGCGGTTCATGGTGTCCTGCTCGTGTTCACAGGTATTTTCGAACCAAGAAGGTGAGCGGCGAACTGAGCTGCCAGGTGTCATGGGCTTGGCCATCAGAGGTGCGGAGCGACATGTGAGACGAATTGATTGAAGGGTGCTGCCTCCTCCCGCTACGGCGAATTCACCAACACTGCCTCCAGCGAACAACGTTCGTATGCACCACAGTACTATTCGTGCACCACCCGCAACAAGAACATGTTGAACACAGATCAGTTTGCGTGTTTACGCAGACGCCACGGACAAGGCTGCGTACCAACGAAAAAGTCCCGCCGCACGCCAAGAACGCAGCGTCGTCAGCGGTCTCGCTTCAAAAGACGAAACTCTTGACTCACAGCACCGTGGGGTGTTCGTGAGCCAGAAGTTTCCTTGGTTGGAGAAAAACAACAACAAAAGTAAGAGCCACGCAATCAAGCGTTGCTTTTCCCTGAAACGACACTGCTGCAAACCCTTGGGCGGAGCGAGAGTTCCTCGCTGGTTCATGGCCGTGTAGTGACTGCAGGAGGACTTGCGTGTTCTCATTTAGCACAATGAGTGCACTTGACGATGACGATGACATCGTTGGGGCAACATCTGACGCAGCTTGGGACTTCGATGATTTGCTGCGCGATGGTCCTACTTTCGCGAACGAATACTCGGCCGACGCCCAAACCGCCGCGGATCCAAGCCGTGTTCGTCGTTCTTACAAAACGCATCGCAAGAACAATTCTTCGCAACGCTTTGATTCCCTGGGCTCTTTTGGCTCTCTCGGCTCCATAGACCACCTGGATTGGAGTGGACTGCAAGACTCCACGGAAAATTTCGATGAAGCCGTGCGACGCCAGCAGCCGAGCCAGCAGCACTTGAAGAATGATGGTCAGCAAAGCCAACAACAGCACCACCGAGTGAGCCCGCTCGGCAGCCCGTCTACTTCACCAACTGCAGCCGGTTCCGCCCCACCACCATCGCTTGGGCGTCGCCACAAAAGCAACTTGTCACAGGTTGGTCGGGACTTGTTGATGGTTGTAGAGGACAGTCATTCTCCGGCGACTGCAGGGTTTGGTCACCATCGCCAGCTGTCTCAAGGTAACGAGCGCCATCTTCGACAAGAACCTCGCAACATCATGTTCGAGCGGCAAAGGCGTCACAGTGACGGGCTTAGTGACGTCGCACACCTGCTCAACAGTGACGATACCATTTTGGGTTCTCGCCCTGCGCCACACTTCACCACACGGGCCCCGCCTTCCTTGGCTATCCCAGACACAACCGATCAGGGTCAATTGTCGCCACAGTCAGCCATGTCGCATGCGTTTGCGGGGCTCAATGTATTCGATGACGCTGATCCTACCTTGGGAAGAATGTCTGAGAACGGATCAAACTTTGTGAAAACCCAGAGGTTTGGTATGGCCGCGTCGTCGGGCGGACCAAGCGTTGCGGATTTGGGCGCCCGTGGACGATCGCACGTTCGCATGCACAGTTCACAGTTCTCCGACATTGATGGGTTTGGAATGCCATTGTATCCGTCGAATCTCGCACAAATGCACACGCACATGCAAGCTGCGCTTTCGGATGAAGACCACGAGCGAATGAAGCAGAAAGTGAAGGCAGCAAATGCGAAGCGAAACCGACCGCGTTCGATGGCGAAGGTGACGCGAGCTCCCACGTACGTTCACTGTTCTGCTAATTGCACAGCCACATTTCCCGTCGTCACGTTGCACCACCACTACGCAAAGGTTCAAGCGGGGCGCAGCAACCACACATCAAGGTGCCGGTCGTGGGTCGCGCCATTCACAGCAAAAATCGATGCCGAAAGTGTTCGAACGAGCGAACATGTATCGCGGAGCAATGCCTGTCGCTGATGCTGGGAGTGTAAGTTTGGGGGGCGGGCGTGACTTTCCCCCGATGCTGCTGCCTTCGCCAGCAACATCGCCATTAGTATCGCCGGTCGCCTCTCCGACGAACGCTTCATCGGGAGCGGTGCCCCATTTCCGCCAACAACCAGAGCAACGTCGACGAACACCCAAGCTTACCGCATCCACAGCGAGCTCAGGCTCGTCTGGGCGAGCGCGGCGTACAGTGGTGCGTCCAACGCAATAACCATGCACACAAGGCACTCCAGTCAACAAACGGTCACCTCCGTCAATAACTATTCCCGTTTTGTTCTTTGTAGACGAACTCGTCCACCACCTCTGCGTCAAAATCGCAGGCATCTGCCGGTGTCAAAGGCTCAGATCGTTCAAGGACGGCGGGTGCGACAGCGTCCTCGAAGGCGGTTCCACAAAACGCAAAGAACGGAGCGTCACCGGCAGCACCTGCCGCTCAACCAGCTGAGACCGGTCGTCGCCGGAAGGCTATTCCTTGGACCGAGGAGGAAGACAGACGGTTACTCGAAATGGTGGCGAAGACTGGCCCGCAAAATTGGCGTTCGATTGCTAATTACGTGGGATCTCGAACACCTGCCCAGGTTGCACAACGATGGCGCAAAATTCTGAACCCTGAGTTGCTGAAAGTCAACAAAGGCAAGTGGACTCCCGCCGAAGATGACCGTCTGCGCCTGATGATCAGCAGACACGGCACAGATTGGCATCGTATCGCCGAAGGCTTTGACGGTGTGAAAACTTTCTGCTTGTTGTTGTGGTTCGTTCCTTGTGCCTCAGCTTGATTTTGTCGTGCGCTCATGTAGGGACTCGCACTGTGAAGCACTGTCGCGAGCGATGGCTGAAGCACATCTCCCCCGACTTGAAGCGCAACGAACCGTGGACCAAGGAAGAAGACCAGACTCTATTAAAGGTGCGGCAAAAGCTGGGGTACAACGGGTGGGCCGAAATTGCAAAGTCTCTGCCCGGCCGCACTGACAATGCAGTAAAACGGCGCTATCGGTCGCTCACGAATCCGCGCACTTTGAACCTCAATAGCGCAGTGAGGGCTGCGAAAGCTGCCTCCGCCGCGCCTAGATAGACAACGAATGACACAGTTCAGCCGCGCGCGAGCAACGTTGAAGGTTTCACATAATCATAATTTATTTTTATTTCGAATCGATCTCACGCATGCACATCATGCATGCCAACATGTCCTACTGAAGAGAACTTTGGCGAAGAGCATCAACACGCGCCCACAATTCGCGAGAGTTTTCGGTTGGCATTAGCCCAAGTCTGAGCAGCAATGAAAACCATTCCAGCACAGGCGCAGCGAAAAATCCGTGCAAAAAGTTGGGAGGTGCTTGAAATACTTCATGCATAGCATGGCCGATGAGCTGGCAAATAAATGCGAACAGCATCAGAGAGAACCCAACGATCAAGCACATCACGTAATCTCCAAGCCAAGGCTGCAGGAACGCAGTTGTGATTGACAACAATGCAGAGACAATCCCCCAGTACGGTATGCTATACAGGCCGCCGAGCTTGGCAGAGTACGCAAAAATTGCAATGGCAAATAACGCCGGGAAAACGAAATCCAAATAAGGAACTCCGGTGGCCAGCCCTGCGCCACAGAAAATAACGAACACCGCCACAACATACGCATGCAAGAACACCAAGTGATTGATATGTAAACCAATACTGTAGTGATACGTGAGATGATACAGCATCGCTGTGCGAAAATCCACGGCCTATCACAAAGTATGCATTTGGCTTGGTGAACTACTGCACAACAATTTGAACACTGTCTGCCACACAATATTTTGGTTGTGTACCTCACGGGGCGGGAAGTCTCGTAGCCGCGTGCGAGGTTTCCCGCAGCATACAACTTTTGCCTCCGGCATTGTGTACACGTTACAGCGTTCGGCTCAGCTCTGTTCTCTATTGCGGTACTTCAGTGAGGTTGATATTCACACATTTTGGTGGACCATACTTTTTTTGTGTTCACTGTCAAACCTGTTCCTTTCCAATCGTCCGCCACGAAGCTAATGCCCAACCGTAATTTGGACAGATTGATCACCGCCACCAGGCTCAGGCCCGCAGAAAAACCACGACAGCGAGGACACCACAAGATGTTCACTTAGCCGAGTGCTGGTGCACTTCAGGTGCCACACGAAGTCTTTCAAGTCAGTGTTGAATTGTCGCCTTGCCAATGCCCACCACCGTGCCCTTGTCCTGACACCTTCCTCGCAATTCGCCGACCGCCGATCGAAGCCACGCGCTCGCGCGAATAGGGTGCAAAGAGAAAAGAGAAGTCACAGTCTCAAACCGCAAGCGAGTGAACTGTTGCCTGCCCTGTGCTGTGGTGTTTTTGACATTTCGACGTGCGCGTGACGGCGTCGTGAAGAACTGTGAAGTCAGTCGTTGGGTTGGGTGACTTTGGTGACGTGTGAGGAGGACACGAGGACACGGCGACGTTGTTACATTGTTCGAACGAACGGACGAACGTTCGGCGACACCGACGACCGACGACGACTCGTTGACACACGCTGGGGACTTTGGGTCAGTCTGGTCAGCTGACGTCAGCTGACACCGAACACTGACTGCACTCACTTGACTTCACTCAGGATTCAGGACTCATCCAGCGAGCGCTTCAGTCAGCGCAGCGAGTTGAAGAGTTGGAAATTGAACGCGTACAGTACACAATATGGGTGTTATGGTAAGTGTTCATGCGCGACACTATATCTGAAAATGAAGAGTAGAGCGCCAAAAAAAGGACAAAGGACAAAGGATCAAGGACAAAGGATCAAAGGATGGAGGAGCATCGCAGTCAGTCAGCCAGTCACTCTCTTTATTACTTTGGCGCCGGTGCGCCAATGCGTCCCGAGATCTACAGGCTCTGGCGGCAGCCTTGCCCAGCCAACACCCAACACACTGATTCACAGAAAACAGAGCACAGAACACGGAATGACGAATGATGTTGTTTGAGATTATTTTTACGATTTGTATGTGCCGTTGTGCACTGAAGTGTATCACTAGAATCATACTGCACACATTGTCTATTTTCTACTTCCTCCGACACTCACTCTCACTCGCACGGCCAGACAACCAACCAACGCAGCAGTGTCGTGTTGGAGTGTTGTGGGATCATCAATGACCAATTAATGTACAGGCTGGCATTCACGTCAGCGCTCCACCTCCCTCAGCCTCACTCACTCACTCACTCACTCACGCACGCACTCACTCAACCCCACATTGTCCGTCCTCCTTCCAGGTCAGTCAGTCAGTCAACTCATCGTCCACCCACAGTCCACAGTCCACAGTCCACAGTCCACAGTCCACAGTCCACAGTTCACCGTCGTCGGCGCGTCAACGTCACTCACTCACAGCACTCACAGTGCTCCCACACTCCCACCTCCCACCCCGACGTCCACGCCCGCGCTCACGCCCACTGCCCACTGCTGCCCTCACAGTCAGTCCCCACCGCCCACAGCCCACAGCTAGTGAGTGAGTGAGTGTCGCTGTGTCTGTCGGGCTGACTGACAGTGAGTGAATGTGAGTGAGTGAGTGAGTGTGAGTGTGAGTGGGGAAGTGGTCAGCCGGTCAGTCAGTCCGTCAGTCAGTCAGGCCGAGTGAGTGTGTGGGTCACTCACTCACAGCCACTGCGACTGACCGACCGTGAGTGTGAGTGTGAGTGTGAGTGTGAGTGTGAGTGAGTCGCAGTGACCGTCAGCTGGCAGTGAGAGTGTGAGAGGCCTGAGCTGGGTGGGAGGGTGGGGGCTGAGGACTGGGGGCCGGCCGTGTGGCCGCGGGACAGAGATTTTTGGAAACCTGCAAACTCCTGGCATCGCACTCAGTGAGGGTGAGTGAGTGAGTGACCAGGACTGAATGAAGCAGGAAGGAAGGCCAACGTGCACTAGCGAGGTGCCAGCCACGGCTTAGCGTCTCAGTACAGTGGGTGGAGGCGACCGAGCCACTCACCCTCTCACTCACTCACTCACTCACTCACTCACTGAGGGAGGGAGGGAGGGAGGGAGCCAGGCCAGACAGGGACAGGTAGGGAGGAGGGAGACGCAGGCCACCCACCCACTCACACTCCCACACTCACTCACTCACTCACTCTCTCACTCCCTGTGGCTGGCAGGCATACAGCAGGCAGTCCCAGTCAGTCCCATCCTCACTCACTCACTCACTCACTCACTCAGTCAATGGCTGCTGCTGCTTTCGTTTGCTGCTGCCACTGCCACGCATTGTTCCTTCAACTTCGTTTGTTGTTGTTGTTGTTGCTGTTGCTGCTGCTGTTGTTGTTGCTGTCGTTCGTTGTTGTGGTTGGTTGTTCGACAAGTCGGTTGTCAAAGCGCAGCGACGGCGACCTCTGCTTTTGGTCTTTCCTGCGCCGGGCGGGCGTTCGTGGCGACATCAATGGCGGCAACGAAACATCAGGCACTCTTCTGGCGTCGTTTTGCACAGTGTACAGCAGTGTCTGCGAACGCAAGATGTCGAGCACAAGTGCGAGAAGACACCAACGATCGTGAATGGGATTGCGAAGGAAAGAAGGAGCGAAGCATTGCACACTGCGACAACGCGTCCAAGGTGCCTGTTGTCGCAATAATTGGTGAGGCGACCACAAGACGCTGCGCGAGAGATACATAGTAGCTCGGTGAACTCAGATCGCAACCCGGCAGCGGGTTGCGTTGGGCTTGTCGGACGACGGCCGGCAGCGCGATCAAGTGACGCGTGGCGTTTTTCGTCTTGTGCTTTTTGTGGACATTTTGGAAATTGGCTTTTTGTTCTCAAACTTCAGGACCATGAAGCTTAACTTCGCTAACCCCGCCAACGGGGCCCAGAAAACCATCGACATCGAAGATGAGAACATCTTGTACGTGTTCGCGCTTCTTGTGCTGCCCACTCTGTGTTGCGGCGCTTGCTTTCCTCGTCCGGTCAACGTTTGCGACTGTCACTGACTGGTGTTCTTTGTTTTGTTTTGTTTTGTTTTTTTTGCGGTTGTGGGTGTTTTTCTATTTGCATTTCAGGCGATGCTTCTACGATCAGCGTATGTCGTCTGAGATCAACGGTGACGACATGCAGGATCCTCTGTACGCCGGCTACACTTTCCGCATCACCGGCGGAAACGACGCCCAGGGTTTCCCCATGAAGCAGGGTGTCCTCCTTGCCCGTCGTGTGCGCCTTCTCCTCAAGAAGGGTCAGTCTTGCTACCGCTCTCGCCGCGCTGGTGAGCGCAAGCGCAAGTCTGTCCGCGGCTGCATCGTCGGCCCGGATCTCGCCATCATCAACCTCGTGGTGGTCAAGGTCGGCCCCAACCCCATCCCCGGACTCACCTCTGACGACATCAACAACCCTCTGCGCCTCGGTCCCAAGCGCGCGTCCAAGATCCGCAAGCTTTTCGACCTCGACAAGAGCGATGATGTCCGTAAGTACGTTGTGGCCCGTAAGACCACCTTCCACACCAAGGGAAAGACCCAGGACGAGAAGGGTCCCGAGAAGACTGTTGTCAAGCGACCGAAGATTCAGCGCCTTGTGACCCCGCTCTCCAAGCAGCACAAGCGCCGCCGTGCCGTCCTGCAGCGCCGTGCTCGCGAGCGCGCTGTCGCCGAGAAGGCCGCCTACCAGCAGTTGCTCAAGCAGCGCAACGCCGAGCGCCGTGCCTCCGAAGCCGCTCGCCGCAGCAGCCGCAAGCGCAGCCGCAAGACTGAGTAAGCTGTTGATCGACGTCCCAGGTGGCGTCGTTCCGGATTAAGCCAATTTCCAAAGTTAACCTAAAGTTGAAAAAAGCGTTGTTGTGTGCGTGGACATGTCGTTGTCGACTGCACTGTCTCTGTTCTGTGTCGTTCTTTCATCTCAGCACGGGTGTTGGGGTTGGGTGTGCCACCGTAAGTAAGTTCTGTTCGCTACTTCTAATTTACACTCCCTGGCGTGAGGCATCCAATGCCGCTGCAAGTGTTTCTGATTCTATTGACCCTAATTCTGACTGTGAGAACGCCGCGTTCGGATTTGTTTTTTTAAATTTGGCGAGCTCCGCCAAAGCGGTCGCATCGACGCGCAACTCGTCCAACATCGATTGCACCTGCTTGATTTCGACAACGGCCTGCTGATACCTCGCCATCAAGCGCCCGAGTCGAGCTCTGTGGTGGTCTGGTTTGTTGGAACTTGTCCAAAAAGTAACTACATCACCGACGCCGTCTGATGTCGGTTGGGAAATTGAGGCTTGAAGACTGTCGGTTTGAATCATATCTGACACCACGCGCCTCGCGTCAGAAATATCCGCGAAAGAGGCATCTTCACACACTTTGGCGAGCGGAACTTTGGAATACACCGCTGGCATGTCCTCGATGACACGCATCTGCATTGCGAGAGTAACTTGCTTCGCAAGTCCGTAATTGCTGGTACGCTCAAGGTATGGACGCCGCGCCTCAATGCACGACCTGTATTCGTTGATGTCGCGCTTGGCGAATGCGTCAACTATCTCTCGGAACTGCAGGTGCGCCTCGTCTTGAATTTCACTGTGCAGACAACTCGGAGCGTTGACTGGGATGTGGTCTGTCTTTTCGCGGAGTAGCATGGAGCAGAAAGCGTACTTCATGACCGCCGCGACGGCAATCGCGGAAGCTTCTAACGCTGGTGTTGACAAGCAAATGCTATAACATGTCCGGGCCTTGTGGTATTCATTGAAATACGTGTACACTTGGCCTGACAGATACCAGAAAATAAGGTGGTGCTCGACGGCGGCTCCGGTCTGAGAAGTGTTCAGACGCATGACTTTGGTGAAATTCTCAATGAACTCGCGCGCATATTCGTACTTTCGCAGCGCGACGCAAGTTTCCATTACATCAGCGTGCAAAGGAGTCAAATCCAGGACGAAGCTCCCCTTATTGTTGACAAGGACGTTGATGAACCGCTTGAAAATCCGCATCCCATCCAAGAACAAGTCGCCATCTTCCTCATCGGAAACAATGAAGTTCCTAAGAGCCGAACTCAGAGCCTGTAGTTCACTTAGTACTGCCCGCAAAGCCCCGGTGGTCAATCCGATCGAACCGGTCAGTTTAATTAGGGCTTTAACCACCACAGGAACTTTCACAGCTGACGCGCCGCTGTGGGTAAGATACCTCTCCAACACGACGACAAGCGCAACGACATGACGACTGTCGTCCAAATTGAGCGTTCCTAGTGAATCTGAGACGTTATCTTCAGTTACAGGCGTGGTTTCGAGAATGTTTGCAATTTCTGTGCGAATAACTCCCGCCTGCTTGAGAGGGGTGTCGTGCAGGAATGCCAGGACAGCTTGCATGGTGGCGCACCACGGCACGCGTCGCGTCCGCAGTTCAAGCAGCCGTCGACTCACTCCGGTCAATGAAATATGCGCCAAAGTCGATGCTCACCTTTTGGTTTTGGAATCAATTACCAATTGCGATTTCCCTGTACACTGCCGGGCTTCGCTTGACCGAATCTGTCAAAGACTCTTCGCACGTCTCGCGAAGCTAGCCTTGCCCGACCCCGAACACGTCCAGTTTTTAAAACTACACAACACATCCACGTAGTGTTGGGGACGTTGGCGGTTGGGTGGACGGACGCGGACCAACGAGAACGACTACAATCCGCGACTCTACAACGACTGCACTTTGCCCATATCTGTTGCGAGTCGAACGCACATCCCTTGCCTTGTCATCTACTTACTACCTTGCTGCTTGCTTGTTCTGGAACCAACGAACAAGCCAACGAAAAACGAACAAACGAGCGAACATCGAACTTTTCGAACTCGTCAGTCATCAGTGATGTCAGCGAGTCAGCGATCAGCAACGACGACGAGCTGAGTGAATGACTGTGAGGGAGTGAGCGAGTGAGTGACTGTGGGTGGCTGTGGTTTATGTCTGTTATGGAAGTGCGTTGCTTTCCCTTCGCTCACTCCTTCCCACTCACCCACTCACTCACTCACAGTCACGGATAGTGAGCTCACGCTGGCGCCGGCTGAGTGGGTGAGTGAGTGGGTGAGTGAGTGGGTGAGTGAGTGGGTGAGTGAGTGACGCGAAGTGACGGCGAGCGAATGAGCCGCTAAACGAAGTCCTTTGAAAGTCCCTCACAGCCAGGCACCCTCACTCACTCATTCACTCAGTTGTATGATACTCGAGTAGTCACGCAGTGAGTGAGTGAGATTGACTTACTCACTGACTGACTGACTGGCTGGCTGCTGACTTCTGACTGCCCCACCCACCCAACAGCCAGCCCCAACAGCCAGCCCCAACAGTTGAGTGAGTCGTCGTCAGTCTGCCTTCTGTATCATCCAACTCCACCTACCTCTACCTACCTACCTTCCTACCTACCTACCTACCTACCTGCTGCCTGCCCTCTTCTACCTCTTCGTTCCAGTTCGCCGTTCGCCTGAGGTCGGAATACCAAACCAGCAACAACGAACCACCACCACCACCACCACCCACCACGGGGTGTGTGTGCGTGTGCGCGCAACGAGAGTTGTGGACCGTGAACCAAACAGTTGTTGCAATGACGAAGCCGGAGGGAGAAGACAGAAGACAGCGTACATGTCGAAGCCAGTGGGCAACGTGGTACTGCTCGTACTGCTCGCTTTGCTTTGGCGAGCAGCCATTGTCGGCGTGTCAGCAAAAACACCGCGCTTGGTGACGGCATCGTGTACTGTCAAACAACTGGTGTCTCACCATGGTCGTCGTCATAATGATCGGCAATGATTCACTCAGTGTAGAAATTTGGAACTCGGTTGGTGCATGGGGTGGTGGGACAGGAAAACTGAAAATGCTGGAAAGAATGGTTCCGACAATCCAATCCAGAATATTGGCACAAAATGTGTTTGTTAGTCACAGCTAGATCCCAGCTTGGCTGAGTTTTGCGAGTCCGGGTATTGCGGAACCAATTGTCTCGTGTCCGCGGACAATGTCGGTCGACAAGGAGGCTGCCTTTCCGTTCCGGGTGGTGCCCGAGCACATGATCGGAGAAGGAATACCGCCGCCCGAAGAGCCTGAGAAGAAGTGTAACTGCCGTAACTCCAAGTGTCTCAAACTCTACTGTGAGTGTTTTTCGCATGGCGCGTATTGTCGGGAAGGAGTCTGCAACTGCACTGGTTGCCACAACAACTACACCAACCGTTTGAGTCGTCGGCACGGTGTCATGATTTCACTGCTTCGGAACCGCGGAGCCTTTCGACCGAAAGTCTCCGTCAACGGCGAGGAGTGGACCGACAACGAGAGTAGAAGAAAACGTGGTTGTCATTGCAAGAAGTCAGGTTGTTTGAAGAAATATTGCGAGTGTTTCGTGGCCAATGTTGTGTGCTGCGATTCGTGCAGATGCCACAACTGTCTCAATTTTGAGGGAAGCCCGGAAAGGGATGCTGTTATTGCTCGCACCGCTGCTGCCGAGGCTTCCGCTCCGCGATCTCCTTTCAAAGGCAGTCCAAGAAAAGTAGGTAGCCCAGTGAAGTCACCTGCGGCCGCCAGTCCGGTGAAGCGCCCGCGCACGGCGTCATCTTCGGCGGATGAATCTGACTCAAGGCCGGCGTCCACAGCCAAAATAGTACGGCCTTCCACAGAGACGGCGCCGATGGTGCCGCAACCGAAAGTCAAGGCGTTGGGTGAGATTTTGTCGCCGACGTTGATCGAGAGTTTTTGTCAGCGCCTTTTGGGCACCGCTACTGTGGTGGAGAACACGCACGTCCCTCGCGCTCCGAGGCCTGCGCAAAATAGTTCTGATTCTGCGCGATCGGCCACGGACCAGCCTCAAAAAGTTAAATCAGAGGCTCTCTCGCCCACTGCATTGTCATTGTTTTGTCATGAAGATGACGAGGTCGTAGATGTACCCAAGGTGGCGGCAACTTTTCGATTCGGCGGGGTGAACGCCAAGGATGGGCCGCTTTTCGACGGTGCAGGCCAAAATCTGCGCGAAAAAGGCGGGAAACTGGAGACGTATTCTGTCATGGAAAATGCAGTGCTATCCGAGGTCAGCGAGTTGCTCGATCAAATTCTGGCCAAGAGCGAAGCAAGCTAAGCTTGAGGACAAGGACGCAGACACCACGCAACATGGAGTTTGTGCGCCACCCCCGTGAACCCGCACTGCACGGCACCGACACATGGCACACTCGCCACGACTCGCTGTCGCTCATATGCAGTCATTACTAACCACTAAAAAGTGCCCACAACGTCGTGACTGATCAACACCAGGTCCTCTATCACCCGCTTGTACTCCACCGTAATGATCGCACGCTGACATGCGGAAGGCGTAGCGTGTCATGCGGCACGCATCTCGACCTTGAAACAGACTCAACCCTCGCCGTATCATACTCGAGTATGATACTCGAGTACCGGGTAGCACCAGCTCGCATGACTTTCCGCAAACGCCGAAAACACGAAACGCCACCGCAGCACTTCGAACCATTTTACTGGATTGTTGTACATTGCGCCCAACACAGTATGGGGTGTGGGTATGAGTGTGGTTGACCCGGAGAGTTAAATAGGTGTCGGGTGGTGGGTGTGTTACTCTGGTGTGGGGTGGTGGCGTTGCTCTGTTGTTGGTTGGTGTCTGGTGGTGTGTGTGTTCCGTGTGTGTGTGTTCCGTGTGTGTGTGTTTGGTGTGGTGTGGTGGTGCTGTGCGCTGTGCGTCTCGCTGTGCATGTGTCTGCTTGTCTTGTGTTTTTGTTTGGGGTGTGAGTGTTTTTGTGCATGGCTTGTTTGGTGATGGGTGATGGGTGGTGTGTGTGTGTGTGCGTGTGTGCGTGTGTGTGTGTGTGTGTGTGTGTGTGTGTGTGTGTGTGTGTGCGTGTGTGTGTGTCTTCTCTTGTTAT
>ENA-OWNT01003571-OWNT01003571.1-seawater-metagenome-genome-assembly--contig:-NODE-3571-length-14507-cov-6.209910_pt1 | contig 14507 bp, 15 predicted proteins | sample MGYA00238136_ERZ651165 | MGnify/ENA primary metagenome ERZ651165 (study PRJEB26861, sample SAMN08777766) | seawater metagenome | isolation source: coastal seawater | place: USA: Florida | collected...
CTGTGGCTCTTCCACATCACCAGCACCGACGCCAACGGCTGCCCGAAGCTGTTCACGAAGGACGCCTGGACCGCGCTCGCCCCCGCCAGCCGCGACTGGTTCCTGGACCCGGAGATCATGATCGCGGCGAACGATCGGGGCATGAAGCTGGCCGAGGTCGATGTCCAGACGCGCGCGCGCACGCGAGGCACGTCGAAGGTGAACGGCGGCACGGTGGCCGAGTTCGTCGTGAACATGCTGCGCGCCCGGCTCCGGGGCTGAGCGATGAGCGACGTCCCCCGGGTGGTGATCCTCTGTGGCGGGCGCGGCACGCGCCTCAAGGAGGAGACCGAGTTCCGCCCGAAGCCGATGGTGCAGGTGGGGGACCGGCCGCTGCTCTGGCACATCATGCGGACGTACGGACACCACGGGTTCGCCAGCTTCGTGCTCGCGCTCGGGTTCAAGGGCGAGGTGATCCGCGACTTCTTCCTGAACTACCGAGAGCGCACCGCGGACGTGACGCTGCAGTTCGACGCCGGCGGCGTGGCGACGACCGTGCACGACGCCTCCGACATCGCGGGGTGGGAGGTCACCCTCGCCGACACCGGGGCGGACACCAACACCGGAGGACGGATCCACCGCTGCCGGCGGTACCTGGGCGAACGCACGTTCATGGTCACCTACGGCGACGGCGTCGCGGACGTCGATCTGCCGGCGCTCCTGGCCCAGCACCGCGCCTCGGGCCGGCTCGCCACCGTCACCGGGCTCCGCCCGCGTTCCCGCTTCGGCGTGCTCCAGGAGGGCCCCGGAGGAACGGTCACCGGCTTCCGCGAGAAGCCGCTGCTGGACGATGTGATCTCCGGCGGCTTCTTCGTCCTGGAGCCAGGAGTGTTCGACTACCTCGACGACGACTGCGTCTTCGAGCAGGGTCCCCTCCAGCAGCTCGCCGCGGACGGGCAGCTCGGCGTCTACACCCACGACGGGTTCTGGATGAGCATCGACACCCACCGGGAGTTCCTGGAGATCAACCGGATGTGGTCCGCAGGCGACCGTCCGTGGGCCGTCTGGGAGCGCGACGGGGGCTGACGCCGGTGGCCCGCGTCGCTGATTGACTCCTCAGTCAATCCCCGGGATCATCCCCGTCCCGCGCCCCTCCGCGCGGCCCCCGAGGGAGCGATTCATGGGTCTGTTCGACGGCAAGGTGGTCATCATCACGGGAGCGGGAGGCGGCATCGGCCGCGCCCACGCCCTGCAGTTCGCAGCAGAGGGAGCGAACGTCGTCGTCAACGACCTCGGCGGCACCCGCGAGGGCAGCGGCGGCGGCAGCGCCATGGCGGACCAGGTCTGCGCGGAGATCGCGGAGGCGGGCGGCGAGGCCGTGCCGAACTACGATGATGTCTCCTCGACCGAGGGTGGGCTCAGCATCCTCAAGACGGCCCTCGACGCCTTCGGACGGGTCGACATCCTCGTGAACAACGCCGGGACCATCCGCGACAAGAGCTTCGTGAAGATGGACGAGTCCTGGTGGGACCTCGTCATCGCGGTGCACACGCGTCAGCTGTTCGCCGTGACCCAGCCGGTGGTGCGGTGGATGGTCGCGAACGAGGTCGCCGGGCGCGTGATCAGCACGTCGTCGCTGGCGGGCCTGCTCGGCAACTACGGCCAGACGAACTACGCCACGGCGAAGGCGGGGACGGCCGGCTTCACCAGGACGCTGGCCCTGGAGCTGCGCAAGAAGGGAATCACCGTCAACGCCGTCGCGCCGGTCGCGAAGACGCGGATGACCGAGGACATCTCCATGGTCCCGGACGCGATGGTCCCCGAGCAGATCAGCAAGATGGTGCTCTACCTCGCGAGCGACCTGGCCGCGGGGGTGACCGGGCGGGTGTTCGGCGTGCACGGCCAGCAGATCTTCGAGTACGTGATGCACCAGACGCCCGGGGTCACGAAGGACGGCGAGGAGCACTGGAGCGTGGACGAGATCCACGCGCGGTTCGGGGACATCACGCGTGAGGAGACGGCGGAGGCGCCGGCCGCCGGTGGCGACGACCCGGTGACCGCCGCGTTCGGCTGCATCCCGGGCGGCCTGAAGGCCGACGACGCGAAGGGCTGGCGCGCCGTGATCCAGTGGAAGATCAAGGGCGGCGCCGACCAGACGCTCACCATCGCCGACGGCGTCTGCACCCACAGCGAAGGCCTCGTGGGCACCGCCACCTGCACCGTCAAGACGGACACCGAGACCGTCGTGGGCATGTTCAAGGGCGAGGTCGATCCCACGAAGGCCTTCATGGCGGGGAAGATCGCGGCCGACAACCTCCCGGACATGATGAAGATGGGGTCCGTCTTCGACTTCAACGCCATCGGCGAAGCCATCATGGCGCTCGAGGGCGGGGCGGGCGCGGCGGCGACCGAGGCCGCGCCGGCGAAGCCCGCGCTCGACCTGCGGGACGCCATCGGGCGGCGCTACTCCGGCGACTACGTGGTCATCGACCAGGACTCGATGGTGGCGTACGCCCGGGCCACCAACGACGACAACCCCGTCTACGTCGACGCGGAGCGGGACGGCGGCACCGTCGCTCCGCCGCTGTACCCGGTGCGTCTCTTCCACCCGATGGTCATGCAGTGCGTCGGCGATCCGGACCTGAGCCTGGATGTCCTCCGACTCGTCCACGGCGAGGAGGACCTGACCTGGCACGCGCCCCTGCGCGCCGGCGACATCGTCAACCTGCGCGCCGAGCTCCAGCTGGTCAGCCAGAAGAGCAAGGGCTGCGTCATCGCGTGGCGGATGATGGGGATCGTCGAGGGCGAGCTGCGGGTCGAGGCGCTCATGAGCGTCTTCGTGCGGGGCCAGATGCTGCCGGGCGTGGAGCCGGGGACGACGTTCGGTCAGGGTCCCGTCCCGCCGGAGGGCGCGCCCGACGGAGACCCGACCGTCTCGGTTCCGATGGACGTGGCGTTGGATCAGCCGGTGCGCTACGCCGCCGCGAGCCTGGACGACAACCCCATCCACCTGGACGAGAACGTCGCGAAGTCCGCGGGCCTGCCCTCGGTCATCCTCCACGGGCTCTGCACCATGGCCTTCGCCAGCAAGGCGGTCGTGGACGGCGTGCTGGACGGCGACCCGAAGCGGCTGGCGCGCCTCGCCGTTCGGTTCACGAAGCCGGTGCTTCCGGGCTGGACGCTCACGACGAAGGTCTGGGACGCCGGCACGGTGGCCAACGGCAACCACGGCTACCACGTGCAGGTGGAGAACCAGGACGGCGTGGTGGTCGCGGGGAACGGCTGGGCGGAGATCGCTCCGCGGGCGTGACGGCTACGCAGCGTGCGGCAGTCGTGCCTCGACGAGGATGCCCACGTAGGCGACGAGCTCGCTGATCCGGTCGTCTTCGGGGGCGAGGACGCCCGCCGCCTGCAGCTCCATCAGGGCTTGCGGCAGTCGGCCCTGGCCGATGTACAGCCGGGCGAGGTTCAGGAACGGGAACTGGCGCGTCTCGTAGCGAAGGGCCTCCTTCGCCTTGATGAACCACGTCTCCGCCTCGTCCTCGCGCCCCATCTCGACGAGGTAGGCGCCGAGATCGTTGTAGGGGTTGCCCAGCTGGGGATCGATGTCGATGGCCCGTCGGCAGTAGGAGACCGCGAGCTCGAGCTCGCCCTTGAAGCTGAGACACCAGCCCAGGAACGTCCAGGCCTCCGCCGTCTCGACGACCGCCAGGGACGCCCGATACAGGCCCACCGCGGCGTCCAGGTCCCCATCGAGCTGCCGCTCGAGGCCCTCGCGCCAGAGGGTGTTGGCCAGCTCGCTGGTCCCGTGGGCCTGGATCCCGTTCATCGTCGACTCCCCTGTGGCCGCAGCAGCGCGTCCATGTCCTCTTCTTCGGAGGACGCTGGGGTGGTCTTGAGCCGGAAGCTCAGGGAGTCGGGTCGTCGGAACCCGCCGGCTCGGCGGTGAGGAGCGGGCCCTGCAGCTGGACCGTGGCGCTGCCGAGGACCTTGGCGACCGCGGCCTCGGCGGCCTCTCCGCGCAGCTTGCGCTCGATCCCCGCGCGGACCTCCTCCAGCGGCTGCGTGTCCCGCTTGTCGAAGACCGTGATCACGTGCCACCCGAAGCTGGTCTTGACCGGCTCGCTCACCTGCCCGGGCTCCAGCGCGAACGCGGCGTCGAGCCACGCGGCGTCCATGCGGCCGCGGGAGACCCAGCCGACCTTGCCCCCGCGGGGCCCCGAGCGCAGGTCGGTGGAGTGCTCCATCGCCAGGTTCGCGAAGTCGGCGCCCGCGCGCAGCTCGCGGATCATGGCCTTCGCGCGCGCCTCGTCGGACAGGACGATGTGCGCGGCGTCCACCACCGCGAGCTCGTAGCGCGCGGCGTTGGAGGCGTAGAAGGCCTCGATCTTGTCCGGCGTCACGGCGGCGGCCTCGGCCCGATCGACGAACAGGGCCGCGACGGCTTCCTCGGCGGCGCGCTGGGCGACGGCGGCGGCGTCGAGATCGGCGGCCTCGGCCGCCCGGCACAGCAGGCGCTCCTCGGCGAGGCGGGTGGCCAGGATCCGCCGGGGGGCCACTGCGTCGTAGCGGCCGCGGGCGCGGGCGGGCAGGCGCTGGATCGCGGCGTCCAGATCCAGCTGGCTGACCACGACGTCTCCAGACCGGGCCACCACCGGCGAACCGTCCGCGCCGGAGCCACACAGTGTGGTGGCAGACGCGCTCGCAGCGGGCGCGGCCACCGGGGTCGGCGGTGTCGCGGGAGTTCCGCAACCGAGGAGCACGAGCAGGCAGAAGAGCGGCGTCCGGGTCAGCATCGGCGCACTCTATTGATCAGCGGGGGGACCGGCAATCGAGGCGTCCGCACAGCACCGCACCGCGCCGGGGTCTGCGCAGGCGGGAGCGTCCCCCAGGACCGCTCCCAGGGCCGTGCAGGCCACCCGCGTCTCCGGATCCGTGCACGCGCGCCCTCCCGGACAGCCCGCGGCCGACTCCGCCGCCACGCAGTAGGCCGCTACCGTCAGGTCGATCCCCTCCGCGGGGTAGGTCCCCGCCGGGACGTGGGTGTGCTCATCGGGACACGGCGTCTCTCCGGCCTTCCGGGCGGCGTCCCGGCGGGCCTGCTCCCTGAGGTTCGCGGCGGTGGGCTCCAGCAGATCGGGATCCGCGGCGCTGAGCCGCTTCGGCGCGAGCGCGTCCTGGTGGCCGACCTGCTCGAGGCCCCGCTGCACGATGGCGTCGCCCAGCTGTGTGCCCCCCGCGGCCCGGTAGGCACGGGCGAGCAGGCGCGCGGCGCGCTTGTCCTGGTGGTCCGCGGCGCGGTCGGCCCGCATCGCGTAGTGCAGGGCGAGCCGCGGCTTGTAGTGCTCCTGGGGCTCGGCGCGCAGGTAGAGCTCCCCGGCGGCGAGCAGCAGCTCCAGGTCGTCGGGGTGCGACTCGAGGGCCCGCTGCAGCGTGTCCTGGGCCTGCTCCACGTCCCCCACCGCCAGGGCCTGGTCGGCCTGCTGGCGGTAGTCGTCCGCCGACGTGCAGCCGGCCAGGACGGCGAGGGCGATCAGGAGGGGCACGAGGTGGCGCAGCGTCATCGCGGATACGATACCGGGCACGTGCGCCCCCTCCTCCTCGCCCTGGTCAGCCTCCTCCTGAGCGGCTCCGTCCTCGCCGGGGACTTCGATCTGCCGGCGGTGCGGCTGAGCCCGGGGCCGCAGCTGCTGCGCGTCGTGGTCGTGCCGGCGGACGGGTCCCACCTCGCGCCGGACCTTCCGCTGGTCGTGCGTCTGGAGGACGGCTACTTCGACGTGCAGACGTCCATGCCCGATGTACCGGAGTCCGGTCCCGCGACGGTGCAGGTTCCGCTGTTTCGGGAGAAGCGCATCACGGCCTGGGCCGTCCTGGTGGAAGGGGCGGCATGCGCCGACGACGGCTCCACCTGCGTCCCGTTCCACCTCGACCTCACGATCGAGCGAGGCAGCGACAGGCTCGCCGGCGTCCACAGCACCATGGCGGGTCGGTCGAATGCCCTGGCTCCCCCTCCCCCTCCGGCACCGCCAGGACGCGTGAAGCGAGACGGGCCGAAGGGCAAGAAGGACGCGGATGGGGGAACGACCCCTGTGCTGTACGACTTCTTCGCGACGTGGTGCCCGCCGTGCGATCGACTGCGGGACGAGTTCCTGGAGCACCCCGACTGGCAGGAGCTGCTCGCCGGGTACGAGGTCGTCTCGCTGGACGCCGACAAGGCCGAGTCGTTCGCGCTGAAGGACCGGTTCCGCGTCGGCGGCTACCCCACCGTGATCCTGACCGACGGCGACGGGGTCGTGCTCGAGCGGATCGTCGGGTTCCCGGGCGCCGACGAGGTGGCGCGTCGGCTCGAGGCCGCGCGGGAGCCCATCACGGCGGATGGCTGCGCCGCCGCCATCGGGGCCATGCGGCGGGCGATCGCCCGAGATGAACCCGAGCCCGCGTGGGCCGCCCTCACTGACGGGTGCGAGCGCCCTCTGCGGGACCTGTCCAGCGATCCCGCCTCGCTCATGGCGGCGTTCCAGCTCGCGAAGTCGCTCGATCACACGGACGAGGCGATCCGGTTCGGCGCGGCGTTCGCCACGACGGCGCGGGATCTCGGCGCTGCCGCCTACGTGGCGCACAGCACCGCAGGCCTGCTCTCGGCCGCGGCGCGCGCCCCCGAGGCCGAGGCGCTCAAGGAGCTCGTGACCCGCCGCGTCGACGCCGCGGTCGATGCGTCGGGCGAGGACGTGGACGACGACATCGCCCTCGCGACCGCGCTCTGGTACCGCGGACGCTGGGAGCCCGCGCGCACGGCCGCGCTGCACGGCCGGGGCGCCGAGCTGCTCGCGTCCGTGATCCTGCGGCGGGAAGGCGTGGAGGCGAAGCCGGGCCAGCCGGTGCTCCCCGATGCGCTGCTGGGGCTGAGCACGCGGCTGCGGCAGCACGAAGGCGTGATCCACGACCTGCTCGACCTCGTCGTCTCGTCCGGCCAGCACGACGTCGCCGGGCGCCTGTTCTCCGGGATGCTGACGCTCTTCCCCGAGGAGTTCACCTGGCACAACAAGAAGGCCGGGTGGTTGCAGAAGCGCGGGATGATCCCCGAGGCCGTCCGATCGGCGCGCGACGCCCTGACCCACGCCTACGGCGACAACCGGCTGCGGGCCGCGCACCGCCTCGCGAGCCTGCTCGGCCCTGGGGACGAAGCGCGCGCCGTCATCGTCGAGGCCCTGGCAGCCCCGGAGCCGAGCCAGGAGCACGTGCGCACCTGGCGGTACCGCAAGGCGCTGGTGGAGCTGCGCGATCAGTTCGCAGAGGAGGAGCCCCGGTGAGCTGGGACATCGAGCTGCCCTGGGTTCCCCGGGAGGCCGGCGAGCGCCCGACGACGCTGCGCGAGTGGCTGCGCCTGGCGCGCTTCGCGGTCTGGGATCTGCCGCAGACGTTGCGCCACGACGCCGTGACCGAGATGGCGGCGGGGATGACCTTCTTCCTGCTGTTCAGCCTGTTCCCGATGCTCGTGTTCCTGGTCACGTTCCTGCCGCTGCTGCCGGCCGAGCTGTCCAACGTCGACGTTCTGTTCGACGCGCTGCGCCCGATCCTCCCCGCGGAGGTCTACGCGCTCCTGCACGACCACCTGACCTCGCTGCTCACCCAGCGCCGCAAGGGCATCGCGTTCGTGTCGGCGAGCATCGCGCTCTTCTCCGCGTCCCGCGCGCTGGTCTCGCTCTCCCGTGCGCTCAACCGCACCTACCGCGTGCCCGGGCTGAAGTCCGAGTGGCTGCGTCGGCTGCGGAGCATGGCGCTGACGGTGCTCGTCCTCCTGGGGTTCGTGGTCGCGGTGGTGGGCCTCACCCTCGGGAACCGCGTCGTCGCCTGGTTCGTCGCCCGGGACTGGCTTCCGCTGGAGCAGGGCACGCTCATCGTGGCGGTGCAGGGGCCGCTGTTGTTCGTGCTCGCGGCGTTCCTCGTCCAGCAGCTCTACTACCTGCTGCCGGATCGCTCGCCGCGGTGGCGGTTCTTCACCGCCGGGTCGATGCTCGCGGTGCTGGGCTGGGTGATCGCCACCTGGCTGTTCACGTCGCTCGCGTCCCGCTTCCTCCAGTACAACGTCGCGTACGGTTCGCTGGGCTCCATCGCGGTGGTGATGGCCTGGTTGTATCTGGGCTCGTTCGCGCTCATGGTGGGCGCCTCGTTCAATGCCCTGATCGACCGTGGCCTGCCGCCCGGAGCCAGGGCGTACGGCGAGGGCGGCGACGCAGCGCCCGAAGAGGAGTCATGACATGTTGAACGGACAACGCGTGGGGATCCTGGGGACCGGAACGATGGGCCGCGCCCTGGGCATGGGGCTGGTCCGCAGCGGGACCCTCAGCGCCGACGCCATCTCCGGCACCGTGAAGCACGCCCACGAGCTGGAGTCCGTCCAGGCCCAGGTGGACTTCACGGTCAGCCTCGACAACGACGCCGTCGCATCCGGGGCGGATGTCCTCCTCCTGTGCACGAAGCCCCGGACGGCGCCGACGCTCCTCGCAGCGCTCGCGGAGTCGGGCGCCCTGTCCCACGACCCGCTGGTGATCTCGATCTGCGCGGGCGTCTCCACGACGGCCCTCGAGACGGCTTGCTTCGACAAGGCCCGGGTCATCCGCGCGATGCCGAACACGCCCTGCCAGATCGGCGAGGGGATGACCGTCGTCGCCCCCGGCGTCCGCGCCACGGAGGCCGACCTCGACGCGGCGCTCACCATCTTCCGCCCCCTCGGACGCGCGCTGCGCCTCGACGAGGAGCACATGAACACGGTCACCGGACTGAGCGGCTCGGGACCGGCGTTCGTGTACGTGATCATCGAGGCCCTGAGCGAGGGCGGCGTGATGATGGGCCTGCCCCGAAGCGTGGCCACCGAGCTGGCCGCCCAGACGGTGAAGGGCGCAGCGCGCATGGTGCTGGAGACGGGCCGGCATCCGGCGGCTCTCAAGGACGACGTCACGACGCCGGCCGGCTGCACGATCTCGGCCCTGCTGTCCCTGGAGGACGGACGTCTCCGCAGCGTGCTCGCCCGCGGAGTGCAGGAGGCGGCGCGATCTGCGGCCGGACTCGGCGGAGAGTCCTGATCCACCGGGATCTGCGGGTGATCCTGCAGGGCCCGCGCAGGTAGGATTCGCGGCCCCGGAGGACTCCATGGCCAGACCGCTTCTGCTCTGCGCGCTCGGCGCGCTCCTCGCCCTTCCCGCCGCCGGCTGCGGCTCCAGCTCCGTCGGCGGCACGACCGTGCTCGAGCCGTCCAGCGACGGCCTCACGCTGCAGGGCACGTATCGCCGCCAGAACGCATCGTCGGTGCTGCCGACGCTCATCCTGATCCACGAGCCGGGCGGCGGGCACGACCGCTTCGACTTCAACCCGATCTGGGACCTGCTCGAGAACCAGGGCTACAACCTGCTGGCCATCGACCTGCGGTCCCACGGCGACTCGGACAGCGCCGGCGCCGCGGACGACCTGCGGCTCGATCCCACGGCCTACCCCATCGATCTGGAGACCTGGCTCGACTTCATCGGCGAGCGGGAGGACGCCGGTGATCCGGTGTCCCGTGATCGCGTGGGCGTCATCGGCATGGGGACGAGCGCGGCGCTGGCCCTGGCCGGCGTGCAGACGGGACTGACCGGCTGCGCGGTGGCGGTCTCACCGACCGTCGAGGAGTACGACGCGCTGCTCCCCGGTGTGGCCGCCGTCGCCGCCGCCATGGGCGATGACGACGACTCCGCCGGAGACGACGACGACTCCGCCGGCCCCCCGCACGACACGCTGTTCATCGCCGGTGCGGCCGCCGGGACCACCGCCGACGACACCCAGACGCTGCACGACAGCGCCGAGGACCCGAAGCAGCTCCTGATGGTGGACGGCCCCCACACGGGCGCGCTCATCATCGAGGAATTCGACGAGGCGAAGCAGGCGATCACCGCCTGGTGCTGGGACAAGATCTAGCGCGGTGAACGCCGCCACCTCCGAAGAGACGCTGCGGGTCACCGACAGGCAGCTCGAGCTCCTGCGCACCGTGCGGGGCTGGGTCCTCGAGCACCAGCGCATGCCGAGCGTGCGCGAGGTGGCCAACGTGCTGGGGCGCTCGCCGTCCACCATCCAGCAGCACCTGCGGGCGCTCGAGCGTCGCGGCTACCTGCGCCGGGACGGCTCGGCCCACGGGATCACGCTGCTCGTGTCCGACGAAGTCCTCGGGCTGGCGGGCGGCGGCGGGGGCTTGCCCCTGAAGGGCTCGTTGCGCCCGGGGCAGCTGCTGATCCGCGCCGCCGTTCCGTACGACCGGGTGCGCATCGGCGGCACCTGGGAAGCCGGCGACTACGTGATCCGCGTCGACGGGGACGCGCTCGCGCCCGAAGGGATCTTCAAGAACGACCTGCTCGTGATCCGGCCTGGCGGGGACACCGGCGAGGAGCCGGCGCTGATCGAGTTCAGCAATGGGATCGCCACGGTGAAGCGGGTGCTGACCGGCCGCGGTGGACGCCCGGCCCTGGCTCCGGCGACCCCGCGCATCGACCGCCGGCGCGGGCGCAGGCCTCCGCTGCCCATGACCGTGCTCGGCCGGGTGCTGGAGGTGGTTCGTCGGTTCGAGAGCGAGCTCAGCTAGTTCGGGAGCGGCTCGGCGCTAGCGCGCGGGCTGGAGCCGGAAGCAGCTGTACGGGTCCTTCACGACCTCGCCGACAGCCTCCGGAATCGTGTCGAAGGAGGCGTTGCCCGCGTAGGGCCACCAGCGACCGCCGGCGCGGCGCCAGTACAGGAACCAGCGCTCGGTCTCGGACTTGCCACGCACGGCGCGCAGCTGGAAGACCGGTGTGTGCACGATGGACTTCGAGGTCAGGGGCTTCACCTCGTCCACCGTGATCCAGTTGGCGTCGGCCCGCATGCGCAGCCGCCGGGGGCGGAAGGCCTTCAGCTCCGACTTCAGGAGCTCCTTCCAGGCCTTGAGCGTCTCGCGATCGGGCTTCCACTGGTCGAGCATGGCGACCACGCCCATCTCACCGCCGGTCTCGTACGCGGTGGACCAGCCCGTGAGCTCTTCGAGATCCAGACCGTGCTCATCACAGAAGGCCGGGAGGCCCTCGGGGGGCACGCCGCTGGCTTTGACCGCGAGGTCAATCTTCCGTTGGAGCGTCAGGTCTTCGGACATACAGGAACCTCCGTCGAGGGGGCGGGCGGGCTCCGTGCAGGAGCCGCCTGGGGCGCTCTGGCGCTGCCTCCCCCGGTTGCCCAAGGATAGCGAAAAAGGGCCAAAAGGCAAAGGGTTGCGGGACCTTCCGGGCCTCTCCAGGAGCCGGTAAGGTCCACCCATGGCAGGCAAGTTCAAGGACCTCGAGGCCCTGTTCGACAAACGCCGCGACGAGCAGCGGCACGGACGCCGGGATGACGACGAGCGCGGCAAGAAGTCGTGGCGGGACATCGATCGCGGCAAGGATCGTTCGGCACACTCGGATCAGACGCGCTCCCCCATGGAGAAGCGCCCGAAGGACCGGTACCAGAAGGCCGCGGCCCAGAAGGAGCTCAAGGGCCAGCTCGAGTCGCTGTTCGAGGACAAGGGCGCGCAGGATCTGCGCAAGGCCGTGCTGGACGCCGGCGATCGGGTGTCGCTGCAGGCCGCCGTGGACGCGTACATCGAAGCGAAGGGCGCGCTGCCCGCCGACCCGGACGTCCTCGAGAAGGCCATGGGCGTGCGCAAGGACAAGACGCTGTCCAAGGTGGTGGACGCCGTGGGCGAGCTGCTGGAGACCACCGACGCCACGCGCAAGAAGGTCTTCCTGCTGAAGCTGCGCAGCCGCTCCCGCACGACCTTCGACAAGCGCGTCGCCAGCAAGATGAAGGCGTTGCTGGCCAAGCACGGCGCAGACGCCTGACGACGGCCCGGTTCGTGGTATACGCCGGGCCCCGATCGGAACCGATCCTGCGGAGACCGCCCATGTCGCTCTTCCAGATGCTGGCGAGCAAGCCCGTCGACTTCGACGCCGTCAGCTCCTACCTCGACTCCCTCGACTCCGACGCCCGCATCGCGGAGCTGCGCACGATCCCCGGGCGCCTCCAGCAGCGGCTGTTCGAGCTGGCCGAGGGCAAGCGCCCCCTGACCGTGGACCACTTCGTGCCGTCGCCGGTCCCGGACAAGGCCTGGATCCGCCACTACGGCCGGAACTCGCTGCCGATGTTCAGCGACTTCGAGAAGCGCTTCGCCCGGCCCCGCAAGGGCGCGCGCGAGCTCTGGGGCTACAACCACAGCCCCGCCATGGGCGTCGTCGGCCCGGGCTACTTCGTGCTGCGCAAGGGCGCGGACAAGGCCGGCGAGCTCGACATCGACTACTACCGCACCCCGCCCGCCCACATCGAAGGGGGCCCGAAGATCACGTCGAACACGTTCGGTCTGAGCTTCTTCGTGTACGGGAAGATGGTGGACGTGATGCGCGGTGTGTCCGAGCACGTCACCGTGGGCCGCGCCTACAAGTTCGGCGAGGCCACGAACAACTACTTCCTGCTCTGCCGCCAGGAAATCATCGACGCCTGAGCGCCTCAGTCGAGGTAGCCGAGCATCCGCATCGACGCCTCGAGATCCTCGTCACGCTCGAGCCCGGCGGCCGCGTCATCCAGGCTCGCGTCGTCGTCCCCGATCCCCGGGAAGATCTCCTTGTCCAGCTTCGCGCCGGGGCCCACGGCCTCCTTGCGCGCCTGCTTCATCGACGCCCACAGCTCCCGGTCCTTCGTCAGCGCACGAAACCGCGCCGCGAGGCCCACGGGGACCAGAGACCCCTCATCGTCCTGCTGGTGCCGGGTGCCGTCGACGCCGTCCCACACGTACCGCCCCGCCCGCGTCCGCACGCTGTACCGGCGCCACATGGTGCGCGCCTTGCGCGGGTACTTCGCCGGCACGACCGCGTTGTGGGACGTCACGGTCAGCGCCTCGCCCCGCGTGGGTCCAGTGCCCGCGCGCAGGCCGGGCGCCAGGGACGCGCCGTCGAGGATCAGCGTGTCGTCGGTGATGCCCCGGTCGATCAGCGTGGGACCCTCGGCATCCGACAGCGGCCCCGGCCAGGGGATCCCAGCCAGGTCGCAGACCGTCGGCGACACGTCCACCCCGCGGGCGTAGCCGCCCAGCCGCGCCCCGGCGGGCACCGGATCCGTGCGGCGTCCTCCTGCGAAGAACAGCGGCACCCGGGTGGTGTCGTCGGTCAGCCAGCGGCCGTGCAGGTCGTAGATGTGGCCGACCTCGTGCCCCTTCGGCACCGACTCCCCCCAGTTCTCGCCGTGATCGGCGGTGAGGCAGACGAGGACGTCGTCGCCGCCGGAGTGCGCGGCGTCCAGGTAGCGCGGCAGGAGCTCGCGATCGAGGTACTCCACCGTGTCCAGGTAGGCGCGGCGCCACCGGGGCCGCTGGCTCTCCGGGTCCTCCGCGAGCTGGCCGAGGATCTCGCTGCACAAGGACCGCCACGGCGCCCGCGGGATCGCCTCCGTGCGGTACGGCAGATGAGTCCACCAGTGGTGCACGAAGACGAGGCGATCCACGCCGGACGGGGCCCGCAGTGCGGCGCAGACAGCGTCCGCGTCCTGGCTGTCCCCGGCCGTGCCGCGGACCTGGGTGTTCGCGAAGGCCCACCGCGGGTTGTGGAAGAAGCTGAAGACCTCGAAGCCCGCATTCGCGAACGCGGAGAACACCGTGGGGCGCCGCGCCGGGAACGGGTGCCGCCAGCGGGCGACGCCGACGCGGTGCGGGAACGTCCCGGTGGCGATGGCGTTCAGGGAGGGCACGGTCCAGCCGGCCGAGCAGATCGCTTCGTCGTAGACCGTGCCGCTCGCCGCAAGCGCGTCCAGCCCGGGGGTGAGCGCCTCCCCTCCGCCGAAGCCAGGGGCGTCGGCGCGCAGGGAGTCCACGACCAGCATCAGGACGATCACGACGGCGCAGACTACGATCCCCGAACCCGTCGTGCCCGGAGCCCCCAATGACCGTCCTGTCCCGCATCCTCCCGATCCCCCTGCCCGTCGACGTGGTCTGGGGGATGCTCACGGACGTCGACGCCTGGGCGCGCTGGATGCCGCACGTGCTGGAGTCCGGCTGGACCGACCCCGACGCGCCCCTCGCGCCGGGGCGGCGCCTGTGGTTCCGGCTGCACCACGAGTCCCGTGAGCCGCGGATCGAGGCCGAGGTGAGCGTGGTGCGCCCGGGGCGCGAGTTCACCTACCGGCCGATCGGGGGCGATCTGCCGTACGTCGAGGGCATGGAGGAGCTCGAGTGGCAGTGGCTGCTCTACCAGCGGCCGCTGGGCTGCTCGACCCGCTGGACCGTCAGCTACACGGCGCGTGGGGGCTTTCCGATGATGCGCGAGGTGATCGGCGCGCGGATCCAGCTCCTGAACCAGGCCGACAACGTGCTGCTCGCGCTGTTCGGGATGGCCGAGGGAGACGGCCCGGCCGCGGTGCTCGCGGAGGCGTGAGCGTCAGCGCTGGTCGCGCTTGATCAGGATGATCCAGGACGCGATCGCGCAGGCCAGGCCGAGCCCGCCCATGACGAGCAG
>ENA-OWNT01003572-OWNT01003572.1-seawater-metagenome-genome-assembly--contig:-NODE-3572-length-14506-cov-4.762492_pt1 | contig 14506 bp, 14 predicted proteins | sample MGYA00238136_ERZ651165 | MGnify/ENA primary metagenome ERZ651165 (study PRJEB26861, sample SAMN08777766) | seawater metagenome | isolation source: coastal seawater | place: USA: Florida | collected...
CAGACACAAACGGATCGCAGTTCTTCATCACTTTCGAGAAGACCCCACACCTTGACGGCAAGCACGTAGTCTTTGGTCGTGTGTGCAAAGGGCTCGAGGTGCTTCGCGCTCTCGAGGGCGTTCCCACCAAATCCGGCGACAAGCCCAAAATCCCGGTGATCGTTTCAGACTGCGGACAAGTCGGTTTTGACCCTCGCGCCATTGCTTCCGATGAAGCATCAGAAAAGGCGGCTGCTGATGCCACGGCTGAAATGCGCAAAACCATCAAGCGGAAGTTGAATGGTGGTTCCGGTGACGATGGCCACAAAGACGCTGCCGAGGTAAGCTTGAATGTTGTTGTGCGTTGCGTGGGACCAACAGAAATATATGGACCCTGGTTTGACCTTCTCATGATGTTCCCATCAGGACGACGCGGAAACCGACGCCGCACCTGTGCCCAATCTAGAGAACATGACTAAACGAGAGAGAAAGCTTTACGAGTTGCGCCTCAGAATGAACGAAGGTAACCATACCCTGCATTGTACTTGTCGGCGCTGCGGTGGGCACTGGAAGGAAAGCCAATTCTTGAGAGCCAAATGACGACGCAATTCCTTGCTACTACCACATCGGAACGAAAATGGGATAATACCCCCTATGTGTCGATTGGATTTCTTCCGATGGCTCCTCAAGAATGGCTTCCGCGTCTGCTCCGTGCCTGTGTTCTGCCTGTCCATTCGTGCTTGCCATCCGAGCTCTCACCCGGGCGTCTGCATTGTTCTTGATTGATCATATCAGGCCGAGTGAAAAATCGCACTGAAGCCAGAAAAGAATTCGAACGCCAGAGCGATCCCAACTATCGTAAATCACAGAAGAGAAATGATTTCTTGAAGTACAAGGAACGCAAAAGCGAGGAGCTGCGAAAAGCTGGGGTTGGCGAGGACGAAAAGTACGTTGTGGCCGTTAGCCAATACGCACCGCCGCAACTTTCAAGACACGGTGCTGACGGTATTGTGATCCCACCATGTGCGTGCAGATATCTTCTGCAATCCGCAGAGCAAAATCAACAGAAAAAGGCGAAGCTGGATGCCAAGAGAGCCAACAAGGCCGCATTTGGCTGGGATGTTTTCAACCAAGACACGCTATATCGTGCGTTTGAAAAGAGGCAGAAGAAACTGCCTCAACACCGGCCTAAGGACGACGGTTCGTTTGAGGAGTTGCTCGGACCGGGCCAGGCACCGAAGCCGAAGAAAGAACAGCTGGTTAGAATGATCAATGAACTCAAAGAACGCGACGAAGCACGCAAGAAGTTCAGCCGCAGGCGTGCATTCAACGAGGATGCGACGGTAAGTTTGGTGCTGCAGGTTGCGTTTGCTATGTTGCCCAAATGCCAACTGATTGTTTCATTTCGATGGTCTGCGGTTGTTATGTTAGGTGGACTACATCAACCAGCGCAACGCTGTATTCAACAAAAAGATCAGCCGTGCTTTCGACAAGTACACAACAGAAATTCGCCAGAACTTGGAACGCGGCACTGCCTTGTGATAACACTGCTGTCCGTTTGTATGGGCCTCTTAAACTATTAACACAGCAACTGTTCGTAGCTAGCCATGATATCTTTCCACACTTGCAACGCGAGTGTGCGTGTGTTTCGTTCTCATGCGACTCGGCTCGAAAACACTGTTGTCTGCGCGCCACTGGAGCTGGCATACATGGCCCCTGGCCGACGAATGCTGTGTCAGGGTAAAATTCAGGCCCAAAAGTACGCTCAACACTCGACGCGCGCGTCGGTCCGAACTGTCCTCGCCACTCGCTCCCATCGTCGAAACAATACGACATCGTCGCCACAACACGCCATCATCGCCACAACACGCCATCGTCACCACAGCACGCCATCGTCACCACAGCACGCCATCGTCACCACAGCCCGTCATCGTCGCCGAAACCCGCCGTCGTCGCCACAACACGCCATCGTCGCCACAACACGCCATCGTCCGTTGCTTTTTCGCTCTTCGCCTTTTTGTCTTCCGCTCACCATGGTCACTTTGGATGTGATCAACCTTGACAACGGAAGTTACCCGACATTGATGGACCGCTTCTGTTGGACAGTGCTGTCGGTGGACGAGGTCGAACTAGGACCTTTTCAAGTCGTACCAGCGCCCTTCCAAGCGCAGTTGCTGACAGAGTGAAACCCAACGTCCTACAACTGGAGGATTCACATCTCTCGCCACAAAGAGTGAAGTTCGCAGAAAACAAAAGTTGCTGCAGAGTTTCCCGACCTAGGATTACCGGGGAGACGTTGTCAACTCTCTCGTCGAGTCAGCTCGCCCACAGCTCCCAGTTGTGCAAGTTTTAGTGTTCGTTCGGTGTTCGAATCCGTGATACGTTGTTGCCGTCCAAATGAGTGTAAGAGGTTTTATCGTGCCTTGGAACTAACCGGCTTTCCGCGTGCACAGAAAAGTGTTTACTGCTGCACTGGGCTGGGGGCGATGCAGCTGCTGACTGGGCACAGCATTGCCATTGTCGTCGTTGTTATGCCACCCACTCGATGACGGTCAACGAACTCAAGTTTGTCGTCAAGTTGTTAGTTTGTCGTTGCAATGCGGCAGCGTGCCAGTGCATCAACCTACCGAACATCACCAAGCATCGCTCAACACAAGGACGTCGTTGCCTGCTGTAGTCATTGGATGGAGATCTCTGGAGAGATTGGCTCTTGCTCACGTGGTGAACGCACTGTGAAAAAAATTGAGCGGCGAGCTGGCGACCCTGCAGCACGCATGCTACGCGAAGCAACTTTCCCGTGCACAAGTTGTCCTCACAGGTCGAAACAGACGCTCGAAAGGTGTCGGGGATGGCACATGGCGAAGAAGCCGGCCAACTCAGATGGCAACAACCTTCAACACATACATGGCGACGACTCTGGATGAAAGTAGTGCCAAGGCAGGATGTCTTCGTTGATCTCTGGATTTTCTTTTCCAAGTTTTCTCGTCAACAACACGCAGTCACTGGCAGATACAGCGGATTCTTTCCCTTCCTGACGTTGCAAGCACCTTGCCTTGACGGTTCGCTGTAACCAACGATGAAACTGATCGCATGCACATGCGCAGTTTTGGCTACATTGAACACGGCCAGTTGCGCAAACGAACCTTGGCAGGACGAAATTGCAGCGCTCCGCGCCGAGGTAGCAGAATTGCGCGCCATGATCGCTAGTTCGACTGCCACGCCCGCACGCCGTGCATTGGGCGATAGCTCCGGCATGACCACAGTTGACCAGCTTGCTGCGCTTGCATCGATGAATACGACAGTTGTTGACACCTTGACAGACCACGAATCCCGAATTGCAACCGAGGAGGACTACACGGCCGCACAGGATTGCATTGTGTACACTTCGTGCTCGTAGACTTCTCGCGACGAGAGTTTACTTTACGCGAGAAACTATGAGGACATGCTACAGGAGAACAAATCTATGCCCATGTATCTGCTCCTTGTGACGAGAAGCATCGCAAATCAACAATATAACCCTTGATGGGTGCGACATCACACCGTACTTTACAATAAACAATGAATACAACATTGTCCAGATCTCATTTCCGCCTGTCTATCGACACTATTACTCGTCATCGCTGTCATCTTCGTCCTCGTCTTCGTATTCCAATGTGTCGTGGTCGATCAGAACTTTGTCGGCTAGTTTTAAAGTTGCTGCTGGGACCGAAATCCCTCTGGCGCCAGCAACCAACATTTCGCGAAGAGCATCAAAAAATTGCTTGCAGTCTTTCACAATGTCGTCGTGATACGCCGTCAGCATAGTGTCCGCCATTTGGATGTAGAAGAAGAGAACCTGCGATGATTCGGGTAGATTGCCGGCTTCTCGTACGATGATTTCCAGAAGAACTTTTCGATCGTTGGAATATAAGTCAGGGATAAGATGGAAGTCACCAACTTCTGAAACAACCGGGTGTTCTGCCAACCAAGACTTCAATCGTGCACCTGCAGATCCAGAAGTGCACAAGAACGACAAGATCTGTATCAATCGAACAATGGTCGCTTGGCTGGCCGTCCCTCTTCGAAAAGGGTACCGCTGGTCATTGAGAACTCTAAGAAGTCCTTGTGCGAACGTAGAGAACACGTTATCCCCGCAAAAAATGGCCAGAGCGTTGGACGGCGCGGCAGGGACATCTGGCATCCCAGGTGGCGGTGTCTGCGAGGGTTGCGAGGACTCTGCAGTCAATCCACGTTGAGAAATAACCAGAACCGCGACTTCCACAGCAACATAGACCACGTCACTGTCCTCGCTGAGGCAAAGCTCAGCAATCTTGCGCAGCAGAGACAGATTGGGTAACTCGTCGTCAGCAAGTTTGACGGTCTGGATAGCTAACGCTTGACGAGCAAGGATCAGCCATGCCTTCTGCCCAACAATGTCCACCTCTATTCCGTTTTCATCAAGAATTGTTTCATCCAAACCCAGTTCTACCACTTTCCATAAAGCTTCCAGCGACACGGAGTGTAAGCCACTACTACTAGATGATGGTGCGGTGGCGGCTGCGGCGGGATCATGCAGCAACTTTTCAAATACATAGAATGCGCCGGGAACTTCCAAATGCGCCAGCACCCTTCGTGGGGACATGGCACTACTGACGGAGGTATCATTTGGGTTGTCGTCCTCATCATCTTCGTCTTCTGTGTCATCGCCTTCATCGTCCTCGCTCTCTGAGTCTTCACTGCTAACTTGTTTCTGGCTGGCTACGTTTTCTTGGATGGCCCACCAACACGCGTTGTAAATTTCGTCTTGATGATCAAGGTTATGAGCGCGAATTTGCAACAAGTGATCTAGCGCAGCAATGATCCTCGCGACCAGTACTCTCTGGTCAGCAGACGTTGCCGGCCCAATCAAGAAGGGAGAGATGAACTCAACCAACACGTCCAGCGTCTCGGCTCTGTAGAAAAATGCAAGGTGGTCTGCGATGAGGTCAGAGTTGTTGAAGTGACTGAACCCATCTGATTCAGCGTGCGGCGACCCAGCTGTTGCTGGCTCATCGTGTCGATGCTGATGAAGGAGGCTTGAGCCATCCTCGAGCTGATAAATGTGATGCAAGAGTTTAAGAATTCCGTGGAGGACGGACACTCCCCGAGAGTCGTCAGTGAGGTTCCTGTGATCGACAGATGCACGCCGTGCAATCGCGCGGGTGGTCGGCTTTTTCAAAGCCTGCAGATAAACGCGCGACAGAGCAATTTTGTGGTTGTGAACGAGAGCCACAGGTCACCGACCGCTGCGCTCATTACAGTTGGGCACGTACTAGTGAAGACTCGAAGCATTCTTTCAGTGGCTGCGAAAAGTCCAAGGGTGGTCCTTCATAACGTTCCTCGCCGGGCTCTAAGTAATCCTGTAAACAAGACGACGAGGCGGTGAACGACTGTTGTACCGTGACGATGCGGTGCGAAAATGCTGGTCCCAATCGCTAACACGTACTTTGGGTTTCTCGTATACCGTTTCCCCAGTGTCGACGCGTACGTAGAAGCACTCGGCGACCTACACGTAGAAATGTCAAAAATCGGGGTTAACGACGCAGGAAGGCTGGCGATTCGTTCCTTCAAAATTGTGCATCATCACCTGATTTGCTCCATATGACGGCATGATGTGTTTCTCCCAGCCAGACTTCATCGACTGCCGTCGTTGTGGTTTCGGTCCACGAACGGTGTCGCTATTCGCCGTCGCCTCCGCCGCTCCCTTCCTTGCAGGCGGTGCAGGTGGCTCGCCGTCACTGCTGTCAGAGTCTTCCTCTGCTTCCCGTTGACGGACTCGTCTGGCGACCCGGGGCTTTGAAGTGTCACTGGTAGCTGCTGTGTCCGCGGGTCCACCGCGCCTCGGTGGGGGTTCTGGAGCTGTTCCATCGTCGTCCGAATCATCCGAGTCACTCTTGGAGAAAAACGCCAAAGCCTTGGCACGTGGAGACTCGTCTGTCTGTAGCAACGAACACAACACAAACACGCACGTGCACAAACAGCGTAAGTTGGGAAGCATGGCACAGTGAAGTCTGCAACTCGCAGCCCATCCGTCGACCAACGCGAGCATGCCAGTCACACACCTCCGAAGGCGCCGACGTTTGCTTCGCATCCGTGCTTTTGTGGTCGCCTGGCACAGGTCGCTCGGGGGATGAGTGGACGATGGCAACTTTCGCCTTCACTAACTTCCGCGTGGCACGATCAAATTGGAGGAAAGGTCCTTCGGGAGACTTGCTGTACAGCTGTGATCACAACGATTGGTCGGTTTTCTTCCAAAACAGGCATCGCTGCAGCAACACAAGGAGCATCAATACTTGAGAATCGTGAACGCACCTTGGTGTCCGTGTTGTAATAGTACTTCGTGTCTGGGTTGTACCACATGTTGGAGGTGTTGTCCCAGAAGAAACCGCCTTTTGTGCGGCTGCGATCAAGGTCAACAGCAGGCGCACGAGAACTTTTGGCCGAAATGCGGCGTCGAGCGGAAGACGACTCTGTGCCCGATGGTGATTCTTCACCTGGCGTGGACTCATTAGCCACCGCCTTGGCGTTCGGAGATGCCGGGCCTTTTGACCGAGAACCAAACAATATCTGTTGTGACACAGATAAGGGTCAAGCAACGAGTTTTTGCCAAACAATGCAAAGCGCGTCGAGCTAACCTCGGAGTGAGACTCGCAGGAGCGAATCAGCGACACTGGGACCTTTTCCGGAAGAGTCGCTCCCTTTTTCTTGACCAAGTACAAAAGTTGAGCGGCCTAGCGGAGAACATACAAAGTGCAGCATACAACACAGTCGGCTTCGTGTCAGCCACTTCGCCGGTGAACTGCAGGTCGAGTGCATCTTACCACGCAGAACTCGGCGATGTTGAGAGAGCCGTCGCTGTTGACATCAGAGAGCGCCCACACATGCTTCAAAGCCGATTTGTCGAGCTGAAACTGCTGAAAGAACTCAATAATGACAGGACCCTGTGGTATGTCCGATTTAACGCACATTTTTGTCATTCAAAGTGCATGACGATGCATGCAACAGCAAAAACAACGTGCGAGCACAGCAAGCCCTTGCACTTTGCTTACCCGCAACTTGTATCGCGACAGCCGTTCCTCGTCGAAGTCAGCTCCCTCGACACGCTTGCACAGTTCCAGGAATGTGTTCTTGTATCGAGTTGCTTTTTTGCGAGTGATGGTCCAAGCGGGTTGGTCGCCATCACTGGCGTTGTTGGCTTCTGCCATAGCTGAGACGCTAGGTGCCTTTGGGGAGTTCACGCCATTCACAAAAGCGATTGCCAGCACGACACCTGTTCCGTCGCAACAGCGACGAAACCCCAAACCCAAACCCAAACCCAAAACAAGACACAAAACAAACCAAAACAGGAAAAATGCAACAACAAGATCACCCCCTGTAAGTCATCGAAAGGAACGACTCCCAAGTCTATGACAAGCCGACTCGCCGGTCGACGGAACGTGTGATTTTGTCGTCGGCTGGGTGGCTGCTCGCCCGTTCCTTGGTAATTAATTTCGTCTTTCGTCTTCGTTTAATCTATTGACTGCAGTGAGTGAGCACGCTCGTTTGTTTCCTGTTGTGTCGCTGAGATGATCACCGTTCGCAAGTTCGTTGCTTTCGCCCTTTCGATGGCTGCTTCGTTGGCTGCTTCGTTGCATCGTTCGTTCGTTCGTTCGTCGTTCGTCGTTCGTCGTTCGTCGTTCGTTTATCGTTTGTTCGTTCGTTCCTTCGTTCCTTCGTTTGAGTTTGAGTTTTGAACAACGGCCGCAACGCCGCAACGAACGACGCAACGAACGACGCAACGAACGACGCCGCGACGTTCGCTGCCATCAATGTAATGAATGAATGAGCGATTGATTCCAAATTCTAAATTCCAATGAATAACAGTGAGTGAACGAATGACATCGACTGATTATCATTGACTGTGAGTGATCGAGTGACGCACAAATCGACAAATCGATCACCATTGACCATTGACTGTGCGTGGAAGCATGGCTGTGGACGTACTTCGTTTCAGAGCATTTCAATCAGTGCCCGACAGTGATATTGAAACGTCGTTTCAGAAATGTACAGTGACATTGATTTGAAACGCTATCTGTCTGCCTGCCACTCAGTGACTGAGTGAGTGACTGTGACTGTGAGCGAACGAATGAATGATCGCCAACACACTCACTGTCACTCACTGTCACTCACGGTCACTCACTGTCACTCACTGTCAGTCACTCACCAGAAGACCTCCACGAGTACAATAATATCTACAATCGGGATTAAACATATTATCAAAATGCTCAGAGGCGTGGAAACGTAATGTCCTGGATGTAGATATGTGTTCCTTTCACAGTGACCAACAGACACTTTGATCTGAAATCTGGAAATTGGAAATCTGGAAATCTGAAATCCAAAACGTTTTCGCGTTTTCGTGTTTGGGGTTTTACCGTTTTACCATTCTCCAATCTGTACTCCGTAAATATGACATTCATCACAGTGCATGCATGCGAGGAAGGAAGTATCAATTCAGCGACTTATAAAGGTTTGGAGGCGACTGTACTAAATAATGATTTACGATTGTTTAACTGTTCACCGGCCTTTGACTTTCAGACTTTTCGACTTTTCGACTTTTCGACTTTTCAACTTTTGTGAGTGAGTGAGTGAGTGAGTGAGTGATGGTGAGTGAGTGAGTGATTGTGAGTGAGTGATTGTGAGTGAGTGAGTGAGTGAGTGATTGTGAGTGATGGTGAGTGAGTGATGGTGAGTGAGTGATGGTGAGTGAGTTGTGTTGTCCGTTCGTTCGTTCGTTCGTTCAGTCATTCGTTGTCCGGTCACTCTCACTCCCTCCCTCCCTCCCTCTCTCACTCACTTACTCACTCACTCACTCACTCACGCAGTGCCTCAGAGACTCTGTACACACACACACACACTCTCACTCTCACTCACCTCACCTCAACGAACCAACGCCAGGCAGGCAGGCAGGCAGGCAGGCCGATCTTGGTTCGTTCGTTGGTGTGTGCGTGTTGTTTTGTTGTTGGGTGTTGGTGTTGTGCGTTGGTGCGTTGGTGTCTGTCTGTCTGTCTGTCAGCGTTTGTTCGCGTGTTCGTTCTGTTCGTTGTTCGTTCGACCGGTTGAGTCGGTCGGAAGCACACTGTTGTGTAGTGTGCTGTGTGAGTAGTGTACGCGTGTGTGTAGTGCGATGTGCGTTGTGTGTAGTGCGATGTGTGTTGTGTGTTGTGTGGCTGGACTTACTTCCGGGGCGGCAAGGTGGGGACCGGGGAAGGCAAGGGCAAAGGTGCAAGTGAAGGGGTGGGGAGCGAGGATTGCGGTGGCAGTAGGAGTACGTACGTCGTACCGCCTGGCCTGCAAAAACAACCGAAGCGTGGGAGAGCAACTCGACTTCGCCTGGCCTAGCATGCCATGGCTCCACTCCAACGGCCAGTGTGCTCGACGTTGCTGAAGTCGGGTCCTGACCCAGAGACGTCACAAATGGAGGCTACTTCAGGCTCGAGGCGTCCGCCTGCAGCTAGCTGTCGCTGCCACTACATCGGCGGCCAACAGCACCAGGCAGCTCGCAGCTCGCAGTTCTTCGCCGTCGCAAGGAACGAACCATCTCAGCGCTAACAAAAGAGGAAAAGTAGAAAGGGGAGGGCGTGGTTTTTTCACGGTGATTTCCAACACAACTTGTGGCGTTGAGAGCAGGGCACGTGCTGCCTCGCCAAACCAACAAGCTGCACAACATGATCGACCAAGCGGGCTCACCAGTCACGCTGTTGCTGTACTTTGCCGCCGGGACCCTTGTCGTGATGACGCTGCCAGGGAAGTTTGAGCGACACTTCGTGCGGCCGTACATTCTTCGACCGATTTGGACTGTGTTCACGGTCATTTTGGTGTACAACTTTGCCGTGCAATTCTGGGAACACTTCTCCGAACAACAGTCCGGGCAGCTGCTCGCCGTCAAGAACGCGGCGATCTCTGCATTTGACCACGTTGCTGTGGTGGACGTCTGGCAGCAAACTGTGCAGATAGTGAAAGTGGGCGCCAAGGTCGTGCTCGCGCTGTTCTCAGTGGTTGCCCTAAGACTCATGATGTCAACCGAACAATACACGAGTGGCGGACGCGTGGAATACACTGCCGAACCCTTGCTCCACACATACATCGGCTTCTATTGGGCATTGTTCTGCTACGTTGGCCTCGGTTGGAGCTACAGCCGGCGCCGCCGATTCGCCGCCACACGTCCAAAGGATGTCGAGCTGCAGTGGTGGGCCATCGCCACTTTCTACACCCTCTTCGACCTTCCCGATATAGCGGGTGGCACGGTTGGATGGAGCTTGAACAAGTACCGCCAGCATCTCTCGAAGTGGAAACAATCCAAAACGTACTATCTACTGCAATTGACCGCCTGGCCGATCCAGTGCATCATCAACGAGGCGTGTGCCGACAGTCCCAACTTCGCGGCGCGTCTGCGTCGCGACTTGTTGTACCCGGACTTGAGAGTCGTTGGCTCCCACCCGTATCCGGCAAACTACCAGGACAACGTGTGGACACACAACATCCATGCGCTCGTGTCGAAGTCTCACTACGCTTTGCTGCAAAAGGCCAGGCGTCTTTATTCCTTCGACAACAAGTTCCACTTTTTAGACCTCGCACGAGCGGCTTCCTTTCCAGTCACCCCTGATCTGGAAGTGGACGACGACGTCATTGGCGTGCTGTTCCGCAAGCGTGGGGCCGGAGTCCCAGACGGCGTGACAATTAAAAAGGGTGAGTTGGTGCGCAACAACAAAGTGTACATGAAGCACACGTCACTTGAAATGGGTGCGGGCGTGCATGTGATGGATGTCGGAGAAAAACCTGGGCAATGGGAGGCCGTGGGCGTCACCTCTGCCACTGCTGGTATCGAGGACACAGCAGCGTTGGACTTGCAAAAGTTCCGTCTCTTTCGACTCGCACCTGCGGGCGACTGGGTTGCACAAGCCGCCCTCCGCAACTGCAAGGAGGTCCAACGTTGGATCAGCCCCGAATCGCCGCTGAGTACTTACCGAGTTGTGACGACGTGCACTGCAGCTTTTGCCGATGCTCGCGGCAAGTGTTTCCTGGGCGCCGACACTGAAGAGAACAAGCGTCTGCGACGGAAACTCTTGAAAGAGTTGCCCCCGAAGCTGGTGTGCATGGCATTCCGTGCGGGACGGAAGGGGAAGTTGCAAGACAAATTAAGTGACGGGGCCGTCTTCTATGGCGTAAACTTGAAGACCAAGTGCATCGAGAAAGGTACAACGTACAAAGCCTTTACCACCAACATGCCGAACGAGCCGTCGTACGCGACGCACCCGGATACAGGTGTGAAAATTGATGGACAGTCGCTGTTTTTCGACGAAAGTTCGAAGATATGCCGTGATGCGCACGCAAAAATGTGTCCTGGCGTGCCCATAATTGGGTGGGACGTCGCTTTGTCGGAAATAGGCCCCGTGCTCGTGGAAGCCAACTCTGTCTTCTTGCCGTGCTACGGCCAGGTCGACTATTGGGAGTACATGGACGAAATGGACAAAACACTTCGCTTCATTGACGCCCATCGCGATGCGCAAGTCGCCCCAGAAGAGCCGACCGACGGCGGCGCAGCATTGGCACGAGCAAACAAGTTTGCACAGCAGGCTGCCAAATTCCCAGTGTAGGTCAGCAGCCGCCTGTGTGTTCCCAACGTGAGGTTGGTGCACCTGTCAAGCCGCTGAGCTTCCAGCTTCCCACCCACGGAATGCGAACGATATAGCAAGAAAACTTCACAAACATTCTGTGTAAATCAATAATTTTTATTTCCACGCATCTTTGTTGATGATGCATTCGGTGTGAACTTGTGCTTGTGCTTTGAGAGTTCATGGGTGGCGGGAGGTGGTCATCGAGTGCATTGATAACAACTTTTTGTCATTCGCAGGAACACCCAGACATTACAGGGAGAGGGAGCGCAAAACCACGTGACTACGTGCAGACGACCTCTGGCGTGGTGACGAAGATGCCGGTGGCCCAGCCTTCAGTGCAGCAAATGAGGTGATCACCGGCCTCCAGAAATGTTTCGTAAAATGTGCCTGCAACCAAGTGTGGAGCGACAACATTCAGGGCAGGAGCAGGAGCAGGAGCGCACAGACACACGACAGCAACGTCGCCGAGTACGTACAAGGTGTTCCGCCATGGTTCCCCAGGGCAAACTCCCCGGAGTGCTCCGTCCATGTCAGACCGTATGCGTAAGAGAGCCCTTCGGAGCCCGCACTGGCGTACGGTTTGTTTCCAGCAGACGAATAGGTTCCGTGATTTGCGCAACAAATGGCGATCTGGGCATCCGATTTCAGTGTTCCCAGGAAGCCGCCTTCTGAAGCACACGGAGGGCTGGTAGACATCGGTGAATTGACGTAAGTGTGGTAGGTGTCCAAGAGTTCGCCTGGAGCATCGAGAAACGAGTACGTGCGGTCGGTCCTGATGGCAACGGAAGTGCGGCATCGGGCGACATACATCGGCCGATGACATGCAAGCATATTAGAAGGACACCTCCACGCGGTCAACGACGTGCACTGCACACACTTACCAAATGTAGGTGTCGGAGCTGATTTCCTCAATACACTCATCGTGGTAATCTGAAACAACGGAGTTACACGAATAGGTTCCTTCGTCCACGGACGTGCAAGATGCATTGAAGCGTTTTTCCAGGTAGAACAATTCCTGCTTAAGAATTCGGACGCTGTCAATGATTGACAACTGTTCGGCTTTCAGCTGTCGGACGGTGGTCAAAGTTTCATTGTCCGCAGATTGGCTGTCTTGGCAGCATTGCAAGAGATCTGTGCCGTTGACCTCGAAGCTCTCACGCCCAGAAAAGGAGACTGCATCGGCGGCAAAAGACACAGCATCACCACTGACATGCAAGGAGGCGTTTCCTTGACGGAGCAGGGCGACATCGCCAGCAGGGCCCATTGCCACCATTGCGTTATTTTTGCGAATTTGAATACCACCGAAGTCGCCGGCATCGACATCGAGACGCCGCCTTGAGGCCTCATCTGCGGGTTCGCTCTCGACGTTGTCCAGTATTGAGAGATCAACGACCCCACCGGCCTCGACAAGTGCGCGGACTTTCTTTTGCAGCTTTTTCCACTGCATGACATCTGCCCGCGGGAACTTCGGTTGCAGCGACGGCAGGTCGTTGGGGATATCGACATCCACCAAATGCTCCAGAACATCGCCGTCGTAGTCGTTTGCTTTAAATCCCTTGGAAAACGCAGCTTGTAACTTCCACAGTCGAAGAAGAGACAGCAGGTCGTCCGTCGATAGCTCGTTGAGGGCTTTTTCAGTGGCATCCACATGCCCAACAACCGCGGCAAAGAGGACCGCGAGGAGAGAGGCGCGCTTCATTGACTCTGAGACCCACCTAGAGGTGTGCGTTACGCAACTGTACCCGAGTACAGTGTGCTTGTGTAGTTTGGACGAGTGGGTGTGGTGGTGACTTTCGCGCAAAAAATGTGACACGCGTGAGATCTGACAACCAACGGAGTCCAACCACAGAGAACAAAACTTCATGCGTGGCGACGAGATTTATGATCACAGCAGAGACAGCGTCCGAAATGCCGGCTGCAACCCCACACCAGATACAACCAGAAACAAACAGCATTGCGGCAAATAGAAGACAAACACGCACAATGTCATCTCGATCTTCACAACAGCACACCAACATACACCAACAACACCAAGTGGCAACCCGCAAAGCGACCACTGAACACTGAACACTAACACGCCGGAACACTGAACAATACACCGAACACTGAACACTAATACACCGAACACCGAACACCGAACACCGAACACCGAACACCGACCACCGACCACCGACCACCGACCACCGACCACCGACCACCGACCACCGACCAACGACCACCGACCACCGACCACCGACCGCCAACGGCCAACGTCACCACGTCACCACAATCTTTTGTCACCAAACGAACGAACGAACGAACAAACGAACGAAGATCGAACGAACGAAGGAAAGAGCGAACGAAGGAAAGAAGCGAACGAACGAACGAACGAATGAAATGGCGAATGGATGGATGAAAGGATGGACGGATAGCCTGTAGAAAATTCACATTTCCATTTTTGTTTTTGTTTTGTTTTCCGTTGTCGTTGTGGGAGTTTTGGAGGTTGGAGAGAGAGTTTGGTTTGGAGAATTGTGAGTGAGTGAGAGTGACGGTGAGTGAGTGAGTGGCGCAGTTTTTGTTTTTGTTTTTCAGTTTCTCCGACTTTTCGACTTTTCGACTTTTCGACTTTACGACATTTCGACTGTTTTCGACTTTTCGACTTTTCAGCTTTTCATTCAGCGCTTTTCAGCTTTTCAGCTTTTCAGCTTTTTCGCTTTTTCTCTTTTTCAGCGCAGTTTTCAATTTTCAATTTTCAACTTTCAACTTTCAACTTTCAAACTTTAACTTTCAATTTTTTCAACAATGAACGACGAACGACGAACGACGAACGACGAACGACGAACGACGAACGACGAACGACGAACGACGAACGACGA
>ENA-OWNT01003573-OWNT01003573.1-seawater-metagenome-genome-assembly--contig:-NODE-3573-length-14506-cov-3.388523_pt1 | contig 14506 bp, 9 predicted proteins | sample MGYA00238136_ERZ651165 | MGnify/ENA primary metagenome ERZ651165 (study PRJEB26861, sample SAMN08777766) | seawater metagenome | isolation source: coastal seawater | place: USA: Florida | collected...
GGAGAGACCCTTGAGCCATCGAATCCCCAGTCTTGCCCTGCTCGTCGCCCTCGGTGGGATCGCGCCGGCCCAGGCACAGACGGTCGCGAACGTCGCTGCCTACAGCATCGATGTCGAGATGATGCGTCCCACGTTCGGCCATGGCTCGCTGATCGGGGTCGACGTTCCGATGGTGCGCAAGCCTCGGACCTTCCGCGCCGGGCTCTACACGCAGTACGAGAACGACCCGCTCACCCTCTACGACGCGATCGAGCAGACCGAGGTCGAGCCGGCCATCACCGACACCGTCAACACCTCCCTCGGCCTGAGCTACGACCTCTCCGACCGGGTCACCCTCGGTGCGATTCTGCCCATCACCTACAACAGCGGCCCGGTGCTCTCCGGCGACAGCGCCGCCGGCGTGGGTGACTTCGGCATCAACGGCCGGGTGATCTTCCTCAAGACCCGCCGCGACGCCTTCAACATGGGCCTCCGCGCGGGCCTGGTGCTCCCCACAGGCGCCGACGACGCCTTCATCGGCGACAGCTCCGTTCGGGTGTCCACCGGGCTCTCCGCCGCGGCCAACATCGGGCCGCTTCGCCTGGCCACCGATGCGGGGGTCATCACCCGCGAGTCCGTCATCACGGGCGAAGACTTCGAGGCCACCAGCGAGGTCACCTGGGGCAACGGCGCGATGCTGTTCTTCCCGGCGGCCACGCGCACCGCCCTCACCGGCCAGATCGTGGCCCGCTCCGGCTTCGACAACTTCCTCGCCGGCGGCGCCGAGAACGCCCTCGAGGCGGTCGGTGGCTTCCAGTTCTACCCGAGCCACACGGTCACGGTCGACCTTGGCGCGGGTCGCGGCCTCACCGAGGGCTACGGCACGACTGACCTCCGCATCCTCGGCGGCATCATCGTCGAGATTGCCCCCAAGGAGCCGCTGGCCTTGCCGTCGCCGCCTCCGCCGCCGCCGCCGCTGCCCCCCGAGCCGCCGGCGCCCGAGATCGTGTTCGAAGACCCGCCGGTCGTCGAGGAGACGGAAGCCACGGTCGTCTACGAGGACCGCATCGAGCTCAAGCAGCAGATCGAGTTCCGCGTCGACACCAACATCATCCAGGAGTACTCGCTCCCGATCGTCGACGACATCGCCAACGTCATCAACACGAAGGCGAACATCGGCCACGTCACGATCATCGGTCACGCGTCGAAGGAAGGCTCCTTCAAGTACAACTACGAGCTGTCCGAGTCCCGTGCCCGGGCCATCTGGGAGAAGCTCATCGAGCGTGGCGTGTCGTTCCGTCGCATCAGCTACCAGGGCTCGGGCGAGGTCCGCCCCGTGGAAGGCTTCGAGGGCGACAGCGAAGACGAGCTGCAGAAGAACCGGCGTACCGAGTTCCAGATCACGCAGTGGTACAAGGCGCCCGAGGAGATGCCCGACTACCCCGAGACCCAGGTGGTCCCGTGGACGGGTGAGGTGGTCGACGTGATCCAGCCTGTGAAGCCGGAGCCGGAGACCGAAGACGAGGAGCCCGAGGTCGAGCTCGACGAGTACGGCCTGCCCATCGACCCCGACGACGACTTCGAGATCGAGGGTCTCGAGCCGACCGACGAGGATGAAGCCTCCGAAGACGGCGGCGAGGAGTAGGCATGCGCTTGGTGTGGGCACTCACGGGCCTGATGGCTGCGACGCCTGCGCTAGCGCAGGATGTCGCGGTGCTCGGGGCCGCACGCGACGTGACCATCGGCTCGCTGGTGGCGGAGCAGCTCGTGTGCAGCGGCGAGTTCCGCACGGTCACGCCCATCGACGTGGCCGCGTCGACCCCCTCCCTCGAAGACCTCACGAACTACCACGCGGTGTTCGTCTGGTCCGAGGTTCCCTTCGCCGACGCGGTGCAGCTGGGCGACGTCCTCGCCGAGTACCACGAGGCCGGGTACGGCGTGGTGGTCGCTCCGGGGGCCTTCGCCAACGGTGTGGAGCTCCAAGGCGCCTTCGTCGAGCGTGGCTACATGCCCGTCACCACCGGGCTCCTCGTGTCGCTCGGCCCACGCCCGGACGGCACCGGCCACAACATCTACCAGGCGCCGGGGCATCAGTGGCTCCCCGGTCAGATCGACGGCCACCTGTCGAACTACGGCGTCAACGACATCGACGCCGGCATCGGAAGCTTCCAGGTGCAGGGCAGCACCATTCGTCCCGGCGGGGAGATCACCCTCTTCTGGGACAACGACGTCCCCGCCACCATCGTGCGGGAGCCCTCCCAGCCCGACTTCGGTCGCACCGCCGCGGTCAACATCTTCCCGATCCCGGGCGCCTCGGTCGAGCTCATCCTCGAGGGGCACTACCTCACCAGCAGCGATGTGGGCCGGGCCTACAGCCAGGCCATGCTGTGGACCATGGCCTACCAGCGGCCGGCCTCCACCTGCCTCAACGAGGACCTCTACCAGGACCTCAACTGCAACACGATCGACGTGGCCGACGAGCCCGCGCCCGACCTCACCGACCCCGCCTGTCTGCGGAACATCGACCCCCGCACCGAGCTTCCTTACGAGTCGCTCGATGTCTACTTCGACCCCGAGTCCCACGGGTGCGACTACTACGTGGGCGACGAAGACGTCGATGGCGACCTGCTCACCGGGTACGACGCCCAGACGGGCATCGGCGAGGTCCGCATCGTCAACGAGATGGGCGTCACGGTCAGCCGGGCCGAGCTGTCCTGCGACAACTGCGTCTTCGAGTACAACCCCGACCAGTCCGACCTCGACTGCGACGAAGTCGGTGACGTGTGCGACAACTGCCCCTACGTCCCGAACCGCGACCAGGCCAATGGCTGCGGCCTCCCCGATGGCGACTGCCTCGGCAACGCCTGCGACAACTGTCCCTGCGTGCCCAACCCCGACCAAGCCGACCTCGACAACGACGGCGTCGGTGATGTCTGCGACAACTGCTCGGACGTCTTCAACCCCGACCAGGCCGAGACCGACATCTGCTCGAGCACGGGCTTCCCAGACGGCATCGGCAACGCCTGCGACAACTGCCCCACGGTGTGCAACCCCGGCCAGGGCGACGCCGACTTCGACGGCGTGGGCGACATCTGCGACAACTGCCGCCTGGTGCCCAACGCCGACCAGCTCGACTCCGACGGCGACGGTCGGGGCGATGCCTGCGACAACTGCCCGCTCATCGAGTCCATCGAGGAGTTCGACGACGAGGACAGCGACGGCGCTGGCGATGCCTGCGACAACTGCGAGGGCCTGCCCAACCCCGACCAGCTCGACCTCGACCTCGACGGCCTCGGCGACGCCTGCGACAACTGCCCCACGTTCTCCAACCTCGACCAGCGCGACCGCGACCTCGACGGCGTGGGCGACCCCTGCGACGTGTGCCCCGACGTGGTCGACCCCGACCAGCTCGACACCGACGGCGACCTGGTCGGTGATGCCTGCGATGGCTGCCCGAACGACCCCGACCGCGATGCCCCCGACACCGACGGCGACGGCTTCTCCGACGTATGCGATCTGTGCCCGGTCATCGGGAGCAGCCTCAACGAAGACCGCGACGGCGACGGCATCGGCGACGACTGCGATGTGTGTCCCGACGAGCCCAACCCCGATCAGGCCGACGAAGACGGCGACGGCATCGGCGACCTCTGCGACCGGACGGCCCTCCGCGGTGGCGGCGCGCTGTCCCAGGGGTGCGCCACGGCCCCGTCCGCAGGCTGGCTGATGCTCCCGTTCCTGGCAGCCCTCGGCGCCCGGCGTCGGGAGCGTGAGGTCGGATGATGCTGTGGTCGCTAGCACTGTTGGGCACGGCCTCCGCCCAGGACATCGGCATCCTGGGAAGCGCGGAGAGCCAGTTCACGCTGTCGTCCGTCAAGGAGCAGCTCGACTGCTCCGGTGAGTTCGCCTCGGTCGAGACCATCGACGTGCGCCTGGCCACGCCCAGCCTGCAGGACCTCCAAGAGTTCCACGCCGTGCTGGTGTACACCGAGGTGCCCCCCGCCGACCGTGACGGCCTCGGCGATGTGCTCGCCGACTACCTCGCTTCCGGTGCCGGGGTCGTGCTCTCGGCGGGCACCTTGGAGCCCACCTTCGGCCCGGGTGGTCGCTTGGCCACCGATGGCTGGCTTCCGTCGAGCCCCGCCCCCCTCGAGGCCCGTCAGCCCGGCGGCACCCTCATGCCCGACCCCACGCATGCGTGGCTTCCGGGAACCACCGGCCATCCCACCACCAACGGCGTCAACTACATCGACATGGGGGCCATGGCGCCGCGGCACACCGCGCTCACCCTCGCCAAGGGCGTCACGACCACCATGATGTGGGACGACGGCGTGCCCGCGGTGGTGGCGAAGGAGCCGGCGTCCGTGGCCGATGGGCGGGTGGTGCTGCTCAACCTGTGGCCCGTGCCTGAGAGCGCACAGCCCGGCTCGTGGCCCCTCGAGGTGACCTCCCCCTGGGACACCGGCATTCAGCTCGACACCGACGTCGACCGCGTGATCGCCAACAGCCTGCTGTGGACGCTCCAGTACGCCCGGCCGGCCAGCACCTGCGTCAACGAGCTGTTCCTGCAGGATCTCGACTGCGACACCCTCGATGCTGCGGAAGAGCGGGCCATCGATCCGCTCGACCCCGAGTGCGACAACCCGGCCTACTACGACGCCTACGGGCAGCCGGTGGTCAACGCCGACGCCTTCTTCGACTACTTCAGCCACGGCTGCGCCTACCCGACCATCGACTACGACGTGGACGGCGACCTCCTCTCCTCCACGCTCGACCCCGCGAATGGCTGGCAGGACACCCCCCTCGAGGTGGCCGGCGGGGCCACCACCGTGTCGCTCAACTGCGACAACTGCCCCAACGACTACAACCCCGACCAGACGGACCTCGACTGCGACGCTGTCGGCGACCTGTGCGACAACTGCCCGTACGAGCCGAACACCGACCAGACCAACAGCGACGAAGACTGCTTCGGCGATGCCTGCGACAACTGCCCCACGGTGGCCAACCTCGACCAGGCCGACATCGATGGCGACGGTGTCGGCGACGCCTGCGACAACTGCGTCCTGGTCTACAACCCCGATCAGATCGACGACGAGGTCGACCCCAACGGGTCCGCGACCACCCCGCCGGGCGACTTCTGGGGCGCCGCATGCGACCTCTGCCCGGATGTCTACGACCCGGGCCAGGCCGACTTCGACGCCGATGGCGTGGGTGATGGCTGCGACAACTGCCCCCTCGCACCCAACCCCGACCAAGCCGACGCCGACAACGACGGCATCGGCGACGCCTGCGACATCTGCCCCCTCGATCCCTCCACCCTCGAGGAGCCGGACACCGACGAAGACGGCGTGGGCGACCTGTGCGACAACTGCGTCGTGGTCGAGAACCCGTCTCAGGAAGACTCCGACCTCGATGCCCTCGGTGATGCCTGCGACAACTGCCCGGGCTTTGCCAACCCCGGCCAGCTCGACATCGACGCCGACGGGCTGGGCGACAACTGCGACCTGTGCCCGGAAGACGCCGATGCCGCCAACGTCGACACCGACGGCGACGGCATCGGGGATGTCTGCGATGGCTGCCCCCTGACCCCCGAGACCGACGGCGCCGACGCCGACGGCGACGGTATCACCGACGTCTGTGACCTCTGCCTCTTCGAGGCCAGTGAGACCAACGACGACCGCGACGGCGACGGCATCGGGGATGTCTGCGACAACTGCCCGGACACGCCCAACCCGGACCAGCTCGACAGCGACGGCGACGACCTGGGCGACCTCTGCGACGTGCTCGCGCTGCGTGGCGGCGGCGAGCTCGACCAGGGCTGCGCGACCTCGCCATGGGCCCCCACCGGCTTGCTCTTCCTCATCCCCTTCGCCCTGGCCCGTCGGGCTCGGGAGGACCGCCGATGATCACTGCGCTGTTCACCCTGTCGATGATGTCGTCTGCCAGCGCGTGGGAGTACCGCGACTTCCCGGAGCCGCCCTACGAGAAGGGCGTCCGCATGGCCATCTTCGGTGCGGCGGCCAACCCCGCCGCCAACGACGGCCTGCGCGACCTGCTGATGGTCACCGACCGCGGCCTGGGCCCGGTGCACAACCTCCCCATCGCGCGGCCCGCCTGGGGCCTGGTCCACATCGACACCTACGACGTGAGCGCCGGCACCCCCACGCTCCCCGAGGTGGGCGAGGTCCAGGCTGTGTTCGTGTACGCCGAGCCCGGGCAGGCCTTCGCCGATCCCACGGCCCTTGGCGACCTCGTGGCCACCCTGGTGGAGTCGGGGGCCGGCCTCGTGCTGGCGGGCGACGCCATGACGGCGGCCAACCAGCTCCAGGGGCGGTTCCAGCTCCAGGACTTCGACCCGGTCGGCGCGGGCAACTCGGCCTCCGATCCCGCGAACGAGGGCCTGGTGATCCTCGACCCGGCCGACGCCTGGCTCCCCGGGCCCACCACCGGCCACCAGACCCTGTGGCGCACCCGGGCCACGAACTTCACCAACGGCGCCCACGTCTCCGGTCTCGCGCTGCACGAAGAGGCCGAGCTCATCGCTGAGCACGTCAACGGCGAGCCCGCGGTCATCACCATGGAGCCCTCCATCGACGGCCACGGCCGGGTGGCGGCACTCAACTTCAACCCGCTGCCCACGCCGCTGTCCCCCGGCTCGTGGGACTTCCTGCGGGAAGACATCGACCAGGTCCTCACCAACACCATCCTCTGGACCACCTCCTACGAGCGGCGCATCGGCATGTGCACCGAGCAATGGGGGGGCGGCGTCGTGCCGATGTACGGCGACCAGGAGTACGAGAAGGGCGTAGTGGCCACGGTGATGGAGCCGCTGCAGCTCGAGGGGCTCAACACCTCCGGCCGCGGCACCCGCGAGATCGTCGAGATCATTCGCCCGGACATGCCCTATGCGTGGGTCACCCCCACCATGCCCTACATGTGCCAGACGGCCGACGACTGCCCGGACCCGACCAACCCCGAAGCGGTGGTGGTCTGCGCCAGCCTCGAGAATCTCGACATTTACCAGGACCTCAACTGCAACGGCACCTCGGTGGAGGATGAGCCCCTCATCGACACCACCATCCCCGAGTGCCAGCAGAACACCGATCCCACCACGGGCCTGCCCTACGACAACGCCGACTACTACTTCTCCTACGAGGGGCTGGTCTGCGACTACCCGGTGTTCGACTTCGACCCCGACGACGACCTCCTCGGCGCAGGGCAGATCACGGTCTTCCCGGAAGACGGCCAGCTCGATCAAGAGATCTACTACCTGCTGTGCGACAACTGCGGTGAGGTCTACAACCCCAACCAGTACGACATCGACTCCCTCAGCTGGCTCACGCAGAAGGAAGTGAACCAGTGGGGGGCCCTGTCGGTGGCGCCCGATGGCCTGGGCGACGCGTGCGACCCCGCCATCTACGTCGACGGCAGCACCTGGCTCAAGAACCCCGACGGCTCCGACGCCGACGACGACAGCGACGGCATCGCCGACGTGGTCGACAACTGCCTCTTCGTGGCCAACACCGACCAGCACGACTCCGACCTCGACGGCATCGGCGACGCCTGCGACAACTGCCCGGTGCGGTGGAACCCGGTGATGACCATCGTGGGCACCGAGTGCGACGTGAACCAGAACGGCGAGGACTCCGTAGGCTGCGGTGGCTACGACTACGAGCTGCCCCGTGTCTGGGTCGTCGGGCAGCCCCAGCCTGGGGAGCCGCCCCTCGACCTGAACGTCGACGCCTTCGTGTCGCCGCCTCCGCCCCCCGCCGGGCTGGGCGTCTACCCCATGACCCCCGCGCAGTTCGACAAGGACTTCGACCTCGTGGGCGACCGCTGCGACAACTGCGCCATGCATCCCCGCTACAAGGACTGGTATGCGGCGGAGTGGGCGGCGGGTGAGCCGGTCTACGACACCGTCAACACCGACCAGATCGACTCCGACGGCGATGGCTGGGGCGATGCGTGCGACGGCTGCGACAACGTCTTCGACCCCTTCCAGCCCGACTCCGACAACGACTTCGTCACCGATGCCTGCGACAACTGCCCGGGCTTCCCGTCCACCAACATCGCCGACGCCGACCTCGACGGGCTCGGCGACGCCTGCGACAACTGCGACTCGGTGCGGAACCTCGATCAGCTGAACGTCGACCAGGACGACTTCGGCGACGCCTGCGACAACTGTCCCTTCATCGAGAACGACGACCAGTCCGACCGCGACGGTGACGGTGTCGGCGACCTCTGCGACAGCTGCCCGGACCACTTCAACCCCGACCAGCTGGACTCCGACGGCGACGGCTTTGCCGATGCCTGCGACAACTGCGTCGACGTGTTCCAGCTCGACCAGTTCGACGGCGACGGCGATGGCCTGGGCGATGCCCCCAACTGCGACCTCTGCCCGACCGTAGCGGACGCCGAAAACCTCGACAGCGACGGCGACGGGGTGGGCGACGCCTGCGACAACTGCGTCGACGTGCCCAACGCGGGCCAGCTCGACGACGACCTCGACGGCCTGGGCAACGCCTGCGACGTGCTCGCCCTCCGCGGTGGCGGCGACCTGACCCCCGAAGAGGTGGGCTGTCAGGTGGCACCGGCGCCGGCGTCGGGTCTGCTCTTCCTGGCCGCGCTGCTCGGGGCCGGAACCCGCCGGCGGCGGGCCTCAGGGTCGCTGAAGGCGTAGGGCCCAGAAGCGGGTGATCAGGGGCCCAGGCCCCTCGTCCGCCAGCGTGTCGAACTGCAGCCCCTCCATGGCGAAGGGGCGTGGCAGGTTGTGGGGCGTCCAGGCCCGGGCTGGCAGATGGACCCCGAGGGCCCGGGCTCGGGCGCGGAGCGCCATCCAGCTGAGGCGGGCGATCTGCGGTGCGCGTAGGTCGACCCCGAGGAGCTCGTCGAGGCGGACCAGCTCGGCATTCAGCCCATGGTGCTCGGCGACGCGGACGAGGTCGTCGAAGCGGATGGAGACCTCGGGGTGGTCGAGCTGCACGGCCTCCTCTGCGGGGCCCGAAGGGGTGCCGAACTCGGTGAGCACCGCCCGGCCACCGGGGGCCAGGACGCGAGCGACCTCCTCGACGAGCTGCCAGGCGCCGAGGTTGGCCCATCCCTGGGGGCGCAGCCCGTAGGTGGCGATGCGTTCACGCACGCCGGGGTGGGCCCCGGAGGTCGGCACGGCGGCCAGGTCGGCCAGGACCTCGTTGCTCAAGAGGAAGGGCACGCTCTGGTCGCGCAGGGGGAGCCGCGTGGCATCGGCCAGGACGCCGACGGAGGAGGGGGCCTTCCGCCCCTGGGTGGCAAGCAGCTCGGGGGAGAGGTCGACCCGCACATAGGGGACCGCGCCCGCTGCGAGCCAGGCCGCCGCGAGCTCACCGGTGCCGCAGCCCACCTCGACCACGACGCCGTCCCAGCCCAGCGCCTCCCGCAGCGCCTGGCCATAGGGGCGCTCCCTGAGCCCGGGGTGGGGCAGGGCGAGGGCGTGGGCGACGGTGGTCTCGCGGTCGTCGAAGTGGGTGGCGCCGTCGACGATGTGGTCGAGGTGGTAGGTCGCGAGGGTGGTGGAGCCGGTGGCGTCGTGCTGGTCGGCGGTGCGCTCGTGGGCGGCCCGTGGGCTGGCGAAGAGTCGGCGCAGGCCCGGGTCGGCGCGCCGGGGGGCCTGCGGCCGGAGCTGGACGATCTGGCGGTCGCGGTGGGCCCAGCCTCTCAGGGTGTGGAGGACCTCGGCGACGGGCCGCCCGAGCTCGGTCGCCAGCTGGTGGGCGGTGCGGCGGTCGTTGATGGTGCGGTACAGCGCGAGGTCGGCCGGGGACAACGGGAGCTCGCGGTAACCGTGTCCGCCGCTTCCGTGGGCGCCGGGGTGGGGGACCCACAGCGCCGGCGGGCCGGGGAGCAGGTGGGTGGCCTGATGCCGGCACACGACCCACTGGGAGAGGTCGGGCTCACCGAGCATGCCCAGGCTCTCCAGGCGCCGCTGGAGGGGCGGGACCGAGGAGAGGCGGTCCAGGGTGTCGGGGGCGAGGACGACGCCGCGCCCGCTCCGTGGGCTGAACAGGCGCAGCTCGCTGGGCGTGGTCTCGACCTCGGTGGTGGCGTGGAGCTGGCTCACGCCGCGGACCACACCATCCGCTGGTGCGGCCCGATGGGCGGGATGTCGAAGCTGGGGCCCACCGCGCGCCAGCCATGCCGACGGTAGAAGGGTTCGGCCCGGACCCGTGCGTTGCACCAGAGGGGCTCGGCCACGTCGCGGTGCACGGCCTCGAGCAGCTTCCCGCCGATGCCTTCTCCCTGGAGGCCCTGTGCGACCGCCATGCCGCGCAGCTGCCAGCCAGGGGCCGGGGTGGGCGCGTCGGCCGTGTCGGCGGGCAGAGGGCGGGCCAGCACCGTCACCACCCCGACCACCCGGTCGGCCTGCACCGCCACCCAGTGGCGTGCGTCGGGCTCGTCGTCGCCCTGGAAGTGGGCAGTCTCCCGTGGGCGACCGGCGCGAAGCACCTGGTGGCGCACGTCGATGAGCTCGGCGATCTCTCCCGGACGCACCACGATGGGGCTGAGGGCACGGCGGGCGGCGGTCTGCGGCGTGCTCAAGAGACCCCCGATCAGCTGGGCAGCGAGCTCGAGACCGAGCTGCACGAAGCGTTGCAGCCACCGGACGAAGAACCCCACCTCAGAGCTCGCGCTGACTCACCAGGCGCCCGGTGCGGTAGATGCGCTCGCGCACGGGGCGGTCGTCGGGGCCGAAGTCCATCCAGACGCCGTCGCGGTCGCCGAGGATGTATTCGCCTTCGATGCGGGTGAGGGTCTCGGCGTTCCAGTAGGTCCAGCGGCCGTGCTCCCGACCATCGACCATCTGGCCCTCGGAGGCTCGCTCCCCGTTGGGGTGGTAGCTGGTCCAGACGCCGTCGGGGCGGCCGAGGGCGTAGCTGCCTTGCCGCTCGGGGGTGGCCGTGGGGTACCAGTACAGCCAGGGGCCGTCTTGCTTGCCTTCCCGGTAGGAGCCCTCGGACGCCTTCTTTCCGTTGCCGTGCCAGGTGAGGCTGGGGCCGTGGCGAGTAAACGTGCCGTCGAGGTTGGGGCGCTGACACCACACCTCGGAGCCCGTGGGCGGGGGATAGCCGTTCACCGTCGTGCCCAGGGGGCACGTGATGTCGGTGTACACGGGGCCTGGGGCGGCCGTGGTCTGCGGAGGCGCCTTGGGGGGACACCCCGCCAACAGCGCTGCAGCCACGATGGCCATCGACCTCATCCTTGGACCTCCGGTGGACACGTCGCGCAGGATACCAGTCCCGGACGCGGAGGTGGGATTGAGACCTGCAGTGAGCCTATCGGCACTCCTGGCCCTGGCTCCAGCGAGCGCCGTCGGGGGCGTGCTGGAAGCTGAGGAGACGCGCGGCGCGCAGATCGTGGAGGCGGTGCCCGAGTGGCCGGCCGTCGATCGCGTATTCACCGGCGCAACCGTGTGGACCTCCGCCGGGGATCGGCTCACCGGTGGCTACGTCGTCGTGCAGGGCGGCCGGATCACCGCGGTGGGCGAAGGAGCGGCGCCCAGCATCGAGGGAGCCGAGGTCGTGTCCCTCGAGGGCAAGCACCTCACCCCAGGGCTCATCGACACCCACAGCCACCTCGGGGTCTACGCCGCGCCCCACGCCACGGCCCACGGCGACGGCAACGAGATGACCGCGCCCACCACTCCTGGCGTCTGGGCGGAACACAGCGTGTGGCCACAGGATCCCGACTTCGAGCACGCGGTGGCCGGTGGCATCACCGCCCTGCAGATCCTCCCGGGCTCGGCGAACCTCATCGGGGGCCGCGGCGCGGTCATGCGTCCGCTGCCTACCCTCGGCTCCCGGGCCATGCGCTTCCCCGGGGCACCCCCCACGGTCAAGATGGCCTGCGGCGAGAACCCCAAGCGGGTCTACGGCAACAAGCACCGCGCGCCGTCCACCCGCATGGGCAACCTGCGCGGGCAGCGCCAGGCCTTCCTGGGGGCCGAGCAGTACCTGCGCAAGTGGAAGGCCTACGAAGAGAAGCGGGGCCGGTGGGAGGCGCAGCAGGACGATCCCCCCCGCAAAGAGAAGGACCGGATGAAGAAGCCGGATCCTCCTGCCCGCGATCTCGACAAGGAGACCCTGGCGCTGGTGCTCGAGGGGGTCGTGCTCCCGCAGATCCACTGCTACCGAGCCGACGACATGCTCGCGATGCTGCAGGTCGCGAAGGAGTTCGGGTTCTCGGTGCGGTCCTTCCACCACGCCACCGAGGCCTACAAGATCGCCGACGTGCTCGCCGCCGAAGGGGTGGCGGCGTCGGTGTGGCCCGAGTGGTGGGGCTTCAAGATGGAGGCGAACGACGCGATCCCGGCCAACGCGGCGATGGTGGCCGCGGCGGGCGGGCGGGCCGTCATCCACTCCGACAGCGCCATCACGATCCAGCGCCTGAACCAGGAGGCCGCCAAGGCCTGGGCCAGTGGTCAGCAGGCGGGCCTCGAGCTCACCGAAGAGGAAGCGATGCGCTGGGTCACCCTGAATCCCGCGTGGGCCCTCGGGATCGACGACGAGACCGGCTCCATCGAGGTGGGCAAGCGGGCGGATCTGGTGGTGTGGGACGGCCCGCCGTTGTCGGTCTACAGCACCGCCGAGCAAGTGTTCATCGATGGGGCGCTGGTCTACGAGCCGAGCGCCGAGTCGCCGCCGTGGAGTGACTTCGCGGTGGGTGGGGAGGTGGCGCCATGATCGGGGCTTGGCTTTGGTGGGGCGCGACGGCCGCGTGGGCGGCGTGCACGGTGATCACGGGGGCCGAGGTCCACACGCCGATGGGTGTGCAGAAGGGCCGCACCGTGGTGCTCTCTGGCGACGAGGTAGCGGCGGTGGGGCTCCAGCTCTCCGGCCTGACCCTCGACGTGCGAGGAGGAGAGGAAACCCCCGCGGCGGCATGGCAGGGCGTGCCCTGCGAGGTCGTGCAGGGGGCCGGCAAGGTCCTCACGCCGGGCATCGTGGCGGTCGACAGCCAGATCGGCCTGGTCGAGGTGGGCATGGAGGAGGCCGCCAACGAGGCCGACCCCCACACCGCCGACGCGGTCCGCGCCGCGCTGGTCGCCACCGATGCCTACGACCCTCGCCGGTCCACCGTGGGGGTCAACCGAACCCACGGCGTCACCCACGCGATCGTGTCGCCAGGGGGCGGGGGCATCGTGCAGGGGCAGGTGGGGGCCGTGCGGCTCTCGGGCGCGCGCCAGGCCGAGGTCGTGCTCGCCGAGGCCGTGGCGATGTCGGCAGGGATGCCGTCGCGTTCCTGGGCAGAGGCCCTGCGCCAGCTCCGGGAGCTCATGGCCGATGTGCGGGCCTATGCCGCCGACCCAGCGGGCTACCGGGCCGGCCGACTGCGGCCGCTCTTTCCGGAGGCGTCCGCCCTCGACCTCGCAGCGCTGGTGCCCGTCGCGCGGGGGGAGGTGCCCGTGGTGGTGACCGCCGACCGCGCCGCGGAGATCGAGGCGCTGCTCCGTGTGGCCGACGAGCTCGGCCTGTCCTTGGTGATCCGTGGGGCAGCCGAGGGCCATCTGGTGGCCGACGCCCTGGCCGAGGCCGAGGTCCCGGTCATCGTCGACCCGCTGGTCTACGGCCCCGGCAGCTTCGACCAGGTGCACGGCCGCCCCGACAACGCCGCCCTGCTGCACCAGGCCGGGGTGAGCGTGCTCCTGAGCGCGGGCAGCAGCCACAACGCCCGGGTGCTCCGCCAGTCCGCGGGCAACGCCGTACGCGGGGGGCTGCCCCACGCCGCCGCCCTGCACGCCATCACCGCCGAGCCGGCCCGGGTCTTCGGGCAGAAGGACCGTGGGGAGCTCGCCGTGGGCCGGATCGCCAACGTGGTCGTCTGGAGCGGCGATCCCCTCGAGCTCACCACCCAGGTCGAGCACGTGATCATCGAGGGGCGGAGCGTGGGCCTGCAGACCCGTCAGACCGAGCTCCTGGAGCGCTACCGCACCCTGCCGGGCAGCCCGCTGCCCGCCCTGCCGCTGCCCGAGTGACGGGCGCCGCCGCCGAGCCCGCGACCGAGCAGGAGCCCACCCCCTTCGGGTGGCGCTTCTTCCTGGTGCACTGCCTGGGCTCGATCCTGGTGGGGGGCGGCATCTACCTGGCCTTCCGCACCGAGGGCCTGCTCATGTTCGACTGGGCCCACAACATCGGCCTGCTTCCCGTGCTGCGCGACCTCCGCGAGCACACCCTGCCCCTGGCCGACCGCCTGCCCGACTGGTTCCTGTTCAGCGTGCCCGACGGCTGCTGGGTGTACTGCTGCACCGCCTTCTTCGCCCGGCTCTGGCGTGACGGCCCCCTGTGGGCTCGCGCGGCATGGATCGGCATCGGGCCGGCCCTCGCCATCGGCGGCGAGGTGGGCCAGCTCGAGATCCTCGACATCGTGCCGGGGACGTTCGACCCCGTCGACGTGCTCTGCTACGCCGTGGCGGGCCTGGCGGCGTACTGGTTCGCGAACCGGCCCTAGCTGGGCGTCTGCTGTCGTCGGCGGTTGCCGCGGATCTGATCCAAAGGGC
>ENA-OWNT01003577-OWNT01003577.1-seawater-metagenome-genome-assembly--contig:-NODE-3577-length-14500-cov-4.141025_pt1 | contig 14500 bp, 18 predicted proteins | sample MGYA00238136_ERZ651165 | MGnify/ENA primary metagenome ERZ651165 (study PRJEB26861, sample SAMN08777766) | seawater metagenome | isolation source: coastal seawater | place: USA: Florida | collected...
TGGCGGTCGAGGATATCAATGAGGACCTCGAAGACAGATGCACCGGCCGTGTTGTGATTTCTCGACCTAAGTTTATCTCGATTGTGTGTGCACTGCCGGCTATCCAATGGAAGCCTTACCTCCTACCCGCGGTATGACATGCGTACTTTGATTAGGATCTCGAGCAGCATGCGTGCAGGCAGGTATGACCATCGTCTATATGATAGCATACCCAGGTGTGCATCACAGTCCATGGCCACCACTGCATGGCACAAAGTCTGGTGCGTGTCCGTTCCTTCATTCCACTGCTGCGATGTCGCGACTTGCAAAGCGATTTCACGATTTCACGATTGCAAGATGTCCACGCAATACAGGCTGCATCTCATTCATTGTGCTGTGTTCACCCGCGAAGTGCAAAGTTTGATCGATCGATGCCATGTTGCCATGGTGTGTAATTCATGTATACAGTACAATTTCTGTGTTTATACAGTGTGGTTCAGAGTGAAAATGTATCAAATAGGGATCGCCTTCTCTGTATTTCTCAAATCTAAATTCAGATTCAGCATCCAACGCCACCACCAACAACAACAACAACAACAACACACCGTCACTGTCACTCACAGTCACTCACTCACCGTCACTCACTCACCGTCATTCACTCACTGTCACTCACTCACTCACTGTCACTCACTGTCCATCCTTCGACCGTTGGCTCAGAATTCTAGTGACTGAGAGTGAGTGACTATGAGTGAGTGACTGTGAGTGAGTGACTGTGAGTGAGTGCGCAAAGTGGCGGGTATGATGTATGTGGCAGAGTTGGCAGGATCGTGCGTGCGTGACTGTGAGTGACTGTGAGTGACTGACTGACTGTTGGTCAGTCAGTCGTTCGTTGTGGATTGCAGATTGATTGGATCGTTTGTTCGTTCGTTCGTTCGTTCGTTCGTTCGTTCGTTTTGCGTTGTTCGTCGTTCGTTCGTCCGCGTTCGCCGACGTCGACATTGTCAACGCCATCGCCCGCTTCTTCGTGTACTTACTTACTTGTTGCCAACTTGAGAACTTCCCTTAATTACGAAGTTCGTCTTAGCAGTCGCACGGCGGCCAGCAAGCTGACTTGGGTGGTTGGTTGGTTGGTTGGTTGGTTTTGTTTGACTCAACTGATGACTCATGTGTCGACAACCATGATCGATTTCTGTAGCTGGAATGGTTGTGCTTGGCTGCGTCGCCACAGAACTTATGTAGCTTAGCTTGGTAGCTCTGTGTCGGTGTGGTGGGTGCGTCATGTCTACTGCCTGAGAATGGTGGATCTGCGCATCGTGACGATGTTAGCAGATAATATCAATCAGTTCTTTCGTGGTCCTGGGTAGCAGGAAACTACAGCAGCAACTATTTGGAGTTGGGATTTCGGCAGAGGGTGTCACAGGATTATTTTTGGCACGGCATTGTGGACAGTCGGCACAGCAGGTGCCGTTGGAGCTTTGTCGATAATACCATGCACACTGGGGGCCCATGCTGACACTGCCTCACTGTGGCTGGTGTCGTCCTCTTTGAAGGGCACAATGAAGAAGTCAAAATATTACTCCAGCCTTCTTGAAAAGTATGCCAACCAGCCTTTTGTTCAGCAAGCACTCCAGGCCCATGCTGACAAAAAGAAGGGGGCCGACAATGCCTCTGAAACAGAGGAGGAGACGCCCTCAGAAACGTGAGCCAACTTGCTTGGGACAACACGTCTTTTTCGTCGCTCGTGTTGAAATTGTTGTGTTAACCGCGTCTGTGTTGCTGCAGCAGGAATTCGACGCACCAACGTTCCGTGAGCTTGAGTGCGACTCCGTCACAAAGCGATTCACCGAAGACCACTAAGTTGGATCCTTCCGCAGACCCGCAGGCAAGCAAGGATACTGTTGCCAAGATTCTGGCAGAAATTGAAAAGGCTAAACGTGCCGCAAGCAAAATCAATTCAGCCGGCTCCGATGGGGTCGAGAACATCGCTGAACCCGGAAAATCATCACCACCATCGTCTATGAAGCCCAACACTACGGTGCCGGCACAACGCTCGTCGCCAGCGTCGAAGCCAGCTAGGTCCCGGCCAACAGTTCCCCCAAAGACTCCTCCACGTGAGGAGAGACGACCAGAAGGCGTAGAACAAGAAATTCCGTCCCAAGTCGAAGAAGTGTCATCACCCGCTTTAAGAACTCCAGAAGACAAGGCTGCCTTCATGAAAGCCGTCCTGGAAAGCGTCACGCAGCGACAAAATTCGGGGTCGAAGCACTTCAAGGATTTAATTACTGCTGCATCTCGCGATGACCCTTCCCGTAAGCTCCGTCGCTGTGCATTCTCGTACTGTTGTCAGCATCAAAAAAAGCTTACATGTGTCTTGGGTGGTGTCTTTTGTATTTTGTCCAGCGGCCGGTTTTGATTTGCAGGCTGCTGCCGCGCGTGGCCGCGCCGCCGCTGAAAAACGCCTTCGCCGACAGGGAGTAATGCTATCCTCTGGCTCTGACATGGACATCGAGCTAGAACTGCAAGCGGGCTACCCAAACGTCTCGAGTGTTGATAGTGACTTCGAGATTGACCTGGACAATAGCTCGGTACGGTTTGTGTGCAGCACACAGAGACAGTCCATCTTGCACTCACGACTTGATGGTTTGGTGCTCAGGCTTCTTTCAAAACGTTGGGCCCGTACTACGTGCCCACTGGAGTCCGTTTCACTGAAATTGATGATGTTCATGCGAAACTACGATCGGCATCAGCGGCAATAATGAAGATCGGAGCAGATAGATCTCGGCATCCATCTGAGCCCACTCCGCAAGTTGAGATAGCAATCGCCAAAGCTCATGGAGCAATGTCACCCGGCAATTTTGACGCGCTGTCCAATGTATCCTCACCGCGCCCCAATTATCACGCAGCTTCTTTCCACCAGCACTATGCGGACACGGACTGGGTCACTGTGGCGGTTTGTTTTGTGATGATATTTTATCGTTTCGGCGTGGCCATGTGCTCACAGGAGTACACCCCATCATACTGTCTTCCTTTTCCTAGGTGGATGGTCTTCAATACGTTGATAAGCGCGCAGGCTCTCGACCTGGCGATCCGGAGCGCAGCCAGGCTTCTTACTGGCTGAATGTCGAATACTCCGCCTCTGGGCCAACTGCTCCACCACCACGTAATAAATGGTATGTGTCCTTGTTAAGTCATCGCCTTTTCTTAGAAAGGACTGACATTGACTTGCGGTCTTCGTGCGTCAATCTGCATTGCCAGGTACATGCTCACAAAATCGTTGATGCGCGGCAAGACCGCTGTGTTTCAAATTCCTGCTCGCTGCCTTCGAGATGAAATGGCCATTGACGAGCCTCTCGAAGTGCCAGTAAGCCACTTCGCCAGCGAGTACGGAATTGCGGAGGAGGCGCACTTTGTGACCGTCCAAATTTGGCTTCAGAAGCCGTCATCCGATTCGCACTTTGCTGCCTCTTCTGAATCTGATGGGGCCAACAGAACAGCTGAGCCAACGCAGCAGTTTAATCCGCCACAGAGCCCATCTAAGATTCCGGGGAGCAATTTCGCAGCAGCTACGCCTACTGCATCGACAAATACACGAAACAGTTCAGTATTCACTTTTGATGAGACAATTCCAGACCACACTGCGAGGAAGACGGCCGATGTGAACCGTTCGCATGGAGCCAGCGATGCTGACGTCGTGCGCACTATCGATAGCTGGATGTGCGAACTTGCCGCATGGAAGTTGTCTGACTTGTATGATGTGGCATCTCGACTGCACATTGGCACTGGCTCAGACAAAACAGCGGAAGATGCCTTCAATGTTGCAAAAGGGGTTCTTGCAGCAGAGCACCGTGCGAATACTGGAGATGACCGAGACATAGCTGCAGAAGTTGCTCGTGTGCGGGCCTGTCGAGAGCGCCTCATTCAGTTAATCGTAGAGTCGAGGCATCGTCATCTCAGGAGGTACGTGCACGCACAGAAAATTGTAATGAGTAGAATTCAAAAGTAAAAGCACTGTGTTGTGCCGCATAGTTGGCGACAAACCGAGGCAACGCAAGCAGACAGACCTGATCGCACTTTGGTGGCCACGGGAGCACTTGATGTTGGGGTTCGTGTTCGAATTTCATAACGCCGTGCTGATACGGGACGAGTTTTGATTTGATTTCCCTTCGCAGGTATTCCTACAACACTCGAGCCGGCGCAGTTCGTCACCACAAGTAGCGTCACCTGGCGGAGGCCGTAGTTTTCAGCCTGATGAGCCTGGACGCCAAATGTACTATCGCGTTCCGCTTCGCAAGGAAAATAGCACGATCACTGGATCTGTGGAATTAAGAATTTCACGAGGCAACGTCCTGCACGCGGCGCCTGTGGTAAAGCATCGCAACGCCGTGTACTCCTCTCCGGCGCAACGGACTCAGTCGGATACTGTTGCTCTGAAGCGCCCGTCTCCTTCAAAGGGAAGGCGACCAAATTTGTTTATTGATACTGGTGTGTCTCCGCGACAAACACCGCAAGTTGCACCAGTGGCAACTGTTGCTGGCACTGGGAGCAATACCTCCAACGTAGCAACCCGCAGCCACCCAAAGGATGATGTGACAATGTCTTTCCGGCGCTGTAAAGTCCACGCTAGTGATTTGTACAAGAGATTTTCCGCCGCTCATGCGGCAGCATTGCAACATCATGACATTTCTCGTGTCAGCAGTTGGCGAAACGACACCACTGCGCAGACGTCATCCGCGGAGGATAATGAGTCGAGTTCGGCTGCTTACTTGCTTTTCGAAATGGCTGCTCGCCGATACTGCGTTCCGTTGGAGGACAAGCGGGGGACCCATAACCAATCCTATGTTGACATGCGAATTCCTGCATCAAGAAGCACAGTGCTAGTCTCATCCGTAAACCCGAACAGAGCAAACGTATGTCGTCTCAGTCTGTGGCAGGTTGTGTCCGGCGCCGGAGCAGATGTCATGGTTGGCGAATCGCCGGTATTTATGCACAATGTCGTGAGGGTTTGCCGAGAGAGCGGAGGGGCGTGCAAAGCAACTGTGAAACTGCAGCATGACTTCCTTAAACCAGATGACGCGCCAACGGAGGCAGCATCCGTCGTGGAGCTAGACTTCACTGTTGAGGATCACAAAAGCCGCAACAAGTCAACAGCCGATGATCACGACATTGCCCAGAGCGCTCCACAACGTCCCAGCAATGAAATCACGAGTGGTGGTGTGTCTGTCAGCATTGGCAATAATTTTGGTGTCGTTGGCAAACCTCAATCGCACCTTGCAACGGAGCCCCCGACGACTCGACGGAGTGAGCCACAACCAAATTCACGTTGGAGATCGGCAGCAACACCCAGGCGCGATCGATCTCGACCCAGTACTTCAAGGCACAGATACCCGACCGCATCACAAGCTCCAAATGCCAATGAAGGCAGTAACACGCAGTATTTCAACAAGCTGGAATCCGAACTGGCCACAATCAAGAAAATTCTTTTGCTCCAACAAGGAGGAGACGATGGTGCTTCGACCGCTTTGGCGCAGCAACTGCTTGCTGGCGATGGTCCGGAGCCATCACAAGGTTCAGATTTTTTCAAAACCTCTCAGGTTCCTGATGTTGCGGACACTCTTGCTGAGTCCACGATTTTGCAACATGAAAATAAGTTTGGGCCCGACCAATCGGAAATCTGGAGTCAGGACCAACCGGGCCGCGAAGAACAGCAAAGACCGTTCCGCTCGACGACAAATAAGCAACGAAGGCGGGACGCGAACCATCAAAGTAGTCAGGGCAGCCGTAGAACTGCCAGACGGCGAGGAGGCATTTCGCAGAAAGGTCCCTCAAGCTCACCTGCAACGTCAAAGCGGAACAAGGCGAAACGATCATGGAAAGAACAGCAAAGGGCGATGGAGAAATTGGTACGCACCGTTTGGTCAATGACTGCCTCTTCGTTATCAATAATTAATCATCGTGTCGTACTTGTAGGCTGTTCCTTTTCGCCGACGAGATGTGAAGGCAAGTGCACAACATCGTGAAGAGTTGATTGAAACGCACACAGCCCACCGACCTGTTGGAGATGGTTCCACGACTACCGCCGGAAAAGCTAGAATGAGACAACGGCAACATCATCCAATGCAAAGCATGAATTCACGACACGTTGAGATCGTTGACAACACTCCGCGCACAGATTCAGATATCCATGACGACGTCGGTCAGACGGGCCATCCCGTCGCAGGCACAAGTGACAGCATGGCCCCTGCACAAAGCAATCAGAACTTATCAGCACTCCAGATGCAGCCCCATACCGACAATGTCGCCATGGACAGGATCATGGACACGTTGTCGTACTTGATGCAAAACCAATTGGAGACACAAGTCGCGATGCAACGGTTGCAGGACTCCATTGATCACGGCCGCGACCCACATTCCTCGGGTGCTCGCCATCCACGCCCTTCTTCTCTGGTACGATAAGTATCCAAACCGTATGCTTGTTCGGGTTTGCGAATGTGTGGGAGCTTGCTGTTAACTCGTTCTTGGGTATGGTATAGATCAACACGAACGGTAGTGAGCCTGAACCACAGCAGTTGACGAAAGCGCCATCCAAGCACCCTGGTGCGACTACAACGGTTTCAGGTTCAAATGGTGCAGAGTTCGACACTGTACGAATTCCCATTGCGGCTGCGATGCGAGACCACATCAATCAACAAATAGCAGATCGAGAAGATCATCGCCAATTGCGGAAACAAGCGGTAGGAATTGTTCTTCTGTATTGGTTGCGAGTGATGAGTCACATTTCCAATTTGGCTTGTGAAAAGGAAACACCATACGTACCCGGACCACACGGGCGTAGATTGCTGGTGACAGCCGACGGTCATTTACCTGCTTCTGGGACCCCTCGGAAGGATGACACTTTCAATATGATTAGTTTGCCAACGCGTGAAGTCGGACCCGCTCAACGTGGTTCAGATGGCGCTGGCCGCAACCCTGACGCAAGTGTTGCTCTCCCACATTTTCCAGAGACTTCGATTCAAAGGCAATTGAAATTGGGTATGACCCTTAAAGATTGGGTTCGCAGATCAAGCGCTCAAGAGCAAGCAGGCATTGCAGTGAGTGTTGGCAAGTGCTGTTGCATGTTCTCAGGAGGCGTCGCTAACAATTTGGAATCCTGTAGGCCATGCAACGCCTGATGGTCATCGTTCAAAGTGAGTCGTTGCCAATTGGTGCAGCACGTATCGCAACTGAAAAGGCTCGATTGGCAGAAGCTGGCTTGTTAGCGCGGCCAGCTGCCGGGGAGCTGGTCTGGGAAGCAACTTTAGGCAATCCAGAAGCTGCTCAAGCAGTGCAGGAAATCGTGGACAAATTACGCACAATACATGGGTTTTGTGTTCAGTTGATACAGGTAAGCAGTTTGTCCCTGAATATCAGTGTTTTTTTTTTTTGCGCATGCTCATCACCAAGTATATTCGTAACCAGCTTCTCACTCAAGCTGAACAATTGAGGACCCTTCGGGAACAGCAAGAACGCCAACAGCAACTGCAAGGACGTGACTATCCAGGAACTCCGGCCTGGAGTCGTGGCGACCAAGATCGGTACCGATCATCGTTGCGAGCGTTGGAGGAAGAATGCAAGGAAGTAGTTGACACTATATTACAAGGTCAATTGTCAGACGATGTGCTGAATGGAATGTAATTCCATGGACAGATTCAAGTTGAAATCTTGTTGATGAACCAAAACTTTAAAACTTTACTTTTAGGGCTCAGACTTCGTCTTCGCATGGCCCTCGAATCTGCTGAAAATATTCTTTCTCGATCTGACTCACCTGAAATGATACACAGCACTAATCAGTGGGGTGTCGATGTTACAAATGCGTATTGAGTGGTGATGATGTTTGTTATTAGGACCTGTTCGAGAATTTCTTCCCGCTGACAAGCTAACTCTCGCTCTCTGTTTCGCAGTTCACCTAATTTCTAGAAACGTGACACACGTGCTTGTGAACATTTCCTACATCGCTTCGAAAGTCCAGCGCCACGTACTTTCGTACGCAGTGCAATTTTTTTCAACTTTGCTAATTGGTCCTGCACATCTTGGCGTTTTATGGCCTTGCTAATCTGTATTGCAGCGCCCACAATAAGAGATACAGGCGCCGTGTACAATCTGTGGCTGTGACGAACTTTAATTTTGCGCTCGCGCGCAAGCTGCAGTGCCTTGCGAGCTTGTCTCACCGAATCATCCTTTTCCTGCAGTGCCAAGGTCAAACTCCGTAGCTTTTCTTCTTGTGCACTGACCTGAACACAGCGCAATTCAATTTTAAAATACTTGTTTTGGAACGAACAATTTTGGTTGGACTCACTTCTGCACGTTGGCGATCTCGCTCCGCCAACAGCATTGCTATGTTGGGCTGCATTGTTGGATCCGGCATTGGGCCAATGGCACGCCGACGCGCAGCGGAATCACACCCTCACGAGCTCCACAGAAACTACATTGCCAACGAGTGCGAATATTATAATAGTTTGTTCTCTCTGGTGCACAACCTGTTCAAGTGCACACAAGTGCTTCAAGAGTCACCAAGAAAGAAGTGTGGATATCTTTCAACATCAATCCAAAAAAAAGAAATGAATGCTCCTATTGCGTCCAACAAAGCACCAATGGACCTCACAGATGTATCATCAGATGTCATACCAGAATAGTAGCTGCACTGCACACAACACAAGCCGAAGCAACATCGTCGACAGCAAACACACACACACACACACACACACACACACACACACACACACACCACTCGAGCAAAGAGTTGGGAGGTTGGGGAGCAATCCAAAGCGACCGCTGACAGTGTTACGCAACGACTGTTCAACCGTTCGTTCACAACGCGCGACCGAACCAGCGCTCCAGCAACAGTCCAACACCAACGACCGCAAACCAACCGACAACCGACACACGGAGTTGAGATCGCGAGATTTGATTTTCGATTTTCGAGATTTTCGCAATTTGCAATTTCAGAATTTCAGTTTTTGTGTTTTGTGTTTTGTGGACTTTTTCCTACTTTTATGCTTCCTTATTTCAAGTGCCACCTTTACTCACTGTGAATTCGTTTTACGCGACGACAAAAGCGACATAAAAATCAAAAACTACAAAATGCAAAATGCAAAATGATAAAATCCGAAAGTGGCAGCAACAACAATCAAAACGGCAGAAAATGAGAAAATGTCTTCAATCAACAGTTCCACAGTGTCGGCGACCATCGCGCCAGGCGGTCTTGATCGAGGCGGAATGTTGCAAAGAAGAGGCTACGGCATTTCGAGAACCATGCACTATACGTGGCACTTTTGTCACTCGAAAGTTTCCCATGAAATTAGAAAGATCTTTAGTTTGAAATTGCCCAAGCAGAACCACATGCCGTGATTTGGACTACGATCAACACCAGTCCGATACAGCATCCATGTGGCATCGAGTTGTCGTCGGCGACACACGCTAACTGTTGCCATTCGTTGATAACTTGTTGCCACGTGGCAGGAACGACTTTTTCGAAGAATTATCCTTTCGTGACCTTGCCTGGAGTGCAAGGTATTGCTGGCGAACGCGCTTCGCAGTCTGAGCAAGAGGTTGACAGATTGCACAATTGGTGTGAGCATCCACAAGCACAAATGATGAAAGGAGATTACGAGCTACCTCCGTAAAACCCAGTGAAGCGTTTTTGACTGCTTTGACCAAATTAGAATCCCGTTCAACCGCCTGCGTGTTTCGAAACATTGAACAATAGTTGTCATGAGGTTGGAGAGCACTCCAGCTGTGGCTTGAGCAGATTGCAGCATCAGTAGCGTACCTGGAGAGTTTGCTTGTGTCGAAACCGATACAGCCATCTTTGAATCTATCAATGTGCACACGTGTGATCTGGTCAATGGTGCTTTTTGGCGAGCGGTGCCCTCAATCAACGCATACCTTTGTTACGAAATAATAAAGTGCCTTGTTGCGAACTGGCTGTGTCACAGGATACTAAAAGAGCAAGCAGTACACGACAACTGTAACGGCAAGCGTTTCAATGCACGATGGGCAAATTGGATGGAAGCATACTTTAACTGCACGGCACTTTGCGTCCAACTCCGAACGCCTGCCCACAGCGCAGTCAACCAGTTCGTGAAAACGTAAAGGCGCCCATCCTCCTGCAATTGTTCGCCTCAACGTACACAAGAGCGATGAACGCATCCATATCAAGTGTTTCACCCTCCTTGAGACATATTGACTCTTGCTCCGAGGTCTACATGGCGTGATGAAAACCGTAAGCCACAACTGCGACGCACAAACAAAGCCGAAGACATACGTACATTGCTCGACTCTACTATTTTCATCAATGGTAGTCCTGTGAATATCAAGAAAACAACTGAAAATAAGTCCATGTCAGCAACATTATTACAGCAGTGAGAAGGACGGACCCGAACTGCTTCCATCTGCCGTCATCGGCCTCTGTTCGGATTCTTTTCGGAGTCTGAGCGCATGAATATTCGAGACCTTCCTTGACTCAAACAGGCCCGAGGCAAATGAATTTGATGCCAAGCCGTTCCCAATCGCCGGCAAATTCGCCGCCTCAGTCGGTTGGAGGTGCGTAGACGTTCGATTCTTTGGTTTTGAATTTGCATTTGCGCCGTCGTTTGGCAGCATTTCTCCTTTTAGAAGTCGCATTCGTGCTGCATGTCTTTCCTTTCGGATGTTGTATTTCGACTCCTCCTCAGGTGGGGGATTATATCCCGCCAACACTCGTGGATCTACACGACCACACCACCAAAAGGTGAGATCCTGAGCAGCACACTACAAAAGGGAGCAGTTACAGTTGATGTGTCTCACCAGGTTGTTCAAGCTTGATGGGGTGCCTCAGCCAATCAAGTGAGCGTCCTCGAAACGTTGCGTCTGACGTTCTCGGTCGAAAGGCCGCTGGATCCTCAGCGCCATTTTCAATCTTGCATGAAGCCAACATGACGGTCACTATCGGTGTTCAAAAATTCGTATCATCATAGCAAAGTCTAACCTCTCGACCCATTGTTGATTTCCCTTTGACATCAATGCACTGCACATATTCGAGGAACTCATTTGCTTCCGTTGCTTCGAGAACTCCATCGTTAATGATATCCAGAGATTGGAACACAGTAAACAACAGCAATTGCAGCGACGCGTCAAGTCCATCGTATGGAGCCTGACCAACAGTTCACGAAGTTAGAAAGAGAAATCAGACGACTATCGCAACACCGACGAACCAATTCTGCAGCAGCTGTCTTTGGACGTTTTCTTCTCAGTTTTTCACCTTCCTTGACCTTGACGTCCAAAGTTATCAAGAGGTTTGAACACCGGCACAACCAAACAGGCAAAATCGCACGTGACAGTCCGTACCACAATCGCGCCGTGGGTGTCTAAAAACGAAAACCCGTACTCCTGCCGGTCTTCCACCCCTTGTGGCAAACCTCGCTGCGTGCGAAGCTCATTGACATACTTCTCAGGCTCCAGACCAACGATGCCAACATCCTGGAGCAAACAAACAAACCGATAACGCATGTGCCCACGGATTTCCTTTCCACAACACGAGTTGCGCACCCAAATGGCCTTCAGCACCGGGTGCTTCACACTCAACACATGTCGCCACAGAAAACGAGCAAGCTTCAGAGCGGACTTTCCGTTTCGCTTCGCTTCGTACCTATGGCCAGGCAATGTCAGCGCAACTGATAACCGTCGTGTGAACTGCAAAAAGACGCCACGAACGCGTGCTTCCATGGGTTCGTGGTTTTAACGGCAGCATACACATCCTCATAAGCCACCACTTGCAGAAGGTACTCTGCAGCACCTGTAGTCAATCAAATTTGACCAATTAGTAATTGATCTGCATGGCTACAGTCCGCAAACAGCATCTTGCCTTCTCCACTTTCGGGTACATCAGCCCGCAAGTTTCGAAGATGACCCAGAGACACACCCCTAACATAGAGCAACAGCTGAGATGTTGACACTGCAGCGGCACACGGGCATCCAACACCAAACAATCTTACTTCATTCGAACTCTCTTTCGAGTCGTCTTCGACTCATTCTTGTCAAGGTTCCGCAAATCTCGGGTCGATAAGCTTGCAGTGCCGTGGGCCAGAACAATACAGTCGAATGTCCCATTTTTATTAATCTTGTCGACAGAAACTTGAACCCACGTCCCCCTCTCCGAATCAGTCAGCGCCTCTAGCAGAGAGCCCAAAACAATCTGTACCAAGGACAGGGAGAAATTATGCCACTTTACATTCATGAGGGCGTGTGGTGACGGTGCCAACCTCTTCTCGTTTCAACTTTTTCGTCTTGCTAAAGCATATCAGGTAATACAACACTGCCGCCATTTCCTAGACACACATCATTTCTACATGTCATTCGGGGACACTTTCACAGTGTGTGTGCAGAGCACGCACTTGGCCATCTGCAGTGGAACACGGATAAATGGGTGGCGCCCAACGCTCTGGGACTCCGGTCAACGGGTTGTGCGTCGGCATGGGGGTGGGAAACAGGCCTAGAAGGCGGATGTGATAACTTGTCAAACGTGCGGTGGCGTGGCAGACAAGACAGGCTTGACACAAACCGCCTTGTGAAAGTGGAGCACAAAAGTAAACTCGGAATACGAAAACACACTCGGCCACGCGATTAAACTTGTGCACCTAACGTCACAGAAGGCACACGATCACAGTGCAACCAATTACTCGGCAAAAATACGACGTAACTCACGTTTTCTAATGCGCCTCGTTTTTTCTTTTCTGTCTTTTGAGACGCCAATATTTTCTGTTTCGCCTTCTCAAAAGCACCCCGATCAACATGCTTGTTGCTTAACTTGGCCATTTTGTACCTGTCACACAACACAAGGTGTCACAATCCTCCCAGAAGGTGTCACGGGCCATGAGCACAAGAGCACAACGCACGCTCTCTGGATAGTGTCGTCGCACTGATTTTCGAGCACTAATTGCTTGATCTCAGCAACACTTTCTCGACGAACGCGAAGCTTCCGACTTGTGCGGCGACGTCTCGCCTATGAGACACACAAACGGATGATTGACTCAACTCGACGACAGTTCCCGCGACGACAATCCTACCCGCTGTGCTGCTCGTGTTGCTAATGCAGCATCCGAATTCGGAAGCTCGCGGGTCGAAACTCGGGACACGGTTGCTGATAAGCCTTGCGTCTTGAAGTTTGAAAGCCGCTTGTACGCTTGTCGAATATCATGCAACAGAATACGCCCCAAAACCTGCCTTGTGTGTTCATGCTCCGTGGTTGTGCGAATTTTACGGAGTTTCGTCGAAACAAACTGAACGTATTGGTTGATGTCACCTTGGTACCTAGACACCAAAAAGGGTGAAATTTAATGAGTTTGTCAAGGTCCCTATCACAGCCGTACAACGCACTGTTCGCCTGCGTCCATGGCATCCGCGAACATGGCATCGTATTCCTTCGTGCTCTCCTTCAAGAACTGCTCCGAGCTTGAGTACTGTCCAGAAGTGTTTCCCATTTTGTAGAGAAGGAGATTGCACCGTCACCCAACATAAATGAGCCCCATCACTTTAATACAGAACTCCTCGCTGACACGTGGCGTTTGATCATGATGTTTAATGGGTAAGTAATCACATTCCCCGGAGCTTGCATTGGAAATTTCAGTCAGTAAGAACACGTCACTCTCCCCGTCATTCGAAAGAGAAAGAAGAAATAATTCTTATTCTCCCTCTCGGTCAATGAGTGCCGTCAACACCAACACAATCCGCCAACACCGCCAACACATCCACGACAACCATCAATGCCAGACACCAGCCGACGCACACCATCGCCCATGGCGCGAGTATGCGGGCATGCAAAACGACCAACGAATGAGCGCAATAGCAACAACGACAACAACATTGGACTCTACGCTGGACAAAAAGCTGCTGGTGACGATCTGGCATGTGGCTCGGTGGCGATTGGGTAGAATCAACGACGACCAAGTGTTAGATCAGCTGAGTAAGTATTTTGGTATTGCTGAAGTCATCGACACTGTGCTCTCGACCGATGCAAACGGGACCAAAGACGCTGGTAAGTGGCAAACTCTAGGGGGCAACACGATTGTGTTGGAGAAGAAAGCGACTTCTGCACGGTTTTCCGTCAAACTTCCGGCTGACTGTGACCCGAACCGTTTACAGAGAATAGAAGAATCAGCCACAGTCATTCAGTTGAAGTCGCTGAAATATATTCGGGAACTGCGTGCCAAGACACAGTCAACACCGTCCGCGGAGAAGGAGGAGGATGAAGAGTTGACTACGACTGTAGCAAAGAACGACACACCAGCGACAACGGACAAAGAAGAGTTTGAGACGTTTCGTAGTTTGTTGCGATTGACCGCGAAATGGCACTTCCACCTCTTTGAAGTGTCACCAAAGCCACCCATAGGTGGCCAACTTATCACAAGACCAACCGAGGCTGAACTGCTACAGAAGCTAGAGCGTTTCAGTAATGTGCCGGTAAATGGTAAGGTCGTGAGCGAGAGCAATGACTCTCAGTGGAGCGGTT
>ENA-OWNT01003578-OWNT01003578.1-seawater-metagenome-genome-assembly--contig:-NODE-3578-length-14497-cov-2.810333_pt1 | contig 14497 bp, 12 predicted proteins | sample MGYA00238136_ERZ651165 | MGnify/ENA primary metagenome ERZ651165 (study PRJEB26861, sample SAMN08777766) | seawater metagenome | isolation source: coastal seawater | place: USA: Florida | collected...
CCTCGCGATGGCTCTCGCGGATCTCCGACCCGTCCATCAGCCGGCGCATGCCGGCGGCGCAGTCGATCTGTCCGCGATGGCCGCGCAGGCTGTGGATCTCCGGCTGCAGCGGCGCGGTCGAACCCATGATGGCGTCGGTGGAAAGGCTGGCGGTCATCAGGGTCGCTTCGGCCAGACGCCAGGCGTCGAACAGGCCGGTGAGCGCGCAGGCGGTCGAAAACTGTGTGCCGTTGATCAGCCCCAGGCCTTCCTTGGGGCCCAACACAATAGGCTCTAACCCGGCCTTTTTCAATGCATCAAGGCTGGACATGCGGGTGCCTTCAAAAGTGGCCTCCCCTGCCCCGATCATTGCCGCCGCCATATGCGCCAGCGGTGCCAGGTCGCCCGAGGCGCCGACCGAGCCCTGCGACGGGATCACCGGCACCACGCCGCGTTCCAGCATCTGTTCAATCTGCTCGATCACCAGCCAGCGCACGCCCGATGCACCGCGGCCCATCGACAGCAGTTTCAGCGTCATCATCAGCCGGGTTTTATCCTCCGGCAGAGCCTCCCCTACCCCGCAGCAGTGCGACAGGATCAGGTTGCGCTGCAGGGTGGCAGTGTCGGCGGGTGCGATCTTGGTCGAGGCCAGCTTGCCGAAGCCGGTGTTCACCCCGTAGACCGGTGCCTGCCCACGGGCGGCGGCGGCAACCAGCGCCGCGGCGGCCTCGATCTCGGGACGGGCCCCGGGCGCAAGTCGCACCGAAAGCTCCTCGCGATAGATTCGCTCCAAATCCGACAGGGCCACCTGTCCCGGCGTAACCTCGATCATCCTTCACCTCCGATAATCCGCCGGTGCAGCGGGTTGAACCCGATCCGGTAGGACAGCTCTCCCGGGCTCTCCACGTCCCAGACGGCCAGATCCGCGCGCATCCCGGCGGCCACCTGTCCGCAGTCCGAAAGTCCAAGAGCGCGCGCCGCATGGACCGTCACCCCGGCGAGCGCCTCCTCGGGCGTCAGACGGAACAGGGTGCAGCCCATGTTCAGGGTCAGCAGCAGCGAGGTCAAGGGCGATGACCCGGGGTTGCAGTCGGTGGCGAGGGCCATGGGAACGCCATGCCGACGAAAGGCGGCGACCGGCGGCGCCTGCGTCTCGCGCAGGGTATAGAAGGCGCCCGGCAGGAGCACCGCCACGGTCTCCGAGGCGGCGAGAGCCGCCGCGTCCGCGTCGTTCGCGTATTCGACGTGATCGGCCGAGAGCGCACCGTAGCTTGCCGCGAGGAGCGTTCCGCCGATGTTGGACAGTTGTTCGGCATGGAGCTTCACCGGCAGGCCAAGCGCCCGGGCGGCATCGAACACCCGCGCCATCTGCGCGGTGTCAAAGGCGATGCCCTCGCAGAACCCGTCGACCGCATCGACCAGCCCCTCGGCATGGGCCGCATGCAGCGCGGGGATGCAGACCTCGTCGATGTAAGCATCCGCCCGACTCGCGTAGTCGGCGGGCACCGCATGGGCGCCGAGGAATGAGGTCACCACCCGCACATCGCGCCGCCGCCCGAGAGCGCGGGCCGCGCGCAGCATCCGCAGTTCGGTCTCGAGGTCGAGCCCATAGCCCGACTTGATTTCGACAGTGCCGACACCCTCGGCGATCAGCGCATCCAGCCGGGGCAGCGCTGCCGCGACGAGCGCCTCCTCGCTGGCCAGGCGGGTCGCCCCCACGGTCGAGACGATGCCGCCCCCTGCCCGCGCGACCTCCTCGTAGCTGGCGCCGTTCAGCCGCATCTCGAACTCCAGCGCGCGATGGCCGCCAAAGACGAGATGCGTATGGCAATCGATCAGCGCGGGGGTCACCAGACGGCCTTGCAGGTCCTCGGCGGCCACATCGGCAAAGGCGGCGGGCACCTCGGTGCCCACATGGGCGATCCGACCCTCCTCCAGAGCGATCACCCCCGCCTCGACGAGGCCATAGCCTCCGGTCATGGTCGCGATCCGTGCACCTTTCAGGACTCGCCGTGCCATCAGTGATTGACCCCTTATGTCTGAGTTAATATTTTTATGTATAGACATAATCGAGTCGTCAAGGGAAAGCTCATGACAGTCCTTCATGCGAAATCGGCCCTGTCGGGCAACCGGGCCCGCCCTGCACGGCTTGAGGGCGCGAAGTGATGGCGATCACCTGGCAGGACATCCACAAGGAAGCGCTGGAGCGGATCCACAGCCGCGACTGGGCGCCGGGCGCGCTGATCCCGAACGAGGCCGATCTGGCCGCCGAACTCGGCTGTTCGCGCGCCACGGTGAACCGGGCGCTCAGGGCCCTTGCCGAGGATGGTTGGCTGGAGCGGCGGCGCAAGGCGGGCACCCGCGTCGCGATGGCCCCCCAGCGGCGCGCACGGCTGGCGATCCCGATCCTGCGCGAGGCGGTCGAGGCGCGTGGCCAGAGCTTTGCGCACAGCCTCCTCAGCCGCGAGACCGAGGCGATGCCGCCTCTCGAACGCGCCCTGCTCGGGCTGTCGGCCGAGGCCGTGACCCAGCGCGTGCGCACGCTGTTCCTGGCCGATGGCCAGCCCTATGCGCTGGAAGACCGCTGGGTTCATCTCGACGGCGCGCCGGGCTTTGCCGCACAGGAGCTGAAGGAGGTCTGCGCGAACGAATGGCTGGTCCAACACACGCCCTTCGCCCGCGGCACGATGGACTATCTGGCCAGCCCCGCCGGGCCCTTCGAAGCCCGCCATCTTGGCTGTCCCGAGGGCACCGCCCTGCTGGCGATGGAGCGCGCCACCTTCAGCCCCGATACGGCGGTCACCTTCGTGCGCACCCACTTCGCGCCGGGGCACCGGGTCCGGCTGGAGCTCTGACGACGCGGGCGGCCGTGATCAGGCATGAAAAAAGCCCCGCTTGGGGGCTCATTCGCTGGTTGGTGCTCGGGAGGTCCGCGCTTATTGCGCGATCACCGGGTAGATGAACCCGTTCACCGGGTAGACGCTGCCAAAGCTGTCGGGATTGCTCTGCAGCCGAACCGCCGACCAGTCGTTCTTCTCCGAAACATCGACCACGGCCATGTTCAGCGAAACCTGGTTGCGGTGCCAGTTGGCGTGGTCGATCAGCACCTCGCGGGCCGAGAGGACCTTGGAGACAACGGCGACGTGACCCATCGGCATGGAGCGGGTCGATTTGAACGCCATGACGGCGCCGACCTCGGGCTCGCGGCCCTGATCGTAGAGGCCCTTGGCCTGGTTCCACCAGGTCTCGGCGTTGCCGCGGATGTCGATGCCACTGGCGTTGCGGGCGAAGGGAACGCACCAGACCCGCTGGCCCTTGGCCTGCAGTTCCTTGACCTCGCGCAATGCGAAAGCCTGGCGGTCGGGGTCGAGTCCTTGCGGTTCGGTCGTCGAACACGCGGCAGTCAGAAGTAGCGAAGCACAAAGAATTGACAGCCCGCCCAGCCGCGGAATGACCCGTTTCACGCTCATAAGTCCCTCGTCTTGTCTTCTTTTTGAGAGGCTCCGCCATCCCTGCCGAGCCGAGCGGAACTTTGTCAGACTGTCGTGAAAAGCAAAGAGGGTGATGCGCGCATCGGCGAGATCTCGCCGATGCTGAACAAGAGAAGGAACCAAATGAAACGCGGCGTGAGCAGCCGTATCAGGACCTTACGTCAGCAAGATCGCGCGGCGCCGCCCGAGTCACTCAGCGCGTGCGGCCGCCAGAATGGCGCCCGGCGCGCTGTCCTGCACAAGAATCACGCTGCGATCGTTGCCCGGGGTCTCCGCCGTCAGCGCCAGTTCGCCCTGCCCGTCCCATGTGCCAAGTACGGTCCAGTCGGTGACGATGTTGGAATAGACGATCGACTTGCCCGCGTTCTCGCCCCGGGTGATCTTGGTCTCGCGCCGCGGCTCGAACCGGACGAGGTGCACCGCGTACTTGCCGCGCGGCGTCCCGGCCAGCGGGCGCACGACGATCTGCGCCACCCCGGCCCGCCATGTCACGTCCAGGTCTGCCTTGGTGGCAATCCGGCGATGCTGTTCGATCAGTTCGCCAAGCTTCATGCCCTTGGCCCCCACGATGCTGTCGACACCGTCGATGATCATCTGCGGGGTATAGACCATGTGCCGGCCTGCCGCAGTGGCATAGGCCTTCTGCCGCTTGGTAAAGCGCGGATCGGCGAATTCGTCGGCCCAGCCGATGTAATCCCAGTAGTCCACGTGCAGCGCCAGCGGGATCACGTCGGCCCGCCCGCTCAGCTCGTTCAGCAGCGCATCGGCCGGCGGGCACGAAGAGCAGCCCTGCGAGGTGAACAGCTCCACCACCACCGCCTTGTCCCCGGCAATCGCGCCCGAAACGGCGCCCGACAGTGCAAGAACGAGTCCCAGTACCGGGGCGAAGGGGCGGATTTTCATGTGTTGGCTCTCTGCTGCAATGTGACGTTCCCTGTATCGGTGGCCAATTGAAATGACCAATCAATCCTTCTTGAAACCCCGGTGAGCGGGCCTACCTTAAGGGGGCCAGCCGGGGATTGTGTGCAATGGTATACAGAAAAACATGAACAACTCAGGATCGCTATTGAACGGCGATCCAACCTGATGCAGATAACGCACAGCGAATTCCCATTTCCCAGTCAAATGAGGAGGCCACTTATGCCCATCACCGTTGGACAGGACACCGCCAGCACTCGCAGAACGCTGAGTGTGAACGGCAACTCCGTTTCCTATTACTCGATCGCCGCCGCCACCGAGGCGGGCCTTGGCGACTTCTCCAAGCTGCCCGCCTCCCTCAAGGTCGTGCTGGAGAACATGCTTCGCTTCGAAGACGGCAAGACCGTCACCACCAGCGACATCAAGGCATTCGCCGAGTGGGCCGAGAAGGACGGCAAGAACCCGGTCGAGATCGCCTATCGTCCGGCCCGCGTGCTGATGCAGGACTTTACCGGCGTTCCGGCGGTGGTCGACCTCGCCGCGATGCGCGACGGCATCCTCGGGCTCGGCGGCGACGCCAGCAAGATCAACCCGCTGGTTCCCGTGGACCTCGTCATCGACCACTCGGTGATGATCGACGAATTCGGCAACCCTCGCGCCTTCCAGATGAACGTGGACCGCGAGTACGAGCGCAACATGGAGCGCTACCAGTTCCTCAAGTGGGGCCAGACCGCGTTCGAGAACTTCCGCGTGGTGCCGCCGGGCACCGGCATCTGCCACCAGGTCAACCTCGAATACCTCGCCCAGACCGTCTGGACCGACAAGGATCAGAACGGCGAGATGGTCGCCTACCCCGACACCCTCGTCGGGACGGACAGCCACACCACAATGGTCAACGGCGCCGCCGTGCTCGGCTGGGGCGTGGGCGGCATCGAGGCCGAGGCCGCGATGCTGGGCCAGCCGATCTCGATGCTGATCCCCGAGGTCGTCGGCTTCCGCCTGACCGGCAAGATGGTCGAGGGCACCACCGGCACCGACCTCGTGCTGAAGGTCGTCGAGATGCTGCGCAAGCATGGCGTGGTGAACAAGTTCGTCGAATTCTACGGCGAAGGCCTCGACAGCCTGCCGCTGGCACAGCGCGCCACCATCGCCAACATGGCCCCGGAATACGGCGCCACCTGCGGCTTCTTCCCGATCGACGACGAGACCCTGCGTTACCTGCGCCAGACCGGCCGCGACGAGGACCGCATCGCGCTGGTCGAGGCTTATGCCAAGGAGAACGGCTTCTGGCGCGGCGCGGATTACGCTCCGATATACTCCTCGACCCTGCACCTCGACATGGGTGACATCGTTCCCGCCATTTCCGGACCGAAACGCCCGCAGGACTACCTGCCGCTCACCGGCGCCGCCTCGGCCTTTGAAAAGGTCGTTGCCGACTACCGTGGCATCGACATTTCCAAGGAAGCCAAGGACATGGCCGACGAGGGCCCGGTGGCGACCAAGTCCGTCGACATCTGCAAGACTGCACCGGTCGAAGGCGAGGACTACCAGCTGAAGGACGGCTCGGTCGTGATCGCCTCGATCACCTCCTGCACCAACACCTCGAACCCCTACGTCCTCATCGGCGCCGGGCTCGTCGCCCGCAAGGCACGGCAACTGGGCCTGAACCGCAAGCCCTGGGTCAAGACCTCGCTGGCGCCGGGTTCGCAGGTGGTAACCCAGTACCTCGAGGCCGCGAACCTGCAGGAAGACCTGGATGCCGTCGGCTTCAACCTCGTCGGCTACGGCTGCACCACCTGCATCGGCAACTCCGGCCCGCTGCAGCCCGAGATCTCCAAGGCGATCAACAGCAACGACCTGATCGCCGCGGCGGTCCTGTCGGGTAACCGGAACTTCGAGGGCCGGATCAGCCCCGACGTGCGCGCGAACTACCTCGCCTCGCCGCCGCTGGTCGTCGCCTATGCGCTGGCCGGTGACATGAACATCGACCTTGCCAGCGAACCGCTGGCCCAGACGCCCGATGGCAAGGACGTATACCTCAAGGACATCTGGCCGAGCGACGCCGAGATCGCCGAACTGGTCGAAAAGGTGGTCACTCGCGAGGCGTTCCAGTCCAAGTACGCCGACGTCTTCAAGGGCGACGAGAAGTGGCAGGCGGTGGAAGTCTCGGGCGGCGAAACCTACGACTGGCCGCCGACCTCGACCTACATCCAGAACCCGCCCTACTTCCAGGGCATGGGGGCCGAGGCCGGGACGATCAAGAACATCGAGGGCGCCAAGATTCTTGCCGTGCTCGGTGACATGATCACCACCGACCACATCTCGCCCGCCGGGTCCTTCAAGGACACCACACCGGCTGGCAAGTACCTGCTGGAGCACCAGGTTCCGGTTCGCGAGTTCAACTCCTACGGCTCGCGTCGCGGCAACCACGAGGTGATGATGCGCGGCACCTTCGCCAACATCCGCATCAAGAACGAGATGCTGGACGGCGTCGAGGGCGGCTACACCAAGGGCCCCGACGGTGCACAGACCTCGATCTACGACGCGGCCATGGCCTACGAGGCGCAGGGCACCCCGCTGGTGATCTTCGGTGGCATCGAGTACGGCGCAGGCTCGTCGCGCGACTGGGCCGCCAAGGGGACCAACCTGCTGGGCGTCAAGGCCGTGATCGCCGAGAGCTTCGAGCGCATCCACCGGTCGAACCTCGTCGGCATGGGAGTGATCCCCTTCGAGTTCACCGGCGGCGATACCCGCAAGACGCTGGGCATCACCGGGGACGAGACTGTTTCGATCAAAGGTCTCGACACCATCAAGCCGCTCGAGGTGGTCGACTGCGTGATCACCGCGCCGGACGGAACCGAGACGACGATCAAGATCAAGTGCCGGATCGATACCGCGATCGAGAAGGAATACGTCGAACACGGCGGCGTCCTGCACTACGTGCTGCGCGATCTCGCCAAGTCCTGATCCGGTTCGACCTGCAAAGTAAAAGACCCCCGGCCATCGCGCCGGGGGTCTTTGTTTTTGCTCGGCGATTATGCCGTCCTATTCCGGCAGAGTGAACACCTGCCCGGGGTAGATCAGGTCCGGGTCGCGGATGCTTTCGCGGTTGGCCTCGAAAACCCGCACGTAGAGCAGGCCCTCGCCGTAGCGGTCCCGCGAGATCGCCCAGAGCGTATCGCCCTTCTGCACCGTCACCGCGCGCACCAGCGCCGTCTGCCCCGGCGTGTCGCCTGATGTGGGCGGGTTCAGCACCTCGGGCGCCTCGCGCTTGAACGGCGTCTCCATGCGGCTCAGCACGTCGCCCTTGGCGTTCAGCTCGTCCAGCCGGAGGGTATAGACCCCGGGCTCCACGCCGGTCAGCTCGCCCTGCCACTTGCCCTCGGCACTGGCATCAAGGTCGGCGACCGCCTTGTTGTCGAGGTAGACGCGGACAACCGAGTTGCCGCGCGCGCGACCGGTAAGTTCGACTTCGCCCTCGTCGGAATAGCTGATGGTGTCCAGCGCGATGCTGGCCATGGCGTCCGGCTGTTCGGGTGACACCGGCTGCAGCAATTCCACGCCGTCGCGCGTTGCCCGCAGCACGGCGACCGGGGCCGCAGACTGGGCAGGCGCAGCCTCGGTCGATGCCGGTGCGACGGCGACCGTGGTCGCAGATGCGGCAGGCGCCGGCGTGACCGCCGTGGTCACGGCCTCGGGCACCTGCGTCGTGGCTCGCGATGCGTCCGTGCTTGTCGCCGTTTCGACAGTCTCTGTGACCGCAGAGGCCGCAGGCTCGGTCGCGGCAACCTGTTCTGCCGCCGGTGCCGCCGCGCTCTCCTGCGCCGCGACGGGCGCCGTGCCCTCCGCTGGCGCGTCGGGCGTCTCGGGGGCCGCAGCTTCGGCCACCTGCTCCGCTTCCGCAGAGGGCGCGGGCGTTGCGTCGCTGGTCCCGGACGCATCCCCGATCACGGGGGCGGCCCCAACCGCCGGGGCGTCCGCCGCAGGCGTCTCGCCCGTCTCGGCCGGGGCCCCCACCGCGGCACTTGCCACCTGCTCCTGCGGCTGAACCGGGGCGACGATGATCGGCTCGTCCGAGGTCGACTCCCGCGCACCAAGCGCGGCGACCATGCTCAGGACCCGGGCGGTGCCGCCGGTCTCCAGCGCGAGGAAGCTGACGAACTTGCCACTGGCGTCCGCTACCGCCTCGCCCACTTCGTCCTCATCCAGCAGGAAGGTCACCCGCGCCCCAGCGGGCGCTGTACCGGCGACCAGCGTGGTGCCATCGGGCTCTACCCGGACGACGTCGAAGGCGGGCGCGGCAAGGGCTGTCTCGGCCTGATCCGTGGTTGCAGCTGCGTCGCCCTGAGCCGGGGCCTGTGCGGTTTCGGAGGGCTGGTCCGCCTGCGGCTCGGCCTTCGCAGTCTCCTGCCCCTCTCCCGCCTTGTCCGCGACTTCGGGCACCGTGACGGGCCGCGCGAATTCGGGCACCAGACCCGCGTAGTAGACGCCGCCGCCGATGACGGCCAAACCAAGTGCGATCAACGCGATGAGACCGGGAGCGCTGGGCGCCCCGCCTTCTGATGCCATTCCCTGTGTCCCCAATTGGCGACGTCCCCCGTCGCAGAGTTGAGCAAGTCTATCAACCGCGCTATCACGGGTCAAAACCACTTTGACGTTTCAGGAAAATTCTGGAAGGCCCGGATATGACAGCGAAATCCGTCTGTGTCTATTGCGGCTCACGCGCGGGCACACGCCCCGCCTATGCCGATCACGCCCGCAGCCTCGGGCAGCTTCTGGCCACCGAGGGCTGGCGCCTCGTCTACGGCGCCGGGGACGTGGGGCTGATGGGCGAGGTCGCGCGGTCGGCCCAGCTTGCGGGCGGCGACACGTTCGGGGTGATCCCCGTGCATCTGGTCAAGTGGGAAGTCGGCAAGACCGACCTGACCCGCTACATCGTCACCGAGACGATGCACGAGCGCAAGAAGGTCATGTTCATGAACGCCGACGCGGTCGTGGTGCTGCCCGGGGGTGCCGGGTCGCTGGACGAGCTGTTCGAGGTCCTGACATGGGCCCAGCTGGGCCTCCACGCCAAACCCATCCTGATCCTGAACACCGAAGGGTACTGGCAGCCCCTGCTCGACCTCGTCGATCACGTGATCGATCAGGGTTTTGCCGATCCCTCGCTCGCCGCGCTGCTGACAGAGGTCGCAACCCCCGAGGCCGCCATCGAGACCCTGCGCGCCGCCCTGTCCTGACGGAAGGCCGAGGCCGAGAAAATCGCCAGCGCCGCCCAGATCAGGCCGAAGGCGGCCGCCAGCGGCGCGGTGAAGGGCTCGGAGAACACCACCACCGCGCAGAGAAACTGCAGCGTCGGGTTGATGTACTGCATCACCCCCAGCGCCGACATCGAGATGCGCTTGGCCGCGTAGCTGAACAGGATCATCGGGGCGAGCGTCAGCGGCCCCGAGAACAGCAGCAGCAGGCTGTCGTGCCAGTTCGACCCGAAGGCCCCCGTGCGCGTCGCGTAGACATGAACGAGCACGCCAAGAACGACCGGCATCAGCACCAGCACCTCGCAGGTGACCGAGACCATGGGGCCCAGCGCGATGTTCTTCTTGACGATCCCGTAGAGCACGAAGGTCGCCGCCAGCAGCAGCGACATCCACGGCAGCGCTCCCAGTTCGATCGCCAGCACGGCCACCGCCAGCGCGGCAAGGCCGACGGCCAGCATCTGCGCCCCCACCATCCGTTCCTTGTAGACGAACCGGCCCACGAGAACCGCCACCAGCGGGAAGATGTAATAGCCGAGGCTGGTCTCGGTGTTGCGGTCGATCAGCGTGGCATAGATGAACAGGAACCAGTTGGTCGCGATCGACAGCGAGGCCACGACGATCAGCGCCACGCCCTTGACCGTCGACAGCGCCGCGACGATCTCGCGCCCCCGCCCGCGCATGAGAAGAATGGCGGCGAAGAACAGGAACGACCACAGCATCCGGTTGGCCAACACCTCGAACGCGGGGATATGCGCCAGCAGCTTGTAGTAGATCGGCGACAGGCCCCAGATCGAGCAGGCCCCGACCATCGCCAGCAATCCCTTGGTGCCCTCGGTCACGACAACTCTCTTCCTGTCCTTGTTAACAACCCTGCTTGATCAGGCCCGCGCGGGAAAGGCAAGGCCCGGCCGTCGCGCCCCGGTCACGAAAAAGCCCTGCCGCAGGGATGCGGCAGGGCTTCGCAGAGCACGTATCGCGCAGCGGATTACATCCGCGAGGCGACGTTTTCCCAGTTGACCAGGTTGTCGAGGAAGTTGGTCAGGTAGGCCGGGCGCTTGTTGCGGAAGTCGATGTAGTAGGAGTGTTCCCACACGTCGCAGCCCAGCAGCGCGGTTTGGCCAAAGCACAGCGGGTTCACGCCGTTCTCGGTCTTGGTGATCTTCAGGCCGCCATCGGTGTCCTTGACCAGCCATGCCCAGCCCGAACCGAACTGGCCGGCGCCGGCGGCGGAGAACTGCGACTTGAATTCGTCGACCGAGCCGAAGGACTCGACCAGCGCCTTTTCCAGGTCGCCCGGCATCTTGCTGTCGCCGGGGCCCATCATTTCCCAGAACTGGTTGTGGTTCCAGAGCTGGCTGATGTTGTTGAAGATGCCGTTCTGTGCCACCGCGCCCTTGTCGTAGGTGCCGACGATGATCTCTTCCAGAGACTTCGACGCCCACTCGGTGCCTTCGATCAGCTTGTTGCCGTTGTCGACATAGGCCTTGTGGTGAAGGTCGTGGTGAAACTCGAGCGTTTCCTTCGACATGCCCTTGGATGCGAGTGCGTCGTGGGCGTAGGGAAGGTCAGGAAGTTCAAAAGCCATGTCGGCCCCCTCTGGTATTGGTGAATGTCCTGCGCAGTAACTGAGCCCGTTCCATGCTATCGTCAAGGGTTAAGGTCAGTTTCCGCCTGCTTTCCAACCCGCTACTTGATGCCACCGGTAACCGGCACCTTGTTCACGTTGTTCTCCGGCTTCAGGGCGGGCTTGGGCTTGGACTTTGGTTGCGGTTCCGTCATCGGACGCAGCTTTGGTTCTGAGCCGCTAACCAAGTCACAGTCTCCTTCTCCCGAGGCCCAGTTGTCGTAACCGGCCGGATGAGCGCTCACGGTGATGGTTTTGGCAACCGTATCGAGGCGCACCATGAAGTCGACTTTGAAGCTATGCCCGTACTTTGGCTTTTTCTGAGTGACGCGCCAGAAGTACTGCAATTTTCTCTCGCTGGTTCTCTTCAGTTCTACGGGAATGTCATGTCCGTGAACCAGGTCGATGAACCGGTCGTATGCCCTGCCCTCTGTCTGATCGGCATTAAGGCCAAGGTACATCGTTCCCTGCAGAAACCGCGAGTTCCGTGCGGTCGGTTCCACATCACACTTGTAAACCACAGCCCCGGCACTTCCCGCCGAAAATACGAGAGCGGCAATTGCCGCGAATAATTTAGCTTTCAATTCCAGACCCTTAATTTCCGTTACGTCAGCCACTTTCTATGCGCGGCCGAGTCCGGCGACATTATTCAAATTGATCAACAATTGAAGCAAAAACTGAAATGCCAGCCCGAATTCCCGGACTGGCATTTCAATTGCTTTACTGCGAGATTGCGGAAATCTCAGAAATACCCGACTTCCGAACCCTCTGCCGCCGCGACCTTCAACAGGTCAAAGGCATATTGCGCGACCGAGCGGAAGCAGAACAGGCCGAAGGTCTCGTCGTCTTCCATCCAGAAGGCCGCCGAAACCTGCGCAAGGCGGCTGCGACGCACCTGCCCGGGCCCGAAGACCTCGGGCGAGAGGTCAGCCGGGGTCAGCTTCGACAGCACATCGCGTGCGGCCGGGCCGGAGACCCGGAACACCGTCCGCGCATCCGACACGTTGACCGCAAGCGCATGGGTGCCCGCCAGCGCCCCGTTCAGCGCGGCCACCCGTGCCTCCACCTCGGAATAGGGGCACAGCAGCATCAGCTCGTCCGGCGACATCCAGACCACGCCGCCTGTGTCCGAGAAGATCGCCTCGCGCTGCTCGGGCATGACGGTGCCCGCGACCGAGAGCACGGCCTTCTTGATCGCCGCCGAGGACTGGTCGCCCCGCAGGGTGATCATGCCATGCAGCCCGGTCTCCTCGACCTTGGCGATACCCTTGAATTCAGCCCGGTTGAGGGCGCTGGTGGGTTCAGACATTCTGCTTCTCCCCGTCCTTGTCGTAGAAGACCGGATCGACGATCCGCGCCTTGAAGACCGTTCCGTCGGTGCCCGGGAACTCGATCACCTCGCCCATGCGCTCCGGCCCCTTCAGAACCAGCCCAATGGCAATGCCCTTGCACAGCGTCGGCGAGTAGTAGGTCGAGGTCACCCGCCCCTGCGTGTTACGCTGGCCGTTCGGGTTCACCCCCTCGGCGACCGCATAGGCCCCATCGGGCAGCACGGCACCGTCGAGCGTCTCCAGCCCGACCAGCTTCCAGCGGTTCGGGTCGGTCATGTGCGCCCGTTCCTGCGCCCGCTTGCCGAGGAAATCTTCCTTCTTCTTCGAGATCGCCCAGTTCAGCCCCAGATCCTGCGGGATGATGGTGCCGTCGGTCTCGTCCCCGATCATGATAAAGCCCTTCTCGGCCCGCATGATGTGCAGCGCCTCGGTGCCATAGGGCATGATGCCGAACTCCTTGCCGGCCTCGACCAGCGCCTCCCAGAAGGCAAGGCCCTGCGCGGTCGGCACCGCGATCTCGTAGCTGAGTTCGCCCGAGAAGGAGATCCGATAGGCCCGCACGTCGAAGCCGCCCAGCGTACCGTCCTGCCATGTCATGAACGGGAAGGTCTCGGCCGAGACATCCATGCCACCCAGCTTCTCCAGCAGCATCCGTGCCTTCGGCCCCACCACGGCAACCTGCGCATATTGCTCGGTCAGGTTGGCGGCATAGACCTGCATGTCCCACCACTCGGTCTGCAGCCACTCTTCCATGTGCGCATGGATGCGGTCGGCGCCGCCCGTCGTGGTGTGGCAGAGGAACGTCTCGTCATCGATGCGCGCCACGACGCCATCGTCCACGAGGAACCCGTTCTCGTTGCACATCAGACCGTATCGGCATTTGCCCGGTTTCAGCGAAGACATCATGTTGGTGTAGAGCAGGTCGAGGAACTTGCCCGCATCCGGCCCCTTGACGAGGATCTTGCCCAGCGTCGAGGCGTCCAGCATGCCAACACCCGTACGGGCGGCCAGGCATTCACGCTGCACGGCTTTATGCATGCTTTCGCCGTTGCGCGGGAAATACCAGGGGCGTTTCCAGTCGTTGCAGGGAAGCAGTTTAGGGCCTTATCAGGTTCAGACAGGCCGTTACAGTTACGACAATAACTGTCAGTATACCTGGTTGCTTGACCAGCGTTCGCAGCAGAAAGTCTGTTTGTGGCGCCGGGTGGATAATCCTACCTTGTAGCTCTCGAGCCTCCGGTGCAAAAAGGGTCGCACCGGAGGCCGTATGTTCTGCGTTGGATGAGTGGTTAATCCGGTCATTAGCATGACGGATTTTTTTCAGTCTGGTATCATCCGCCCCAACACTGGACTGTAATATTACATACTATGATTCAATCTCTACTGACACTGTTCGCTCCAATGCTGTTGGGAGCGCAACTGGTGCTGACTCTGGTGCTGACCAAAGGTGAAATCTGTCCGGGTCAGCGTGGGCGTATCCACAAACTTCTTCCGGCGCTAGCCATCCTGTGGTTGGCGATTGCGTCAATTCAAATCCAGGCTTTTCTCGTCGTATTTGCCCTGTTTTATTTTTATTCCCAGGTTCAGACCAAGAAAACCCGTGAACGCGGGCCGATGTGGGTCATGTATCTGGCCGATGGTTTGGCTGCTGGCTTTGTCGGAGCACAGATTGCCGGACAGGCAACAGGAGCGGGCATGTTGGCGATGTTGACGATGGTACTGCTGCTTGGTGGTGCATTTGCTCATCTTCTGTTAACCGTCGCTCGCACGCGTCTGCAGGCATTTCATCGTATTTTGCCTTTTTCAGGCGTTGTAGCGGCGATGTTGATTGCTCTCATCGTACTATTGCACGCCTATTCACTCGATGAACAGGCGCTGGCAATCGCCACCCAGCAAATA
>ENA-OWNT01003579-OWNT01003579.1-seawater-metagenome-genome-assembly--contig:-NODE-3579-length-14496-cov-3.988002_pt1 | contig 14496 bp, 20 predicted proteins | sample MGYA00238136_ERZ651165 | MGnify/ENA primary metagenome ERZ651165 (study PRJEB26861, sample SAMN08777766) | seawater metagenome | isolation source: coastal seawater | place: USA: Florida | collected...
AAAATCAACGTTTGAACAATTTGTGGCAGCATGCTTACACAGTTGAATCACGAACCGTATCGCCGATGCAAGTTCCACGCCACAACATCAGGACCAACAGGAACAGAGACAAATAGAAGGCCGCCTGCGATCGCCAAACAGTGTTCAATTTCACAGCATTGTTACCAACGATCAAGGATTAGGCCAATTCTTACCAGGCTTGACAAAACAACTGTAAGAACCCAAGTCAAACGACACCACGAGAAATACCGCACGCAATAACAAAGTAAGTGAAGCACAGCCAATTTGCGGGCATAGAAACGGTTTTGAGCCTCACCGAAGCCATTGCATCGTTCGTAAATCAGCATCAGGGTTGAGTGGGTCGCCGTAGCGACCGAGGCCGTCATGGTCGATGCTTGAAATTGAAATAGCCTGTCCGTGCAGACAACGGAATCAACTTTGGCGCAGTTGAAGCCTCCAAGGAGCGGCAATGCCAAGTAGCCCTACCACATCTACTTGCAGGTCTGGAGTGATTTCGTCCGGCGTAATGGCGATCATTTGGGGATGGTCCATCGATAGTTTGTTGTACCTGAACACAAAGCCGACGAAACGTCATCGAGTCTTCATTTGATGGTATTACGACTTTCACGAGAGTACGAACTCAATTGTAAGTGTGGACTCTGCTCCGCGAGCGATCATAATGCTCTCGTACCTGCAAATAAAATATGACAACAAAGTTTAGCACTTCAGACACCTGACACATGGCGGCACACAAGATATCAACGGTCGAAGCGCTCACCATGGCTCCATGGATCCGACAATTGCTACAGTTTTTACTCCTACAATGACATGCGGCAGTGCACGGAAATTAATCCACGAATCAAGTCAAGGGTGTTGCTCGGATGTCGATACCTTTCACCGGGTGAGCGTCGAGAGCCTCGGACAACCATCGATCCATTGGCTTCATCCGACGGACCTGCACAACGACCAGATGAGCAAGTGCTCGACAGGAGCAACGAAAATATTGTTCCTGAAACAAGCGACGTACATCGTTCCGTCGTGCTGCTTGAACGTAATGTCCAATAGTTTCGGCGGAGTACCGAAAGTGAGTGCCCTGCACAATAAGCTCATGGTTTTACGTGCAAGATTGAATGAGCGAGACAACATGAACCATCTGTTACCTGGCTGCTGTTACTGTCGTCGACAAAAAAGCGCTCCAATTGAATCCGCGAATCCATAGTGTAGCGTTCAACTAGTTCTGCTGGCATCTCTCGCGGAGGCCCACTTCCCGTCTTGTATGGGCACTCAGTGTTTTGGTAGCTTTCGAGCAACGTCTGACAGCCCGAATTTGACACTGATGCTGGCAGCACCGCATGAGCAGAATCCCTTGCAAGCTCATCCCATTCGGCTGCTGCTGTGATGACGATCAGCAGCCCTAACGTAAGACTGCGAACCATGTCTGACCAACGCTTGCGCAGTTGCTGGAGAACCTTGTGGAGCTCAACACGAGAGCGCCAGCGCAATCCGTGGCATATTATTCAAGGAAACATGCACACTGATCCGAACAACTGTTGATCGGGATCCACTTCAATTTCCCGGTTTCGCTGAAAAGATTCGTGCAATTTTACTCGATGGCACCACCACTGTATCGACTTGACAAGACCACCCCGCCGCGCCGCGCGCCGACCTGACCTGACACGATTTGACGCGACACAACACGGCACAACATGACACTTCCCGACCGACACTCCCCGACCCAACATGACCGGCCTCGCCCGACACTTCACGCCACCCCTACCCGACACGACACGCCACGCCATGCAACGACACAACGACCCAGAGTAGTCTGAAGTAAGTGTTGACATTTTGAAGCGTTGAATGAATGAAGTGTCGACGTTTGTTTGAATCAAGTTTGAAGTTTGAAGTTTGAAGTTTGAACGAACGAACGATGAACGAACGATACGACAACGACAACGACGAGCAGAAGCAGAAGATACGCTGCATCTGCTCGTTTTTTATACTGTACGACGACGATATGCCCTCACGCAAAGTGGTCACTCGTGCACGCACGGACTGCGGTGTTGGATGAATCGAAGCGACAAAGTACGATGTACAGTTGTAAACTCCGGAGTTCGCACGACGCAATTTGTTGAAGGTCGCAACGACGAACGACGAACGACAATGGCGACGACAACGACGACGATACTTCTTTACTTACTTCCTTACTTGCTGACGTAAGCAAGTTGTTGCGTCGAACGGTGAACAAGGGGCCGGTGTGGCAGCTTGATGATTGTGGAGGAAGTTTTTCTGTGCACGGGCTGCCTTGATATTCTTATGGCCATACTACGACGACGACGACGAGGACATTGGACACTACCACCATGCATGATCACACACTACAATGACGACGACAAGAACTACGACAATTGCTGCTAGTTCGACCAACTCCAATCACCACCGCGCCACAACACAACAATGTCAACCACAAGTTAAGCACGGCAAGAACTCGCGTGCTCTGCTCACTCTTCATTTCTTCAATCGAGCTCTGTGCTAGTTGTAAAAGTTTGTCCGGTTTTTGTTGGGATCCAACTTTGCAGACGGACGACTTGGAGACGAGTCACTGGCGCAACGTCTGCTCTTCCAGGAAGAATGGCGGACGCCAAGCGCGCGAGGATCGGAAGCAAAGCAAGTCCGACACCAGTGGCAGCACCTTCCTCCTCGGTCCAAACAGCTCCGAAAAAACCTTGGGATGTTCCCGCGATCCCGAAGAAATTGATTCAATCAATAAAAGACGGCAATTGCGTCGTGTTCGTGGGAGCCGGGTTCTCTGCTCCTGCTCGTTTGCCTTCGTGGACACGTCTCCTGGAGATCTTGGTGGACGAATTGTGTGGTCCTGACAAAGCCAACCCCAAGCGTGTTTCCTTGCGCAAGCTACTCGGGTTTGACGAAAACGACAAATGGGTTGGTGGCGGTACTTCGGAGACGTTTGATCAATGCGCCCAGTGTATTGAGGATGAACTCGGCGAGGTGCGAGTGCACGAGGTCATCGAGCAGAGTCTTCGCCTGCCGCAGAAGCTGCCGGACTTGATGGAGCAGCGCCGAGATTTGCTGGTCTCCATTCCGTTTCGCGCGATCCTGACGACAAATTACGATGATATTTTGCCCGGAATAGCTGCCGAGATGCCGCAAGCCAAACTGGTAATGAGGAACATTTTGCGCGATGCACCAAACCCATTCCGCACGCTGCTTAAAACTAGTGAGGTTGGCATTGACAACGCTGGTTGTGGCAGTTCATCTTCAGCATTGACACCAGGTCGTCCTCAGCCGCCCCCGTACCAGATGGGTCGAAAGGATCCGCGCAACTGGGGCCCCATTCTTCGGCTTCATGGCGCCGTGGGCAGTGGTGGTAGCAGGAGAGGAGGACCCATTCTATCGCGCAAAGGATATCGGCGCCTATTGCGTGGAAACGAAGCTTACCAAAATTTTCTCTCGGCTGTGATGGCTGCGAAGACAATTCTCTACATCGGGTTCTCCTTCACTGACTACTACATCAACGATCTGCGACGGAGCGTCGTGGATATGTTGGGAGAATTCAAGGCGGAGGACGACCCTGTTGCGTACGCAATCGTCAACGATATGGACGACGCGAAGCGTACTTTTTTCCGGTACGTCACGAGCTCCAGATGTGGATGAACAAACTCGTTGCGGTGCTTGTATTTACTGCGTTTTCGACAATTGCAATTTGTGATAGACGGCACGAAGGTGTGGAAGTTCTCACGTTTTCCACCGCGGGCGGAGACTGGTCTGGGTTTGACAAAATTATGAACGGTATTCGAGATCAAACGAACCCGGCGAGGCTCTACGCGGAGAGTATTCGAGACAAAAGAATTCTATACGTCACACGATCTCCTCACGTACCGCCAAAGGTATGCTGTGTAATTTCTCATGGAAGTTCGATTGTGGTCATTGCGTTGATCGTTCTGGTGATGCAGGAATCAAAGCCGAAGGCAACTAATGGAAAACCTGGGGTGATTCTACCAACCCCCTTGAAACGCAGCGCAAGTTGGTGGATTGAGCAATCAGCATGGAATGATGGCAAACGTCTCGCCAAGTTTCTCTCTGCTGCCTCGCAACACATCCCTGAGGTTCGATCACCTCACTGTTACGCACTGTCACCTTTGCATGCACAATCGTCTCATCGTGTAATGCGTTTCTCTCTTTGGTGGCAATGATAGCCGAAACGAGTTGATTGTGAAGTTCTCACTGCCCCGTGCGAGTCAATCGTCGCGGAAGCAATTGCTCGTATCCAAGAGGTGGGTCCTCAATCGAGCCTCGTCATTGAGCGGCAAACGCTGACATGTCTTCTGCGCGCGTTGCCTCATCACCTAGGCGAAGAACAAGAACCGCTCTTTTGATTTGATCATTAGCGATCACGGATCGGAGCAATTCGGCTTAGTAGCGTCTCCTCTCCTTGACGCCATGCACACCAGCGGCGAGAAGGTCCCGCTGTTGGTGCACGGAGGTGAGCTTTGTTGTGACCATCTGGCGTTGCGGTCACTCTTATGCGCATATCTGCCAATTCAGGCCCAGTTCCAGGACGTAAAGAGGCCATCATCCGCAAAGGAGCCATTGATTACACATATCGATGGGAAGCCTTGCTGGGTTGTGTTCAAAAGGTGTGTACGCTCATCCGCCGTCGGTGACGTGCACCCCGAGTTGCTTGTAACTCTTCCTTGTTGTTCGCTCGCTTTTTTTTTTTTACCACAGTTGCTCGCCCCTGGGGAAGGAACAATCTAAGTGAGCAGCACGTTGTGTGGGTACGCCGCGTACACGATTCAACAAGCATCCACCAAAGTGGCATACATGTGCATGGGTGCGAACTCGTAGTATAACATCAATAAGTCATCCGTCCAGCTTCAACACTTTGCTGCTTGCTTGGTCGACTGCTTGCTGCGTCGTCGTCCGCCGTCCGAAGTCCGACGTCCAACATAGATTTTACACAGGCTGCTGATAAAAATAGCCCAACAATATGTACAGGCTAACATGACTACCCTTCCATCGATACCACAAATTCCTATTTGTAGACATTGTTGTTTCCCTCATTCATGCACATATTTCCAAGTTATCTATAGTCGGGATTTACGTATTACCCATTTCTATCTACATTCAGGATTTCTGAATTTCGCCACCATCTGCGCGCTACTAAAACGAAAATTACTGAGAATAGATAAATAAACTGCCGCAATTTCGATGTTATCCGCTAATAGGAATATCACGTTTTCACGGCGGTAGGCTCCCTGCAAAACGGTGAAACTGCCTCTCGCGAATAATATCCACATATGATATTTCGCGTATTTGAGTGAAGCTGCAGGCGGCGTTTACGTAAAAGTCCCGATAACGGAAGAAATATGGGCGAGATGGCTGGCTGGCAGGGAGGGAGGGAGCAGGGACGAGGGTGCGCTGAGTAACGACAGCAACGTTACAACGTCGCAGCTGCAAGGAAGTGCAAGCGAGCGTTCGTTCGTCGTTGTGGTTGCGGCGTTGCGGCGTTGCGGAAGCTCGCTCGTTCGTTCGTTGGTTCGTTCGTTGCTTCGTTCGTTGGTTCGTTCGTTGCAGGAGTGTTGTTGCGGTGGGTACTTTGTACTCGTGTAGCGTTGGTGGGTTGCGGCTGCTCAGTTGGTGTGTTGCTTGTGCGTTGTTGGTGTGTTGGTGTGTGGTAGTTCGTTGTTTTTGCTGATGCAACAGGGCTTCATTGTTTGTTACTGGTGTTCATTGTTGGTGGTGTTGGTGGTGATGGTGCAGTTCCAGAGAATATTGTTTGTCACAAGGCAACAGCAGGAACGGTGTGTGTGCGTTAGCAGTGCTGGGAGCTCTCCCGCGGCGCGAGTGAAGTCTTGCTTTTGCTACGTTGTGCGGCTCTCGATAGTGCATCCATTAGAGATTTCGAACATCATGCATTGCCTCGCTTGAGGTTCGTTCCGCAGTGGTCTGGCGACGGAAGCTTGATGGAAGTAGTAATTTTCGCGCCCGAAGGATTTGTCCAAGAAACTACACGCACGCAAAAATCTCTTTGGAAGTTCTGTCTGATTTGAGTGTGACTGTCGTGCTGGACGCATCGCTGTCACGATGTCACGCCGCCGGCAGAGCGCAGGCCCTGTTGTCAAGAACAAACGCGCAGTGATCCAGCAAGTCATCGCAAAAATGCAACAGGCAGTTCGGAGTCGCATCATTAAGTTCCTCCAGAATACTTACAATGCATCCGGGCAGCTAGCGTTTGCGGTGGCCAAGGAATATCTGCGTGGTTTCAAGTTTGATCAGCTGAAGCAAGTGTACTACAGCGACCTTGACGTCCAAGGCGTTACGGCCACGCATTATCGTTTAGTCAAAACCCGGAAGCCAAAATCGAACAAATCCGGCCTTCCGCCAATCAACGGGCACAACAGATCTTCTGCAGCACAGCGACAACAGGGGGCACAGCGTCGTAATGGGCGCCCACAACAACCGCAAGGTCACTACCAACAGCAGCAACAGTACCAGCAGAAACCAAGGGAGAAACCGCAGCATGATCGCCTGCCTAACATTCACGCGAAGCGAAGCCGCAACGACTCAAAGAACGCTCCAGGACCCATGACATCCACCCGCAAAGCCCCTGAAAATGTGTGGGCTGCTATCATGACCTATGACATCGAGCAGAAGCGGAAAGAAGACCAAGCAAAAGCAGTGGCAAAGCGTCGCGAACTGGAAGAGTACGAGCGAGCTTTGGCTCAGCAAGTGCAAGAGCGGCGAAACAGATTGCGTCGCGAAGAGCTAGAGAGGAGGGAGATGGCTGAAGTTATTTCCAAGGACGTGTTGAAGTTTAAAGAAGAGGCACAGCAAAAGAAAGAAGAACAGCTGCGAAAAGTACAGCGCGCCACGCGGCTGGCCGCAGAAGTAGAAGAACAACGACGACAGAGGATTGAAGACGAGCGCCGGCGGCGTGAAAGAGCAAAAATCAAGGCGCGCGAAGAACTGGAGAAGCTTCGTGCTATTGAGCTCAAGGACCAGGAAGAGAGAGATGCTAAGAGACGGCGGCAGCGAGATCAAGTAAGTCTGACCCTTTTTTTCTTCCGAGCGCATTCGCGACCAACATCCTCTTTACTCATTCGTGTCTTGTCACAGTTGAAGCAAAATATTTTGAAGCAACGGCTGATCAGAGAGGAACTGGAAGCCGCGCATGAGCGAGAGGAACTTGCCCTGCAGAAGGAACGTGAACGCGTGCAACTGGAGAAAGACCGTCGACGCCAGGAAGCAGTGGAACGTCGCGAACAGGATATCAAACATAGAATGCTGAAGATGGGTAAGAGCGGCCTGATGTGGTGACTTCGTTCTCGCGAAAGCTCCGTTGTTGACTTCCAAACTGCCTCCTGCCAGGGTCTGTGTTTGCTGCGGAAAGACAACAGCAAGAAGACGACTTGGATCGGGCTGAACGTGAAATGGAGCGCTACAACAAGCAGCGCGACCAGGAAATGGCTAGGCGACGGGAGCAACACGAAGCTCAGAAGCAGGCAATGTTGCGATCCATCGAACAGATGAGACAAGAGAAACAACGTCGCCGTGTGCAAGAAGAGGAGGAAGATCGCAGGTTTGCGGCCGAAGTCAAGCGCCAAGATGCCGAGTTCCGCCGAAAGGAGCGCCTGAAGAGTGAGCGACGAGCGCAAAAATTGGAGCAGCACAGTGAGTAACGCCGTTTTGATCTAAGCGTGGCTGCATGCACCCGCTCATTGACTCTTTGGCTTGTCTAACAATAGGTGAAGAAATCGCACAACAATTGCAGTACAAGTCGATTATTCAGCGCCAGTTTGAAGAACCAGCCGAAGTGGTGACCATGAACACCCAACTTCTCGGAAAAATTGCTCGCGAGAGCGAGGAGGTGGATGTTAGCCACCTCATGGGACGCTTGCCCGCACCACCAAAGCGCGTTCTGATCAAGCAACGAGAAGCGCGAGTCCAAATTGGAGGGCGTGGCAACCTGCGAAGTTGATGACGCAGCTGTGTTACCTCAAAATAAAAACGCATTGCACCCTCAGTAATTACATGCATGCGTAGTTTCTGTCTGACACAGATGCGAGTCCATGCCAGCCACTCCTCGCTCGGTAATGGTTTTCGGGACGAGAAAGGAATGGATGAAAAGCATAAATTAAATGTTGGTCTGTTGTCTGTCCACTTATCACAGCACATCATGCCTACGATGATTCTGTCAGTGCACATGGCGACTCTTATGCCAGTGCAGAAATCTCCTGGCACGCAGTGCCGGTGTACCCTTCGACACAGCGGCACACTCCAGTTTCGTGGTCACAAGTCCCGCGCCCACTGCAAAACTGTCCACGAGGAGCACCCGCACAAGGGTAGAAACTACAATGAGAGCACATGGCAGCGTTAGGACAACATGCGCGAACACAGCTTGCTGCAGAGAATGGACAAGTCACTGAGCTCGGGTAGGCTACCTACCTGATCGGATTGTAGTACGTGTGGTTAGAGGTGCTCCAGTCTCCCACTCTGACAGCATTTCCCTCTGCCGTGTTTCCAGCATCATACCACGCATCGAACTTCTCACAGGTCTCCACGTCGAGGGGATCTTCGTTGGAAGGGCACTCCATCAAAGAGCAGTCAGCGCCACGGAAGCCGACGTCACACAGGCAGCTGCAGGCACACGAGGGAACAAGACGGACGTGAGGAACTAGCAGATCAAACCAAAGCTCGTGGTACGCTCAACAAAGCATGCGCACGGACCCGTAGTGTTTTCCAGAGTCCCAAGCGCCGGCGTATTGTGCACGGAAAAAGTCGTAGTAGTGCTCTCCGTGGGCGACGATGTTTTCTTGCTGCGTGCTGACAGCTTCCGAGAAATCCAGTGCAAAGTCCTGTGTTATCATCAAACGAAGGTAAGTCTTTGCGCTGCGAGCAAAGCAAAATCCTTGGCGGCACAGTCGCACCTCGTTCGAGCGGCACTGTCCATGACCAGAGCAGTCGTTGGGGCATGAAGTGCGCTGGCACGCGGAACCTTCGTAGCCGTCGAAGCACTCACATGCACCCGTCTCGCGGTTGCAAAGCCCGGCGTCGGAGCACTCCGCCTCGTCGGCGTGGTTCCATGTGCCGCTGCTCTCGCTCCAAGATTTCGAGCGCGGGCAAGTCATCTGCGAACAGTCGGCGCCGGTCCTGTACCCAATCAAATTCAATAGCATGAGTGCAACAAATCATGGTGGGAACTTGGGAACAACAGGATTGGTACGCACCAGGCAGCCGCCGAAAAGTCGCCGTCAGTGTAGCACGTGCATTGTCCCCAATAGTTGCAAGTCCCGCGTCCACTGCATTCGTTTGGACAATTTCCAGCGTTCGCAACGGCAAACAATGCAGCAGCAATCAAGAGCTTCATGGTTGCGCGAACGTGTCACAGAGCAAACCGTGTCAACCCCAACAACGTGACACTGAGAAGTTTTTTGCCAATGATTTTTCTGCACGTATTCATTCATTTGCTCTCATTCTCCATCTCCACCTCTGCCAGCCCACACCCGAGAGATACTATACGACTTGCGTGGCAGTCCCGCAAACCCCTCTGTCCGTGCGTATGTGGACCCTTCTCGACTGCCCTTGCTTCCAAGTCCGTTCCCGGGGCAGCCAGCCTTGACCGCCCACTGCAAAGTGCCGCCTTCATCTGTCGCAATGGGGAAACCGGATGGGTGTCGGCTCGTTGTCGCCCAACTCCGTAACAGTGCAGTGTCTGGCTGGCCTCGGACCGTCGCGCGACGCGAATAGCAAAGTCATGTCACGTCACTTCACGTCACGTCGAGTCACTGCAAGACAATTCATCAACAGACAAGGCGAGCAGAACAAGAGGCATGGCAGTGTGTCGTGTTACTGTACGTCGTGTTGCACGTCCTTCAAGTCAAGTCGAGACAAGGCAAGCAAGTCGCAACTATTCACTTGCACACTACTTACCACCACGCAACGCAAGTCAGTCGCACCTCTGCTCATCTTCGTTGTTGACCAAGAAGAATCGAAGTGGAGTCATTCGACGACCGACTCGCCGCTGTCTCTTCTCAAACAAGGCAAGTGAAGGCAAGTGGAGTCTTGTAATCAAAGAGTATGGACGCCGAAGAAGGAGCAGAGAAGCAGCAGCAGAACCAGAATCACATTCAGAACCAACGAGCACAGGCGACAAGACAGAGAGGCAGACAAAGAGACAGACCGAGCGATGGAAGCGACGAAGCAAAACAACAAAGCGAACGAACGAACGCACGAACGAACGAGCGAATGAATACACAACCGAAGCGACGAAGCGACGAAGCGACGAAGCGACGAAGCGACGAAGCGATGAACGAAGCGACGAAGCGATGAACGAAGCGACGAACGAAGGAACGAACGAAGCGATGAACAACGAACGAAGCAACGAACGAAGCGACGAACGAACGAACGACGTTCACAGTCAGTGCTCAACCAACCAACCAACCAACCAATAGACCGACCGATAGACAGACAGCCAACTAACTAACTACCCACCAAAAAACCACCAAACTCCGTGAGTGACTGTGAGTGACTCAGAACGTTTCATTCTCAACTAGCTCCCACTTCCGTATGTCATGTCAAGTCATCATAAGTAGTAAGTAACCTCACAAAACTCACTCTGACAGTGAGTGAGTGACAGTGAGTGACAGTGAGTGACAGTGAGTGACAGTGACAATGAGTGAGTGAGTGAGCGCTTCCTTCCAACGGCACTGCCGTCTCTCCCCACAAACTCACTCACTCACTCACTCACACTCACTCACTCACTGTGCTGTGCTGCGCTCTCATCCAATCACAGTCACGCGCGCGAGCGAGACGTTATGTACAGGCTATACACACGGCGAACGGCGAACGGAAACGGCAGCTCCTCCCTCCTTCACTGTCTGTGAGTGCAGACAAACTGTGAGTGAGTGAGTGAGTAAAGAATGAGTGAGTGAGCGGCGTGTTGAGGACTGCCGTTGATTGGTTGAGTTGAGTTGAGTTGAGTTGAGTTGAGAGAGGAGTTGCGTTGCGTTGGAGACGGCGTTCGTTGGCTGTGAGCTGTGAGTGAGTGAGTGAGTGAGTGTGAGTGAGTGAGTGACTCTGAGCGAACGAACGAACGAACGAACGAACGAACGGACTTCGCTCTCTGTCTGTCAGCACTGTGCACTGTGGATGAGTGACTATGAGTGAGTGAGTGAGTGAGTGAGTGAGTGAGTGAGTGTGTGTGTGTACTGACGCTTGTCTGTTGTGGGGCTGAAGGCGGTGGGTTGCCAACCGTACTACCTACCTCCTCCCATTCACTCACTCACTCACTCACTCACTCACTCACTGCCAGCCACTGCGCAAGGAACGAACGAACGAATGCAGAATGGATCAGCAGATCCGTTGGATTCTTCCTTCCTTATGACTGTGACTGTGACTGTGACTGTGAGTGAGTGAGTAAAGGCGGCGGAGGATGAAGGAAGGAAGGAAGGAAGGAAGGAAGGAGGGAAGGCAACGGACACTCTCACAGCGACAGTGAGTGAGTGAATGAGTGAGTGAGTGTGTGAGTGAGTGAGTGACTGCGTCTTGTATCCAATCGTCAACACGTTCGTTCGTTCGTTCGTTCGTTCGTTCATTCGTTGAGTGACTGTGAGTGACTGTGACTGTGGCTGTGGCTGTGGCTGCGGGAGAACGAGCTCCGTTTCTTTCCTTCGTTCGTTCGTTCGTTCGTTCGTTTGTTCGTTCGTTCGTTCGTTCGTTCGTTGTTCGTTGATTGTTTGTTATTCGTTGACTTTCACGGTCACTGACGCGCGCAGTCAGTCAGTCAGTCAGTCAGTCGCCCACCGTCAGTCCACGCAACTCACTGTGGCTGGCTGTGGGAGGAAGGGAGGAGTAAGCGTTCGCTTGTTCGTTCGTTTCGTTGACTTTCTTTCGTTCACTGTCGCAGTCACTCACTCACTCACTTCAGCGTCGGCTTCGGCTTCCGCTTCCGCTTCGCTGTGCTGCTGTTGCTTGGGCACGAAAGTGTGTTGGTCTGTTGGTCTGTTGGTTGCTGACTTCCTTCCGTCTGTGTCTGACGGTCTCTCTGCCGTGCCTGTCTGTTGTTATCGACGGCCTCCCTGTTGCTTCGGCTGGCTGTTCACTCGTGTGGTGTGTGCTGGAAACCAGCCCGACAGCCTGAGTCGTGTGCGACGCACAAACCCGCCTCTCACGTCCACGGCATTGCTTGCGACTAGATAGTGAAGCGATACTTGGAAGCACGACCACGACCACCGCCACGGAGAAGGTGTGGAGACACGGCGCATGCAGGAGCACTCACGAAAGCGCGCAAAGGTCGGGCGTCCAAGCCAAATGTGGACGGGGTTAAAAGTACAAGCAGAAACTTTTTCGCAAGACAGTTTCTTTGCATTGTCGTTTCTTTTTGTCGACGGACCCTGATTTACTTCCGCCATGAAGCTTCTTGTCGCCGCGGCGATGATCGTCCTGGCAGAGGGCGCGTGCCCGAACTCATGCTCAGGCCACGGTACCTGCAACGCCTACGACCAGTGCACTTGCTACATGGAGTCGGCCCAGAACGCCACCGAGTGGAAGGGACTCACCAACGCCGCCGAGTGGACCGGCGCTGACTGCTCCCTGAGAACGTGCCCGCGCGGCATCTCCTGGACCACCATCGCGACCGATGGCACCGCTTCTGTCACCGACTCGACCGGAGCCACCCTCCTCGACGGCATGTGCGAGCACGCCGAAGAAGCCGAGTGCTCTGACCAAGGCATCTGCGACCGCAGCACCGGAATCTGCTCGTGCTTCCCGGGTTACGAAGGCTCTTCGTGCCAGCGTACGGCCTGCCCGAACGACTGCTCTGGACACGGAACCTGCCGATCCAACGAGGACTTCGCCTACGATTTCTCCATTGCCAAGTCCACGCAGACCGCCAAAACCGACACCTTCAACAGCTTCCTCAGCGAGTACATCGCCACCTACTCTGGTGCCTGGGATAGTGGCATGCAGATGGGTTGCAAGTGCGACGCCGGCTACCGCGGCGCCGACTGCTCGCTCGTTGAGTGCCCTTCGTCCACGGATCCTTTGGACGACACCTGCGATGGCGGCGAGATCACCGACTACCAGCTGCAGTTCGACACTTCCGTCGGTACCACTGCCTGGCACACCGTTTACAACACGACCACCAACGACTACAACATTGAGTCTGTCATCTACTCGTGCTTCGGTGCCCAAGCCGGCCAGGACTGCTCTGGTCGTGGTACTTGTGACTACACCACGGGCACTTGCAACTGCTTCTCTGGATACGCCGGCACTGCTTGCGAAGGAGTCGAGGAGATGACCTAACTCGTGACTTGTCGGTGTGCACAAGTAAAAAATATTATTAGCATTCTAGTTCGCAGCACCGTCAACCTCTATTTTTCACCGTAAAACATAAAACTGAATAAAAGCAACAAAACTTTGTATCTTTGGAATGGCGATTTCTGTGAGCGCCATGCAAATGGCCAAGCATGACGATTGCGCAGCATGGATGCGCAATGGAACCGCCAAACAAAACAACGAGGTCGCCGACAAACATGAAGTCTGTGGTGTGCATGAGTCGGCTTCGCTGGTTGGAAGTGAATGAAGTGAATGTCGATGTCGAATTGCAGCATCTTTCATTACTTTGTTGGATCGACGCCGCGTAGCTTCTTAATCGGCGGCACGTTATTCCGATCAAATCAGCACCGTCCATCAAATCAACAAGAAACCACCAGAGGGGAACAAAGATGTTGAGAAAGCGACTGTTAATCGGAATGAAACGCGAGCATCAGACCAACATGAAAACGGAAAACGTGCCACTGCAGGCAGGCGCAGCCCATCTCGGAGTGTCGGTTCGTGTTGGAGCAAGTGACAACCACAATGGGCGACCTCAGGGTTGAAGTCAGAGAACAGTTGCAACACCAGCTCCGAATAGTTGCGTAGTGGGACGGGTGCGGTGCGTTGCGTAGCGGCCCACAGTAGTTGAGTGCTAGAGCAAGTCATTCACGAATGAACGTTTGTGCAAATTAAAGCAAATCGGGTCGGCCAGAGAAGTTCAAAATGCTGGGCAACACGCGTGCCATGCTGCTTCGTGACTATATGTGCATCGACATCGGCGTGTTTGCCCACGGATACGCTCGAAATTGTTACAACTGTTGTCCTCAAAAACGAGAAACCTGAACATAGTACCTCCACACGATACCCTTGGTTGGTTGGGGCGTGTGAACAACGTCTGCGGGGTGGGGTGGTGCGGAAGAAACTGGGTGAGTGGGTGGGTGGTGGGTGGTGGGTGAGGTGACGTGAGCGAGCGAGTGAGGGTGAGTGAGTGAGTGAGTGGGTGGGGGTGCGTGTTTGACTGTGGTTGAGTCAGTGCAGTGTGCGTTCGCGCGCAGTGAGGTTGTGGGTTGTGGGTGCGAGAACGAGTTGATGAGTGAGGTTGTGAGGGCCAGGTTGTGTGGGTGGGAAGTGAGTGACGGGGCGGGTGTGGGGATGAAGCTG
>ENA-OWNT01003580-OWNT01003580.1-seawater-metagenome-genome-assembly--contig:-NODE-3580-length-14489-cov-4.232584_pt1 | contig 14489 bp, 14 predicted proteins | sample MGYA00238136_ERZ651165 | MGnify/ENA primary metagenome ERZ651165 (study PRJEB26861, sample SAMN08777766) | seawater metagenome | isolation source: coastal seawater | place: USA: Florida | collected...
TGGTTGGTTGGTTGGTTGGTTGGTTGGTTGGTTGGTTGGTTGGTTGGTTGGTTGGTTGGTTCGTTCGTTCGTTCGTTGGTTCGTTCGTTGGTTGGTTGGTTCGTTCCTTCCTTCCTTTGTTCGTTCGTCGCCGTCGCTGCTCGTTCGTTCGTTCGTCGTCGTCGTTGTTAACAGAAAACAATGTTGAACGCCAAGCGACAACAACGTCGACTCACACAAAAACAACAATCGTCGTTGTGTGTGGCGTCGTCGTGGCGTCGTCGTCGTTGTCGTTCTTGGTGCTATCATCGAAGTTGTCAACTTCGTCGTTCTTGTTCTCGTTGTTGTCGCTCAACGTTCGTTACGGTAGCCACTGTTGTACTCGCTGTTGTCGCTGTCGCTGTCGTTGTCGTCTTGGTCTTCTCCGTCGTTGTTGACGTTACTTGCTTGACGACCAGTTCGTCACCTGGAGGAACGGACAGTGCAGATCGAGCGGCAGTTGTATGGACGCGACGGAACAAATTTTGTTGTGAAACTTTTTGCCTCAATACACTGTACGAAGCACAATTTACTCATTTCTTGAAAGAGCACTTCTGTCTCTCAATTGACCTGCCAGTGCTTCGCGGCGCAGTCGCGAAATGGCAAGCCAACACGTTGGCCGTTTGGTCAAAGTCACCGACGAGTCCCATCCGCGCTGTGGTGATCAGGCGGTAATTGTCGTCGATGATCGCTCTTCAGCTCCATTCAAGCTTCTTTTCCGTGATGGCGTCAGCGAACTTGGCAATTGGTTTTCTCCGCAACAGATAAAGTTCGTCCGCCGCGCTGACGCACAAGCAACAGCTCGTCTTATCACAGAAGAGGATGCCCGCCGCCGAATTGATAACATTGCAAAATTTGCGCAGTCATCCAGCCGTGGTGGTGCTGCGAGGACCCCGGCCGCAACCCCAAGCACAGCTGGTGCTGGTGCTGGTGCTGGCGCCTCAACGGTTTCCGCTCCGCCTGCCAACATTGTTCCAAAAAATACGCCTGGTAGTTCCGCTTACTTTGGACCCTCTCGTCCGCTACGCGAAGAAGAGGTCGAGGCACGCATGCAAGCAATTCAACAACATTTCAACAGCGAAACAGAGTTAAATCTTGCACGCGAAGTCATCCGCCATGGAGCCACGATCAAAGCGTTTCCATTCACACGTCCAGATGGTGTTCGCGGCATCCACTCTCCGACGCCCCTGCGGGCCGGAGACACCATTTTGGCCATTCCCAAAAAGTACATCATGCACTTTGACGTCGCTCGAGCTTCCGTGAAAACAGCGATCGAAGCTGAACTTGCTGAATCAAGCTATGCGAACTCGTCAATGCAGCGTGAGGTGTTTCAGAAAATGATGGCCTTGTGCATCGAACTCATGCTCGAGAGGACCATATTAAAGCACACTGGGCCTCGAGCTCAAGATGACCGCGCCCCTGACCCTTCATTTTGGCGCGGATATGTTGAGTCGCTGCCTGCCCCACCGGACACTTTAAATCGATACACGCAATCAGACAAGGCGTTGTATGTTGCAGTCCTTGAACAAGATTTGACGAAGATGTATGTGCCCCTGTTAGATATCATCGAGGGGGCAGTTCATCGAGTGAAGGATTTCCAAACGTATGGTGCTGAACCACCGTCAGGAACGCAGATTCAAAACGAGTTTTTCTTCATCCTCTCGCGACTCTCCTACCTTCGACTGATCCCATATGTTGACTTGGCGAACGCGGCCCTGCCCGGTGAACACAACGTCAAGATCCAGGTGGATGAATCAACAGGAAATGTCACACTGCATGCATTGCGCGACATTCCTGCGGGAGAGGAGCTGTGTATCGACTACAATCACCGAACTGGATGCAGTCTGATGGCCAGCTACGGATTCAGCAATGGGCTTGAATTGACAACCTCTTCGTTCGTGGTCCCGGCTAGTCCGCGTCCATTCATCTATGCGTAAGTGTGTCCTGTTGCGAAATCCGCAGCGATGTGTTCGGAAGTGACTTGACTATGCAACTCTACTGCGCGTAGTTTTGGAGCAAATGAGAACCAAGTTGCCAATATTCGTCTCGATGCGCGAAGACCTCCAGTTACTGGGGGCATCCCTGCTGACCAGTTGCTTGCACTGCGCATGAGTGCATTAGGTTCAGAAACGGAAATGTTGGAAGCTGCACGGCATGGATACTTCCAGGTTCGTTGTTGACGGTCTCCGTGCCTCGTTCCTTTCCACATGTGTAAAACTTTCTTGCGACGCTGATTGTCACAGGAGCGTTATTTGGATCGCAGCAACTGGCCGGCTGATCTTGAAGAGACGTTCAAGCGTTGGCGAGTGATGGAGGGCGTTTACTTCCGAGCACAGTTTTCAAGCTTTTGTAGTCACCTTCGGACCTCACACGCAGCTCGAGTTGATCCTCTGGTCGCGCACGCCAAGTCCTTGAAGCTCTCAAAAGAAACTTGGAAGGAAAATTACAGCTTCGAAGTGCATCGCGTCATCCTTGACCAAATTGCAACTGATAAGAAGTTGTTGAAGCGCTTGGAGGGGTTTGTTTCGAGTCTTTCGTCATAAACTGTGTGCACGGTGATTGTAAAGATTACTTGAATTCAGCTTTCATCGTCGGAGCTTTCTTCGAAGGGGTCTTCGACACCATCAGCATCGCTGGGTTGCAACAACCGGCGCTGCTGCAGCAGCTCATTGAATCGTTGTCGAAGGTTCTGAAACACCGGCAAATGCTCGCGACCTCGCAAACGTTGGGTTTCCATGGCTGATCGGCACTGTCGCAGAAAAAAAATACGTGTTAATTCTCGACCATCACCAACCAAGCGAAAGCACAAATGTACCTTGTGCAACGCGGCGTCAACCGCCTTGATAGCCTCCGCCGCAGACATGGCGTTCAAGGTGGCTCTGTTCGTGATGCTTGAGCATCGTTCTAACACAAAAGATGTTCTCTGATGAGAATTTTCTCGACACTTGTCTCGCCAAGGCCGCAGACTTACCCGCAAATCTCAGGGAATGAAGAGTCTGATCGCCGTGTTCCTGCAAGCAACCCACGAGATTTTAAACTCCTGGATACCAGCCACTGGCGCTTCTCACAAGCCCTTACCTCATCTAAACTGCACGTCACAATTACGTGAGTTCGACTGCTGCCGCCGATGGCGTCTTTCAGCATCATAGTCAACTTTGATTCGTAGTATGGCACGTGAGAACGGTGTTTGACCAGGGCGGAAATACACTTTCCAAGAACCATCAAAGAAGAATTGATTCCGATGGCCTCTCGCATTCGTTGGCCTTCCACTCGAGACTGCTTCACCTGTTCACTTCCGGCGAGATCAACAAGGTGAAGAGTGCTGGTGACAGTGACACCTGATACACAACGTGGACACTGGTTTTACGCATTGGTCCGGAACCAGCACGGTTGCTGTGCGGCACTCACCCGTGTTTGGATTCGTTTGACGGATGGTGAATATCAAAAACCTGCAGTCCCAAATAGAAACTTTCAGGACAAAGGACTTCATCAAGATATTGTGCGCAGGACAACCCACGTGTGTGCACGACTTGAGCGTCCGTTCATTGCAGTTTCCGCAAACTGCTTCCGGGCTTCTCCTTGCGTGAGAATGGAAAGAATTTGGCCCAATGACGACACGCGATGTTGCGTCGCACCCTACGTTCGCGAAATCAAATCACACGGTCAGTGCGCTGCAACAAAACCAAGCTTTGCGCTGGTCACGTACTTCCAGCAAAAATCGAAATGGGTCACTGCCGGTGTCTCTTAGCTTGACAGGCTTGCCAGTTGTCAAGTCGGAAAGATCAGCCTGAACGCCGGTGAAACCGTTAAGACTGGAACATAGTTGGACAGAACAGTTACGGTGGGCAAGCACCTGATAAAGCTCCACGTATTGCACGCTGATATTCATGTCAATTCCCCCTCTCTGCGCGATGGCCTGCTTGGCCTCCAGTAGCTCGTTCGCAACGCGAATGGCCTATAAAACACGAGGACAATAAATCTCAGCAATAAACGCAGAAATATGACAGTGCTGAAAGCACATAGCACAATTCAACCAACCATTCCGGCCTCAGAAGTGATCGCGCTCTCACCAAACCGCATGCGGCGTCGGAGCTGATGCGTCGCTGTTAATTGGGCTCTTTGGCGCTGCAAAACGCCCTCCGGACCGAACACGGTGTGTGTTTTGCCTAGTTCGAGTGCAAAAAAAACAACATTATGACGAGCAGGTGCGCTAAACAACCGTCAAAGGAACGAACCTGAGCCTGTTTGGCCGTAGGTGATCAGGCACGCATTGAATCCACTCATGGCGCCCATAACAACATCTTTGCCCAAGCTTTCAAACACGCCAACTTGATCGACGTCGACCCCAAATACTTTGGGGAAAGTGAATGGTCGAACACCAATTCCAGGCAACAACATGACAACTTGAGTCGGCTGGGCTCCGACGAACTGAGCCCGCGAGACTTTTCTAGGCGCAGCAGAATTCTCCGAAGATGCATTATCGGCGTCTTCGTTGGGCGCGCTGTCAGAATCAGCACGTTTCGACCCAGCATTGGCTGTGGCAGGTACATAGTGCATTGCACGATGTTGCTCAAGGAGTCTTGACATCGCGCCAGGGTCACGCCTGTCCACTGCCGGCTCGTCACGACCCGCTCCCGCCATTCCCAGTGTTGTGGAGTGGCCATCCGACCCATTCCATTTTCGCGGCCGATCATGGCGACGTTCTTGTCCATCCAGCATTGCAGCGGCAGCATCGTGTTGCAAGCGTTGTGCCTGTAATTATCGCCAGTGCGTTACTGTGGTGCATTTACGGAGATGATAAACGACGACAAACAAGCCAGTACCTCCAAGAGAGCTTGGATGAGCTCTGGCGTCATGTTGCCCCCACTGGCTGCGATGAGAGCGTCAACCTATACACGACGTGCATTCGTGACGAGAATGCGACAAAAAAGCAAAGTTCAACGACGAACGAACCTGACTTGAAGCGTCTGTGCTTCCTGCTTCCGGAATTTCAAACAGCTCTTTGGCATGCAATTTTCCAGCGCGAATCAGGCGCATTTTTTGATGCAGGGGGATAACCATACGTCTGTTATCAGTTTGTTCGCGGGACAAAGGCTTGCAGCGCGCGTATACTGCAATCTAGAAATGCAAGCGCAAATGATCCCAATTCAATTCGCCGAACTGGGGTTTGTATCCACGCTTCGCTGCACACAAACCTTGAAATCCGTCGTGTACGGGTCTTCTTCATCATTTAAAGAACGGGCCCACTTTTTCCTGTTGGGCCTGAACATCGCAACGAAGGATCAGCGGCTCGAAAACCATTAATAGGTCCTTGCTGAACCAAACTCACCACATATGTTGCCAAAACAAATGCTGGAAACCGTTTGGAGAAATTTTCGGAACATACATCCCATACCTAACAGGCAAAAGACACATCTGCTAAGTACGCGAGAAACAAAGGCCAAAATGCAGAAGAAAACTCACTCGCGACCGAGTTGCTCACACATAATATGCCATACAACTTCATTGCCACCGGCTAATTTTTCATACCATACTCGGCTCAGTGACCACAAAGTGGGGATTTCGGTGCACTTCAAAAACCTGATCAAAGACAACGGTACCACACACCACACGTTATCAGTGGCAGTCGTGCCAAACACAAATGCCAGTTTGCAACTTACTCAAGGACTGTGAACACAACTCCATGCCCAAGCAAAACGTGCTTCAGTACGTCGAATCGGGTCGATGCTCGTGCCTCCTTTCCGTAAGAGGATGACTGCAGAATCGCTTTCGCTCCTGCTATTTCTCGCTTTGGTGGTCCTTTGCTCGTACGTTGCTGAGGGACAAACAACCAGTCAACGTGTCCATTACATACCAAGAGCATAGAACAATGCGCATCGAAATAACTAAATAATAGATCATAGATCCGTACCTTGGACAAATTCTTCACTGTCTCTTTGACCTTGAACTTCTTGGCATTCTTGCTAAAGTCAAACTCCAGCATGACGCTCTTTTTGACGGGTTGGCCTGAAAATGCGTCTTTGCTAGCACCTCTGCTTGAGGTGCCCACGGATCCACCACGATGGCGACTGCGCCTTGCTTGTGGTGGGTAGTATGGCGCACGGCGTGAACCACTACGTGTTGAGCTTAAGGACGAGTCGTCCTGCGTCTGTCGACCGACTGCTTCGCGCGATGGCGAAGATGTGTGTCTGGTTTTCACAGGAGATGCCTGGGTGTCGGATGACAACGCAGGATTGGAGCGATCCAGCCAATTTGCGTCAGACAGGTTCGCCAATGTGGTGGCAACCCGCGTATTTGCCGCGTGAGAGCGGGTGTGTACATGCACAGGTTCCACGTGGTGGTGTGATTCGGTTCCACCACCGTGTGCTGTCCCTGTGCGTTCTGGTTCTCCAGGTTGACTGGCGGTGACTGTCTCCAGAACGATAGTCCTGCGGTTGCGAGCATCAACAGTTGCCTTTAAGTTGAAAGACCGGTAAATCATGGTTTCAACGAGTCGTTGCAAGAGAGTTTGATGGTTGCCATTGGACGCTTCTCCGATGGAACGTAGTTCACCGCGAAGTTCAGTTGACGTCATGTCGCGCAACGCCAATCCCGTCAAAGGACCACAGATTTGAAGCCCATGAAATTCGCCTGCGGCTACGATACGTCCCGCTACGTTGGGGACCAAAGTCTTCAGAGATATATGCAAATCACGCATGTTGTGGCGGTGTTCGTCCGGTATCATGCCTGAGACGTGCCTTCGGATGTGAGATCTAGCATTGGCATAGTTCCTGATGGCGGCAGCGCTCGGACGATCAGGGACCGCGACCCGTGCACGTTGTTCTAGTGGACGACGCTGCATTGATGCCGATGACGCTGGACGTTGTCGTGAAGTGCGCGAAGGGCGCGAGGCACGCTGCGATGATGGACGTGGTTGGCGTGCTGGAGAGGATCGCGGGCGCGCTGGTCGCAATGCTCGCGAAAGAAACGGACCCAGAAGTCTACTGGTTTCTTCGCACAAGACGACAAAAGTACCATCTTCTTTCACCTCGTGAATGTTGCCGGTGGACACGCACCGTCTGCCAAGCAAGACATCAACCCTTTGGCCAATTTCTAGGCCAGACCCCGATGTTCCACGTGCAGCATCAGGAGAGTTGTCTTGAGTTCGTTGTCTCGACTGTCGCCGCGCGCTCGAGACCGCGGCTTGGATCCATGACCGCGACTGGTTCTGGCCAGGCATGGTGTGGATAACGCCAACGCTGACTTCGTCAACAACACGAACGCGACCTTTGGAGATGCGTTTTCTCAAACCAAAGCGCCCTCGTCAATGCTGCTTCTTGCAGTTTTGCACAAATAGTTCGAATTGTGTGCACAGATTCGCTTGGCACCCTAAAGAAATGCTGCCTGTTGGAAGGACCCACGAAGATTCCAGCTGCAGTCGTCCATTAAACGTTGGCCGTTTGCCATGGCAGTACGTGGCACAAGTTCACCATCGTGGATTTTGTGTTGCACATTCAAACGCAACACCATCGTCATCGTCGCCGCGATACTGCGACCACCACGTCTGTTGATCCATGACAAAACACAACGACACGCTCCTCTCGCGCACCTTTCTTTGACTGTTCGTCCGTCCGTCACAACGCGCGGACCAGGCAAATGGTCGCCTCCTTCCCCTCTCCGGCCGGTCCGGTGACCCTGTCAAGGTGCGCGCGCGCGTGTGTTGGGACTCCTCACTCTCAACATAGCAAAGCCATCCCTGCGTTCCAACGGTTTACTTCATCCATCCACTGCTCCACTGCTCGTTCAAAGAGTGACTTCATCATCAATCCAGGTAGGTCCTCGATTGCTTGCTCCTTCCTCCTTCCTTCCTCCTTCCTTCCTCCTTCCTTCCTCCTTCCGTCATCGTTCGTTGGTTGGTTAGTTGGTCCGGCCGTCATCGTCGTCACAGCGTCGTCGTCATTCGTCATCGTCTCGTGGTTGTCGGAGTTGGAAGCAAGCAGTGGGGACGGTTCCATAGGACGTCGGAGGTCGGAGGTGGTGTTTGGTGTTGCCATGGGTGGTCGTCGTCGTCGTCCGTCGTCGTCGTTGTTCGTTTGTGTGTCTGTCATCAGTCGTTTGAATTGATTGGAACGGAGGTTGGCTTAGTTGGGTTGGTTGTTGTTGGATTGGTGCAGTGTGTGTGTGTGGTGTACACCATTCATTCGTACACACGCACGAACGCACGAACGCACGCACGAACGCACGCACGCAAGCAATACAATGTACTATGTACACATTTCTGTACGGAAGTGCGCGTACACACATAAAATCTGTACGGCTGCCTCCGACCAAAGAAAGGAAAGAAACTTCCTGGAAAATGGATCGGAAATGAGAAATGAGAAATGAGAAATGAGAAATGAGCGGCGGCGGCGGCGGTGGCGGCACGTTCGTTCGTTCGTTCGTTCGTTCTGCTTTCGTTCGTTCATTCGTTCCGCTTTCGTTCGCTCGTTCGTTCCGCTTGCTTGCTTTCTTGCTTTCTGCACTTTCCGCGACTTTACACAACAACTTGACTCACTAGACTCACTTACCGGGTACTTGTTTGTGGGGAACGATTGTTCGTCATGCCATACTGCCAGGCTGTTGCATTCTTCTGGCTTACTTGCCGTCGCGTGATTATGAACTACATGTATTCATACCGGGTGTGACCATACTTTTTACTTGTTCACTATTCCGCTTTGTACCCCGGGTATCGAAAGGAATAGAAAGACAGACAGATTGGAGTGTCCACCCAGCAGCGTGGACAACCTTGCCGAGGAATCGGACCAGCGTGCATTTCCCTTTCCCTGGGTTGATTTTTACTTGATTTTATTTATTTGTTGAACCTCTAAGCTAACCAAAAGCCTAACTAATCTAAATAAAAACGACGAGTTATTAGTTAGAAACCTTGCTGTTTTATGACAGTACAGTACCTGGCTTCCTTGGACCTGTGTATGCCATAAATGGAACGGATACCATAGCCCTCAAAGAACAATCAAGTGTACCTCTGTGGAATGTATGTGTGTCTCTGTGTGTGTGTGCGTTATCCTTCTTGCTATGCAATACCCACTCCAACAATCACATAATCAATCACCCAGTCCTGCAGTGACTCCGTCAGTCATTCATCAGCCCAGACAGTTGGTTGGCTGCGGCTGAAGGAAGCTGGGTGGCTGGGTGGCTTTCGTGCCTGAACGGGTCAAGGTGCCTTGTTGCGGAGACTTGGTAGTGCATTGGAAGTACACTGGTGTATAGGTGGTATGTGGTATGACAAGCCAACCCTCTTGCCTGTCTGTTGCAGATGCGCTCCAACGCTTCTTCTTTCGTGCCTGCCCCGTTCGTTGTGGGGACGAGTCGGCGACTATTCGAGGGGTTGTGAGATGGTTTTCGCCTGCTAAGGTTATGGTTGCTGGGTTGCTCAGTCGCTGGGCGCTGCGCGTTGAATCACCTTCCAATCAAGCAGAAAGCAAGTCGGAATGCCGGCTCGCTGGACTGTGAGGGTCGTCAGTCGTCAGGTTGTGGTGTGTGGGGTGGCTGAGGGCACTATGTGCGTGTGTGGTTGGTTGCACGATGGGTTGTTGCTGGGTGGGTGGGAGCTTCGCTGCTTGAGCTTCGGCGAGTGGAGACCTGGATGTGTGGACATAGTAGTGGCATCAGCGGCTGTGTTCGACGGCGACAACAAACACCCTGCGCCCGAACTTCTTCCCGTGCACGCGTTTGTTCGCTGCAGCGACGACTTTCACGGTGTGGTCGGGTGCTTGCAAACGTGAAGATAGGACAAATAGCCCTTCTGACATCTTGCAGGGCTTGGCGGAGTCAGCAAGTCGCTGTCCGACCAAGTTGCACTTGCCATTGATCGGTTCTCTTTGTGAAAAAATCATTTCTTGCTTGCAAGCTCATGTTTACGGTGAGCAAGCAACATGGCAGGTGTACGCAATGTGGTACGCGTTGACGTCGGGTACGAGCAAGTCTCAAACCAAGAGTCAGAGGTCAATGGCGCTGTGAAAACCAAGTTGAATAGAGCAGTCAACACACGTTTAGCGAAAGAAATAGCGTTCGATGTGCCAACTGGCAACATCGCCTGTGACCAAATCGCCAGCTCGCACAATGACCCAGGGCTTGGTGGCGCTTCCACAACCGAAGAAAATCGAGAACTCATTAAGTTTTCTGCTCTACAACTCAAGTCACGCCTGGAGTGGACCTCCGAAATGCTCTTGCTAAAGGGAAATATAAGAGAATTTGCTCTCGAGACGGCATGCCTTCGGCACCGAGATGCAAGTCAAACAGTGTTGATTTTGGGTGACCTGCTGCTTGAAAAGATAGCAGCAAAAGCAAATGCTGGGTCTGGGTACGAGCCGTCTCAAGAGCCCCCGTCTGTTTGTTCTTTGTGCCTGAAGTGGAATCGCAATATGATGGCCCACAGCGTGTGTCATCCCGAGTCCGAATTTGGACGTACAGTCCCGACGTGGTGCAAACAAAAGGTACGTGTTTGTCTAGAGTGCTCCGAGAAGGATGGCAGGAGATACAAGTTGTTTGCCGAAGCGCGCCATCAGCGGCCGCCGTCGCGAAACCATGGGCGAAGGATCGCTCAATATTGTGGGGCTGTGATGCTCAAGGCGCTTATGGGCGTTGACTACGACAGCCACGAAGGAGAATGTCGTCAACATGTTCAGGTTAACACTCGTCAAACTCACGTTTGGCACACGTGGACAAGGATTCTTCGTCAGATGTGGAGAGAAGAGTCTGTTTTGCCAAGCGGCGTCGAATTAAATATGCTTGACGATGTATGGACACATTTGTTTGAGATGCAAAGATCCACGGCCGTGCTTGTACTGGGAAACTTCTTCCTGGGTGTCTCGGGGGACACACATTTCAAACGCAAAACGCTGCGAAACAGTTTGTCACAACAGCATTTCGAAGCTGTCAAAAACCGTTGGCACATTTCTGTTAGTACGCGTACGTCTCGAGCACCCATCGCTGTGCAACGCAAGCAACCGAATTTTTTGTCATGAAGACAATCATCTGCATGATCAAAGTCATGTGCGATTTTTCAGATTTAGTACTCGGAACCCATGCTGTTACAATGCACTGTAGTTTCATTCACAACAATTACATATTTACATCATTATCAGCAAAAAGTGAATCTCACGACTGCTCTACTTGGTTGGTGAGAGTACTGGTCACACCAGCCACTTGGTAGTTATGTTACGCCGTCATTCACGGTAAACGCGAACATGAATCAACGGCGCTTCAACGTATGGCAACATGCTTGCGCAAAGCCATCCAAGCACTACGCGTTCCAATCACTCCGTTTGCACACGGCTTCAGAACCTCAAGCACGTGTGGCGCACCTGGGTACTGCGGTCTTCATGAATGCCTGGAACGCGGCGGTATCTGCTCAAACAGGACGTAATGAAGTAAGCACGTACGTGGCACATAACGACAAAGCTTCCATATCGCCCACAGGTCGAACAGTTTGTGCACTGCGTACCGGACAGCTGGTTTTGGTGCAAGGCGAACTGCTGCATGTTAACCAGTTGCCCAAGTTCTGTTGGAATGGTTCCTGTCAACACGTACGAACAAATGTCAGACGTGTGTCATCACATACCGAAAGCAAACGACTTTGTATCGGACCGGTTAACGCATTGTCCCACATTTGCATGTTTTGCATGTTGGTTAACTGGCCAAGTTCCGTTGGGATGTTACCTGCACATCACACAAGACACCGAAGTGACAGGTACTCACGCTCAAGTGCACAGCGACCGTCAACAAGCCGTACCACTCAATTTGCAGTTTCCGATCCACAAAATTTTCGTGTCGGTCAGTCGTCCCAGTTCCGTCGGAATAGGACCTACGCCAGTCCCACACCACACACAACGTTGGGAGGGGTTGTCGTCCACACGTTGGCACTAGACGTGTGACAAACCAGTCAATTTGTTTTGCCACAGTTGCAAATCTTGCATCTTCGTCAACAACCCAATCTCCGTCGGAATGGGACCTTCGCAAACAGGAAAGAGCATGTAGTCACGTTGCCATTGAATGCTGAGTACTTCGCGTGTGGAAGCACGAACCAGTCAGTTGATTTTGGTGCAAGTACAAATGTGTGAGTGCCGTCAGCCGGCCGATCTCAATTGGGATGCGTCCTAGCGATGATAAGGTCAGTGTGTCAATTGTCAATCAACACTTCAGCTGCGACTGGAGGAGTTGCTGCCACACGTACCAGCAAGTCGATTTTTGTTGAGAGCGAGTACGGCCAAGTTCACCAGAAGTCCAATTTCAGAAGGTATTCCACCTGACGAGCAAGGACCGAATTCACTTAGTCATTGGCTCAATTGTGAAGCACAATTCGCGAATATGCCAGTGTCGCACTGAGAGGTGCTTGACAATGCAGAATCCACCCACCTTGGAGTCCTTTACCCGCGAGATTCAACTTCACTAAAGATGGTGAAATCTGGACCCGTGACCAGGTTGTCACTGGCAGGGCATGCAAACAACACAATCAATGTATACGGTGGTGACTAAGAATGGAGCACCACAACAACGTACACTTCGCGAAGCATTCTTGCACTGCTTTCGCTTTGGCTTCCGCTGCTGCTTTTGCTGCAGCTTCCGCCTTCGCCTTGGCCTCCGCCTTCGCTGCCACTTCCGCTTCGGCTTTAGCTTCAACTTCCGCTTGGCCACGAGCTTCGTCGCCAAACACAACTTCGAAAGCCTCCTGCAGAGCGCGCTGCTTTGCGTATATGAAGTGTCCGCCAAGATTTTCACGGACGAGCACGAATGGTTCGTAGTGTAATTGGATTTCGACGACGTGATTGTTCACAAAATCATCTTCCAAGACCCCATTGATGACGATGTCGCGCCATCCAGCTGTCCGATGGATGCATGTCACCGCAACACAGAGCAGTTTGATGATGTGTGGCACGAACGAAGGGGCGCCGCGGCGGAACAAGCTTACCATCGGTCGGGTTGTCGAATCTGTCTTTCATCCGTTCCACGTTGAAAGCCTTGCTTTCGAAAATTGCTTGGAGCCCCTTGTGCATTCCAGCAAACGTTTTGTAGACTAAGGCGCCACGCACTAGGTCGAGTACTCCGTCGGTCTTGAAGCGTCGGTCCGCGTCATGTCGCATGGCAGTCTTTTCAACGGCGCGAAAAATAGCCTTGGTCGGGGCGGACGTGAAACTGCCACCAGTTTCGGCAGCTATTGCGGCGCAAAACGCATCGTATTTTGGCTGCACATCCAATGCATGGGTGTACATTGTCTGGAGCTTATTGCTGGACTGGGCACACTTGCGCTTGTCCTTCAGCTTATTGCGATACGTCGCGGACAGTTGCTCAAAGGCTTTGTAACCTTGTGCGTCAGCAGTCTTGACCTGCGTTTGGAACGTGCTATTGTAGTCTGTGATATAAATGTCTCGCAGGCTGTTGAGCGCCGCAAGCAACTGCCGTGAAGCCTGCACGTTCCCAAGCGCCTGAAAATACATTGAAATTCGACCGTCGAAGAAAGAGGCCAGTTCGTTGAATATGCTTTCGATGTCATGGTAGTCTTCTCTCGTGAAGCGTTTATCTTGCTGGTACCGCGCCGCAAGAGAGCTCAGGAGCGTAGCAGCCTTTCGTGACAACTCGCCACCCTACAACCAAGAATTTCAACACGATGACCGTGAATTTCAACATGATGACGATGAATTTCAACATGACGAAAGTATGTAAATGAGTGCAAGATGCATATGCGCTACCTCGGCAGTGTCTCGAGGAACTACGCCGTCACGGAAAGCAGGTGGTAGAGCGCTCAATCCCTGGACATCTTGGGACGACATTGCAGCAGCGTATATTCGCTCCCCCTTCTCACGCTGGATTTGCTTGTTGCGCGCATGTGCAGCCGCCTGCTTGGCCTGCTTTTGGGCCAATTTTTTCTGCTCCTTGGCGATTTTGTGTTCGACTTTTGCTTTGGGCACGGTGTCGCTGTCAAAAGCGTCATCGATCCAATCCTCTACGTCTCCGTGCCACGAGAGCGCCTTGCTGAGAGTGCGGCATTCGTCTGCACTCACCTGGTCTCCCAGGCCTTGAACAATGTCTGTCACGGATGCCGCGGCCCCCATCGCGCGCAAAACGAACTGGAAAAGTTTGGCAACGCAATCAACGTCGATGGTCAGCCACAGGAGCAAACTTTCGAATAGTAAAAACGTGAAACAATATTCGACTGCAAAGTGCGGACGGAAGAAGTCCTGCGCGAGCATTGTGGTTGGTAAATGGATTGTTGGAGGCGGGCAGGCGGGCAGGCACGACGACCACTCCTGCAAGTCTTTGCACAGCCCAGGGCCAGCATATTTACAACGACGACGACGACCTCAACAAAGTAAAGACGACAACACAACAAGCACACTAGCAAGAGAACAAGCACCCACTACCGAACGAACGAACGAACGAACGAACGAACGAACGAACGAACGAACGAACGAACGAACGAACGAACGAACGAACGA
>ENA-OWNT01003581-OWNT01003581.1-seawater-metagenome-genome-assembly--contig:-NODE-3581-length-14485-cov-3.077526_pt1 | contig 14485 bp, 12 predicted proteins | sample MGYA00238136_ERZ651165 | MGnify/ENA primary metagenome ERZ651165 (study PRJEB26861, sample SAMN08777766) | seawater metagenome | isolation source: coastal seawater | place: USA: Florida | collected...
TGCATGATGCCTTCGAACTGGACAAAGCGGCCTGATCCTTTCGGGCCGTCTGCTTGCGACCTAAACGTGAACAGGGCCCATGGTAGAAAGTACCGAATCTGAAAGCAGGAAGCTTCTTGGCCGCCTGCGCGAGGTTATGGCCGGCGAAAGCGCCGGCCAGGAGCGCCTTGACGAGATCACACATCTGATCGCCGACAGCATGGGGACCGAGGTCTGCTCGGTCTACCTGTTCCGCGATGACGAGACGCTTGAGCTCTGCGCGACCGAAGGGCTCAACGTCGAATCCGTGCACCAGACCCGGATGCGGCTGGGCGAGGGCTTGGTGGGCCGCGTCGCCAAATACGGCAAGGTGATCAACACCCCCGATGCGCCCAGCGCCAAGGGGTTCCGCTACATGCCGGAGACCGGGGAAGAGCGCTATTCCTCCTTCCTCGGCGTACCGATCCAGCGGCTGGGCGAGAAGCTTGGCGTGCTGGTGGTGCAGTCCCGCGATGCGCGCGAGTTCTCGGAAGACGAACAGTACGCGCTGGAAGTCGTGGCGATGGTGCTGGCCGAGATGACCGAGCTTGGCGCCTTTGTGGGCGAGGGCGCGGCGCTGTCGGCACGGCACCAGCAGGCGGTGCTGCTTCGGGGCGGGACCGGTCAAGAGGGTGCGGCCGAGGGCCATGTCTGGCTGCACGAGCCCCGTGTGGTGGTCGCGAATCCCATCGCGGACGATCCCCAGAAAGAACTGCTGCGCCTGAATGAGGCGGTGGAGGAGCTGCGTGTCGGCGTCGACAAGATGCTGGAGATGTCCCAGACCGCCGACAAGGAACAGATCCAGGTTCTGGAAGCCTATCGGATGTTCGCCAATTCCAAGGGCTGGATGCGCCGGATGGAAGAGGACATTGGCCGGGGCCTGTCGGCCGAGGCCGCGGTGGAGAAGGAACAGAGCCAGGCGCGGGCGCGCATGGAACAGGTGCAGGACGCCTACCTGCGCGAGCGCCTGAGCGACCTCGACGACCTGTCGAACCGGCTGCTGCGCATCTTGACCGGGCAGGGGGCGGAGACCGGGGCCGAGATGCCGCCGGACCCGATCCTGATTGCACGCAATATCGGGCCGGGCGAGTTGCTGGAATATGGCCGGTCGCTCCGCGGCATCGTGCTGGAGGAAGGCTCGGTCGGGAGCCACGCGGCCATCGTCGCGCGGGCGCTGGCGATTCCGCTGGTGGTGCACGCGCACCGGATCACCACCGAGGCGCTGAACGGCGATCACATCATGGTCGACGGGGACCAGGGCCTCGTGCACCTGCGGCCCGACGATACGGTGGTCAGCGCCTTCCGCGACAAGATCGCCATGCAGGCGCAGGCGCAGGAGCGCTTCGTCTCGATCCGCGACAAGCCCGCGACGACGCTGTGTGGCACCACCATCGGGCTCCACATGAACGCCGGTCTGATGGCCGATCTCCCCTCGCTGGAGCATTCCGGCGCCGAGGGGGTGGGGCTGTTCCGGACCGAACTGCAGTTCCTCGTGCGCAACCAGATGCCCAAGCGGTCGGAGCTGAGCGCGCTCTATTCGCGTGTGCTCGACTCGGCACAGGGCAAGCGGGTGGTGTTCCGGACGCTGGACATCGGCTCGGACAAGGTTCTGCCCTACATGAAGCCCAACGACGAGCCGAACCCGGCGCTGGGCTGGCGGGCCATCCGCGTCGGGCTCGACAAGCCGGGCGTGATGCGGATGCAGTTGCAGGCCCTGCTGCGCGCGGCCAAGGGGCGGCCGCTGACGGTGATGTTCCCCTTTGTCGCGCAATTCGAGGAGTACCGCGCCGCGCGGGCCGAGCTGGACAAGACCATCGCGCGCGAGAAGATCCTTGGCCACGTCCTGCCCGAGACCATCGAGGTGGGGGCGATGCTGGAGACGCCATCGCTCGCCTTCGCACCGAAGAAGTTCTTTGACGAGGTGGAGTTCCTGTCGATCGGCGGGAACGACCTCAAGCAGTTCTTCTTTGCCGCCGACCGAGAGAACGAGAGGGTGCGCCGGCGTTATGACACGCTGAACGTCAGCTTCCTGAGCCTCATCGAACGGATCGTGGAGCGCTGCGAGGAATCGGGCACGGCGCTGAGTTTCTGCGGCGAGGACGCGGGGCGACCCATCGAGGCGGCCTGTTTCGCGGCCATCGGCATCCGCATGCTGTCGATGCGTCCGGCCTCCATCGGGCCGGTCAAGAGCCTGCTGCGCCGTGTCGATCTTGTCGAACTGCGCAAGGTGATCAACGAGGCGCGTGACAGCGGCGAACAGTCGGTGCGCCCGGCGGTGGTGAATTACCTCCGCGCGCTGGGCTGAGGACTTCTCTGACGGGATGACCGGCGCCCTAGCTGGTAGCGCCGGTCTGGTTGGTCTCAGGCCCTTTCAGAGAGACGGCGGCTGAACCGTGAGCGTGATCTTGCGGTCGAAGGACAGCGCGATCCCCGAGGGCTGGTAGGCAGGCCAGGGCAGGCCGGAGGACCCGTTCGGGGCCCCGGTGCTGGCGAAGGCCGCGAAAGCTCCGCCGAAGGACCTTGCGACGGCATCCATCTCGGAACCGTCGGCCCCCGCGAGCATCGGCGCGCCGTTCCAGTCGGCGAGATTGCCGAAGAGGAAGGGCAGGTCGATGCAGTGGCAGGCGGCGATCTCGGCGTTCGGCGACTGCCAGGCAAAGATGTAGGTCCAGGCTTTGCCGCCCGCCGTCACGTGGCCGTCGGCGCAGTGGAAGGTAGCTTCGACAAAGCGCTTGTCCGAGCCGTAGTCGATCAGTACGGCGCGGTCGTCCGGCGGGTTGCGCATGGCGCGGGCGCGGGCCAGCGCCTCTTCGGTATTGTCCGGGTAGTCCTCGGCGAAGCGCTGATGGAGAAGGGCGCTGGCGTTGGCGGCAAAGGCCTGATCCTGAAAGTGGAAGGCCGCGTGTTCCTCGCGGGTGACACCCAGCACCGTAGGGCACCAGGCGGCTTTGCCGGCTTTCAGATAGTCCACTGGGTCATGGGCGATGAAATCGCCATCGACCGTGGGCATGAAGGGGGGCGTGACATTGTCGGCCTGTCGGCTCTGAGCGGTCAGCATGGCGACCTGTGCCTTAAGTAGAGCTTCGACCGGGGCGGCGCGGGCGGCGGCGAGATCGCACTCGGCGACGCCGAGCGCGTCGAGCAGGACCTTTGCGGCAGGCTGTCGGGCGGCAGGCGCGTCTGCGGCGATGCCCAGTGGCGCGCTCATCAGGATCGCCTTGTCGAAGAGGTCGGGCGCAGTGTCGCGGGTCATCAGAGCGGCGATGGAGTAGGCACCGGCGGACTGGCCGCAGACGGTAATGTTGGCGTTGTCGCCGCCGAAGGCCGCGACATGGTCGCGGATGAACCGCAGGGCCAGTTCCTGATCCATCAGCCCGAGGTTGGCCGGGGCGATGCCCGGGATCGGCAGGAAGCCGAGCACGCCGAGGCGGTAGGTGACATTGACCACCACGATGTTCTCGCGGGCGGCCAACGCCCCGCCCGAGTAACAAGAGAGGCCACCGCCACCGGTCATGAACGCGCCGCCGTGGAGGAAGACGAGGACTGGCAGGCCACTTGCCCCTTTCGGCGTCCAGATATCGAGATGCAGGCAATCCTCGTCCTGCTCCGCCGGGAAGTCGCCCATGACCTTGGCGAGCCGCGAGGGCAGCTGCGGTGGGATGGGGGAGGCCGCCGCCGAGCAGTCCAGTTCTCCGTCCCACGGCGCGACGGGCTGCGGGGGGGCAAAGCGCCGGTCGCCGGTCGGTGCCGCGCCATAGCGCAGGCGGGCGATATGGATGCAATCGCTATCGTCGCGGCCCCGGACGGGCCCAAATCTGGTTTCAAAAACGGTGTCGGTCATGCGCTCAGGTTCCCTTCTCGGCGGATTTGCACAATTGTTAGCACCGCAAGCTCTGGACTCCCGGCCCGAGATCGAGATTCTGGTGTTCCAAAAATGGGACGGTAAATGCGCGGACTGGATGACATGTACCTGTTCAAGCAGGTGGTCGACTTCGGTGGGGTCTCGTCGGCGTCGCGGGCGCTGAGGATCCCGAAGTCGACGCTGGCGCGGCGGATCGCCGAGCTGGAGGCGCGGCTCGGATCGCCGCTGTTCCACCGCACCTCGCAGGGGCTCTCGCTGACGAACTTCGGGCGTGAATGCCACACGCGCTGCGCCACGCTGGTCGATACCGCCGACCGGATCTTCGACCTTGCCGACCGCAGGCGGGAGCGGCCAGCGGGGTTCCTCCACATCATCTACCCGCCGCATATGGGCGAGGTTCTGATCGAGCCGATGGCGTCTGACTTCATCCGGCGGGAGCCCAACGTCCAGCTTCATCTCGAGGCATCGACCGGGCTGCTCGACCCGCGCGCGGTCTCGGCGGACCTCGTCTTTCACTTTGCCTTCGACCCGCTGCCCGATGTCGATATCGTGGCACGCCGCCTTTTCGTGAATCCCTTTGTTTTGACTGCACATCCCGATATCTGCCGGGACCGCCGCCTGCCCGAGGAACCGCAGGCCCTGCGGGGGCTGCCTTGCGTTGGTTTTGGCCCGAAATCCTCGGCATTCAGCTGGCGTTTCCAGAAGGGCGAACGGAGCTATACCCATCGTTTCGAGCCGGTTCTGAGCACCACGCAACTTTCGGCTGTCCAGACCGCAGTACGGATGGGGGCAGGGATGGCACCGCTGCCGCTCTACACCGTCGAGAAGGAGTTCGAGGATGGCCGTCTGGTGCACCTGTTGCCCGGCTGGCAGCCGTCGCCTGCGATCCTCTACGCGGTCTATCCCAGCGGTCGGAGCCTGACAGTTGCGGCGCGGCGGTTCATGGAGATGACACTGGAGTATTTCGCCGGGCGCCAGAAGCTCGGCACCTACTTCGACCACCGGAGTCTCTGGCTGGAATGGGAAGCGCGGGACAGCAAGTAGCGCTCCGGTCGCCGCGTCGAGCCCGAAAAGCTTTAGGCATAAAATAGTGTCCGATTCTTTCCCCTGGATCAAGTCCGCAGGTCGCCGCGGTCTCCAGGGGCGCGCCAACCGGGCGGGGAACGGGCCCGCCCGGCACATTGACCGGATTCGGCATGACGGTCATCGTCGTCCCAATAGCAAGACAAGCAGCAGGGAGTCCCGTACATGGCACAGAAGGCCATTTCCTTTGCCGGGGTAAGGCTCGTCCTTTCGGGCAGCGAGATCTATCGAGACGTGAGCTTTGACGTGGCCGAGGGCGAGTTCGTCTGCCTGCTGGGGCCCTCGGGCTGCGGCAAGTCCACTGCGCTGCGGCTCATCGGGGACCTGCTGCCGGTTCAGGGCGGCACGGTCAGCGTGGGGGGCAAGTCGCCAAAGGAAGCCTGGGAGCGCACGGCCTTCGTGTTCCAGTCGCCGCGTCTGCTGCCGTGGAAGACCACCGAGGAGAACGCGGCGTTCGGTATCGAGATGCGCAAGCCCGAGGTGAGCCGCGAGGCGCGGCTGGCCCGGGCGCGGGAGGAACTGGCGCATGTCGGGCTGGGGCAGGACGGGCACAAGATGCCGGTCATGCTGTCGGGTGGCGAGCGCCAGAGGGTGTCGATTGCCCGCGCGCTGGCGCTCGATCCCGAGATCATCCTGATGGACGAGCCCTTCTCTGCGCTGGATCACACCACGCGCACGCGGCTGCGCAAGCAGATCGTCGATCTCTGGTCGGGGTCGGGCAAGACCGTGCTGTTCGTCACCCACGATATCGACGAGGCGCTGTACCTCGCCGACCGGATCGTCGTGCTGTCGAAGAAACCGACGCGGGTGGAGGAAATCGTCACGGTCGATGCGCCGCGTCCGCGCGTGCCCGAGGAGGATGCCGAACTGCTGCGCCTGCGGGCCCACCTGGTGAGCGTGTTCGAACGCCTTGAAGAGGGCGAGACCGTCGACGCGTGATCGCGCCCAACGACGTGGCGTGCCGATCCGCCGTGAAACCAATAAAACCTAAACAACAGGGAACTGCCATGAAACTCAGTCGAATTCTCGCCACCGCCGCCGTTGTCGCGGGTGGCCTGTTCTCCCCGGCTTCGGCCAAGGAAACCATCACCTTCGCCCACCTCGCCGATCCCTCCATCGAGGCGGCCATGTGGGCGATCAACAACGGCAAGGTCACGTCGGACCTGATCGAGATCGACGCGACCGCGATGGAGATCCCGGCGCTGATTCAAGCCACCGTGGGTCGCAGCTATGACGTGGTGATGACCGCGGGCATGGCGATCCCGCGCGCGGTGGAGAAGGGTCTGCCGCTGAAGATCATCGCGGCGGGCCTGCGCACCAGCGAGGTGGGCGAGGGGTCGGCCATCTGGGTGCCCAAGGACAGCGCCATCACCTCGGTCGAGGATCTGAAGGGCAAGAAGCTGGCAGTCTACTCGCTGGGATCGGCCGGGATCACGCTGGTCCGGATCGCGTTGGCTGAGGTCTACGGCATGGACGTCTCGCTCAAGGGCGGGGACATCAACTTTGTCGAGACCCCGGCACCGGCCATGCCCGCGGCGCTGTCGACGGGGCAGGTGGAGGCCGCGACGCTGATCCACTCGCAGGCTTTCCAGGCGATGCAGAGCGGCGACTTCGTCCCGCTGGTGCAGACCTCGCAGGCGCTGCAGGAGAAGACGGGCCTCCAGATGGTTTCGGCCGTGCTGGCGGGCTACGCGGACAAGCTCGATGCTTCGCCCGAGCTCTACAAGGAGTTCCTGCGGATGATCCAGGCCAGCCGCGCCTACGTGTCTGAGCACCCGGAAGAGGTCTATGCTGCCGTGGGCAAGGAGTATGACATCGATCCTGCCTTCTTCGACATCTGGTTCACCAAGTTCATGGACTTCCCCGGCACCCTGATCCCGCAGGACAAGGAAGCGCTGGTGTACCTCTGGACCGAAGCCAAGAAGATCGGCGCGCTCGAGAGCTTCCCGCCGCTGGAAGACATGGTCTGGTCGCAGGTTTCCGAATGATGGCGAAACCGGCAACGGGGGCGCCGGCGCAAGCCGGCGGCCTCGGCCCCAAGACCTCAAGGACGGGACCCACGCGGCTGTTGACCGGCACGCGGGTTGCTCACCTCTTCACCCTGGCCGCACTGCTTGCATGGTGGGGGTACTCCCAGATCGTGCCGCCCTACCAAGTGCCCGGGCCCGTTCCTGTCTTTCTCAGGATGCTGGATTTCGCGGGGGACAGTTACCTGATGACACAGGTGCTGGTCTCGATCGCGCATATCTCCTGCGCCATCGTCCTGGCCTTTGTCATCGGGTGCGCACTGGCCTTTGCCTCGACCTACCTGAGCGTGACGCGGTTGCTGATCGACGGGCTGCTGACCCCGTTCCTCAACGCCTTCTCGGGTATCGGGTGGCTGTTCCTTGCCCTGCTGTGGTTCGGTCTGAACGATGTCACGGTGATCTTTGCGGTGACCATGATCCTGATCCCGTTTACCGCGATCAACGTGCGCACCGGGCTTCAGCAACTGGACGGCGAGATGATGGAAATGGGGCTCAGCTTTACCCGCAGCCCCTTGCGGCGATTTGCGCGCATCGTCCTGCCGCTGCTGGTGCCCTACTTCTTTGCCGCACTGCGCACCAGTTTCGGCGTCTCGTGGAAGGTCGTGCTCACGGCCGAGCTGTTCGGGGGCAACGCGGGCCTTGGCTACCTGTTGAACGTCGCCCGGCAAGAGCTTGATACCGAGACGATCTTTGCCGTGATCGCTTTCATCCTGCTGTTCGTGGTGATCTGCGAGCAAGTGATCTTCAGGCCCATGCAGCGCAAGCTCGACCGGAGGTATTCCCGTGCATAGTCAGACCGCTTCCCTCGGGGCGCAGCGCATGGTCGTCGCGCTGGGCCTTGTCCTCCTGATCGGGGGATGGGCCTGGGTGGCCCACGGGCTGCCGGAATACGTGCTGCCCGGGCCGCTTGCCGTGCTGAAGGCGACGGCGCGGTTCCTCTACGAGCCGGAGTTGATGGCCCACGCGGGCATCAGCCTGCTGCGGGTGGTGCTCTCGGTGGTGCTGGCGATGACCATCGCCATCCTCGTGGCCGCGCTGGTGCGGCGCTTTCCGATCCTCGACGAGGCGGTGGAGCGGCGTATCCTGACCTTCCTCAACTCCTTTCCTTCTGTCGGTTGGGCGATCCTCGGGGTGATCTGGTTCCAGATCTCGACACCGACGGTGCTGTTCGTTCAGGTCGCGATCATCCTGCCGTTCTGTCTGATCAACGCGCTGGCGGGCTTCCGCCAGATCGATCCCGAGATGGACGAACTGGGTCACAGCCTGACGCGCAACGCGTGGCGGCGGTTCCGGCTGCTGTCAGTGCCGCTGGTCGCGCCTTTCCTCATCGCGGGGCTGCGGGTGGCCTACGGGATATGCTGGAAGATCGCCCTCGTGGCCGAGCTCTTCGGAGCGCGGTCCGGGCTGGGGTTCCAGCTGTCGCGCTCTCAGACGACGTCGGATGCGACCATGGTCTTTGCCTGCTGCCTGATCATCGTGCTGATCTACACGGTCACCGACTGGCTGGTGCTGCGGGTCCTGTCCCAGCGCTTTGCGGCGGGGCAGGAACGCGGGTGAGGTTCAGGGTCAGCCCGGCAGATGATCGGCCGGGCTGAACTCGTCTCCTGCAAGTTCCGCGGTGTCATAGGCCTGAAGTCGCGCGAACTGCGCCTCGATGTCCTCGGCAAAGAACGCGGCGGCGATGGCGCGGCCCAAGCGCTTGGCTCCGACGCTGACGGCTGGAATGTCGCCCGAGACCTTGCCGTGGCTCAGCATCGCCGCATCGTTGAAGCAGTGGATGCGCGACAGTGCCGGGCAGCTGCCGGGCGTCTTTTCGAGGAAGGTGAAGTCGGGCGCGAGGTAGGGCGACTGGCCCAACGGCCCGTCTCTGGACAGGTCCGCCGGAAAGTCCGGACGGTCGGCCCAGGCAAGCACATGCGGGGCGATGTCGGCGAGTTCTGCGCGGTCGGCGAAATCGTTGCGGAACCCGGTGCCGGCGATCAGGAAATCGCTGGTGAAGCTGCCGCGCGAGGTTTCGACGCGCAGCCGGTCACCTTCGGGCGCGGCGCCGGTAAGGGCGCAGTCGAGGTGGAAATAGGCGTTGGGATGCGTCGAAACCCGGCGCACCGAGTGGCTCGGCGGCGGCACCTGCTGCTCGGCGGCGTAGTTGTGGATCTTGAGCTTCCAGGCGTCCGGCAGATGGCCGAGGCCAAGCTCGGTACCCGGGCTGCCGATCCCGGTGAGCTTGTTGACGGCGGGAATGGTCTTGCGGCGGATCAGCAGGTCGACCCGGGCCGCGCCTGCCTCCAGCGCCGTGGCGGCGTTGTCGACTGCCGAGGCACCGGCGCCGATGACCACCACGTCGCGCCCCTTGAGCGCGGCAAAGTCGATGTCGTCGGCGCTGTGGGCCCAGAACCGCCTGTCGAGGCCCTGCAGCACCGCAGGCACCGCGCCACCACCGAGGCCGGAGCGCCCGGTGGCGAGGACCACGCGCCGGGCGCGCCGGGTCTCGGCACCGTCGGGGGTGTCGAGCGTGACCTCCAGCAGGTCGCCGTCGCCGCGCAGGCCAGTCAGGCGAGTGTCGTTTCGGACCGGGAGCGAGAGCACGCGACGATACCAGCGCAGGTAGTCCATCCACTGACCTTTGGGGATCTTGCCGAGCGCGTCCCAGGCCGGTGCGCCCCATTGGGCGGTGAACCACGCGCGGAAAGTGAGGGCGGGCAGCCCGAGCGCGGGGCCGGTCAGCGTCTTGGGCGAGCGCAGGGTACGCATCCGGGCGAAGGTGTCCCAAGGGCCTTCGAGCCCCTCGGGCGCGGCATCCACCGCGAGGCTTTTGTCGATCCCGAGCAGGCGCAGCTCGGCCAGCGCGGCGAGGCCGCACATGCCCGCGCCGACCACCAGCACGTCGATCACGCCCGAGCGGGTGGGGACCCACGCGGCGGCGGGCAGGTTCAGAACGGCGAGATCCTCGGCCAGCCGCGTTTCGAGATCGGCAAGGCTCATGCGCTTTGTCTTTCGTCCGCGTGGTGGCGGAACCGCGCGGTCAGCGGATCGCAGGCATAGTCGCGCGCGCAGTCCTCGGCCGAGGCGGCGAGCGAGGCAACGCCGTCGAGAATGCGCGCGACCTCGTCGTCGGAATGCAGCCACGAGAGGTTCAGGCGGACCCAGCCGGGTTTCTCCATCTCGTGCCCGGCCGAAAGCCGGGAGAACAGCGCATCCGATCCCGCCTCGTCGATGCCGAGCAGCTGGTGCGCGTAGGGGCCAGCGCAGGCGCAGCCGCCGCGCACCTGTATGCCGTGCCGGTCGCTCAGCATCCTGGTGAACAGCTGGTGGTGGACGAGGCCATCGCGCCCGCGCACGCGGAACGACAGGATCGGCAGCGCCTCGGCCCCGGAGCGGTCGAGCAGGTCGATCTGCGGGGTGTCGGCCCATGCCGCGATGGCGCGGGCGCGCAGGGCGCTGTCGATCTCGCCGATGCGCGCGGCACCGACCGCATCCTTGACCAGCATCACCAGCGCGGCGCGGATATCGCCCACCACGTTGGGCGTGCCGCCTTCCTCGCGGGCTTCGACCCGAGCGGAGTAGTTGTGTTTCCAGGGCGAGACGAAGGTGACGGTGCCGCCACCCGGCGCGGTCGGGGTGCTGCGCTGGACGAGGCTGTCCCGGACCACCGCCACGCCCGAGGCGCCGGGACCACCGGGAAACTTGTGGGCGGAGAAGACGATGGCGTCCTTCCGCGCGTCGGGGGCCGGGGACATGTCCATCGGCAGGTAGGGGGCGCCGCCCGCATAGTCCCAGATCGCCAGCGCGCCGTGGGCCTTGAGCAGGCGGGTGACCGGATCGGGGTCGGTCAGGATGCCGGTCACGTTGGAGGCGGCGGAGAAGCTGCCCACCAGCAGGTCGGCCTCGGCGTCCTTCAGCAGCGTTTCAAGGTGGCCGAGGTCCACGCCACCATCTGCGCCGGGACGGGCGACGCGGATCTGCGCGCCGCTCTCGCGCCACGGCAGGATGTTGGAGTGATGCTCGTAGGGGCCGTGGATCACCACCACCCGCTCCCCGGCCCGCACCCGTTCCTCGATGCGGAGCAGGCGCGCGATGCGGTTGAGCCCGGCGGTCGCACCCGATCCGGCAAAGATCACGTGGCCGTCGGGGCCCGCGTTGACCAGCCGCGCGATGGTGGCGCGGGCCTCTTCGCGCATCCGGGTCATCGCCTCGCCGGTGGCGGAGGCCTCGGTATGGCTGTTGGCATACCAGGGCAGGACCTCGGTGGCCACGAAGTCCTCCACCTGACGAAGGGCACGGCCCGAGGCGACGTAATCGGCGTAGAGCAAGTGCTGGGTGCCGTAGGGGGTCTCGTAGGCCATGTCGCGCCCGATCAGCCCATCGCGAAGATGGTCGAGAATGTCCTCGCGCTCGAGCGCGGCGCGGAAGCGGGTCAGCGGTGTCATGGTCTTGCTCCGGTGGTCAGGTGGCGACGGTCATCTTCTCGATCCCGTAGAGCCTGTCGGCCACCACCAGCGCAATCACGGCCAGCGCGAGTTGCAGGGTCGAGAGCGCGGCGATGGAGGGGTCGAACTGGTGCTCCATGTAGGCCAGCATGACCACGGGCAGGGTGTTGGTCTGGGCGGACCCGAAGAAGTAGCTGACCGGCAGATTGTCGAAGGAGGTGAGGAAGGAGAACAGGCAGCCCGCGGCGATGCCGGGGCGGATGAGGGGCAATGTCACTTCGCGGAAGGTGGTGAACCGCGAGGCGCCGAGGATCATCGCGGCCTCTTCGTAGGCCGGGGGCACGGCGCGATAGACCGCCGTCACCGTGCGGATCACGTAAGGCAGGCAGATCACCGTGTGTACGATGGCGAGCGCGAGGAAGGAGATGCCGAAGCCCATCCACGACAGGAAGAAGAGCGAGGCGAAACCGATCACGATCATCGGCATGGACAGCGGCGACAGCAGGAAGGTGGTGATCGCCGTGGCCCAGCCGGACTGGGAGCGCGAGAGGTAGAGGGCTGCAGGAATGCCCAGCAGGCAGGAGGCGACCGTGGCGACCACTGCCAGTTCGAGGCTGACCCAGAGGCTGTCGATGAAGGGCTGGTATTCGAAGATGCGGGCGAACCACTTGAACGACCAGCCGGGGATCGGGAAGGCGGCATAGCCCGCCGAGGTGAAGGAGATCACCACGACCACCGCGATCGGCAGGATCATGAAGACGAAGAAGGCGATTGTGAAGAGCCAGAGGGCCCAGTCGGTCAGTCGCATCTCAGACCCCCTGACGGCGCACGAGGCGCAGTTGCAGCCAGAGACAGGCGAGCGCGATCACGAGGAGGATCGTGCTCATCGTCGAGGCCAGTGCGAAATCGCGGGTGGTGTTGAACTGCTGGTAGATCAGCAGCGGCAGGGTCTGGAACCCGCCACCCAGTAGGACAAGGGTGACGAAGGAACCGTTGGCGATCATGAAGACGAGAATGGCGCCGGTGCCGATGCCGTCCATCGTCAGCGGCAGGGTCACCTCGAAGAAGGTGCGGAAGCGCGAGGCACCGAGCATCAGCGCGCCTTCCTCCAGCCGCCGGTCGACGCCCTGCAGGACGGAGGCGATGGAGAGGACGGCAAAGGGCACGAGCACGTGCACCAGCGCGGCGATGGCAAGGCCCGGGGTGTTGAGCCAGCGCAGCGGCGCGTCGAGCAGGCCGAGGTCGGTCACCAGCCACTGGTTGACCAGCCCGCGCCGGGCGAACAGCACCTGCCAGCCGAAGGTGCGCATGATGATCGAGGTGAGCAGGGGGGCGATCAACAGGAAGATGATCAGCCCGGACAGACGACCGGCCTTGCGCACCAGTACGTAGGCGACGGGATAGGCGATGACGACCGAGATCAGGGTGACCGCCGCCGAGAGGATGACGGTCTCGGCGATGACGCCGAGGTAGAAGCGGTCGGTCAGGAAGGAGGCGTAGCGCGCGAGGGTGAAGCCGCCCTCATCGCCGATGAAGGAGCGGGCCGAGTTGTCGGCCAGCGGCATCACGAAGAACACCGCGAGGAAGATCAGTGCCGGGGCCAGCAGCAGGGCGCGGCGCGCTCGGGCCGAGATTTGTGCGGTGTCCGACATCTGGTTCCTCTGGGTTGGTCTCCCGCCGGCGAACCGGCGGGAGGGTTTCAGTTACATGCCGATTTCGCGGTTCCAGCGGTCGACCCAATCGTTCCGGACCTTGGCGATCTCGGCATAGGGCGGCAGGTTCGCCTTGGAGAGCGGGGTGACCCGCGCGGCGAGCTTCTCGCTGTAGACCACCTCGGTGTTGGTCACGCCGTAGTTCAGGATCTCGGCGAACTGTGCCTGCGGTCCGGGGGCCAGGACCTCGTTCAGGTAGTCCCAGGCGAGATCGGAGGCGTTCTTGGGCTTCTGGATCGCCACGGCCGTCATTGCGCCGCCTTCCTCGGGGTTGATGAAGTCGATCCAGTCGACGCCTTCGTCCACGTGGTTCCAGGTGCGGCCGTCGAAGTAGATGCCGAGGTCGGCTTCGCCAGAGGCGAGGTGGTTGAAGAAGTCGTTCGGACCCGCCCAGAACACGAGGTTGTCCTTCATCTTGGCCATCGCCTCGAAGAAGGGATCGACGTTGTTCACGTCACCGCCAAGCGCGTTGTTCAGCGCCCAGAGGAAGAAGACGGTGGTCGGGCCGTACTGGATCGAGGGGACCGAGGCCACGAACTCGCCCGAGGACACGCGGTCGACGAAGGCGGCAAAGCTCATCGGCGGTTCCGACACGGCCTGCTTGTTGTAGGTGATGCCACCGACACCATAGTCGAAGTAGGTGCCCTTGCCGAGGCAGGCATCGGTGAAGGCCTGCGGGATGTTGGCGAGGTTCGGCAGCTTCTCGACGGTGAACTCGTCCATCAGGTCGCCCTCGGCGGCGAGAACGGCGAGGTCCGGGGTCATGATCAGCACGTCGAGCGGCGGGTTCTCGGGGTTGGCTTCGACCTGCGCCAGCCACTGGGCCGGACCGCCGAGCGAAACGGTCGCCTTGGCGCCGGTCTTGGCCTCGAAGGGCGCGACGAAGCAGTCGCGGATCGCCTGTTCCCAGACGCCGCCGTAGGCGGTGACGTTCAGGGTCTTGGTCTGTGCCCTGAGGGGCAGGCCGTTCAGGCCCACGAGCCCGGCAGCGGCGGCGCCGGTGCCGAGGAATTTGCGTCGGTTCAGTGTCATTGGTCTCTCCATTGGAATTTGGGCCGTTTTGCCGGTTCTGGTTCAGATAGTGCTCAGACAGGTTTCGAGACGCCGGATGGCGGTCTCGCGCTGGGTGTCGCTCGCCGGGAGGCGAGGGAAGCTGGAAGGCAGGTCCGCGAGGACGGTTTCGAAGATTTCGCGGCGGCGGCTCTGGCGGCGCGACAGCGGCAGCGCCAGCAGGGCGGCGTTCAGCCGGTCCATCAGCTCGGGCGCAAAGATGCCGTCCCAAGTGTCGCGCTCGGGGCCGAAGACGGTGCCTGCGTTGGTCGCCGCGCCCTTGCGCAGCGCGGCGGTCGCCTCGTG
>ENA-OWNT01003583-OWNT01003583.1-seawater-metagenome-genome-assembly--contig:-NODE-3583-length-14481-cov-3.995765_pt1 | contig 14481 bp, 8 predicted proteins | sample MGYA00238136_ERZ651165 | MGnify/ENA primary metagenome ERZ651165 (study PRJEB26861, sample SAMN08777766) | seawater metagenome | isolation source: coastal seawater | place: USA: Florida | collected...
GATGCGCTCGGCAACCCTGGGCGATTGGTGATCCGCCCAGACTCCGGTGATCCCAAGACCGTCGACCTCGCCATTCTGGAGATTTTGGGCGAGACCTTCGGCAAACGCAAAAATTCCAAAGGTTACTGGGTGCTCGACGACCACGTCCGCATCATTCAGGGCGACGGCATCAAGTACGAGACCTTGGTGGAGATTTTGGAGCACCTCAAGCAAGCTGGGTGGTCTGCCGAGAACATCGGTTTTGGCAGCGGCGGCGGTCTGTTGCAGAAACTGAACCGCGACACCCAGAAGTTTGCCTTCAAGTGCAGTTTCATCGAGTACGTCGACGCTGCCGGACAGGTTCTGACCCGTGACGTGTACAAGAGTCCGATCGACAGCCCAATGAAGAAGTCGAAGAAAGGCCGCTTGACGCTGCACAAACTCGATGGATCAGAAGGCCCAATTGTCCAAGAATTCTTGAAAGGAAACGACGAAACAGTCGAATACGTCAAGAACACGTGCCTCTCTGATCAGCACGGGTGGGTGACAATGCAAAACGGCGCCGGAGACCCGAAAACAGACTTGTTGCAGGATGTGTTCCTGAATGGTGAGTTGGTCACCGAGTATTCATACAGCGACATTCGAAAGCGCGCTGAGGTCTCTGACGAAGAAGCCGCCAGCTTCGATCTTGCTGGATTGCTCGAGAAGCTGGGTTTGGTCACTGAGTGATTTGTCGCATTGCCCTCTGCCACTTTGGAGGTACTTTTGCCCGCGAAAAAGTCGACAGTACTTTGATGATGCATCGCTATCGATAACAATTAGACGTTGTTGCCATCTTGCTGTCGTTGTTCTTCAAGGACGAGAAAAGTGAAGTGCGGGCATGGCATACGAAATCAATTATGGTCGTAACATATGTCAGTCCTTGTGTACCACGTCATGTGACATGAACATCGGTACCCGATTACATCGTCATCGTCATCGTCATCATCCGTCATCGTCATCCGTCATCCGTCATCCGTCATCGTCATCGTCATCGTCATCGTCATCGTCATCGCCATCGTCATCGCCATCGTCATCGTCATCATAGAGCTCAAGCTGCGTTGATTGAGTGAAGGTTTTGCGTTCTTTCGCAGGGCTGCAGGCTGCAGTGTTGTTCGAATGTGCCGCCTGGACCGTGCGTGAGCAGTGAGCAGTGAGCAGCGAGCTGCGAGAAGTGTGAGTAGTGAGTCATGTATTGGTGACAAAAAAGGGTATGATGGACATTAAGGTGTATTATTGATTCGTCTCCACCATAATTATTGAGGTATTTTACACTAATAACCGCAATGTACACTTTGAAAAGTGAACTGTGACCCTTCAAAGTAGTAATGCACAAGAGAGAAGTACAATGAGCAGTTAGGAGACGTACAGCGTTTACATCGATTTATGAAAAGGTATGTACAGTAGGGTAGAGTGAGCAGTGACTCGATAACGTGGGCAGATATCTTTGAAAATGACAGTGTACATGGTGTGGTGACATGCGTTGTTCTTCGTTGTTCGTTCGTTCGTTCGTTCGTTCGTTCGCTCGTTCGTTGTTCGTTCGTTCGTTCGTTCGTTCGTTCGGTTCGGTTCGGTCTGGTTCGTTCGCTCGTTCGCTCGTTCGCCCGTCACTTGTCGCGGGGAGAGGTGAAACGTTGTTGTGGCGTTGGTTTGTTTGGGAGGGGAAGGCTAGGGCGTGGTTGGGGTTCGTCGTTCGAAGTTGCTTATGCTGTTGGAGACGGCAGGTATTGGAAGTTTGTGGAGTTTCGAACGCATGACGCGGGGTTAATGGATGGAGTTGTATGGACGTCGAGGTGTGGGCCGTGGTGTGATAACTTAACACTGTGGCGAAAATATCGGTGGTGACGCGGTGACGCGGCGACGTGAGAACGGAGAATATGTTTGATGCTATTGTGAGTACGTTGGTATGACTGCCATGTCTGTCCGTGCGCTGGCTGCGTGCAGTGATGCGAGTCGCTTTGGTTGCTGCCATAAAGGTAATGCATGATGCCACAAGTGTTGCCGCTCCTGAGTAACCGGATTTTTTTGCTGTGAAATATTGTGGTGCTCGGGCAGTCCGTGCACTTCAAGCCCCTGCTTCGACGCCGTGTTCGTCGAATCAGCGGTGGTGCCCACTCCGAACGGGCGTAATGTGTTTTAAGAACCGCAACATCTGCGGAGCATTTCTCTTTGTAGCAAGCAATGGAATAACATACTCCATTTGGGGAAGTCCCCTTCTGCCACTGTTCATCCAGGTGTTCACCGGTGACTCTACCAATAGCACAAGTTATGTTGGCATCGCCGAAGGCGCGCAGGGCGCGGTGCAATGCTTGTTCGCTCTGATTTCAGGGGTGTTGGCGGACAAGATGTCCAGACACGTAGTTCTGAAGAGTGCGGGCGTTGCACAATTACTAGCTGCACTGGCCACGTTGCTGGCCGTGTATTATAAGCAGATTTTTCCGACGGCGTCGTCCTCTGCGCAGAGCTCGGGGTTCTACGCTGCCAACAGTTACGACGCGGCTGCGTACACCGAACATTACGCGCCTCTTCACTACGTCGGTCTTGGGCAACTTGGACCATCAGATGGGACGAATTTCACTTGCAACCCAACCAACACCAGCGTCAACGCGACTACTGCAGCTCCAGTGACACCATTTGAACCCCAAGACAATGTACAATGGTACCTACTGTGTGCTGCATGTGGCATGTGGGGTGCTTACAGTGGGTTGTATGGACCATCCATGGAAGCATTGTTTGCTGATTCGATCATGACGGGAGAACGCGCCAAATATTATACCATTCGACAAGTGGTTCAAACGGTGGCGCGCGCGACTGGGCCACTTTTGGCCCTCATAGCATTTTACTTCTTGAACGATCAATGGACACTCCCTACGCTCACATACGTGCTCACAGGGGGTCTGGTTCTGACCGTATTCCCATCTGTCATCCTGATCACAGTGTTCCACGATAAATTCACGTTGGGCCTAAAAAACGAAGCCATTACTGCAACGCGAAAAGATATTGAGAAAAGACAGAAGCAGTCTAAGGAGAGAGGTGACCACAAGGCGACAACTGATCCTTCGGAGTCCGCCGCTGAAGAGGAAGATGGTGAACATGTCGACAAGGGCGCGGCTGAGTCTTCAAAGGACGACATTACTGTCGCCCGTTCTGCGGAGGAGCGCCAGCAAAGTGGCGCGAGTTCCAAAACACAGCCCCAGGAATTGGTGGACCCGTTGGCCGGAGCTGAAGGCGACGACGACGCTGACGATGAGAAATCCAGCGAAGAACCTTGCTGCTGCGAGTGTTGCGCCGGTGTGCGTGCTATTCCGTGGATCATTCTTGCAAGTAACACTGTGACGGGTTTTGCGACGGGGATGACAGTCAAATTTTTCCCGCTCTTCTTCAAGAATGCTGTTTGCCTCACTCCGGCCAATGTGAACATCATTTACGCAGTCACTCCATTTCTTCAGGTGCGGGTTATATTGTGGCCAGTCGAGGGCAATTGATGAGAGACTTTACTGTTTTCGATTTGTTTGCTGACACGTGCAGGCGTTGGCAACCTACTTTTCGCGTTTTCTTGCAAAATCATGGGGTCGCGTGTGGACGGTACAAATTCAACGGATTCTTGGCACATTTTGCTTGTTCCTGATGGCGTGGCGAGCGGACCTGTGGTCGGAACCTTGGGTGAGACAATGGTTCTATATCGAACACCACGTGTTCGCAATTATGACTCTGCTCGTGTTTGGCTATAGGTCATTGTTCCCCTGTACGTGGTGCGGACAGTACTAACGAGTTGCGGCTGGCCGCTCATGAATTCGGTCCTCAACGACTACACCTTGAAGAAACATCGAGCCAAATTTAACTCGATGCAAAGTATTGCTGGTTTTGGATGGTCCTTCTCTGCACTTGCTGGTGGATTTATTATTTCCAGTTTTACGGTGGGTTCACGCACGCATAACTCTGTGGACTAGTTGTGCCTGCTTAACCGGGGTTTTGCCTCACCATTTTAGGACGACATGGGAGCTGGATTTAGCCTGGTGTTCTACATAACATGCGCCTTCCAGGTTGTTACGCTTGGTCTTCGCTTCATTGTCATCCCCTTGATGCCGCGGAAGGAGATTACGTAAGTGGATGCTGACACCATTTTCGTGCCGTTGTTGTGACGATCCACTAGCACTGACGCCGAATGCCGTTTGCGTACTCAGGACCGATGAGATGATGGGTGAGGACGGCGACGACGACGAGACCCTGGGATTGGATGACTCAGTTGTCGTACAAACGCCTCGTGAATCAATGGGTGGAAACAGGGAGGAGCACCGGCGCCAGATGAGCACAGAATCTTTGTCACAACCTTTGCTCGGCGATGAGGCTAGAGGCTATTGCAGGTATGTCGTGTCAACTGTGCCAGCGACAGACCCGGCAGTGTAAAATCACGAAATTGCTGGCGACTTGTGAATTCTGAATCAGCGACAGGTCTGTTTCTGGAGAACGCTCGTCATCATCGATGTTGTACACCTACCGCGAGGATAGTGGTGGGGCGCACGTGTAGCCACGTTTCGCAAACCACGTGGTAGTCTGCGGCACACAAGGGCGAGGACGTGCACTCGAATAGATTTGTTGTCATTACTTCCGTAAAAACCATACTAACACAAGAATCACGATCAATATCATGAGCCCGCAAGCAGCTCGCTTCATGCACGATTCGCATTCGTGCTTCTCCTGCAGTTTTATCATTTTCGTTGTTTCTCTGTCGAATCCGTCCTGTGAGGCCTGCACCAAAACGTTTCAATATGAAGTGGCTGTTTCAAGATCTCCGAGTACAAGCTACGGGCTGACTGACCTCGACATCGTCTTCCATTTTTGAGATGATCCGTTCGTGTTCGTCGAATTCATGGTTGATTTCCTGGTTAACGGACCACAGCTGCTTCACTGATGAATGCATTTGGTCAAGCACTTCATCTTGGTGGGCGAGAGCCTGTTTTTTTCTCTGGCGATATTGCACAAGTGCAGGATCCGACAACAACGGCAATTTGTCTCGATCAGTTTGCCTGGGATCAGAGTACAACGACGAAGGGTTCTCCTCGTCGCTGCTGCTCGCGTCGCTGTCGTCTTCTCCTGTGGCCCATGGATTGCTTCACGAGCAAACGGTCGAATATAACATATTAGGCGGTTGGTTGCGGAAACAGTGAATCATATGACAAGGTCGTACCTCATGGTGAAGAGGCATGCGCAGGAAGTACCTCGTGCATAGCTGTGTCTTCTGTGAACAAGATTTTAAAAAATGCCCTCAATTCTACCGACTGACACAATTTCGTATTTCTTTGTTCACCCCCATTCCGCCGCTCAGTGTCTTTAACTCCGCGACAGCACACTTTTGAAGTCTTGCTGAGGTTGTCTCACAACAGCCTGTTCTCTGCGACTTTTACCGTCGCCTCGGCATGCGTATCCATGTCCGAGTCCACAGTCGCGGCAGCGACTCTCCTGGCCCTGCATGGTGCGTCCAAAGCGTCACCTCGCCTTCCTCTGCCCACTCTCCCGCGTCATGTCTTTTGTGTTGTTACGACAGTCAGCAGCACAACACAACCACAACGAAGCAGAGCCACAACAACAACAACACAACAACGCAACAAACAGCAAACAGCAATGGAGCAGGCGACAACACAACAAACAAGCGACGAACCACAAACCACAACGACCAACAAACAACCGAACGAACAACAACAACAACACACGCATCACAGTTCACGATATAAACGCGTTGTCACACACTCATCAACGCCAAATTCTGTGCATTACCACTTTCCCTCAAGCCGCCGGTTTTCGATTTTCGATTTTTCGTCGAATTTTCCTGCGAATTATGGCATCGCATTGTGGATTGATTGCTGTGAGGCCCGCTGCCAGTCGAGCTGACTAACTCGCTGAACTGGAGTTCCTACCGACTGAAACACTACCGCTGGCCGCCGGCGAGTGACCCGCGGGTGTGGCTGGTTGGCTGGCTGGCTGACGGGACGATTTCATCTCAGCTGGTGAGACAGAGTGACAGTGAGTGACAGTGAGTGACAGTGAGTGACAGTGAGTGAGCGCGTGGGAGCGAGCGGCGCGGTACACTGTACAGTGGCAACCACGGCAACCCGTGGGCTGACTCAACCACTGCATACATATCTACAACTGGCATTTAACGGCTCTACATAAGGCTTTACCCGGGTATAATGCGTAGTATCGAGTAAGGATAACTTTGCAGCACGGCAGTCGCGAATTTGGAATTTGGAGAATACCATATTTAGAATGCGATCTCAAATAGCGAATACATTACTAATTTAACGCAATTGGACTCATTTTGTCACTCAGTAATAACAAACGAAAATTGCTGGATAGCTCCGAGCTCTCCGAAGGCAAGTTGTACTGGCAGCTCAGGGGTGGGCAAGCACACGCCGCTGACTCTCGTACCATATATTCCTAAATAAGGATATAAAGTCGTTGCACAAAGACAGTCTACGATGTACCCTGTTACGATACTAACTACGGAAATGAGCCAGCCAGCCAACCTGCCACCACGTCACACACACACATGCAGTCAAGCAAGCAAGCAAGCAAGCAAGCAAGCAAGCAAGTCGTCAAGCGGCACAATGCAAAATTGTGAAGAACGTAGTACTTTGTTACGAAAAGTACGAGCAGGTTTACCGCACTATATGATGCAACTGTACTAGAAGTACACAGTCGGGTCGAGCTCATTCAATTGCGGTAACTTACATACCTAAAGTACTACAGCGTTAAATGGTGCAGAAAGTATTCGTACTTCGAGTACCACGGATGAAGACAAAACAAAAGACTCAGAACGAAAGAAAGAACAAGAAAACGCTCTATACAGTTACAGAATACTGAACTCTGTCGTCGGGCTTTGAAAGTGAATTAGAGGGTCTTCAGCAGTCGTCATAAAAGTGAAAAGTGAAGAATTGAAAGTCGGCGATTAATTTAATTAAAGCCGTTGCTGGCTGTCGTGCATTCATTCGCCGTTGTTGCATCGTTGTTCGTCGTCGTCGTCGTCGTTGTCGTCGTTGTCGTTCGTCGTCGTCGTTCGTCGTTCGTCGTCGTCGTTTGGTCATTCGTTCACTCGTGGCCTCCGGTTGGATCCACAATCTATGGCGTGTACCCGACTGGGCGTTGCTGCGAAATGTCTCTTCCTTTTCTTCGCCTCATTCACCTCACCGGCTGCTTGGTACGGCTGCCCAGCTCCAACGTCCGTGTGTAGCACGGACTTGAAGTAATGGAGTGGAGGACCAAAGACATGGAGGTGGCTGAGAACGTGGTGAGGCACAACCGAGTGGTTTAGGAATTCACTTTCGGTGTGCCGTGACATACCCGCTCGTCAAGGTGTTCCTTGGTTAAATCACAACTACTGACAGTTACGAACGCAAATGCGAGCGGATCTTCTTCGACCTTGGCGGATTTTGTGCTGGATCTTTTGCAAGTTTCGTGTCGCAAAAGTCTGCCCGAAAAAAAACGACAAAAGGCTGAGCTCGGACAATCTCTGCACCGCGTACGCTCGTTCTCAGTTGGAGTGACGTGGAAATATGGCAGCTCAATCAAAAGAGTAGGGTGAGTGACGGTTGCCAAAGATGAAGGCATTCAAGAACTTTGGACGATCTATCCCCAACAGTAGCAATGACGACATTGTCGCGCGACCTGCGGCTGACGTGGCGTGGAGTGGCTGGCTTTACAAGGCTGGCACGAAACGTAAGATCTGGAGGCGAAAGTTCTTCAAAGTCGTCACAAAAGGCAAAGGTTCATTCGAGCACTATGGCGACGATAAGAGCGACAAAGAGCGTGGAGTAATGCTCTTTAAGGAAGCCCAGGGAGTGGCGTGGTTGGGTAATTCCACGACACCACACTCGCAAAACCCAGACAGCATCCACTTGAAGTTCCTCATTCTTACGAGCGACACATCCTGGCTTGTGCGGTGTGAAAACGACGACCAGAAGGCGGAACTACAAAACTTATTCGCGAAAATGCTTCCGACCCTCGTGGCAGTCGAACGACAAAACTTTCGCCGAGTCGAAAAAAAAGTAATAACGAGGCGGAAAGTGACGAAAAGCCGATTCTTTGTGTTGCTGTCTAATTGGTACTTGGTGGAGTTCTACGATGACACGGTGGCCCAGATCAAGGAAGTTGAGAACCTTCAATTTCTGCAAAGCTGCCATATTGAGCAAGAAGAATGGTATAAGCGACTGCGGCTCGTGTTCAAGGGAATTCCACCTCAATCAAATCAAGGTGGTCACACTCACAGCCGCACCGTTCCGCATGCCGCGAATGGCACCGACCCTCGGGAAGTGTTGCTCCTTTTCGACGACACTAAGGGAGTACCAGAGACCATGAACAAAATTTTTAGCCGGTGGAATTCTCTGTTTGCAGACGCAATTACTACACAGAGGCACCGGCACAAGTTGTCTGGCTCGGCCCTGGACCTATTTGAATTCAGTCAAGCCATAAAATTTGAAGATTTTCGCATCACCGACCACATCAAAAACACTGTGCGGCTTGGTGTCCCGGATGCATTGCGAAACAAGGCGTGGCTCGGCTTTCTGTATGGTGCGTCACCTTTTGGATTTGGGGGAGCATCGAGCAAGTCTGTGTTCGAAGACCTGTGCCGGTACCATGAAGGAAAGTCTTGCATTCAGATGACTTACGTGTTGAATGATGTGACCACGCTCCGGGAATACTTTGATCCCAACTTTCTACGTCAGTTGTACCTCGTGTTCACCATCTGGTTCCATGAGCAGTCGCTGTCGGGGGTAGAGATGGAAAGAGAGTCCGCCGGACGCACGGCAACTGGACCAGCTTGTCCAGCCGTCACCCGCGTGCATGGCGGCATCCAAGTGTACAACAATGGGCTGCTGCTCATGGCCATCCGCATGCTTCGCATTCTGCAGACACCGCATGACACGTACCATGTGTTGACTGCGCTGAGTCACTTCGTATTTCCAGCCTGCTACGAAGACCCCATTTCCGAATTTCGAATTTATGGTCTGGCGTTTCATGAGATGGCCGGTGGCAAGTTTGCTGAGTTGACGTTTGTGTTGAAAAACGCGCGGATTACGTGGAGCTCGTTGATTTCGAGTTTGCTCACTTCGCTGTTCGCCGGCTACGTCAAAGCCAGCATCCTTGTACGAATTTGGGATATGCTGTTCATCTGTGAACCCGTCAGCCGGAGCGCAGTTCTCATCAGAACTGCACTGTGTCTAGTTAAAATGTGCGAAAGCCAATTGTTGCAGTATTGCACGTCCGGCGAAAAGCTGACGTCGAATAGTGTAACTTTGCATTGGAGGAAATGTCTACACGGCGACAACATCGATGCTGCGGCGTTTCTGGACTCTTATTTTGCGATTAAATTCGATCGGTCACTGCCTGACTGCTTGAAGAGGCAATGGAGGAAAGTTCAAGCAAATGCTGTGACGCAGCGTGGCAAGTTTGATTCAGCACTCAAAATTGTCAAAGCAACCCAACAGCTCTGCACGAGGGAGGTGGCGTTGATCAGCTCAATTGTGGACAAGCTGCATGGACTGGACCGCGCCCCCCAGGAACAGGGACTGGCACCGCCGCAAGGAGAGCAGCCCATTGCCGTGAACAAAGCCCCTAGCCTGCCGTTTGCAGACAAATCAGTTGTAGAGTTGCCCGACCCGCCTACTCGTTCTACTGCAAACCGACTTCCGCAAAAGCCGACAAAGCCGGTGGTCAGCGCCCGCTTGTCGTCTTCAGTGATGGATGTTCACATTCGAATTCGAAACCTGTCCTCGGACATTCTGAATGTGATAAATGTGTTGGCCCGCCGAATATCGTACTTCGCAGGAGTGCACGACGTCGCAAGTTGCAAAGCGTCATCGAACGGATGGAACGAACCTCGCAACGTGAAGCATCATGCTTCAGGCATCTCGCAAGTGCGCCGCGACAACCCCAAGCTCCGTCGCGTGGTGATGACAGGCTTTGCACATTGCGTTGACAGCTGCCTTTGGACCATAGTTACGACGCTGAAGCTGTGTTACAAGGAGTATACTCGACTGCACTTTTTGCAAGGCACATGGGCGTGGTACTCGCACGGCGTTGAAGCGGACCACACTGACGCTCAACCCGCAGCGCGGCCTCGACGAAACACGAAACTTGGTGCCTTGAAACTACCGACTAATTCCACTTCAGAATCGGGGGGCACCTCGAGCCCGTTCACCAGTGGCACGACCTCTTCCAACGGCATCGTAGGAACGCCCCCTTCGGCGCCAACAAAGCGCTACCGACGGCAGGGACTGTCACCAGCTGCAGCAGCTGTTCTGTCCACAGGAAAAGTGATGTATTCCGCTTTACTCCGCTTCCTGCAAATTTTCTCTGACTACCTTCGCGTCGTTGATCATGAAACAAGTCTTCCTTGGATAGAAAGCTTGGCCACCTTCCAATCATCGTTATCCAATCTGCAAAGCTTTTCAGAAAGTTTTGCGACGTCAACACCATTTGCGACCACGAAGGCCAAACATCAGCAACAAGCACAGTCGTTGCAGGCAGCACAGCTGAAGAAAGAGCAGCGACGACAGCAGCCTTTCTCCCAACGTCACGACCAACAGCATTCGCCTCAGGAGCATGAGCACACCACTCCACAGAAGCAATCGAAGCAACAACGCCTCTCACAACAGCAATACGAAGCCGAAGAACAGACTCCTCATGGCTCTGACCGTAAGCGTGCGCCATCACAGCATTGAGCCGATACTGTGGTTGTGTGAAAATCACAGGCCGTATGACGAACCACGACAGCTCATACCGCGCTCAATGCCAAAAGGATACGCCTGGTGTGGGAGTACGAGTCATGGTGGAGCTCATCCAATAACCTCTTCATTTTATTTTAAAACATTACGCATACACAACCTGAGAGCATGTCGCAGTCCTCCAAGTTTGCCAGCAAACACACAAGCATGCATGTCGCACACTCGCAAGGATGCTCCAATGTATTACACTATCCACGCATGTGCATGCATACTCCGAACATGCACGATCGCGCTACCACCACGACCTACAACAATGACAACACACAAGACAATACATGCAGTATGATAGATCCACATCGATAACGTACCCTAACTAAGTAAGTGTCGCCAGTTCGTCTGTCATGTATAAAAGTGGACGGTGGGTTGCTCCGCCCCGGGCTGGCAATTGATCAGCAAGCTACCCTTGGGTAGTCTACACTTTCTTGAAGGAAACATTCGGATAGCCTCTAGACGATTTTTCATCGAGACTGGATGATGCAATGCCATACCCATGGGTATGGCATAATTCTTTTAGACGTTTGCAAAAATGGGACGTATAAAAAAGAATGGACACTTCTTGGGTCTCGAGGATGAATTAATCGGCCCCGGACTGGGTGGTTTTCGTGCAGTCAATTCTCCAAGGGGACTTCATTTTATAAAAAGAATGGACACTTCTTGGGTCTCGAGGATGGGCTGAGTGGTTTCCTTTCAGTCAATCACCAGAATAGAGGTTCATCAATCAAGGGGTAAGTAATATCTCTGCCTTGGGTTCATAGTGCAAGTCCACCCGCATCTTCCACGACACAGCCATGTACACCAAATGTACACCAAATGTACATACAGTGTACGGTGCATCTGCGCAACCTGGTGGATGACGTGATGACGTGGCATGCCCGGTGACCGACCTGTGGCCGGTGACCGGTGACCCGCGGTGATGTCGTGACGACAGGCAAGCTGCCACGTGCCACGTGCCACGGTGGTGCCGCGTGCCGAGGGAAAGACCATCACGACAACACGATATCACGTCGGTCATACACATCCCATTCAACACGCATCACCTCACATCATACCACATCTCCAGGTCACCAGGTCATGTTGAACCGGCAGAGACGAAGACTGCCGAAAAAATCTGATTGGGCAGCAGCATATTATTGGTTGCTGCGGACATTACGTCTTTGAGGCTGAACAGGACTACCATAGTAGATCGTTTCGTGTGGTATTTGATCGCACAGAGTATCGCGAGACGAGTCTTGGTAGCCCGATCATATTTTTTCCCGCTTTTATTTTGTGTTCGTAGTCCACACCTCATTCAACATGAGTGGCGCTCTTACCGAACCGACAACTCCGGTGCGCTGGGTGACAGATATGCTGCACTTCGAATGGAGTCAACTGCCAAGCATCGTCTTGCTTGGCGCATTCACGTTCATTGTGGTTTACGTTATCCAACACCGCGAGGGCATCCATCGTTTAATCTTCCATCCTCTACCTTTCAAGGGTATCCCAATGAACATCAAGCCAAAGTTTTTTTTCGGGCATATGCATTTGTACGGCAAAGAGCAAATTTCTGGCATGAAGAAATTGATGGTGGATCCTGCTGATCCCAAAACAGGGTTGTCATCGTTCTACCTCCTGGGGACTCCCGTGGTATCAGTGCTGCGTGCTCAAGATGCTAAAACCGTGCTGCTCAACAGCAACTACCGCGACAGTTTGCCTCTGCTCGAAAAGCATTTTTACCAGTTTCTTGGGCCAAAAGGCATCACGACCTTGATGAACAAGGAGTGGAAAGATCATCGCCGAGAAATCTCACGCGGCTTCGAGCACAGTATTTTGAAGAACAATGTTCCGCACTTCTCAGCAGTCTCGAACAACATTTGCAAGACAATCATCAATGCTTGCCAGTCGAACCCGAACGGTTTCATCACGAAAGATGTGTTCCCACTGATGAAGAAAGTTACTCTTGATGCATTTGGACTCACGGCGTTGAACTACAGGTTTGACTGCACGGATTCATTCGGCGTCGATAAAGTCGCCGCGGCGTTTGAATTTCTCCTCGACGAGATGTGCTACCGAATGTTCGACCAACCTTTGAACCCGGCGCTGTACTTCTACAGCCTTCCAACGGAGCGGAACAAGAAGTGGCATGCTGCCAACAATGTTGTCAACGACCTCCTGCGTGAACTTGTGGCTAACCAAAAACAAGCGATGAAGGAAAACTCTCAAGAGGACGCAAATGCAACAACGGGAGGATCCTCAAAGAACATGCTGACAACACTGCTGAATAAAACAGACGGCGGAGCTGGTCTTAGCGACGCTGCATTGATTGACAATTTGAAGACCTTCTTCTTTGCAGGATTTGACACCACAGCAATAACGTTGAGCTACGCTTTGTACTTGCTCAGTCAGGCTCCTGAGTGGACCGAGAAAATCGTGGCAGAAGTCAGAGATGTGCTCGAAGTCGACGCAAATGCCCCGAATGTGCAGGACCGCCTAAAAACTGCGATTTACGATGATGTCGCGCAACTGAAAGTCACCGAAGCCGTTGTGAAGGAAACCCTGCGTCTGTACCCGTCCGCTCAAGTGACATCGAGAACAAACTTGAAGGAAATCACCCTTGCGGGAACTAAAATTCCGCCAGGAACGACGTTGATGGTCCCGATTTGGCACATTCAGCGTTCTCCGCACAACTGGAAAGATCCCGAAGAATTTCGACCAACTCGGTTCATTGTCGATGGCATCGATGCCAAGGCAGGGTCTCGTGCCAACAGTGAAGGAGCCCATCCATATTCCTGGATTCCATTCTCTGGAGGACAGCGCAACTGCGTCGGCCAAAGATTTGCCATGTTGGAAGCGGTGGTGTCATTGGCCACCATTGTGTACCATCTTGACTTCAAATTCACCCGCGATGCCAAGAAGGAGCCGCTGGAGTCGCGATCTTCCTCCTTCGTTCAGAAGCCAGTCGGCGGAATACCAATGCACCTTTCCCCTCGCAATCCCATCTAAGGAAGCGAAGTGCCATCATTGTTCCTCAATGGAATCTCTCGCGCGAGAACAATTCAGACCTGAGCGCTTTGTCATCAGTTCATAGCTCTGTAATGTTGTCGAAAGCATGCCATGGACAAACATTCTGTTGACCAAAGTTTCGGTCGTTGCGAGTGTTGGGCATCATGCATGCTGTATGCCATTACAAATACGAGCTTAAGTTTTAGATCACATTTCGCCCATACTGTCACACCAGCACTAGAGACTGCATTCTAGGTTAGGTGGTCGGAGCCATACCCCAGTACATTGCAAAAGCAATCACAGAAGAAGCTGGGGCTGCCATATCGATGATGATAGTGGGCACACTTGTGCACTTGTGCCATGGCATACTTTCGGCTGTCAGGTGGATGCTATTGTCAATCTAGATTACGTGCTAGCTGATTGGAACACAATCACAGAACAAGGTGACGTTGCAAAACAGAGTATAGTTTACAATGGCATACTACTACTTAGTGCTTGCTGATTTGCTGCCAGGTACGGCATTGATGTGGTACAACAAGACAACGGACACCGGTGCTTTACCGCTGTATACCGCATGTAATACCGCAAACCGTATCATCACCATACGCCGCCGTCGTCGACGACGTAACACGTCAAGAGGAAGGAGAAGGAAGGCAGACGAACGCAGCAAGCACAAGCAATCAACAAATGGGCATACAGCCTG
>ENA-OWNT01003584-OWNT01003584.1-seawater-metagenome-genome-assembly--contig:-NODE-3584-length-14479-cov-13.029926_pt1 | contig 14479 bp, 9 predicted proteins | sample MGYA00238136_ERZ651165 | MGnify/ENA primary metagenome ERZ651165 (study PRJEB26861, sample SAMN08777766) | seawater metagenome | isolation source: coastal seawater | place: USA: Florida | collected...
CAAGCGACAGCCAACCCGAAACGCCAAAGTCCTCCCCCTTCAGGGGGAGGTGGCGGCGAAGCCGACGGAGGGGGCCCCAACAGCCCTCCCCCACCAAGCGACAGCCAACCCGAAACGCCAAAGTCCTCCCCCTTCAGGGGGAGGTGGCGGCGAAGCCGACGGAGGGGGCCCCAACAGCCCTCCCCCACCAAGCGACAGCCAACCCGAAACGCCAAAGTCCTCCCCCTTCAGGGGGAGGTGGCGGCGAAGCCGACGGAGGGGGCCCACGAACGGCTGAAGCTCACCCCTTGTACACCCCGAAGCACGCTCCCGCCGGGTCGCGCAGAATCGCCATCTTCTCGCGCTGGTCCACCACCTCGGCCCCGGCTTCCGTCGCGGCCGCCACCGTCGCGGCCACGTCGGCCACCAGGAAGTACGGCATCCACATCGGCGGAATCTTGTGGTTCACGCCCTTGCGGTTGCACACCCCACCCACCGGCTTGCCGTCCACCAGCATCGCCCAGTCCTGGTAGGCATCGTCGCCGTCGGTCATGTCGACCCCGTGGGGCGTCCAGCCTAGCAGGTTCGCGTAGAAGTCGCGCAGAGGACCGGCGTCGTCTACCGTCAGGTCGAGCCAGGCTTGGGTGCCCATCGAGGGCGAGAGGTCGGACATGGGGCCTCCAGGCCGCGGGGTTGTGAAGCCATGCTACCCCGCGAAGCCGCTCAGCCCGCGCCTTCCTCCCACTCGTCGAACGTCTCGCCGGCGAAGTCGTCTTCGTTGATGGGCAGCTCTCCGCGTGCCTTCCGCAGCTGCTCCAACATCTTCAGAGTGTCGCGCCCCACCGGCAGCCCGGGATGCGCATCGAGCATCAGCTCCAGGAGGTCCCACGGGCGGGGGTCGGCAGGATCTGCGCGCATCGCCGCCTTCAACCAGTGGGCCGCCCACGAAGCCTCGCGGTGCGTCACCTCCAGCTCGGCCAGAGCCATCATCAGCGTGGCGCGCCCGCGAGCATCCGGCCATTCACGGGCAATCGGCACCAGCGCCTGCAGCACGTCTACCCCGAACGCCCCCCGGGCAGCGCCCGAGTCTCCCAGAGCCACCCACGCATCCGCCACATCCGCATGCCCCGCATGGGTCGCAGACAAGGCAATGAGCGCAGCCAGGGCCGCAGCCCCGTCGCCTTCATCGAGGTGCGCGAGAGCGAGCAGCGCCGCTTCTGCCGGATCCACAACCGTCATCACATCTCCATCCCGGCAATCGCCGCCACCACCGCATCTTTGCGCGGCCGGAACCGCGTGGCCTCGCCCGAGGCCTCCGCAATCACCAGCTTGCGCCCATCGACAAAGACGGCCACCAGGTAGATCTGGTCTTGTTCACCGCTCGCAGCACCAAGCTCCAGCAGCACACCCGGGTGGTCGCCCGCCTTCACCTCGGACTCGGACAACAGCTTGTAGCCGGCGTCGGTCATGCGGTTGCGGAGGGCCTCTTGCCAGTAGCCGAGGTCGGCCCTGGGCTTGTTCTTCGCGGTCCGCACCCGGAAGACCACATCATCGGGGCTCACCGCCTGGAAGCGGCCGGTCCGACGCCAGGGCGCAAAGCCTTCCGGGACAGGCACCCGCGCGCCCGACCGCCGAGCCCGCCAGCCGTACTCGAAGTCGCGGAGCAGGTCGGCCACGTTCATCGTGTTGAGCCACGCGAAGCTGGACGAACCATCCCGGGTGGGGGCCCGCCGCTCGCGAAAGCGCAGCGAGAGGTCGATGCGGGCGTGGTCGGCTTGGTCGGTGAGCACGCGCAGGCGCCCTTCCAGGCGCTCGATCTCGGCGACCACGCCGGTGATCTGGCGCTCCACCGACACGATGGCCTTGGGGCTTGCTTCGGCGAGAACAGCCTCGTAGCGGGCAAGAATCTCACGACGCGCCTTCAGCCGGCTCTCGATGTCCACCACCTCGGCGGTGAGGTCGCGGCTGGTGAAGCTGCGGTCGACCAGGTCGCCCAGGCCGCGCAGCTCGTCCACCAAGGCGCGGGCATCTGCGGCCGGAACACGCAGCTGCACCCGGTCGGTGCCGAGCTCGGCGAACCAGCCCCCCTTGGACCGCGCCAGCGCGATGGCTTCATCGAGCGTGGCCGACCGGTCGTCGACCGACAGCACGAGCCCGGCCGTGATGGCGGTGGTGTTGCGACGGGCCTCTTCCACAGCGGGTGCGACCGGTGCGGCCTCTTCCGCCGAAGCCGCCGCCATCGACAGGCCGAGCGCCAGGAGCAAAGCGGTCATGCCGCACCCCCCGCACTCTGGAGCGATGCCCGCACGGCCGCCTCGAAGCGCGCGAGCTCCTCGGGCGTGGGGAAGTAGATTTCCACCACATCGAGCCACTTGCCGCGGGGCCGCACTGCAATCCACCAGGTGTAGGGGTTGTCGCCGCGGTCGGTGAGCTTCAGCAGGGTGAAGCCGCCCACCGTCTCCACGTCGGCCGCTGCGAACTCGGGGCCCAGGCGGGTCTTCACAGAGTCCGCCCAGAACGCGCCGTCGCCCGCAGGTTCATTGGGCAGGCGCCCGCTCCAGATGCGGGAGCCGTCGGGTCCTTCGGCGATGAACCGACGCTTGGGCGTGAGCTGCACCATGCCCTCGGGCACCGGCAGGTTCAGCCGCCGGCCATCGCTCACGAGGTCGGGTCGGAAGGGCGAGAGCGCCCGAATCCACGCCATCTCCGCAGTGTCGTCGCCACGGTCGCGCCACGCCTGGGCCTGGCGGGGCTGCAGCTCCACGGTGATGCGGCTCAGGTTCGCGAGCGCGTCGAGCGTGCGCAGCTGGGCTTCCAGTCGGTCGATTTCCTCGCTCACGCGCTGGATCTGCTGGATGAGCGCCAGCTTCTCCTTTTCGTCTTCCGCACGAGCCAGCAGCTCCACCAGCCGGTCGCGCGTGCGGCGTGCGGTCGACAAGCGCAGGTCGACGGCCGTGAAGGCCTCGGTGACGTCGCGGGCGGTGATGGAGCGGTCGAGCAGCTCACCCAGGCCCGTGATGTCGTCAAACGCAGCCTCGAAGCGGTCCACCGGCACCCGAAGGGTGACCACACGACTGGTCACCGACTCCACAAAACCGCCCAGCTCCTTGGCTTTGGCAGTGAGGTGGTCGGTGGTCTCCTCGACCGACGCGACACGAAGCCGGGCGTACCCAGAGTAGTGAATCTTCCGAGCCGGCGCGGCAGGCGCTTCGGTCGCCACCGGCTCTTCAGGCGCCGAGCCCCCGGCTGTCATCGGACCCGCAGCCTTCTTCTTGGGCATGGGCCGCGACCGACTTGAGCGGGTGTCGGCAGCCATCTCGAGGTCCATGCCGTCGTCGTAGTCAGCCTCGTAGTGGGCCATGGGCGGCGGTGGCGGTGGCCCGTACTCGGCCTTCTTGGTGCAGGCGGCAGCCCACACCATCCAGAACACGAGCCAGACCCGCGCCCACCAGTGGGGCGAGCGGTGGGTGGACCGGGACGCATGCATTCGGCGGAACATGTGGATGACCTCCTCGACGCGGCTCCTCACCGGTGTGGGAGGATGGCCGGGCCAGCTCAGCGCAACACGCCCCTCCCGCGACCAGGTCCGCTAGCGGAAATGGGCCAGGAACCGCACATCATTGCGGAAGAACTGCCGGATGTCGTCGATGCCGTGCTGCAGCATCACCATCCGCTCCACACCCATGCCAAAGGCGATGCCCTGGTGGGTGGCGGGGTCGTAGCCGCCGTGCTCGAGCACCACAGGATGCACCAGGCCCGCGCCCAGGATCTCCAGCCAGCCGGTGTACTTGCACACCCGACAGCCATCGCCGCCGCACAGCGTGCACTGGATGTCGACTTCGACGCTGGGTTCGGTGAAGGGGAAGTAGCTGCCCCGCAGGCGCACTTGTTGGTCGGCGCCGAACGTGGCCCGGGCGAACTGCAGCAACACGCCCTTGAGGTCGCTCATCCGCACCCGCTCGCCCACCATCAGGCCCTCGACCTGGTGGAACTGCATCTCGGAGCGCGTGGTGACGTCTTCGTTGCGGTAGCACAGGCCCGGCAGCACCACGCGGATGGGACCGGGCCCCAGCGAGCGCATGGCGTGGATCTGGCCGGCGGAGGTGTGGGTCCGCAGCACCCGGCTCTTCGGGCCGTCGCCGCCATCCACATAGAAGGTGTCCTGCATGTCGCGCGCGGGGTGGTGCGGCGGCATGTTCAGGGCCTGGAAGTTGAAGTAGTCGGTCTCGATGTGACGGCTCTCGAAGACCGAGAAGCCCATGTCGCCAAACACCCGCGTGATGTGGCGCAGAGTGCGCACGAGGGGGTGCAGCCCACCCTGCCGACGGGGGCGGGGTGGCAGGCTGAGGTCGACCCGCTCAGCAGCGAGACGAGCGGCCAGCGCGGCGTTCTGCACTTCGGTCTTCCGCGACTCGAACGCGGCGGTGAGCGCCTGCCCCACCCGGTGGATGGCCTGACCAAAGGCCCGCCGCTCCGTCTTGGGCTGCTTGCCGATGCTCCGCTTCCACTGGTTGAGACGACCCGACCCGGCGAGATGCACGCGAGACCACTCCAACAGAGCGGCTTCGTCGTCCACAGCGGCCAGCTCAACCAGCGCGCTGTCCCGGTAGCCGTCCAGCTCCTCGAGACCCATCCTTGGACTCCTTCAATGCGCCTCGGGGCGCGTGGGGCCGCGCCTGTAACGGGCTGACGACCGACACGCCCCGGCGCAACCCCATGGCCGCGATGGAGTCGGTCCCCTCCGACAAGTCCCTCTGGCGCATCCCGGGCGTGCAATACTCGACCCCTCTTCCGCGCTGGCACGAAGGAGAGCCTGTGACCACAGCACGCGAAACGGAGTTCGCGCGCATCTGCCAGGTCTTCCGCGCGCCCACCGAGTCCCACGAGCTCGAGCGCGAGCTCGAACACCGCCTCCCACACCTCCGCGCCGGCACCGACCGCGAGCTGTTGGCGCACGTGCTGATGTGTCTCGGCACCCGGCACCTGTTCGGTGGCAACGTCGCGCGCGCCGAGCCCTACATCGCCGAAGGCCTGGCAGTGGTGGACCCCATCGCGCACTGCACCGTGTACCTGGGCCTGCTCAACCTCCGCGGCGTGGCCCACGAATTCGGCCGCGAGGTCGTCGGCGCGTGCGAGGTGTACGCCGCAATGATCCGAGCGGCCCGCGAACACGCCGTGCACCACTACATCCTCATCGGGCACGAGAACCTCGCCTACACCTTCCTCGAGCTGGGCGACTTCACCGGAGCCCTCGAGCTCGTCGACTCGGTCGAGCCCCTGTCCAGGCAGCTGTCCGACATGTGGCGGTCCCGCTGGCTGGTCGTCCGCCACGCCGTCCTCACCCAGGCCCACCGATATCCCGACGCCGAAGCCCACGTCCCCGAGCTCACCGCCCTCTTCGCCGACCCCACCGTGGGCGACAACCGCTGCCGGTCCCTCTTCCGCCTCCACCAGGCCGAGATCTTGCTGTCCCGACCGCAGCCGACCGAACGCCTGAGACAGCTCGAGGCCGAGCTCGCCGAGATGCAGGCCCACCCATCCTGCGGCATCCCCGAGACCCGCGCCCGCATCCGCTGGCTCCGGTCCCGCACCCACCTCGCCCGCGGAGATGCCCACTCCGCCATCGTGCATGCCTCCGCCGGCATCGCGGTCGTCCACGGCGGACCGCTCCACACCCTCTGCAGCATGCTGTTCGAGGCCCGCGCCCACGCCCACCGCGCGCTCGACGACCACAACGCCGCATGGTCCGACCTCTCCCGGTCCGCCGAGATCGCCCGCAAAGTGATGCACGGCTCCGTGGGCCGGGCCCTGCGCTCCACCGTCGACCGCCTCCACGACGAGCTCGCCCACCTGCGCGAGGTCGAGCTGGTCAACATCAACCGGTCCCTCCGCGAAGCCAACGACGCCCTCCAGCGCGCCCGAGAAGAAGCCGACCGCGCCCGCTCCGCCTCCGAAGCAGCCGCCGAGACCCGCACACGCTTCCTCTCCAGCATGAGCCACGAGCTCCGAACCCCACTCAACGGGGTCATCGGCACAGCCGACCTCCTCGGCACCACACCGCTCTCCGACCACCAACAGGCCCTCGTGCGGGTGCTGTCCCAGTCCGCCCTGCTCACCCTCAAGATCGTCGACGACATCCTCGAGCTCGGTCGCCTCGAACGCGGCGACCTCCTCTTGCAGCTGGGCCCCTTCGACCTCCACGCCCTGCTGCACGCCACCGCCGACCTCCTCGCCCCAAGCGCCCGGGACCGCGGCCTCGCTCTGCACCTCCACATCGACACCCTCGTCCCCACGACCGTCGTGGGCGACGCCCGACGCCTCCAGCAGATGCTGCTCAACCTCGTCGGCAACGCCCTCAAGTACACGCGCGTGGGCCAGGTGTCCGTCCAGGTCACCCGCCAGCGCCGCGGACAGGTCCGCTTCGAGGTCACCGACACCGGCCCCGGCATCCCGGCCGACGAACAGCGCCGCATCTTCGACATCTACGAGCGCACCCGCGCCACCCACGCCTCCAACCCCGATGGCACTGGCCTCGGCCTCACCATCTGCCGCGAGCTCACCACCGCCCTCGGCGGAACCATCGGCGTAGACAGCGTCATCGGCGAAGGCAGCACGTTCTGGTTCACCCTGCCACTGCCCGCCTGCTCCGCTCCACCACCCGCGCCCGCCACCGCACAACCTGCCCGCAGTCTCTCCGGCCACCGCATCCTGCTCGCCGAAGACAACCAGGTGAACCAGCTGGTCATCGCCCAGACCGTCCGCTCCCTGGGGGCCCGGGTGGATGTGGTGGAAGACGGCGTCGCCGCACTCGAAGCGCTGGCCGCCCACGCCTACACAGCCGGGCTCATCGACCTCCACATGCCCCGTCTGGGGGGCCTCGACGTCGCCCGCAGAGCCCGCAAGCAGGGCCTCACCACACCGCTCGTGGCCCTCACCGCCAGCGCCCTGCCCCACGACCGCGACGCTGCTCTCGCTGCCGGCATGGACGCCTTCGCCACCAAGCCCATCGGCCGACCCGAGCTCGCCCGCGTGGTGTGGTCGGCCATCCGCGCGACCGCCCGGACCTGATTCCGCAGCGGTCGGCCCAACAAGATCGGGCCCAAAGCAGCCATCCCAGCTCGGCGCCGTGCCACAGCCGGGGAACATCCCCACACACCGCCCGGATGCACGTGCCCATGGCGCTTCGAGGCGTTTCACGGGGGAACGTGGAACCCGCCCGTTCCACGAGAACACTGTCATGATGGGGATCTTCGAGGAGTAGAATCGAACACGACCCGGTCGACTAAAGGTGAATTCAAAGGATAGTCTTGGCATGTCAAGACCATCGAGAATTCCATGTCGCCTCAGATCTCTCCGCAGCAGGTCCGCCTGCCCTGCGTCGCCCCCGAGTCTCGCCCCTTCGTGAAGTGGGCCGGGGGGAAGCGTCGGCTCCTGAAGAAGCTCGACCCGTACATTCCGGAGCGCTTCGGCCGGTACCATGAGCCCTTCGTGGGGGGCGGCGCCCTGTTCTTCCACCTCGCCAGCCGGCGCCCGCCCAGCGACACCCCCTGGGCCGTCCTGTCCGACGCCAACCGGCGCCTGGTGCGCACCTACCGGGCCGTGCGGGATGAGCCCGAGCGCCTCATCCAGCTCCTCGACGAGCGGGCCCACGAGCACAGCAAGGAACGGTTCTACGCCATCCGTGCGCTCGACCCCGATTCCTTCGTCGACGACGTCGAGGTGGCCGCCTGGTTCATCTACCTCAACAAGACCGCCTTCAACGGCCTGTACCGGGTCAACCGCAAGGGCCGCTTCAACGTGCCCATCGGTCGCTACGAGCGCCCCAACATCTGCGACACCACGGCCATCCGCCAGGCCAGCATCGCGCTGCAGGGCGCCGAGATCCACCACGAGGGCTTCGAGTCCGTGCTGGAGCGGGCCGAGCCCGGCGATGTCGTCTACTTCGACCCTCCCTACGTCCCCGCCTCGAAGACCGCGAGCTTCACCACCTACACCCGCGATGGCTTCACGCTCGAAGACCAGACCCGCCTGCGCGACATCGCCGGCGAGCTCAAGATGCGGGGCCTCCGCGTCATCCTGAGCAACTCGGACACCCCGATTGTGCGCGACCTCTATCGCTCCGGCTTCGACCTCGAAGTCACCAGGTGTGGTCGGTCCATCAACAGCAAGGCCAGCCGCCGCGGCTCGGTGGGCGAGCTCATCGTCACCTGACCCGGTCTCGCCTCCGCCCGCCCCGACTCTCCCAGAGCAGTCGGGGCTGCGTCGTTCTCGGAGACGACCGAATTTTTCTCGAAAGTTCTCCTACACCCCGCCCGGCCCGGTCCGAAGTCCCACTCGTGGATCTCTGATCACCTGTCCGACGCGCCACGGGGGGGGAGTTCACGATTCGTCTCGGCCAGCAATTTGGCCCTCCACCCGTCAGAGCAGACTGACCTAAAACGGTCACAGCCACCCCACGCCGCCGCGCCAGCCCGTTCGAACACCGCAGCGGCGCCTGAGCGTCCCCACCGCTCCATGCACCCGGTGCCACGGGGCGTCACGCGTGGGCACACGTCCCGCCCGCTCCCCCCCACGCTGGCGATCTCTGGCCCACGACACCCCGTGCCAGGGCATTCTCGAACGGCTGACGAAAAATATGCAGGCATGGGCATCCGCGTGCCCATCGACCACCGATCCTTCAGGTATACTCCCCACGTCTACGGCGACCCCCAGAGGAAGGGCATTCCTCGCGCCTCCACCGTCCGAGGTGCCGACTTCCCCTCACCCTCGTGTTCTTGCGGGTGGGGCCCCCTCCAGAAGGCGAGCGCCCAATAGGGACTCGCCTATCTTTGGTTGCGTAGACAAACAAGGTCACTGTGGCCACTCTCGGGCAGGCGTGCGCCCGTTGACACCGCAACCACCAGCGGTACAGTCGAGGGGTCCGCGCCCCTGCAGGCGCTTCCCAGGCTCTTCACGAACCTCTCTGCCTTTGCGGAGTGCCCATGCCATCGCCTTCCCGACTCGTCCGCCTGTCCGCGGCCCTGTCCACGCTCGTCCTGGCCGCGCCAGCGTTCGCCGACGACGCCACCGACTGCGGCGTGTTCACCGTGGGCGACACCGACCTCGTCGAGTGCGCCAACCCGAACGACAGCCCCGGTCCCTTCACGCCGCCCGTCTTCTCGCTCGCCATCCAGCAGGATGAGTCCGGCGTGACGGCGATGCTCGAAGACGGCACCACCATCGACCTCGACCTCGACGAAAACGGCTTCCTGGTCTACGCCCTCAACGGCACCGAGGCCGACGCCCAAGAGGTGGAGCAGGTCCTCGACGACCAGCTCTCCGACGACGAACAGGCCGCCGTGTCCGAAGCCCTCGCCAACGAGAGCTCCACGCACGCCACCGATGAGCTGGTCGACATGCTGGGCAACTGAGCCCCGCACCGTCCCCCAAGAGCCGGGCCCATCGCGGCCCGGCTTCGTCGTTCTCGGCGTCCGCGACTACTCGAACGACTGCCCGCAGGTCTCGCCCGACGCCGGCATCAGCACCTCACGGCCCGACGCACCGCCCACCACCTCGTCCACCGCAAAGCGCAGCGGCCAGGCTTCATTGCCCAGCCACGACTCGGCCTGGTCGGCGAAGTAGGGCGAGTCCGTGAGCGCCGACTGGCCTCCGGGCAGGATGTTCAAGCCATCCACCCCGTCCGGACCGAGGGCGAACACCATCCGGAACACCGGGCCGCTGCCGTACGTGAAGCGGTCGCGGTTGAAGCCGAAGTTGGCCGCATCCACGCTCTCCGTGTCGCCCGGCCGCGGGAAGCGCTCCATGCCGTAGCGGGGGTCGTCGGGGGTGAGGCCGTCGGCCAGCGGGATGACGTCGGTGGTGATGGAGAATTGGTCGGTGAGGAACGACAGGGAGGGGTCGTCGCCCAAGAACTCCGCCAGCACGGAGTCGAAGCGCACCGTGTGCCGAAGCCCCCACAGCCACGCCCCCATCTCATCGGTGCCGAAGCCACCTGCACCGGGCTCGGTCTGCTCCGACCCCAGGAAGTCCAGCGCATCGGCCAGCGCCAGCAGCGTCACTTCGTACGACGTGTCGATGTCTTCGGTCTCCAGGCGGTCCCAGTAGGCCGACTCCAGCGTCTCCTCGTTCCAGCTCGCCAGGCCCTCGGGGTTGGCCGCACCCCGTCCCGAGTACATCAGCCCCAGCGTGCGCAGGCGGCTCGTGTTGCCCCCCGTGCGCCACACGCTCCCGATGGCTTCGTCACCCAGCGCATGGTGGGCCAGCCAGCCCTTCCAGGCGTTGAAGATGGTGGTGGCGACGGCATCATCCACATCGTCGCCGCTCGGCGTGTGGTAGCTCGTGGCCACCCCCGACGCCGCATGGAAGCCCCGCGCCATCCACCCATTCAGCCGGCTCTCCACCTCTTCGAAGCGCGCCCGGTTGGCTTCGTAGATGTCGATGGCCCGCTGCTGCTCTTCGGTCAGCGGCCCATCGGTCTCCGTCCACGTCCGCACCGCCACCAGCGTCTCCACCATATGCGGCGCCAGGAACCGACCGAAGGGCGACTGGTGGTCTCCCTGAAGTTCGGCCATGTCGGTCATGTCGGCAGATCCAGCCAGCTCCGTGAGCCGCTCGGCAATCCGGTGCTGCCGGGCCCCATCATTCCACGGACCACCGATGTACCAGGTGTCGTTCTCCAGCACGTCGTCGAGGCTGTGGCCGGCGGGGTCGTTGTTGGCCGACGACACCCAGCCCTGCTCGGGGTCGATGCTGAACGGGTACTCCGAGTGCGGCACCATGCAGCGCTCGGGGTCGGTCAGGTACGACTCGTCCACCTTCTGGTCCGCATCCAGCGGCACCGTGAAGCCGCCGTACTCCGTGCCGTCGATGAGCATCGTGGGGTCCGACCCATCCGCCCAGGTGCCGTCGGCGTTCCGGTCGAGGTAGTCGCGACAAGGAACCGCCTGGAAGCCCGAGTACCACACGCTTCCCGTCGAGTCGGCCGCCAGCATGTTCTGCGAGTAGGCCACCAGCCCCCGCGCCGCCTCGTGCATGTCCTCCACCGTCTCGGCGTGGCCCCAGCTGTCCAGAGCGCCGATGATGCCCGATGGATCGAGCCCCGTGTAGTCGAAGGAAATCGCCGACACCACGCCATCGCCGTCCGTGTCGCCCGGCACCACGAAGTCGTCGCCCAGCCGCACCGCAGCCGGGTCGCTGCCTTCCTCCACCACCGTGCCTTCGATGTCCATGATGAACCGACCGTCGGCCGTCACGTACCGGTCGAACGCCTCCGTCCGCCCTTCACTCCCAAGCACCGGAACATCGGCCACCTCGATGGTCTCTTCAATCACAGTGACCGGGTTCTCGGCCCCCTGGAACATCGTGGCCGACGGCAGCCCATCCGACCCCAGCACCAGCTCCTCGGCATACCAGTCCGTGATGTCCCCACCGAGCTGCGTCTGGCACCACGCCACCGACCCATTCGTGCCCACCGCCATGTACGGAAAGCCCGGCAGCGCCAGGCCCAGCTGGTGCGTGTCGCCGCCCCCCAGCTCCTCGGTGTCGAGCCCCACCTGCCAGAACAGCGACGGCACGGTGAGCGGCAAGTGGCCATCACCCGCCAACAGCGCCCGACCATCCGCCGTGGCACTGCCCATCATCGCCCACGAATTCGAGCCCCAGCCCACCGAGTCATCGTGGCCCAGGCGCAGCTCCAGCGCTTCCATCCGCGCCTCGAGCCGCTCCAGCACCGACATCGGCACCGACGGCGGCGCCGGCATCGCGGCCACCGCACCCGGCCCATAGTCGAAGTCCGGCGCGCTCACATCATCGTAGACCGGCGCCAGGCGGGCATACACATCGTGCAGCGCCCCCGCCTCCCGCAGCTCGGCCAGCGCCACCTCCGAGTCGTACAGCCCCGCCGCCAGCTGGGCCGCCTTGCGCGTGTTGCCCACATCCTCGGTCTCGTACCCGAGCTCGTACACCAGCGAAGCCAGCGCCCCGGCCAGGTGTCGACGGGTAAATGGCGCCATCAAGTCGGTGGGCTGCTCCGCCCCCAACAGCGTGCCCGCCACCTCCAGCTCACTCGGCGGCGGCAGCTCCCCCGCCCCCACCGCCGCAATGTAGGCGTTCACGCCCTCCGCATAGGCATCCATGTGCGCCGCCTGGTCGGTCGTCAGGTGCGCCAGCAGCGTGTCCGCCACGTGCGTCATGCCCGACGCCCGCGCGTCTACATCCGTCTCCAGGGCATCCTGGCCCAGGATCCCCGACACCTCACCAAGCGCCAGCCGCCGCGCCAGGTCCAGAAAGAAGAAGCGGTCCGCCGCAAACACGAAGCCCATGCCGCGCGAGAGGTCCGACCGGTCGGCCGCATAGATGTGCGGCACATTGCCCTCGGTGCGCACCACATGCACCGGACAGGCCAGCCCATCCACCGTGTAGCGGGCCGTCTCGGGCACCGAGAACAGGTCACTGTCCACCGTGGGCGAGGTGGTGGGGTCGTCGCCGCCATCCGTTTGCTTCTCGGGGTCGGACTTGCAGCTGGAGAGGGTCAGGCCTGCAGCCACAGCCAGCAGCGTAGAGAGACGAGCGGACCGATGCATAGGGACCTCCTGCAGACAACCGGACGGCGGGCATCATGCCGCAGGGGCCCGATGATGTCACCTCGGACCACATACTTGTTTCTCCGGGGGGGGATGTTCTGGGCGCCTGTTCGGCTGCAACACATTGCAGCCGAACACCGCATGCTCCCGGGGTCGGGCCCCGAGCCACTCGGAGCCCGCAAGCGGGTCTCCTCGCTGGCCCCTCCGTCACCGGGACAAGCCCGGCGACCCGCTGCGCGGCCCTCCCGCCTGCTGGCGCAGCCAAACGTTGTCCTCCCCGGGCCCCTCCGGCCGGGGGACGACTCGCTTCGCTCCGTACGTCCCCCTGGACCCCCTGTGCGGGCCCGGTGCCAACAGCCGATGGTCGCAGGGTTCAACAGCCGGTGCCCGGTCCCGAGCCGGCTGTCGAGTCCGGGCATCGATGTGCTCGGGGGACGACGACTCGATGGGTCGTCGCCAGATTCGTCGCTTTGTTCGCTAGCGCTCACGCTCCGAACGACTCGGTCGAGGCCGACCGTGCTCCGAGCCGTCGCCCGACCACCAGGCTCACGACCTACGGGCTCGATGGACGAAGCCGGAGCACGTCGCCGAGAACGCTGTCTACAAGCAGTTACTCGGCGATGTGATCAATAGAGGCCTCTGAACGGGGGAGGACTGCGGGGTGTGGCTTGTGGCTGCGGAAGTGTGGCGGGGCTGGGCCCCCTCCGACCGCTTCGCGGCCACCTCCCCCTGAAGGGGGAGGACATCGTCGTTCTCACCGTCCTCCCCCTTCACCCGAGAACGACAAACGCGGCTTCCAGTGACGGAAGCCGCGTCGTTCTTCGTGGGGCTCAGTAGGAGGAGCCGGGCACCAGGACGATGATGTCTTTGGTGTCGAGGAGCACGGTGTCGTCGCCGATGACCGTGAGCGTGAGGCGGAAGAGCTGGTCTTCGGTGGTGGCTGCCACCACGCCGCGGAATTCGAGCACGAAGTCGATTTCCTGCGAGCCGGAGCTGGGGTCGATGTCGGTGAAGTACTCGGGGTCGATGCCCGTGACGAAGCCCCACTCGTCGCCGTCGACCTCCAGGCTCACCTTCTCGAACTTGATGGAGCTCACGAGGTCTTCGATGGCGCTCGTGATGGTGGTGCGGAAGGTGGAGCTGCTGCCGGTCCAGCGGAAGGCGAGGGGGTCGTCGGCTGCGCCGTCGCCGTCGGTGTCGGCGTAGGAGCCCGAGGCGTTGGCCAGCTGCACCATCTGGTTGTAGGGCGTGCTGGTGTAGTTGTTGGCCTGGATGCCGATGACGTAGCCGCCGAGGTCGGAGAGGGCCGCCACGACGTCGTTCTGGCCGGCGTCTTGCGGGCAGCCGCCGGGGCCGGGGTAGCCGTTGTCGGGGTCGCGGAGGTCGTAGTCGGTGGCGAAGACGATGACCGGCAGGGCGTAGTCGCGGAAGCCAAAGCCGCCGTTGAGGCCGCCGCCGGAGCCCGACGAGCTGTAGTGCTGGCCGCCCGAGCCGTTGAAGGGGTCGGAGGAGCTGGACAGGAACGGCTGGACGTCGGTGCTGCTGTCGTAGCTGCGGTCGCAGTTCATGTCGTAGCCCTCGCCGGAAGCACCCTGGTAGATGGCTTCCATGGAGGACTCGGGGCCGTCGCCGCCGTAGTGCAGCTGCACTTGCGTGTTCAGGACGTTGTTGACCTGGCTGGTGCTGTCGGTGATCTGCTGCCGCATGATGAAGGGCTTGTCGCCGGACGACGAGTAGCCGTAGCCACAGCAGGCGTAGTCGTCGTAGGTGCCCACGCCGTACTCGGCGTCGGGGATGGTGGCGGCGAGGCTCGACACGATGGACGTGAACTCGCTGGCCATGGCGTTGGCGGTGCTGCCCATCGAGCCGGTGGTGTCGATGAGGAAGGCGACGTCGCCGAGCTGGATCTCGAGGGTGAA
>ENA-OWNT01003585-OWNT01003585.1-seawater-metagenome-genome-assembly--contig:-NODE-3585-length-14474-cov-4.939987_pt1 | contig 14474 bp, 15 predicted proteins | sample MGYA00238136_ERZ651165 | MGnify/ENA primary metagenome ERZ651165 (study PRJEB26861, sample SAMN08777766) | seawater metagenome | isolation source: coastal seawater | place: USA: Florida | collected...
TCCAATTCACCGACGCACACCGCAAAGTTCCTGTTGGTCCCAACAAAGATGATGTGCACTTGGTCGTACAAATGTGGCAACTGCACCAACGAGCCATCGACTACGACGAACAGCACAAGGGTTCTGATAACGAGCGTTTGACGAGACAGTTGATGCTCAACATGCTTCGGGGTGGTCTCAAGGCTGACGTATTGTTCAACTGGGGCTTCCACCGTAATGCACACAGCATTGGAGGAACGCCACTGGGTTTCTTGGCGAATAGCCGTGTTGATATCGAGCTGTTTGAGGCTTTCGTTGAAGCAGGCCATCTTCTGGATCCTTCAATTAACTACCAGGCAGAGGTCGAGCTTGACAAAATGGCTGCAGTTCCGAGGGAGTACTACAGGCGCGTTCATCATCGCAGTTCGCATGGCATCTCCATCGTACACTTGCTGGCCAACGGAGCGGCATCGGTGATGTACATGCGAGACATATACAAGGCTTACAACAACTACGTGAAGCACAAAACCCCGTTCTACGACGCGCTCGCAGAACAGAAACTCGATCGCTTTTGGCGATACAGTCCCACTCTCGTTGATATTTTTGAGAAAGTAGCTGCGGGCGCACCACTGTTCGATATTAACCTCACGAAGGCTGTTCTCTCGGCCTCCGACACTGAACTGGAAGTTGCCATGCTGAAAATGATGTTCAAACAGCCCACATTCCGCATCGAGGACCATCTGACGTTGACGATGCCAGATAACTTCAGTCCGTTGTTGATGGCAGCGGGAATGAACCGAACTATGACTTTGCGCGTCATTCGCGAACACTGTGCGGAACAAATCGCCCTATTCCCGCAACGAGCTGATGCTATTCGCTCAGCGATTCGAACAGCAACAGAAGCACGCACCGCGTACGAACAACGGAGCGCCCTCCATATCGCTTCCCTCTTCTTTGGCCAAGAAGACAAGATTTTCCAAGAAATCATCAAGCTCCAAGAACTGGCTGCTGGAAGTTTAGACTACGCAAAGACAAAACTCGTGGACGCTTTCGGCAAGACTCCATTTGACTACGACGCAAAAGTAACTGTGGAGACGCGGTTCAACGAAGAGGCAGCAGCGTTCCTCGCAAAGACGCCCAACGAGGGATTCCCTCAAGAGTACTATCAGTACACTGAGGCTGACTCTGGCGGCTGGGGCATTGTAGAGGACCCACCTCCCAATGACTGCACAATTCCGCCAGACTTTTGTGAAGTCACGGAGTACGACGGCCTCCCATCTCCAGAAGTGTTTGGCGCCATATTGGAACGAAACGAGCCGGTGGTGTTTCGGAATGCTGTCAAGGACTGGTTAATTCGCGACGTGTGGACCTACGAAAACTTTCGGAAGAAATTCGACAACCGGTCAATATCAGTCTCGGCGATTCCATATCAGGAGAGATTTGACGAAACATCAGCGGACGTTTCACTGAAGATGACGGTCGCGGAATATCTGCAAACGTGGGGAGATGATGCTGAGTTGTTCGAGACAACTCAGGCCCCGCGCTACCTATTCAGTGCGTCCATGCCATTGGACTATCCGGACATTATGGACGACATCACAGATCTTACTGAACTGTTGGACCACTTCGACTACAAAACGTCACAGATGGGCAAGCAGTTCTATTTCGGTCCACGATACACTGGCGCTCCCATGCATTATCACAATACTGCCATCAACGCCCTGGCATACGGGAAGAAGCGGTGGTTTATCACTCTCCCGAACCAGACGTTTTACAGCATCAAGGCTCCAAAGCAACTGCTTAAGGATGACATCAACAATTTGGTCAAGAATGCCACGTTGAAGCAGTGTGTGCAGTTCGCTGGAGACTTGATGTTTGTTGGAACAGGATGGGGCCATGCCACGCTGAACGAGCAAGCAAGCATCGGATTTGCAATGGAGTGGATGGATCAGCGCCTGACAGCGGCTATCTCAATCCCACCGTTTTACGAGAGCATTGATTTCAAGCAATCACAGTACACACATGATCGCCGTGGGCCATATGGCGATATTGATGATCTCATGTCTGGCAATCGGGGAGAGCCGCTTCCTCCCAACGAGGCTGGGGACGTGCAACGAGGCGAAGCCTGCGTGTTATTGTCTGATTGTGCGGCAGGCTTGGTTTGCGCAGATCACAACGACAACCACATCCTCACGAAGTCTCAAAAGTGTCAGGGAACGTGCCAATGCGATGACTACAACCCAGAGCATACTCAGGGCGGTGTGTTGCTCCGTTGATCAAACGAAGTAGCACATCACTCTTTCTGCCCTGGATTCCATGCAACATCTCCTTGCACCTAACATCTATCTTAAGCGCTGCTCCTCTCGCTTTTTCAGCATAGTATCGACAATTCCCTGCTGTGAAATAGAAGTATATTTTGGATAAAATCGTTATGCAAATCTTTACACGATAATACCCGTGTTGTCAAACATTTTGCGCCACTGGATACTGTGGTCATTGGACCTCACACCCTGGCTGGCAACTGCATGTAGGGAGAAATACCGAAAACGTACTACGGATTTTTGCTGCGAGTAGATTTTGCGTAGCTGTGTGCGTCGGTAACACAGGTAACTTGTGAATTTTGTGAATCGAGTTGTGAACTCAATTTTTGTCCGGCGCACCGGCTCTCCAAGAATGGAAGTCGTCTAAAATCAGACCAGCTCAGTCACGAAAGTGCAGGATGCAAGTCATTGTGCCTTGATCTCAAGTCTTTTTAGCAAGAAGATCTACCCGTAGATCTATTTTATGACAAAAAACAGTTAACGACGGATCAAAGAAGCCAACGGAATCTCGGGATGAACAGCGCGTCACCTATGCCACAAGTCGCCGACATTTACGGACCCTCCACTGGGTGCCAGAGGAAGCACCTGGCTCGGAGCGCAGCTACAACGATGCAACAATTTCACGATTCTTTGAAGCGCTGCTGGCCCGCCGTTGTTGAGATGCGCGAGGACGTCGATTGCGCCGTGCCGGTTGTACTGCACTCGATGGCACAATCCGTGCTGCCCTGCGGCGAGTGTGTATCGTCATCAGCACCATGGCGAGAACTATTTGCAGCCCAATCTCAGCAAACGTCACAACCGGAGTCGTCACAAAATTTGTCACTAAAAAGCTCCTGGACCACCACGTGACAAGGAAAGCACAAGTTATCGTAACGTCAACTACCTGAAGTCCAACGCATGCAGTCTCAACTCATCATACCTGATGACGGCTACAGCCCATGCTTCACACTCGTGAAGTGCGAAGAAAGTACTAAGACACCAAGAATGGATCGTAACCAGCAGTAGCAGGCACACTGTTCATGCAACTAAGTGAAATACCTCAACAAAAGGCACATAGCAAATATCCACAGAACAACTATGGCCAAAAAGCTGTATGCTAACGCTCGCAATACAATGCGCTCCTTGTGGCAATCATCATGCCACGCCTGTTCCAAAAAGCGTCGAACCCACTCTCATACACATACATCGATGGCATCACGTTAATCTTGAAGGCATACCTGAAATTCCACGGAACGGATCCACCGCCGTACGAAGAGCCAGTGCTTGATTTTCGATTGAAGCCGTTGAAGACTAAGGGTCTGCCAGTTGATATCGTCGAGGGTGAGTTGGTGCCTGAGTGCAACAACGGATGCAAGCTGAGTGTACCTGCTTCGCAGACAAAACTACGTCGGAGCGAAGTTCTTCCTTCAGTAGCTTTTGCTGCCGCATCATAACAATGCAGGCAGGTCAGCGCTCAGCGAAGTGATGGACAACAGCAATTGGATTGATGTCCGCACCGCTATATCGTGTGGTGTTGGAAGTTTACAATCACAGCGGCCTAAGGTTCGATCACTCCACCTTGTGAAAGCAGGATGGACGAGAAAACACAGCACCCTACCCACCAATGAATGTGAGTGTCCGCTCGGCCACGAACTGCGACTCAGCTCGTACAAGCCGTCGATGCCGTCTTGCATGCTTGGGAGTTGCGCCACTGGCATCGCCTATCGCAATTCGCAGATCACCGAGCGAGTGCTCCCGTTTGGCTTCACCCCAGGATCGAAAAGTGTTGTCGATGAGACCTTTCTTATGTTTGAGGTCGTGTTTCGGCGACTTCAACACTCTGCTGCGCGACTTTCGACCTTTTCGAACAGGGAAGCAAGCTCGGAGGCCGTACTCCGCAAGAAAAGACTTCCGTTTGTAGGTACTCGTGCTGAAACTATGGATGGCTTGAATCATTGCGGGCAATATCAGCCTGGGAGACAAGGAATGGTGGTGTGAAAGTACAATTGGTTTGAGTTCGGCGTCAAAGCAAGCTACATACTTGATCGGAAACATTACAATGGTGACTGCCACAGCTTGTGTCAACGTCACTGCCAGTGTAATCCAGAAGCCATACTCCTGGTCGTCGTCCGTTGCATCTAAACTGAGATCGATGAACATTGCGACGACCCAAAAGTTGGCAACAATTTGAGCAAACCTACAGGTCGTCAGACAATACCGGAATGCACGATGCATAACCACATCATAGTCGGAACAAAAGACGTGGATTTTGCACTGTAAAAGTGAGACGTACAACATCATTGTTTGATCCGCTTTATTGTATACTAAGGCTTCGTGACTCCATCGAAACATGAGTGCAAGGACATTGTTTGTTGACATCACCTGATCCAATCACGCAGTTTCAAGAATGTCTCAGCAAAACGAGACAAGCAAATTAAAATCAAAGTCGAGCACGCTTGCCTCAAGAAACATCATCCACAGTACGTCGCGGCCCGACAGTTGCTTCTTCACAATGTATTCCAACTCTCGGTTATGGATTACCCGTGGGCGTCTCAGTTCACCGTAGAACAAAAATACTTCTCGAGCCTACGAATGAGTTTTCGTCTGTCTGATTGTTGGGTCAACAGAGAGCGTGCCGCGGCAGTGAATATTATACCTCGCGTTTGGCACTGGCGTGTCGTCCGACCTTCGCGACCACGAACATTGTGGCAAAAATGGCCGTTACGGAGGCAAAAATCACTGGGATGGGCCATTGCACAATCGTGCCGTCGTTATCGAGTTTGACCTACGCATCCGACACGGAAATTCTTTCGCGTTACCGTTGTAGTGTGTGGAATGAACGTGTGTGAAGCCAGACGTACTTCATTGAGGGCAGAGAAACGGGCACTAAACTTGAGAATGGACTTGCTCACAGCATCAGCCAGCTCCGACTTGTCCTGGGTTGGCAGAATGGTAAACTTCTTGTCACTCCCGAATACACGCATCTCAAGTGGAGTCTTACTTGCACAGACATGAGCGTCAAATGAGAAGAAACGCAACGTGCACGATACGCCAGAGAGTCCGGATCAAAGCCACGCAGAATCATTCCTCGTTGCATCCATTTGCGCTGCTCTGCAATCACGACAACAAAAGTAAGTTAGATAGTTGTCCTGAAAACTTCTTGTTATCGAAGTGACGCACCTTGGTCGAAGTGGACACAGCCAGCCGCTGTACGCAAGTCCCACGAGCTGGTAGAACCACTCGATTCCGTCGACTACGCAAGTAGTTCACGGATGCGCGATGTGATACGACGAATGATGGTCAATGACGACCACAGCGCAACAACTCACCGGCACTGAAACCGCCATGCTCACTACATAAGAACTGTCAACATCTAGTAAGTCACGGCCATCAGTTTCAGTAATCGTCACGTTTACGCCAGTTGCTACAGTGACACTGTTAACAGAGCCTTTCAAGTCAACAAAGCATAGTTGCAATGAATTTCGTGCAAACAGCATCGTTGACGTGTTCTTCCATGTACCGATGATAATGACAGGTGTATCACCATCCTTATTTGACGTTGTGGCATTTGTGTCATTGTATCCGCGCTTGAAGTGAGCAGCTTCTTGAACTACCGCAGAGACCTGCTGGTCTGACCACGACGTCACAGTCACAATAGTGAGCGCTTCTTCGACTGTGGATACGATCGAAACCCTGTTCGATTCATACCACATGGCACGGGAGTTCAAAGTTGGCCAATGTTGGACCAAGCGTTGCAGCTTCACGCCTACCTGTTAACTTCGACCGCAATAGCGTTCGCAGCATCGGCGCCGTCGCGACGCGCACAAGTGGTGCCAAAGCTAGATTTCTGCACTGTCAAATCAGTGACTCCTGTTGGTACGACATCGTGCAGCAAGACCGAACACGATGTGTCTATAGTGTCCGAAAGTACTTGGACGGCATCCACGGCCGATTGGAACATCGATGTATTGTTCGCCGTGTCATCTTGAGTGTTTGGCGGTGCCTGGATCGATTGTGAGAACACCATCAGCAAACAAGCAGCAGTAGTCTAAGAACGCAGAAGACATCGTACCGGCACAACAACTATAGCGGCACAATCGCTGACACTTTGCAAAAGCGAATCGACAGATGTTGCTTCGCTTGTTGGGGGCATCGATGAACTGACAGCCTGCAACATTAGTTGAGATTAAACTTTGGACGCTCCGAGACACAACGAAATTCCGACCCGCAAATAATGTCAGTCGTACCGAAACAGCTTGAAGGAGCAATGTCGAGTTATGAACAATGCTCTGCTGTGCGAACTCGACAAACTCCGACAGTACCACAACGCTCATGGAGAATTCCTAAGGCAGCAGCACACACTGTGAGCACCACAACATCTTTCCGTGGTAAGATATGGGCTGGGCAATGTCTCCAAAACCTCTTCGCTAACGACAGTATCATCGCTTCTAGCATGTTCGACAAATGCCGTGAGCAATTCATTAGCATGGAATTGGGCTGACATGATGTTGGTACTGTTTGCGATCACGTCAATAGCTGAGACCAACATCGCTGCACCGTTCACGGAGTTGATCGAAGAGGTGACAGCAGATACGATGTCAGCCAATTCATGATCCGTTGATGGAGACGATCGATCAATTGCAATCACTTGTGGGCACATCGGTACGGGGGAAGTCGAAGTGTTGATGGTGTCTGGCCGCCGACACTCGGAGACTGACCCTGCCTCGTTGTAGGCTTGGACAAGCACGGTGCCAGTGCGCGTTGATGGGATTGTGAACTGCGTAGCTGCCAGCTGTGTTTCCAGTACTAGCATGTCCCAGGTCCCGCCTTCATCAAGAAACCAAACGCGGTATCTCGTGGCGCCAAAGGCGGCAATCGCGATGTCATACGACTGCAGCAGAGCTGAACGAACACGGTTCGTACTTGAAGAATTTGCGGTCAAGTTGATGCTGAAAAGAGTCGGAGGTGGTAAGAACACTGCGTTCAAAACTGTTGTCACGGCAACATGTGTCTCGTTCAATCGTGTCGTCAGGACAAACGTGTACGGCATCGAAACTTCGAGCAAGTACCAAGTGTCGAACAGGGCGTATGGCGCAGTTGTGTTGATTGTCCACAGCGGGGTCACACTTGGATTTTCACTTAGCATGTCCTCGTTCACGTTGCCGAGGAACAACGCAAAAGTACATTCTTCAAGATTCACGTTGTGAACTAGTGACATTGCTGTCAACACAAGTGGATTCCTCCACGCCAGCATTGATTGGTTCAGCCGCACTGTGGCGGGATACTCGTTGCTCAAAACGAGGTCAGTCATCCCTGCCACGAGAACAGTGGGGTTGTTTGATGTTGTAGATGGTGCAAAACTGGTCGACGTTGCTTCTGTATCGCCCCCCGTCCAATAACATTCCGACCCTTGAGAGTAACAGCTTTCGGCGGATGTACCCTGGTCCGACGAACACTCTGACGGATTACTAGAGTAATCTACAACCTGTGTGTACTCGTCGACCGGGTCAAGTGAGCAGGTGAAGTCGTCATCAGAGTACGTAAACTCTATCCAGGCGGTTGTATAACTGCCGTGGGGACCACAATGCCAAGATCGTGAGAACGTGTCCACTTTGCAGCAGCACCTGGCAGCAGAGGCATTGGCCATGCTCGATGTCGTCGTTGCAACCGTGGTGGTAGTAGTGATGGCAGTGGTGGTGGTAGTGGTGGTGGTAGTGGTGGTGGTAGTGGTGGTGGTAGTGGTGGTGGTAGTAGTTGTTGTAGTGATTTCAGTAGCACCACTGCATCCAGAAATAGCACTAAGCTCGTCCGCATCAGTCGCGTTGCGAGTTTGCCAGTAACAGGTGAGATTGAATTCACCGTTGTAAAACTTGGCTGGGAACACAAGCGTAGCAGTTTCCGTGTAGCCACTGTACGTGTCTGCCATAACGTATACACTGCTACTCATGTCCTGATTGTTGAAAACAGCCATGTCACAGTAGACCCTTTCGGACTCAACAAGTGGTCTGAGGCCATAGAGCAACTCGTGACGAGAATATCCATAGGTGGGGCTGTAGATGGTCAACAGTCCTTGCAAGCTGACATCGTACAGATTGCTGCCGACTTGGGTCTTAGTGACGATCACGGACCCGGACGCGGACACTTGGGAGGTGGTGCATGAGCCATCCCACTCGTACTGGAAGAATGTTCCGTCGAATGCTGTGCTGGTCGTAGTGGTAGTGGTTGTGATAGTGGTAGTGGTAGTGGTGGTGGAGGTAGCTACCTCAGTTGTGGTCTCCGCACTGCCCGTCCAATAACATTCCGACCCCTGAGAATAACAGCTTTCGGCGGATGTACCCTGGTCCGACGAACACTCTGACGGATTACTGGAGTAATCTACAACCTGTGTGTACTCGTCGACCGGGTCAAGTGAGCAGGTGAAGTCGTCATCAGAGTACGTAAACTCTATCCAGGCGGTTGTATAACTGCCGTGGGGACCACAATGCCAAGATCGTGAGAATGTGTCCACTTTGCAGCAGCACCTGGCAGCAGAGGCATTGGCTGTGCTCGATGTCGTCGTCGTTGCAATCGTGGTGGTAGTCAGTCAGTGTTTCTGTGAATACTTTACGACGCCACTGCAACGTGACGACGATACCACTGTTGCGACGACGCCATTGCGACAAGGACACCACCGTTGCGACGACACCGTTTGCAACAGCGACACAGTAGTCCATAGCCAGCCGCGGTGACGAGGTGACGAGGGCAGTGACGACGATCGATCGAACGAACGACGACCGAACGAACGACGAAGGAACGACGAAGGAACGAATGGCGAACGGACGGACGAACGAACGAACGAACGAACGAACGAACGAACGACGAAATGACGAACGCACACACGGCGACAACACACAGTGACGGCCACGACAGTCACGCCAGACAGAGCACCACTCGCCACTCGCCCACCCACTCACCCCGTCAGTCAGTGTTCCTATGGTGAGCTTGAACTATGGCTTTTATTCGACCAACACAGACATATTTGAAAGTCATATACAGGACAGTATTGTGACTGTAATAAAACCATATTTTCTAAACGCCTCGCTCGCCGCAACGACCGACAATCAATTCGGCTGCCGTCCGCGTGAAAATTGCAGAACGGAATGGTACCAGGTATTATGATATGTACTGACGGTATGACTTAAAACTGAACAGAACAATGATCGCGACCTGCGGCGGTATTTTGTGTACTTTTAGGACCACTAGAAGTACTCGATGTACACAAAGAAACGGATTTACGGATTTACGGATTTGCGGAAGAGGGCGAGTGCCGGATTTTGGATTTCGGATTGCGGATCTCGTGTACTTACTGACTGGCGTTGGTTCGAGAACATGAAATACGTTTGCGAAAAAGGAAATTAACCTCTACTCACTTGCACACATTGTCCAACAAATTTCATTGCTTGCTGAAGCTCCCGGAGTTCGCACTTCAGACGGAGCACAGCAATGTATCTACATTTACTATTACGCTGCATTACTGCACATGGCATGGCCTATAATTGCAAAACATTAGTTATAGATACATTTTGCGCAAAGGTCCGCAGCAAACCTGGCAGGCTGCTCTCGTTCGGTGCTGTTGCAGTTGGATGGAGCTGGGCGCTTGCTGCACTGTCAGTCGCCTGAGGAAGTCGACGACAACTGTCATGCCCGCAGTCCACTGACTGGGGGTGAGTGCAGCTGGGAACGAAGACACAGAGACTAAACTAAATTAGTCGAATCGTCGTTTGTTGAAATGGAAAAGTTTTGGTGGTGCGCAGTGAGGTTCCGCAGAGCGCCGTTTTGACACCGCGTGTGACGTGTGTGAACTGTACAGCGTCGAATGAACAAAAAGTCAACAACTGTTCGACGCGTCGGTTTCGTTTTTGCGGTTGGTTTTCGGTTTTCGGTTTTCAGGTTTTCAGTTTTCAGGTTTTCGGTTTTGTGTTTTGTGTTGTGTGATGTGAAGTCATGAACAGTAGTGTAATAGCTGATTGTTGTTGTATTGAATAATGAGCATCTAATTTGAGATTATGATTACAATAGGCGACTCAAATATTGATTTGAATTCGGAATTCGGAATTCGGAATTCGGAATTCGGAACTCGGAATTCGGCTGGACTGTGGTCGATTGGTTGCATCTCCTGTCCAGTTTTATATTTTTACTATTTCAGTTTGCAAGCATTCTCTTTCTCATTCTCTTTTGATCTAACTGATTCTGCACTATTCAAATTACCAATTTTGTAGACTCTTCAATTTCATCAATGTTCATTTGATCATTTTTGTGTACTGTACTGTGTAAAGTATGACTCTTGCTGCTCTCATTGCTCATTGCTGGTGCCGTGTTGTCAGCGGACTGGGTGCTTCGTTGGCTGTGCCGGTCCGCTGGACGCCCGTTGTTGGGAATTGAGGCGTGCCGCTCGGCGACGGGCGGTGTGGTGTGGCTGGGCGCACTTCCCATTGTGTGTTCTGATCTGAGCTGGGCTGATTTGGCTGGACCCGATTGACAGCTTTGACAGCCGCTGCTTCTTTCCTCCCGCAAATGATACAGCCAGCGCCAACCAGTGTCAGTCAGCAGCGCCAGTGCACTCGACAACTGCGCAGTATGCGCAGACAGGCGCTCACCCTCGTGTGCGAGTGAGGGCTGCGCAACCCAACGTTTCGTTGGTTGAAACGGATCTTTGAATCTTCCGTCCACCACCGCCCTGGGTTTGGGTTGAGTGAGGCTCAGCTATTCGCCCGCGGTTCTGGGGGGAGCGTCGCTGTCAGAACAACGCGGCTGAGCCGGGGCACAGCGATCCGGAACAGGGGAAAAACTGAAAAACAGTTCAGTTTTCACTGTTATATTTTGCATTCAGGCCCCTCACGTCGACTGTGGCTCGAGACACACCGCTCAAAGATCCACTGTTTAGTGGGAACGGCTGGGATCTGTCTGCGCAGACACCATTCCCGTGTGGCTTGGCTGTCTCTCAACCGTCAGCCTGAGAGTCGGCACTCGGCGGAGCGACCGTCGTCGCCATGATATCTGTGATTCAAAAATTCCGTAAATTGGAGCGCCTCGCCAGTTTCGGAGTGACGGTCGGCCAGAGTCTTCGATTCAGGTGCGGCCACCGGACACATTACGTCATCGCTGTACTAGCCGGTAGTACACATGTACTACGGTCTAAGCATGGCCGCTTCGTAGAATCATTTTCGCGATATCTTCCGCACTGGTGCCAATCTGCTCGTTTTGAGTGCGCTCACGGGGGAAGCTCTGCGCACGATTCAGCTGCGGTTGAATGTCGTGCGTCCACCCGCCTCCCTGCCTTATGTTGCGGCCATGTGACTGACTGACTGCCACTGTCAGGGCGCGTGCGCGCACGCGCTCTGCGCCCGTGAGCAGGGGAAAACGACAGTGTGGCCGTGGATTCGGTTCGCCGGTCTCTCCCAGCGCTCCGCGCCCATCACAGGGCGTGGGTGTGGCGGTCAGCGCTCCGCAATTCGCTGGGAGCACCCAGAAGGGAGCATGTGCGGCCATCGGCCTTCGTCACTTTTTGACAGTGAACGAAGGAGTCCGTCGAAGCCGCGAATCGGGTTCACTTGCTCCCAATAAACAGCGTTAATCAGTCGGTTTGTGCGCGCATGTTCGCCGCACGCGGTGCCTCGTTTGAGGAGCCGGCCGGTGCGCGCGCTGGCAGCGCTGGCGCTGCATTGGATACTGATATTCAGCGCGCTGCTCGGATCCAAACGGCTGATTTCTTCGAAATTCACCCCAACGAATTCACCCATCCACAGGTTCACTTCGGTCTGACTCTATTTTCTCAATTTTCAACTTTCCTGTAAACGCAAAGAGCGTTCGTTGGATTACCTTCGACAGCCCTGCAACGTTGACTCACTGACTCACTTGCACACACGCATACGCGCCCACACACATGCACAGTGCGCAGTCTCGTGGCCCGCATGCCCACTCAACGAAGTGAGTGAGCATGTTTGTGTGTGACTGGGTGGGAGTGGCAGTGACTGATCTTGATGAGTTGTCATGTCAGTTGGTTGTCTGTCCTTCGCCCAGTCAGTGACTCTGTGAGTGAGTGACAGTGCGGCGGCCGATCACACTCAGTGCGCTCACTCACTCACTCACTCATAGTCACTGACTCACTTCCACAGTCACTCACTCTCTCTGCGTCTCTCTGCGTCGGGCAGCCGCTCCCCTCACACGCCCACTGAATCACGGGCAACCTTTCAAACGACTCGCGACTCGCTCGATTGAGCAATCAATTGATCGTGTGCCCGATTTTCTTGCGGTCAAGTGAACGATGTTCACTGGGTCTCACAGTGAAGATCAGTGACTGATTGGCTGCGCTTTTCTCACTGGGCGTGGCTGCGACGACACGCGCAGATTCCGAGCGAGCGTCAGCGTCAGTCGCCGTCGAGCGCGACTTACACATCGCTTGTCTGGTCAAGTCACTTGACTTGTATGAGGTGTTTCTGTGGAAATCAGTTCGCATTTTCAGTTGAGTCACTGCCCAATCAATCGGAACGCCGCCTGACCTGCGCCTTCGTTCGACGCGGCGAAGTTTGGTGTGTGCGCTGTTCCGTTCTGCCTCCGTTTTGTGAACGAAGTCAGTGAGACTGGTGGTGACGGACGACCACGTTGTGCGCTTGGGTGGTGTTGTTTGCAGGGGCGGACGCGGTGCGGTGCGGTGCGGGGCGGGCGCGGCCGCTGCTTGGGACTGTGTCGTCGCTTGACGCGGCAGCGCAGATGCAGGCACACACATTCACCACTGCCAGCCCAGTGTGCTGGCGGCATAAGAATCCGCGGTTCGGTGACGTGCACGGCTCAGCTCGGTTTGACGAGTGGCGGTGGGGCAGCGCATCAAAAGCACCGCATGGACGGACTTGCGGGGGTACTGACGTTCCGCTGTCAAACAAACAGCGACCACGTTCATCAGTTGGGACGTCCAGCACCACGTCGACGACCCAGCCTCGCGTCCAACGATACCCTCCCCCTCCCCCCACAACTCCTGCTCGCCAGCACGATACACCAATGTTGGGCAGGGTTGCCAGACTGTTGGAGGATCGACGCGGAGGGTTTCCGTGAGCCGACGTCCATCGCTCGTGCAAGTCGTCCAACGTCAGAAGAGTTGAAAGGTCACAAGAAGTTTGCAAACAAATTTGACGAACTCATCACAACAGTCTGAACTCCCACGGGAATTTTACAGCGCCCCCTCCCTCGCGCAAGACACAACCCAAACCCAAACAAAATTCACAGCGCGTTCCCCCCTCCCTCGCGCAAATCGCAATACAAACCCAACACAACATCACAAACCCACAAACCCAAAATACCCCACCCCATCAGGCAAAGAACTGCATACAAGCGTAAGAGATGGACGTCGACAGTTTCCTCGACGACGCTTTCGACGCGGACAACTTTTTGTCTGCGTCCTTGTCTTCAAACTTTGAGGACGTCGCCGGAGTTGGCGGCAACCCGGACTACTTAGGCGCTTCGGCTCTGGACACCGACGAAAGCTTCCTGCCCCAGTTTGACGAGCCTGAGTCCCCTTTGCACTTGCGTTCATCGAGGCCGTCCTTCGGCTCGCTCCGGGACCTCTCCAACCCTTTCCCAAAACAAAGGCACAAATCGCAACCCCGGCAGCAGCAGCAGCAGCAGCAGCAGCCGGCAGTGTCGCAGCGGTTTACCTACCGCGCGCAGCCTGACTTTGTGCTGGAAGCTAGCTCAACCGATCAGCAAAACGACGGTCTCAAAAGAGTCAAATGCGAGCCGGGAAAGTTGGGCATTAGCCTTGCTTATGATCCACAAACCCGAAGTGCTTCGATCGGCCATGTGGTCCAGGTGCCCTCGCAACGGGAGTTGGCGAGATTGGCTCACCGAGGTGACGCCTTGCTCAGAATCAACAACTGGGACGCCGTCGGGCGCACGAGTCAGCAAATTTCCGCGAAAATTTCTGCGTTGCAGATCGATGGTGGTGTGATCGTGCTGCGTTCGGCCCAAATGGCTCCGAGAAGCGACACGTTCAACTTCAACCCAACCACGGGCATGCCTTTAGCACCGTTCAATTCTCCCAGCAACCCAGGCGAGGCCCAGTCTATGGCCCCACGGCTACAACATCAGCGTGTGCGTCAACATCTCGCGACGCAACCGCAAGACGTCTCCGGCGGTGTAATGGGTGACGCACGTGGAACTCCA
>ENA-OWNT01003586-OWNT01003586.1-seawater-metagenome-genome-assembly--contig:-NODE-3586-length-14468-cov-3.766382_pt1 | contig 14468 bp, 15 predicted proteins | sample MGYA00238136_ERZ651165 | MGnify/ENA primary metagenome ERZ651165 (study PRJEB26861, sample SAMN08777766) | seawater metagenome | isolation source: coastal seawater | place: USA: Florida | collected...
TCATAGTGATATTCACAATAAACTACTCTTTTAAAGGTTTTTATGCTGTAAAAATAAAAGTTAATTGAGCTAAAAGTGAATCTGTTTTCGAAACAAACTTGAAGCTGACTAGACTGTACTACAATTTTGCAGTATTTTATGTGCTTTTTTGTCAAGTGCACTAGTTGGTTTTAGTTATAAACCATTTAGCATGGACACTAGTCGTAAGCATTTAATAAGTCACCGCCTGAAATGGGATCGGTCAAGCCGACAAACGGTAAACGGACAAAATGGCCGAGCGTGTGGCGTCAGTGCACGGTGAATAGGAAGCTGCAAAAAGTGGGGCTTGCCAGTGATAGCGCCTTGAGGGTGGATGCGAAAGTTGCGCGGGATAGGACACAGACGCTGGTTTTGGCCTCAATCCGACCCACTTCCACCACTGCCCAACGCAACGATTGTGCAATTGAGGGAAATGTGCTACAATTTAACAATTTGAGGGTAAGCCCGCAGTACACCCACCGGTATGAACATAATTTTGCCATATAAAGAGGGCGGGCGAACCAACGCACTTCAAGGACAAGTCGTAAAACCATCACACATTTTTACACACGCGCTTTCTCGTCACTTTAGCCCACAACCGCCCACCAACTCAAGAACACGCAATGGTCCAGAACGTTTAGGTTCAAATTTCGTCGCGCGTGTTTGAATGCGGCGAAGACGTGATCTTTTGGTACTTGCATCTGTGCTTTAGAAAGGAACGAAATTGTTGTTGTCGTCGGTGTTGTGGTGTTGTCGTCGTTGTTGTGGTGTTGTCGTCGTTGTTGGTGTTGTGGTGTTGTGGTGTTGTCTGTTGCTATCGTCGTTCGTTCGTTCGTTCGCTCGTTGTCGTCGTTTGTTTGTTTGTTTGTTTGTTTGTTCGTCTGTCGTTGTCTGTTTGTCTGCCGGTGTGTCTGTCGTTGTGTTGTTGTAGTCGTCGTCGTTCGTCGTTCGTCGTTCGTTAGTCTGTTGACGAAGGCGTGGGGAAGGAGTAAATGTTGAAGCTTTCGAGGCGGGTGGAGGCATTGGTATCATACTGACGAGTGGCGGGAGGTTGTCGTGGTAATGAATCAATGGTGGGTTGTTTGATCGTTGACTGTCGGGTGTGTGCGTGGTGGAGTAAGGGACAAGGTTTGATCTTTCCATTCATTCATCCGTGCACGAAACCGTTCAAGGCATACTGTGTACATACCGACGTGGCACGTCGTGCTTCTTGGCCCCGCCTCCCGGAATCTCAGTTGACGATATGCGAGGAGTTGAATGGGATGACGAGTTGCGGCAGGTCAGAGCAAGCACAAGCACGCGTGCAAGGTGGTCGTATCCGTGAAGCTCCACGGAGTGTCGGAGCCGACGTTCACGGGTTTTACGGCTGATCCCGCTTGTGGCGCGTCTTTTTTCGCTGCGTTTTCCCCTTCGTGCTGTTCTTGTGCGGTTGTGTTGTTGTTTGGTCGCGGCTCGGCCTTTCCTCTGGCGGTATCACGCCGACCACCATCACTGCCACACCCCAGAAGGAGCCGACCCAAGCTGTCGTGAACTTCGCTCTCTGCCGGAACACCGAAAAGTTACCTCCAGCAGAAACCGCCCGGGACCATGTCACACCGCCTTCGTTCATCCAAGTACCGCCACGTGTACACCGAAGGGCCCAAGAATGACGACATCTTCACCAACATCGTGCCATACCCCGGTGGCGGTGACCACCAGGGCATCAAGTGCAACACCAAGTACTGGGCAACTGGAGTTAAGGGCGGTGGTGGTCCCGTGCTGGTGCACCCGCTCGACAAGCCCGGCGTGGTTCCGACCGAAGCTGTGCGCTTGAACGGTCACACCGCCGACGTCCTCGACCTTGACTTCCACCCCTTCTACCAGGACCTCCTCGTCACTGGTTCCCAGGACTGCAGGATCAACCTGTGGCGCATCCCCGAAGGTGGACCCCAGCAAGGACAGGAGCCCATTGGCACCATGCAAGGTTGCAAGAAGAAAGTCATGTACACTTTGTTCAACCCTGTCGCCGACAACATCTTGGCCACTGCGGACGGTTCCAAGGTCGTCAACATCTTCGACGTCCAGACGTCCCAGCTCGTTCTGTCCAACAAGGACCACACCAAGCTCATCCAGGACCTCAAGTGGAACGGTGACGGCAGCCAGCTGTGCACGGCCTCCAAGGATCGCGCGCTCCGCTTCTTCGACCCCCGTGCCCCTGAATCGACCACCGTCGTCCCCGACGTGCACAAGGGTCTGAAGACGTTCAAAATGTGCTTCTTGGACAACCACAACCAGTACGTGACCGTCGGCTTCAACAGGCAGGCACGCCGCGAGCTTAAGACTTTCGACGCTCGCACGAACAAGGTCGTCAACGAGCACGCCTTGGACCAGTCCTCCGGCCTTCTGTTCCCGTTCTACGACCAAGGAACCAACCTCCTGTACCTCATCGGCCGTGGCGACTCCAACATTCGCATTTTCGAGCGCACCTCCGATGCCCCGTACCAGTACGAATGCTCCAACGAGCGCGTCTCTGGTGCCGTTAAGGGTGTGTGCATGGTGCCCAAGCGCTGCCTCGACGTCCTCAACACGGAGACGACTCGCTTCGTCAAAATGACGTCGGACCAAGTCCAGGTCATCCACTACACCATCCCCCGTCGCGACGCCGGTTTCCAAGAGGACTTGTTCCCCGACGACTATGCTGGTATCCCAGGCCTTAACGCCGAACAGTGGCTGGGTGGCGACAACGCCAAGCCTGTTCTTATGTCCCTCGACCCCGACAACCGCTCTGACGAGCCGGCCGCCGCTGCCAAGTTCGAACAGAAGGAGGCTCCGTCTAGTGATGACCCCGCTGCTGCTGAAGAAGCCGGCAAACGCAGAAACGCCGTGCTGGAGAAACAAATCAAGGAGGCCAACGCCAAAATCAAGGAACTCGAAGAGAAGCGCCGTGTCCTGAACGGCAAGATCGCCAAAAAGGAGAAGGAGGCCGAAGAGGCCGAAGTCGAGGACGCAATGGCGCAGGTCCGCCCCGGCCTGGAAGAGTCAGAAGAAGAAGAAGACAATGAAAAGTGGGAAGCCGAAGAAGAAGCAGCCCCTGCTCCCGCCCCAGCTCCTGCCGCAGAAGCAGAAGCTGAGCCTTTGCCAGCCGCAGCCGCTCCCGAGGGTTGCAAGAACCCGGAGCTGTACAACTTCTTGGCCGGTGACGCTGTCCAGATGGCCAACTTGTACGATAAGTTCGTTGAGGGTGGCGTCTCCTCTATTGAGGATCTGCAAGACATCGATTCCGTCGATGAATTTGTTACCGACTTCGGCCTCAAAAAAGCTCAGGCACGTAAGATCATGAAAGCTTTGAAGTAAATGCTTCAGTTTTCGCTCACACGCTAGCGCTCGAGAGCCCCGTAACTAATCACACTATAGAGTTCTTTTGGTTTGCTTTCTCTCCCGTATGTAAATTTGTGTACAATATATATGCGCGTGCGCGAGCTGACGGAGCCATGCAGTGGAACACGCAATACTGGGCGCCGAGGCTGGTGTGGATGTGACACAGGGCGGCAACGCTCTTGCTACAAAATCAACAATGCAGGAGGGGACGGACAAGAAGTGCACTCGTTGGGGATTTCTCTAAACAGATACTAAAAACTGGGGCACGGACGCGCATCACAAGAGCGGTACATGTTTCTCTGGGTCCGTAACTCGCGCACGCCTGCCCGCGGCCACACCGACTGTGACAGCTCGAGGGCCGACTTTTCGGGTGGATGGGGCTGCATTTGTTGATAAAATGCTGCGGAGTGCTTGAACGTCGCGCTCACGAGTCATCACATACGCATTGCAGAACAGCTGCACAAAACACACGGCGTTTGCAAAATAAGCGGGCGCCACCGCACTGCGAGTATGAAGCAAACAACGACTCGTACCTGTCGTCTGATGAGTAGGACTCGAGATTTGGATGACGCAACGGTGACAGTAAAGTCTGGAATGTAATGCCACTGGTTGTCTTCAGGAAAAGCTAACGCGCCATCCGCGATGGTCGACAAGCTTCCAGCCTGTCAAAATGCATGCAACCAAACGAGTCAAGACATGGTTGCCAACCCTGCGCCTGCCTCAGTGCTAGTCGTGGACTGTGAGAACTTACGATGGCTTTGAACTTGTCGCGACCTGTTTCGGTTTCAAGCGTACCATCCAGCACCAGCAACATGCTGTCTGTGTGAACCCCGCGCTCGATCACCACGTCTCCGCGTTTAAATGTCTGTATGGTAGGTACATCCAAGATGCAGTGAACTGGAGAGCTGATGGACAACAAAGTCAGACACGGATGGCCGCACACCTTGATTTCGCATTCACGCAGCATGTGAGTGAGTGCATACTCCGATATTTGGTATCCATGTCTCTTGATTTGGAATGGTCTCACATTCTCCAACTGCACGAACGTTAAAAAAAAGTTGTGAGCGAATGCCGTGTCACGACGCGCGGACCTGTGCGGGCGTGTGCACTCACCAGGTGGTTGATGATAATGTCCATCTCAACATCTTCGCTGATGCGCGTTCGAACGGCAGACAGAAGGTTGATTTTTCCATCTTCTTTGGTGCCGCTCGATCCACCCTTCGTCCAACGCGCGGCCACCATAGCTTTCTACACAACAACAACACAGTCAACGTTGTCATGACACGTCGGATGTAAGCTTGAAAGTGCAGAGGCATGTGACCTGAGCATGATCTCCTTCATCATAAATTTGAGTCCCGAGGAGACACTCAATGATATCTTCCAGCGTGATGATTCCCATTAGCTGTTTCATCTTTCCAGACGGCGCCTCTTCTTTCTCAGAGTCGACGCTTCCCAGTTGATCAGGTGCTTGCGGCAACACTGGGTTCAATTGGCGTGCAAAGTGCTTGCGTTCCTGCAGTGATCGCAGCGACTTCGCGTTTGCGGCGTTGGAGGCCGAGCGGTCACGAGACTTTAAAGGAACCATGGCCACTGAATTTCCATCACCGCCAACGTCGGCCGAAAAGTCACCGAGCCCGTCATCACCGAAAGCTTCCTCATCATCTTGCAAAAGGGACTCTTGGGTGATGGTGGATGCATCCGGGACTGACTTTGGCTTCAAAGGAGAATGAACCACAATTTCCAGACCAGGTTGCATCTCGTCGGTGGCAGCGTTGGTCACCATAGCCAAGTGAAATTGATTTTCCTTGAAGACGTCCATGACCTACGCGATCGAGTGCAGATTGTCATTGTCATATTGCGTACACTAAATTCTCGCGGTGGCATGCAAGACGTGGAGGTTGTCACGCGATGGGCGTTGGTAGATGACAAACCTCCACTAACGAATCTGCCATGTCCACAGTAATGACGGGTCGATTGAAAAATCTGAGGACATCTCGGACTGGAACACAATTCTCCGGATCGAGCAATATGAGATCCTGGTCGGCAAGACAGATGATGACTCAGTAGTGCAGTGCGGACCAGCAACGTTGGAAAGTAGATTTGTACCTTCACCAACAAAATGCCGACGATCTTCATTTCTTTACCACTTTCACTGTCAGTGTTGGCTGCTTTCACAGGAATTCGACTGTGACCCTGCTTGAATATGTCCGAAATCAAGTTGTAGTCCAACACGTCGTCCGCCGAGAGCATGTACACTTGGTTCACAGGTGTGAACACCTCCCAGACACTCTTTGATGTGTACTCCAAGGCACCCTTGACGAAGGCGGCTTCATCCATATCAAGTGCACCCTGGTCCTTGTGGTGCTTGACGATCTCAATGAGCTGCAAGGTCAACAATGACAAAGGGAAAATGAGTGGACAAAACAACGGTCGGAACTCGACAATCGATAGCTCGCGGACCTCGTTTTTGTTGTAGATGGTGCCCATTTCCTCGCCCAATATGCGGTCGAGAATCATCGCGATTGGTTTGGCGATGACGTAGAGCAGGACTGTGAAAATGCGCATGATCCAGATGACGGAAGCTCCGATCGCAAGCGCGTAGCGAGAGCAGATGGCTTGGGGCGTAATTTCGCCCACGATCACCAGAACAAAGGTAGAAATGATAAAAGACGCTGTTTCGTCGACGAGCTCTTCCAAAAAGATGGGCACAAGCGCGTTGACAGCGACGTTTCCAAGAAGCTAGGCCGACACATTGGGCATGAACGAAAACAATACACAACACGCAATGTCAGTGAGAGGCGCACGCGACACGCAGTTGGCCACGAGTTGCGTCACGAATCTCACCAGGGTGCACAGAAGGAGGTTTCCATCTCGACGAAGGACCAAAATTTTCGCAGCACGGCGTCCATTGATGCCATCTGGGTCGGCTTGAACGATGACGTCCAATCCTGCAGTGTCCAGGCCCATCAACCCGAGCGTCAAGCCGGAGAACAGGGCGGAGAAACAGCACAGAATGATGGTGATGATGATCCTTGCGGCGGTGAGACCCTCGTCGACCTCCTCTTCTTCTTCGAGAACGTCGTCAACAGTCTCTATAACCTCGTTGAACGCATCGACATAGTTCTGCCACTGACGCCAGTAAGGATTTTCTGGGACCGCCCAAATATCAATTTCAGGGTGCTCAGTGGTGGCGCGGTGGTGGTTTGCGGGCTCCGTAACGGAGCCAGTCCCAGCTCCCGTGGCGGGCGCCTCGGTCGTTGGATTGTGAGGCGCTGTCGTGGTCGCCGTGGTCGCCGTGGTCCCCGTGGTAGTGGTACTGGGAAACGTCGGGTGTGCGCCGCAGACGCAGCCAGAGCAATCACAACCGAGATTGCTTTCCAAACCTGCACATGTGGCACCCTGGTCGTTGACCCAGTCGTCGCAGCTGTACGCCCCATTACAGCCCGTCGTCACGTCGCAGGACCGAATTTGACCAAGGCTGGGGGCAGTCAGAATGCCCACTACCAACACGACGAGCTGGATTGGCCGAGCCATTGATTCACACACCATGGTGGAAGCGGTTGTGGGACAACGTCCCTGAAAACGCCTTCAGCAGGCGTCGAAGCAAGGATACCTTCAACTAAGAAGCGAGTATCTCAAGCGACCAGGAAAGAGAGACAAAAGCAAACGACCACCAAAACCACAACCCAAAAACAAAACAAGCAAACAAGCACAACAGGACGCTCAATACACGCGGCAGAGCAAAGAACAAGACGAGGACTGTGACTGCGGTGCACCAATGCGACCAGCCACGACCTGAAGCAACAAACGCCACCACGTCCATCCAACAAAATCCCCAACGACGACGACAACGACAACGGCGACAACAAACAACAAACACCAGCACCAGCACCAGCACCAGCACCGTACCACCAACGACGAACAACTAACAACAACAACAGTAACACCAACACAACAGCAATAACACCAACCACCGCTGTAGATCTAGTAGGAGTAGCAGCTTACTCATCGCTTTGATAAACTTAGAGCAACCTCCGCCACGAAAACAACGACAAACACCAACACAACACAACACCCACACAACATCAACACAACATCAACACAACGACAACGAAGGAAGGAACGAACAAAGGAAGGAACGAAGGACCAAAAGAAGGAACGAACGAACGAAGGAAAGAACGAAGGAACGAACGAAAGAACGAAGGAACGAAGGAACGAACGAAGGAACGAAGGAACGAACGAAGGAACGACGATGACTTCGACACTTCGACGATCCGACGGAGTGACAGTGAGTGAGTGAGTGAGTGAGTGAGTGAGTGAAGGTGATTGATTGATTTGATGCTCACTCCACTCACTCACTCACACACTCACTCACTCACTCACTGCTGTGCGCTGTGTTGAGTGAGTTGGGTGAGTGGAGGCCACTGTCCGTCCGTCACCACTCTCACTCACTCACCCACTCACTCACTCACTCACCCACTCACTCACCCACTCACTCACAGTGCCTTCTCCCATAAGCGTACATTTTATGTACACTTACATGCAACGTACATCAACGCCATTCTCCCCATTGCTTCACTATAACGTCTGACGATGTACGTTATCGTTAACGTACACTTCATGTACACTTACGTACATACGTACAACGTACATCAACGCCATTCTCCCCTTTGCGTCACTATAAAATTTGACCGTGTACATGTACGTTATTGAGAACGTACATTTTATGTACACTGTCCAAGCCAGAGTCCGCCAAGCCAGTGCCGCGGTTCAATGATCAAAGGCGGCTGAAGGCGAGCGAGCGAGCCAGTGAGCGGCAGTGAGCGGCAGTGAGTGAGTGAGTGAGTGAGTGGCGGTGAGCGCGTCACGTCGTCGATTTTCGATTTTCCAGCCTACTCTAAAAAGCTAACATTTTAGTGGTGATATCCATATTTGATACTACAGTGTAATTCCACGCACAGTTTGGGGATAAAGCACGCAATCGTAGTTGTAGATAAGTCCACACTTCGTCTATTTTCTTGATTGATTGTTGGATTTCGGGATTTTTCGAGGTTTAGATTTTTTGGAGGGTATTAAAACCCTTCGATTGTGTCGAAATGTCGAGTGTAGCGCCGATTGCGCTGGCTGCTGCTGGCTGCTGGGTGGGCGCCAATCGCAGTCACGCCGCGGGAACAATGATGAAATTTACCGACATCTGAAGATGGAATAGTATGAAAGTGAGGGAGGGAAAGTGAATGATTGAATGATATATACTCAATCAGTTGGAGTATAGTGGGCAATAAAGGGAAAAATAGTGTGGTATGAAGAGTATAATGTTAGATGAAGCCTTGAATGAGGGAATGTTCAGCTGTTTACAGTGGGTGTATGAGTGAAACTTGTAGTACAACTTTTGAATGAAAAAGACATTTGACTTTTACGCTTACAAACGCCAAAGTTTTTAACTGATTCAGTAAATCAACATTTATACTTACAGTGAGAGTTTTTAAAGCCGGTGGACGCCACAGTAAATGACTGATTAACTGGGGATAGTTTCAGTAATTTCGGCGCCGTTCACCGTCTGGCGTTCATTCGTTCGTTCATTCGTTCGTTCGTTCGTTCGTTCGTTTGTTGGCTTTCGTTCGTTCGTTGTTCGTTCGAACATTTCATCGTCGTCGTCGTCGTCGTCATCGTCGTTCGTCGGTCGCCTTCGCCATCGTTGCCTTCGCCGTTCGTCGGTCGTCCTCGCCGTTAAATTGTTGTTGATTCGTCGTTGTCCGGTTTGTCGTTGTCCGTTTTGTTATTGGGGGCGTTGTGTTGAGTCGCGTCTCGCATCGTTGTCGGAGTCATTTTGCAGTCACGATGGAAAATGGGCCCTGCTGCTCGCCTCTCTCCGTTTAGCTCGTGTTTTCGCTTCCGAGTTTGTGTCCGTGCTCGTGGTTCTGTCTTTCGTTGGCTTGTTTGATCGTGAGGGAGGGGACCGTCGGCGTTTGAGATTGCGGTTGTACCAGCGATTGGGGTTGCTTGTATGTTTGACTGCGACAGAAACGTGTGGGAAGCAGCGGGCAAGGGTACTCGATGCGCTCGGTTGTCCATGTCACTACAACGGCGGTGAGCAAGGAGGACGCTGGCTGCGAGGACAGAGCACGCATCATCGCGTGAGCTAGCAGAAGTATAGTTTTTCGTTTGTTGCTCCCTTGTGCTGCGTGTTTTTGGTTCCTTTTGGCCGCGTGTGGCGTGTGGCGTGTGGTGTGTGCGGCGCTGTGGCGGTGCGTCCGTGTTGCCGTGCCGAACACTCTCAGCTCCGGTTCGCGCTAAGCGGTATCCTGTCAACCGCGGCTTTTTATGTGACGCTGCGAAGAAGAATCCGTCGACAAAGCCGGTCCAGCCGCCGCACAAGACAATGGAGGACCTGAGAGACGGCAGCGGCGGCGGAGGTGATCTTCCGCAGGATAACAACAACAATTCCAACAACAATGGTGACGACTACTCCGGGTCCGGAAGTGGGGACAGTTGCGGCGGCGGAGACGACAACCAAGAAGGCGGGGACAACCAAGCTGCCGCGCAGCATGATGTATTTGGTGACTACAATCTCGGATTTGTCATGCTAGTGCTTCTGTTGCTGCATCTCATGCAGTACGCAATGCGTGATCCGTGCACGTGCTGATTGCCCAACTCTGTATGCTGGTTCCAAGCAGCAACATTGGTCGTCGGGTGCACAGGCAACAACACTACAAGTGCTCGTCACCGATTTCCTCGACGTGATAACTAACGGCAAGTTATTGCTCTAACACTTACCAATCAAACAACGTCTACGATTGCGTTTCAAATAAAACATAAAAGACCGTTTTATAACTAACTACAAATTTTATGAGGTCCGCTTGCCTGCAGTCGGAGGCTCATGAATCAGCACCAGTGGTGTCCGTGTTGGTCTCCACCGCGGCTTCTGTGGTGCTTGGCACACTTGCTTCTTGCTCAGCAGCCGTCGTCGTCTCACTGTTCGAACTTTGCGAGGGAGTTGAGCTGTCATCATCTTTGTCCTCAGCGGAATCTTCGTCGTCACGTTGTTTGTCATCTTGAGATGCAGATGTTTCGACAACAGGTGGAAGTGGGCCTGCGGAAGAACTATTTTTCCTGGACACTGTACTGCTTGCCGACATGGGTTCGAACAGTCCACTGTGAATAAGAATCTTCTTGAATTCCTCAAAGTCGATACCATCATCTGCGTCGACGTCAGCGTCTCTCAACATCGCATGCAACATGTCATCTTCCACGACCTCGCCGAGGCGGACCGCCATGCGTTGCAAGTCTCGCAGTCGGATGACGCCGTTGCCATCGGCGTCGAACTGATGAAATGCCTCCTTCATGATCGCCTCCTGTCGCTCAGGTGAGTTGCTGTGTGCCTGAACCACAAGCAAAATCAGTACGCTTACTCCAGGAGTGATCGGACATGCAACTGCGGATGCCAACCTGAACTAATCTGCAGAACTCATCGTAATTGATTGTGCCAGAACCGTCGGAATCAATGAGGCTGATCATCTTCGCTATGTCTTTGTGCCGTACTTGAAACCCAAGCGCGTTCAACAGCGTGTAGAGCTCTTGCGGGGCGACGTCGCCGTCACCATCTGTGTCAATGAAGTCGAAGGCCTCGCGGTACTCATGGTCCGCACTGTCGTGCGGAGTGCCAGCGGCACTGGCCTTTCCTTCTTCAGCGGCCGCTGATGGGTCGCTGAGGCGCATGCGCTTGCGGAGCTGCTCGCGTTCGAGCTGCCTGCGTTTTGCCACCGCACATTGTCGGCATTGGAATCGAATTTCGACGACCGAAATGTACAAAACCATGCATACGAGCGCAACCGACAATAATCCAAACAAGGACGCTTGCAACGGTAGAATGTCGATGCCGAGCTGAGTGGCGATCGCGACTCCAATCGAAAGTGGGAACAGTAACCCGACCGGCCAAACAGTATACAGGGGGTACGTGACAGTAAAGGCCCCCACGCCGCCCACGATGACCATTGTCAGCAACATGGCCGTTACGTCAGCCGAAAAGTCCCAGAAAAACACTTCGTCAGAGCAGCCCGAGCCTACAAAAACAGTCAACCAAACAGGATGCATGGTCAGAACGCTGAGCCCCTAAAGCATTGCCATGCCCACTGGAGTATTTACCAGGTATGGAAAAAAATTGGCCAGTGAGACCAATGTTGTTGGAGTAAATGGCGATCAGGAACATCCCCAGGGCTAGAGAATTGTTCATGGACACGGCACTGTACAATGCCGTGTACATCATTGAATTTTTGCCCTTGACCGCGGTGGCCGTGAATAAAACACTCGCAATGACTTCATTCAGATTGCTGACAATGGGAATGACAGCGGCCATGATGCCGTCGGGAACGCCGGTCAAAGCGCCAAAATTTGCAACGGCGTCCACAAACGGCTCGGCTAGGATCGCAATGAGAAGCAGAGCAGCAACAATCTTCAGAAACGCCTGCGCAATGAACCAGCGCTTCAAGCTTTGCGAGTTGCACGTGATGCAGCCGACTCGTCGCGGAGCTGACTCCGACTCGTCGCTCTCCGAGTCGTCTGATTGCGCCTCAGCATTGCGCATCTTTTCGAATTCGTGGTGCTTTGCATTGTATTTCCACACGCTGAATATTGTTCGTAGATGTGATTTTGGAGTACACCATGCCCAAAATTCATGAAAGATTTGATTCTGCCTCTCCGACAGTGCTTCCAAGGCCTCTTCTTTCTCACGCACAGCTTCCCATTGATCTCCTTTCTCGATCCATTTCAACTTCATAGCGTTGCGCATTAAATCACTGTGCACAGTACGAACTCGAATTCAACACCGGGCACACGCGGTAGCAATGCAACAGCGCCACACAACCGCTCACCGCGACAATATCATGCTTTTCGATCTGCTGTGGGGAGCTTTTTGCCCAACCCCTGCGGGAAGCGACGATCTTCGTCGCTTACCGGCAGCATTGTTGCGGTAGCGTGCGTTGATAGTCATTTCAACGGCATACTTTCCCGAAGAAGAAGATCGAACCTGGGAATGCACATGATCAAAACGAAATGTGAAGAAATCACCAAACATGAGGACGTGTACGAGCCCGGCATACCTGAGTAAAGCGTTTGCTCTTCACAGAGCTAATATGCCGCTGCAGCACACCAGGAGCGCTGATTCGTCTACTCGGCAGCCGTGATACAGCGAGGACATCATCCCCACTTTTCGCTTCTGGACGATGCGAGGCATCACCGTTTGCATGGTCGAGAACGCGCATTTCAACCGATGACCCATCGTCGGCCTCCTCGGACCCCACTTTTCCGTTTGCTTCAGGCGGAGTGTGGTGTTGTGCACGCTTTGGCTCAGTCCGGGCGTCGGCAGCGTTGTGCAAGTGATCCGCTTCCGGAGTGTTGATCGACACCTCTGCAATGTCACGAAGCGCTCCCAAAACATCGTTGGGTGATCCTGACTGTCCATAAAAAGCACTGAACTTTATCCACTGCGACTGTTGTATGTACATGTGCCTCTCTTGGATGTACCCTTGGTATTCCTTCTGACGAGCCCCACCCGTGATGAATGTCATCGCAACTAAATACACGATGAAGCAGAAGCACAACACTGCTGCAACAAGGTAGCCAGTGTTCTCCTCATCAGAGACCGTGATTGCTGTCACGTTAACGCCGCTGCGGATGCGGTTGTCAGAAAACACAAACACTATCACTTGGACGACAACAAAAGGCAGTAAAGTGGCGAGCATCATCTCAGCCTGGTCTTTGACTTCCGGATAGACTGTGATTCCAGTCATTGCCCAAAACTTCGATGTTGCGCATCCACAGGTACAGCGGTCGCGGCAAGTGCCAGCCTTGGTTAAGTCCAGGGAGCAGCACGGGGCTGCAGGTTCGCTGTGATATTGAGCAATGCTTGTGGGCGTTGGGTCTTTAGCACAGCAAACAACACTGTCAACCTCTTCGTCGTCGCTGTCATCGTCGCTTTCGTCTGCATCGGATGATTTGCGTTTATTTCGAAGGCGATCGTGCTTGTGGTGCGCCTTATCTGCGGGTTCAAGGTATGTGAGCGGTCGGCGCCCAAAGAAAAGGGCGATAACCCATGGTATTGTAAGAAGGACAATATTTGAGTTCGCGAGGATTTTGACACCAAACTCAACCTTCTCCTGTGAGGTCGTGGTCGCAACAATTAGCATGGCGTCAGGAGCAGCCCCGAGGAGTGGCATTAGACACCCGCCAAGGCACGCAGCCGTGCCGAAACGGGCGCTCTCCAAAGCATCCATTGCGGTCGTCAGCATTGAACTCGCAAAGTACACCATCATGCCGTACAGGATAATCAATACAAAATTGACGACTGCGTCCCCTGCTGAGCAAGGAAGATTGAAGCCAGGGAGATCCCACAACAGCAGCTTTGCAACTTGCATCCCGTTCGAGCAAACCGCGACATCCTCCGCGGTGCATTGGGTGGCGTTCGTTGACATGCTGAGGACGCAGCTGCGCGGGCGAGGCAAGCGTGCGGGAGCGCCTCTGGTTTGTCAGAAGCAAATCACAACAATCTTACAACGTGTGCAGTTTTCGCACCTTACTGCTTGAATGAAACTTCAACTCTTCTCCGTCGAATCTGGAAATAAAAATTCTGTGCTCTCGCATCGTGTTGGACTGGCTGACTCGTGGACGGGGGGCAGAATCGACGCCACTGATCGCTGCTGCAAGTAATCGTTGTTGTTGCGATGCCACCTTTTCTCACCACCCTGGACAACGTCGTGCAGTCAGTCGTTCCTGAAACAACCCACCACCACCATCACGACGACGACCACGGCAACATTGGCTTTCGGACAACACAACAACAACTGCGGCCATTCGGAAGTTGAGAGCGACTGTAGCATACAACGCCACTTCGCCTCGACGACATCCACGACGAAGACGACTTCGCACACGACAACAACCACAACGCAACAACGCAGTCGCAGCATCGAACAACGAACAACAAACAACGATAAGCACGAACAACGGCAAGAACAAAGAACAAAGAACGAACAACGAACAACGAACAACGAACAACGAACAACGAACAACGAACAACGAACAACGAACAACGAACAACGAAC
>ENA-OWNT01003587-OWNT01003587.1-seawater-metagenome-genome-assembly--contig:-NODE-3587-length-14467-cov-4.815775_pt1 | contig 14467 bp, 11 predicted proteins | sample MGYA00238136_ERZ651165 | MGnify/ENA primary metagenome ERZ651165 (study PRJEB26861, sample SAMN08777766) | seawater metagenome | isolation source: coastal seawater | place: USA: Florida | collected...
ACGACGACGACGACGCCGACGACAGCGGCGACGACGACGACACTGGCGACACCGACGATAGCGGCGGCGACGACGACAGCAACACCGACGATGGCGGCGACCGAACAACGACAGCGTCGACCTCGACAACTTTTTGATTTTTGAACTTTTCGCAACGACAACGACGACGGCGACGACGGCGACGACGACGACGGCGACAACGGCTGAGTGAGTGAGTGAGTGTGAGTGAGTGAATGTGAGTGAGTGAGTGAGTGAGTGAGTGAGTGAGTGAGTGAGTGAGTGAGTGAGTGAGTGAGCGTATCTACGTTGATGATGGATGATGTGTTTGAACGAACGAACCAACTGCCGTTGGCGTTTGTTCGTCGTTCGTCGTTCGTCCTTCGTCGTTCGTCCTTCGTCCTTCGTCCTTCGTCATTCGTCCTTCGTCGTTCGTCGTTCGTCGTTCGTCGTTCGTCGTTCGTCGTTCGTCATTCGTCCTTCGTCCTTCGTCATTCGTCCTTCGTCCTTCGTCCTTCGTCCTTCGTCCTTCGTCCTTCGTCCTTCGTCCTTCGTCATTCGTCCTTCGTCATTCGTCCTTCGTCCTTCGTCCTTCGTCCTTCGTCCTTCGTCCTTCGTCCTTCCTTCGTCCTTCCTTCGTCCTTCCTTCGTCCGTCGTCATTTGTCATTCGTCGCTCATCATTTGCCGTTCGTCACTCGCGCACGCGCTGTTGTCGCTGTTCGTTATTCGTTGTTCGCTACGTCCTTTTTGTTCGTTGGTCCTTCGTCCTTCGTCTCGCCGCTCGTCGCTCGTCGTTCATTTGTCATTCGTAATTCACTCAATCGCTGTCGTCGCTGTTTGTTGTTCGCTATTCGTTGTCGCCGTCGTTGTGAGTTTTTGGGGGTGGTTGTTCTTGTTCGCTGTCGCCGTTATTGTTGCTGTAACGGTGTCAGGGCTGTTGTGACAGTTGTTGCGACGGTTCGTGAGAGCACCTTTGTTCAACTATTTCTCTTGTTCGCTGCTCAATGTTGGCGTTCGTGCGGTACTTGTTGTTCCTCGTTCATAGATTTTAAGATTTGCGCCTTTTCAAAGTTCAGCGAAGTGGTTTATTTGTGCACGCCGTTATGTCTGTCAAACCGCACCAGCTGTGAAGGTGCGACGTTCCCGTCGCCGTCTTTGCCTATTCATTCGCCTTCGGTGTCCGTCACATCAACGGCGGCGAGGCGTTACCGATGTCGCTATCGCTACATTCCTTGGATAGGATGATCGCGGCCGAAAGGGCACACACCGAATTGCGGCTCGACGGCGCCAGCACCAAAGCTGGCTCAAAACGGGGAGGGACTACAAAAGTTCCACCATGGAAACGTAGCGCAGGCGGTGCAAGTGTAGGTTCTTACGCTTCCCGACAGCGTGGCATGTTGAGCGGGAACAGCTACACCGCCTCGGCACGGACCACCGCGAAAGCAGGTGACACTGACACCATAGACCCTGCAACATTGCGAGAAATGCAGCAGCTGCAAAAGAAACTAGATGCCATGCGCCGCAAGATGGTCAAGGACCGGGCACAGGCGAACAGCACGATCGCCGCGTTGCGGGCCGAGAAAGAAAGCGCCCAAAGTGATCATGCAACACAATTAGAGCGGCTGACTAAGGCACGCAAGAGAACAGAGTCAGCTCTTGCGACCAAAATATCTGGCCTCGAGCAAGAGGTCCAAAAGCTACGTTCACAATCCAGAACGCGCGCCAAACGTAGAAAAGAGCAGGAGAAGGTACGGTGACATTGAACACGTCTTTGTGTTATCCTATTGTAACCACAGCGCTTTCCAACGTAGGCATGGCAAAAAGCTATCGATACGCTGCGATCGGAAAATATTCGCTTGTGTGAAGCTGACGCAGCCAGCAACAGATTCCGTGAGGTACGTGCGCGCCGTGCCATGCAGGTACCATGCAAAGCGCCCGCTCTTTACCAGTGGGTTCTCTTCTCCCATTTTGTAGGAGGCAGAACATTTAGCCGATGTCAACGCCAAGTTAGAGAAACGGCTTGAAGAAATGGAACGTCGCCAGCGCGAAGACATGGACGAGATGCTTCTTCGATACAGCGAGGTTCGTTTAAAGTGACTACGAATCAACTTCTGCGCGTCAATCGCTTCATATAAACTCTTGTCTCGGCCGTGGTGACAGAATGAGAACGCACTACGAGCTCAACTAGAAAAGTACAAGAAAAGCAGCACCATACACGAACCCAGAACAGCAGAATTACAAGCACCGCATGATTCGACACGCGGAGGCAAGACGCAACCTAGGGCGCAGCAAGAGCTGCCGGCAGCGACAGCGTCGTCTGGGGAATCCGCCGCCACGGCCCCACTGGCCAAAGCCATCCCTGTGGCTGCTCATCACCATCCAACAAGTGTACCACTTGTTGCATCAACGACCTTTCAACAACAACCAAGCGACCGCGTTACGAACTACGCAAACAGTCGGACGCCGGTTGCGTCATCAACCCAGGTCCCATTGCGCCAGTGGTCGAGCACACCTTCAGCACCGATTGCACCAGCTTCGTTTCGCCGTTCAAGCGCTGCCACACCTGCTCGCAGTGCAACCACGAATGCACTGGGGGCAAGGAAACGTAGCCCCGCATCCAACCTGCTTCCAGCAAGTTCAGTCACGAGTTTTGAAGAGCGACTTGCGTTGATCCGCGCGCAGCGCCAGCGCCTCCAGGCCCAGGTTCACCAGCACCAATTGGTGTGACTGGCCAATGCTTGTGTTGACGGTGAAGATGCGGCTCGAGCAAAAACGCGGAGGAACCCATTATTATCTGCTCGTCGTGATAAGTAATAATTTATTGCCCACGTCACTTCCACACTCAAGCCAGTGGCACTGTACCTTCTGCATGAGAGAATCACCTGAGCTCATGTTGCGTTGTGCTCTTCACGTTGAGGCATCACTTTGATTGAAGCCCCGTTTGGCAATGCCGCCTACCACGAGCAAAGAACACGAAGAGCGTCGGTGAGACGACGTTGACAAATTAACGGTGCCCACATTACATTACTCTGCGAACCATGATTGCGTCTCTGAAGTCTGTCGCTTGATCCAAGTGATTGTTGTGCAGCCGTAAATCAGACAACTTTGGCAACTCACACAACTCCGGAGGAATTGGGCCTGTCATAGTGCATGGGTTTCGCGTAAACAGCACACGCACACACGCACGCACGCACGACGCTGTCAATATGCCCTTTGAAACATCAAACAAACCTGACAATCTGTTTCCGTCAAGGGCCAACACTCGCAGCTTCTGGAGATTCCGCAGTTCAGATGGAATGCTGCCAGACAAACTGTTCTTCCCCATCCGTAACGACATTAGATTCAGGAGAGTCCCAATTTCCGTCGGGATAGGACTACATACAAACACAGTCCACAGTTACCGTGCATGCACACGCGTTCGCACGGAACGCAAGTTTACACGAACGCACCCGACAAGGTGTTCATTCGCCTCGATCGTCAAATTCTTCAACTGCCACAACTGAGACAACTACATCATCACACAACGAGTCACCAACCGTGATCAGTGCACGCGATGTCCACAAGTACATACTTCCGCCGGTAAGCAGCCGCTTAAACCATGATCAACAAGAGTAAGAGACACTACATTCGTCAAAGTAGGAGCCAGGCCCATATTGATGCCCGTCCACCTACGCAAGTATCGATGCGTTGGGGCAGTTAATAAGAAAATGGCCACTCCACGACCGCATGATGCGACATTGTGATTACAAACGATTTTACCTGAAAAATGAAGGTGGACCGTCTGTCGTTGCAACATCGGTTACCGTTGTGGCAACCACAGAAGACGGTTGAGTCTCTTCCCCATCCTCAGTTGGATCGTCATCGTCGTCAAATTCGTCGTCATCGAAGTCGTCCTCAAATTCATCTTCATCGTCTTGCTTCACTTCGCCGTTCGACAGCCAATTATTTGCTTTCCATGTTGACGAACCACCAGTACACTCATAGAGAGTGACCAATGCGTCGTGAACGCGTTGTCGATTGCTCTTCGCCCGTTTGAACAACCCTTCAAATCACGGTACAACGCAATTGTCAATGCTTTGCAACAACACATGCGCACTGGAATGTCCATTACCTTGCAAAGTACGCAACGCGTGCAGAGCCCGCTTCAGTTTAGCCCTGCGTTGTTGTCGACGCTCTTCTGCGTGCTTCGCCGCAGCTTCCTCTGTTCGTTTTTGTGCTTCCTCTTCAGCCTGTCGCCATGAATCATGCTGATGTGGGCCATGTGTGTCAACAATGCACAACGACATGCGAAGAGACAAACCCGAATGCGCGCTTGCTGCCTTGCCCGCAGTTGCGCCAGCTGATTATCTCGAACCCTAATCGCCTCCTCTTCGCTCTCGAGTTCCCGCACCGCCCATCCCCGATATAAGGCCTGCACCTTCATGATGAAGCCCGCGTGCTTAGCAAACTCAGACAGTTTGCGTTCCTGTGGCCGACAACACAGCAGCATGTCAGCTCCATCGGACTATTGAACAAGAGAAATGCAATATTTACGTCGTGCATACCTCTTCCAACGATGCAGTGGGTACACGTTGGTCGTCCGCCGCCGTATCGAGTGCAGCCGATGCAGCCGATGCAGCAGATGCAGCGTCCAACTTGGCGAGCCTCTCACGGATATGTAGCAGGTTTAGGTCTCGGATGCGCTCCGCTTCCACCTAAAGAAGTGTCATGGTTAGGCGGCGAAACTTGTCGTAGCATGAACGCCATTGAACGCACTTCGCTCTCCAATTCACGCTGTGCCCATCCGCGGTAAAGTGCCTGGGCAGCCACAATTCCGCGTGGGGATTGGACTTGTTCCTGATGTATTGGAACAGCAAGTGTCTCTCCAACGGAGTGCTGTTGAGGCTGAAGCACAAAATTAAAGTGAGATCGGCAGTCACCGTGCTGGGCGGGGGTAGGGTTGGGGGTTACAAGACAAGAAAACATGCAAATGCAAATCTTACTGCTTGCTGCGCTAGTCGTTGTCGAATGGAGAACAATGCATTGTCACGAGCTCTTTCGTTCGGATCCTGTACGCCAACACGTGTCAGTCATGGTGCTGCTTTGGGGCAGCATAGTCTAACTTCGTACCTCACTCTCCAGTTCGCGTGTGGCCCACCCTCTGTAAAGTGCTTGAACTCGAGCAACAAAGTTCGCCACACGTGGCATCGATGGATTGGTGTGTGGTTGTGCAGAAGATGCCGTCTTCTGCTGCGGCGATTTAGCAACGTCAGGGTCTGCCGGTGGGTTTGCTACGGCGTGTTCTGCCGACTTCTCCTACAAACAATGTCACACGTTGAGAACAAGAACAACAAGCGCAATGAGGAATGTTGCTTACCGTCGATGAGAGCCGCGATCGAATTTGCAACAATTTGTCTTCACGTTCTTGCAACACTGGATCTTCACTGACAAGCTCGCGCTGTGCCCAACCACGGTAAAGGGCTTGAAACCGCACCGCCGATTGTGTGCGAGGTGAGAAAGACGACTGGGGCGGATTGAACTTTCCGACGGTATCGTCAGCCGCATTAGTATTCGATTCCGCATTGGTATCTGCAGTTACTTCGTCTTCGGACTTCACTGTGTTCTGTTCAAGTGGAGGCACTGTTCTTTCGGCGTTCTTCGAGCCAGAGGTGGTGGAGCCCAATGCAGTATTGTCAGAAACATGTTGTGTCTCTTCAGCGACCTCGGCTGACATTGGTGACTGTTCACTATTCGTGGATGTCGCCGGCAAGTTCGAAGGCTTTTCCGGAACGTCTGATGTTCTCATATTGGCGGCTAGTGACTTGGAATCAATGCGCGGTGGATTCTCATCGACGCGCGATGGTTGCTCAGCGGTATGAGATGGAATCTCAGCGACATACGCTGGCTTCTTGATGGCGTCAGATGGCTTGTCGCGGACGACGGACCGCTTCTCACTGAGATCCAGAGGTGTCTCACCCACGTCTGTCGGTGTTTTACTCAGACCAGATGTTTTCTTACCATCGTCGTTGGACGGCTCTTCAACAGGTTTCTCGCTGACCTCAACAGATGTCCCTCTGATCTCAACGGGTTTCTCACTGGCTTCAACAGGTTGCTCACTGGCCTCAGCAGGTTGCTCACTGGCCTCAACAGGTTTCTCACTGACCTTAACTGGTTTCCCACGGACCTCAACAGGGTTCTCGCTGACCTCAACAGGTTTCTCTCTAATATCCACAGGTTTCTCAGTGCTGTGGGCTGGTTCCTCACCAATGCTCGGTGGTTTCTCGTCACCATCTTCATTAACTTTGTCAGTACTCGGTGACTTCGCACCAACATGTGGTATATCTGCTGACTTTGTCGCAACATTTTCTTGTTTCGGAGCCAACACACCTTGGGGAGCTCCTTCGACCGTGGCATTTGTCGAATCAGCATCATCAGCAATCGACGATAAGTTGACGGCTTGAGTCGCCGATGGTTCAGTCAAACTAAGTGGTCCTTGCGAATACTCTTCGGGTGTATCAACTGTCTGTTCCGGTCGAGGAGATGGCTCGATCTCCGACATACTTGCGTGGTCACCTTCTGGCTTCGAGGCTTGCTGCGGCTCCGTCGACGCATTCCGTTTGGCTGCTGCCACCGCAGCTGCTCGTGCCCTTGCCTTTTCTCTAACGGCTTCGCGAGCTTTTTCTTCCGCAGCTGCTCTTGCATCTTCAGGTGCGCGAAGTCGAGCCATAGCCAACTGCAGCTCGGTGAACTTGTGTACCTGATGGCCGCGCCACAGCGCTTGGATTCGCATCGCTGCTTGGTGTCGGCGTGCCGGCAACTCGGCTCGTTCCTTCGCAGCTGCCAACTCCCGTGCTTTGCTCAACAATTCCTGTTCCTTTGCCTGAGCAGCAATTTTTGCGATAAGCTTCTGTTCTTTTGAAAACTTGTTGACTTGGTATCCCCTCCAAAGTGATTGCAGCTTGATGGAGGAAACTCTCCTTCGATGCAGCATCTCCTTTTCCCTCGCCGCTTGTTCTTCTGCTGCAGCCCGTTGGCGAGCTTCTGCAGCGGCTGCCGCGTCTGCCGCAATCTGAGCCAATCTGGCGAGTGCTTTTTGGTGCTCGAAGTACTTATGTACAACGAAGCATCGCCACACCGATTGGATTCTTGTTGAGGCCCCGTTCGCTCGCTGGTGGCGAAGTTGTGCGAGGATGGCGCGGACCCATGATTGGATCCGCGAAGCACTGGCTTCCCGCAGTTCCTGCAGCAGCTGCCGGTCGCGAAATCGCTTCACCATCAGGGCCCTCTCATAATTCTACGCACACAACCAAACAAGACAGTAAACCCGCGAAACATTAAGCTCAACTTCAGTGCGAGTGGATTTGACGAATTGACGAACCTCTTTGACACTGTGTCCACGGAAGCGGGCCTGGATGTGAACGGCTGCAGCAATCGCGGCTCGCTTCTCGCGCATGGCGACACTCCTGCGCCAAGCATTCTGAATCTTGATGGCACAGAGCAATTGGATACCCTCTGTTTGCATGTAAGATTTCCAAAGCTCCAGAACTACGGACTTTACGACCGCGGGCACCAAAATTTTGGCCGTCTTTTTCTGCCGAGCACCGCGCCACCGACGCAGTGCTTTGCGGATGATGGACCTGGCACGAGCCACTTTTTGGAGCGCGAGATACCTTCGAAGGCCATCCGGACGAGCAAAAAGAGTGACGGTAAACGCCCGCTTCCGCTCCAACACATGGTTTTGGAAAGCATTCTTTCGAAATGAAGTGATGATATCTTTGGCGTGCGCTTCCACTTCAGCTTTGGTTGGCACTCGATTTGGCCGAACAATTGAAAACACCATCAACTTTCTCCCATTGCTTATTGCGGTCGAAATTAGTTGTGGCACTCCGTGTATGGGCTCTCCATCGACAGCTAGAATTATATCTCCTTTGCAAATTCCACAATCTGCCAATGGCAGCCCGCGAGTCGTCCGCGTCACGACAACCTTGGCATGAAGACCATGCTCCAAATCCAGACGGAAGAAGTCCTCGTCGCTGATATGAAATTGTGCGTGGTGGGCAGTGACGGCTTCGTCAATGTGAGGTGATGGACGAATTCCGAGACCCGTGCGAATCCCTTTGATACGTTCGAACACTCCTCCCAACCGCGACGCTGGTGAAGTTCGATACACCACCACGTCGAGGCGCTGTGACGTCGGAGCTATCGTTTTGAGTGCTGCAACTTCTTGTTCACGCGTTGGAAAAGTCATGAACGGCATCAAAGACATTTGTGGCTTGGGTTTATCTAGTTTTTGGGTCGGGCTCGATGGCTTAGAAGAATTGGTGTCAGCTTCTTGCAATATTGACTGCTCGTTTAGGGTCCGTGTTGACTTTGGACTCATGCTTTCAATCCCACGAACGATCGACGGCAGTGTACGATCGCTTGTCGTCCCAGCGAGTTTGTCGGCACCGTTGTCCACGCGGGCCATTGCTTCTCGAGACACAACATGTGCCTTCATGAAAGCATTTGCCCACGCATCTGCGGCGAGCGCGGTTGATTGGGAAAACTTCCCCCGCACGAATTTCTTGACAAACGTGGCCGGGCCCTTTGCGCCTTTTGTTTTGTACTTGCTGAGATATTTTTCGAATTTGGATGCGTTAAAGTCAAACTTCATCGCTGATGCATCCCGGGCAACCAAAGATAACAGTTCAGTTTGCAAGCGATCTGCGTTTTTCTGCAAGAGAGAGATATCAGATGCTTGTGTGGCGGCAACTTTGGCAACAGCGGCTGCGAAGGCAAGTGCCGCTGTTGTTGTTTCAGCACTTACACTCCATTTGTTACGGAAGCGAGTACGAATGTTCTGCTCGAGTTGTTGCAACTGCTCTTGAGCGATCAACTCGTGATCGCCTAACTTGCACTGTTTGCAACGGCGTAGCAGTGATTCAAGAATCTCGCTCACTGTTTCATCGTCTCGGCGCGGGAACACAGTCCGAAGATCTCGAGTCAAAAATTCTATCAGTGCTTTCTCTAGATCGTTGACCGAGTCACCACAGTCCGCTAACATACTATTGGATCTGCTCAGGGCAGCGTTCTCCCGTCTGAAAGATGCTTCGGCTAGTTCGCCAACCCTACCCTTCATGACTTCGATGATGTGTTCAACCGTGTCGTGGACGGTGTCGACCGCTTGAGGCAGCTGTGAAATGCGTGCCACGCGTAGCTGGAAATTTGCGGACTGCTTTGCAGCCGTGGTCAGCACTGCGAGTGAAGTTGCTGCCGAACCGTTCACGGATAGTACGACGTCTCCAGCGTGCACACCGTGCTCCACCTTTAACGGAGATAACCTTCCCACCTCCACTAGCACTACGCCAGCAGTCCCCATTGGATGTTTCTTGCCATCAACGTCGAGCGCAAGTTGTGGCTTCACTTGCGCCGCGACGTACAACGGAGATTCCGTGGAAGGCCTACGCACGTCGATCGTTTCGATCAAACCTGTTTTGGAAGCCGACAGAAGTTTCGCCTCATCGCGTAGGATGCGAAAAGTTGGTGAGTGTCCAGGGTCGGAGATTGTCGGAGGTATACTCCTGAAGTACTCACGGCACGCCGCCTCGATTTCAGACGTCTGTTGAGCCACGAACCGTTTCAAACGTGCGTTGAACTTTTGTACCAACATTGGTAGTTGTGATCGCAGCTTTGACCACCTCACTCCGGCTCTAGCGCTTGCTGCAGCCGCATCCTTCTTCGCATGCTGTTCTTCAGCGTACGCCACAGCCCATGCTGTTCCTGCATCGACAGTTCTGCTACTGTACTGCCCAAAAATGTGTTTTGCGACAAACTTTGCTGCTGATCCCGCATCCTGAGAGTAGGTGTACTTTCTCATGAGCCGCTCCAGCTTGACAGGGTTCTTGCCCTTTTCGAGCATTTCGGACTTTAAGAGACTAACGAAGACGGTTTCGAGCCCAATCACAGATTGCTGATGATGAAGTGTAGGAACGGAAGCAGTTGCTGCGTGGGTTTCGCGTCGAAAGGCGTTTGGATGCTGCATCCGATACGCAACCATCGCTTTCTTCCGCACTTCTTCGCACATTCGCGCGGTGACCACATCTCGGACTTTCTTACGATAGCGTCGGTGTTGCACGTCCAGCAACGACTTCCCTCGAGCAACTGTCATTGACAGCTTTTGCGAGGAAGACAGAATCTGTGATAAAGCGGCCATGCTCTGCACCAGCTGTCCATTGACATCAAGAATGATGTCGCCCGCCTTCACATTATGGTCCACTGCCAATGGCGATTCGGCTGAAATCTCATCCACTTGAATCAGAGGGTCCAGAATACTGACCTCTGTGCCGTGAGACTGCAGAGACAATCGGGCTTGGAGGGTGACCGTGATTCCCAGCGGGTCTTTGAGTGAAGATCTCTGCAACACAATGTTACGCAATTCGTCGTTTTCCCGCGCCCATGCGACAACGCCATATGTATCAAGTGAGGACTCGCTCCTCTCGTCCAGATTCGAGAAAAATTCATCACACACTGTTTTCATGTCAGCAACTTTATCTTGCACTACAAGGTGAAGGTGGTCCACTTTGGCATGTCCTGCGTGACTCGCGGCTTGGGCAGGCTCTGAATCATCGATGCTGTTTACGTCTGCAGCGTCTGTGGCGTGATCCGGGTGTGGATCCATGGCACCATTTTTCACCCCTTCGTAAAAGCTCTTTTCTGCAAATTGGCGCACTTCGTGGCGAATCCGGGCAGAAATAGCATGTTTGACTTTCTCCTTGTACATGCCGAGTTCGTTCGTAGGTGCGTCACGCAGGCGGGCAATCGTCAATTTCACCTTGTGGGAGGTTTTTATCAGGTTGGAGAACGACGCCATGTCTTCGAACGGCTTGCCGTCTACGGCCAAAACAACATCCGCACTCTCCACTCCGTGCTGCAGGGCCAACGGCGATTGAGAGTCCACGGCTTCCAACACCAATGTCGGCTGAGTGATGACGAGCTCCTCACCATAAAACTCGATCACAACTTGCTGTTGAACGGCCGCGGCCACAAGCAACGGTGCAGTGACATCCTCTCTGTTCAACTCAATTTCGCGAACAGCGCCTGCATCCCACGCCCATGCGATCCTTGCTTGGTTCTCCACGATTGCAACACTGGTTTCTTCGTTGAAGAACGCGTCACATTGTTCGTCTACTTCGGCAACTAAGCTTTCTACAAAGCCGACGACTTTTGTTAAAGACCGCTTCTTTGTGAAGTGATTTCGCAGCGTCTCGAAAGCGAGATCAGACTCCTTTCGTTCTGGCAACATGTCTGGCGGCTGCGAATGTTTTGCCAGAGCGGCTTGCGCTCTTCGCACGGCTCGCTTGGTCAATGCGTTGTCGTACTTGGCCTGCACAGACGCCGTATGGTCCACGTACTCTGGGGGTCCGTAATCACGTGCGTGCTCCAACAGAAGGTGCTGCTCAACAAGAGCCTCGCCACTAGGTGCCGAAACTTGAGTGGTGAGCTGCATGGTCTGCGCCGCAAATTGGCGATGAATCTGCTCGAACCGACGGTGTAGAATACGCCGAGCGACAAAGTATCGAACGGCTTGCTGCATGATGACAACCGCCTCCCTTCTAAGAAAGTCAATGATGCTGAGCCCAGACTGTTTCCATCGAGAGTGCAGATTCGCATAAACTCGAGCGACAACTTTGCGGCGCCAACATGCCTGAAGAAACAAGATTGCGGCCTCGCCACGTCGCTGAGCCCTCGCGGCTGCCGCAATTTTTCTGCCAACATGACCACGCTGCACCTTCTGCACCTGAACCGCGGCTGCGTTCCGCTTGCGCCGCTCTTCGGCAGCCCTCTCAGCCAGCATCGCGTAGTGTGCCTGAAGGAGGTATTCATAACTGCGACTGTGCACACACCCTCGGTAAATCGATTGAATCTTGACGGCGGCCTTTTCTCTCTCAGCCCGCAGTAAGCACCGCTGGCGGCGACCTGCCCACTTGCGGAACATGTATTGCATGAATTGTGCCACTGAGAGTTTATATTGCCGGACTCGGGCCAACAGTGCGGCGCGGAACAGGAAACGGAGAGCTGCAATCTTGTAATGACGCCAAGTAGTCTGCAGAGTGGTTGTTGCCGCGGAGCGACGGCGGTGAAACTGTGCAAAAACAGCTTGTCCCTGCCACATGCGGCTCAACGATTGGCCCCACAGAGCAACTTTTCGGCGCCCGGCCGCTCGGCGGGCGCGCAGAAGGGTCATGAACTCTTGATGACGCCGATAGACTCTGAAACCTCGCCATGTTGACTGTATTCTGACAATTTTCCTGGCGTAATCGCGCATTGTGGCTTCGTAGGCCCGAGCGGCAAGACGCCGCCGGGCGTGTGACTGCACCCACACCGCAACTGCTGTTTTCTTGTCAAGAATTAAGTTGTCGTATTCGGCCCTCGCGGCGCGGGCCAAGGCAGCGTAACTCTCTTTGTGTTTGCGGCCGAGGTGCCGACGGTACGCCTTTTGCAGTACCACCGCCGCTGCACGTTGATCACGGTAGAGTTTACGGTGCCGGTAGCTTCGAAAGCTCGTTTCCACGAAGACGGCGGCCGCCTTATTCTGCTGCAGTAGCCGCTGCGCTTTCAGTTGGCGATGCCAGGCCTGAATCTTCGTCGCTGCCGCAACGCGCCTGCGGTGCACACGCTTTCTCCATCGAATCCACCACTGAATTTTGACTGATGAAGTCACGCGGTTCCGTAGCCAGCGCCGGAGACGCTTCAAGCGATACAACCGCTGAATCATGGTGATAGCCATGTACATCTCACTCTGCCAAATGCTGTATTTATATCGTTGTATGCTACCGCGCCAAAAGGCTTGCAAGCGTGCCACGAGACACTGCAATTGCCATGCCCGAACGCACCGCTGCAGTGTCACAAAGCGACGCCGCACACCATTCTTGTGGAGATTCTTTCGAAAAGTGAAGGCTAGCCACTGCTGTTGAATAGCCATCGAGGCTGCACCGAGAGTTTTCCGCAACGCCCGGACACGTCTTCGAGCAATGAACCCAAGAACGTGCCGCTGCAGCGTCGCGGCTGCTCGCTTTTCGATTTTGCGGCGGCGGCGCTCGAGCCTGAGCTCCTTTTTCCGCTTGGCGGCTTCGCGCTTCAGTGCGCGCCTTGCTTTCTTTTCGGCCTCGCGCTCCGCTTCCAAATCGTCTATCTTTTTCTGCTTGGCGCGTTTGTGTGCTGCAATGCGTGCTCTCCTCTCGCGTTTTAGTCGAGCAATTTCGTCATGTTTGCGCATGTTGTCGCGCTTCATGGCCTCTATATGCGACGCCTGTGCTAAATGCTGAATTAACTTCTTCGCGACACGAGATTGCCGCACGGCCGCGGAAGCCGGTCTACGTGTGACGTCGGGGCGGACTTCCCATTGTCGGTGCGCAGCTGCTTTTGCTGCGCGTGCGCTCGCCGCGCTGCGTTTGGTCGGGTGCCTTGGGGCAGTGCGATGCTTTTGCTGTGCGTTGGAAGTTGTCTGAACAACCGCAGCACTACGCTTTGCCTTGGTCTTGTTGTTTGGTACAACGGCCCATTTAATGCGTGGCTGCGATCCCACAGCGCCCTCGTGAACCGAAGGAACAACATCGTCGTCGGAATCGCCGCTCTTGGATTCCTCAACGACGACTTCCACCACCGAGCCGGACCACGCCATGCGCGGCCGTGCATGTGCTCCTGGCATGGTTGGCAGACGAAGGCCGCTGCCTATTGACCAGTGATAGGCACGACAGGTGACCAATGGCACACCGTGCACAGAACTTCAACGTTGTGCTGTCGTCGCAACATGGTCACGACAACAGCACGTGGCTGCCACTGCCAGCCAACCAAGTTGTGCGGGCGGCCGCCTACATGTTGAGTGAACGTCACTCTCGAGCAAGAACCGTTTCCCGGTCAACAAGCCGAAGCGTGCCTTTTTCGCGTGGGTTTTTAATACCCCGGCCGTTATTTGTGTGTAATGAGCGAAAGAATGCACGGATGATGGGAATTACACACCTCAACGCGGCCTCAGAAGCGGCCTCAGAAGCGGCCTTCGCCGTGAATGCGATGCGTGTGCGACGCCGCATGGATGCAACGACGAATAGAGATGAGCTGTTGAGAGCATGAGGAAGCGAAAGACAGGCAGAGAACGAGAGCCGAACAGCCATGTCACGTGACGAGCGTCGGGATTGACAGCCAGACACAACTTGCATACACAACACGCACGTCACATCACATGCATCAGCCACGCCACTCTCGCACAAGTTGCCGCCGCTGCCGCCGCCGTTGTGATCGCGATCACTGCGGCTTCTGCTGCCGCCAACCGCACTTCCCGAAGTCATTAGGCACTGAATGAAAGTCGGCGTTGAAGTCGAAGTCGAAGTCGAAGTCGAAGCCCTCCGAACTCTCTGCCGTTCGTTTGCCGTTGCCACTGTTCGTTCGTTCGTTCGTTCGTTCGTTCGTTCGTTCGTTCGTTCGTTCGTTCGTTCGTTCGTTCGTTCGTTCGTT
>ENA-OWNT01003588-OWNT01003588.1-seawater-metagenome-genome-assembly--contig:-NODE-3588-length-14464-cov-4.467992_pt1 | contig 14464 bp, 9 predicted proteins | sample MGYA00238136_ERZ651165 | MGnify/ENA primary metagenome ERZ651165 (study PRJEB26861, sample SAMN08777766) | seawater metagenome | isolation source: coastal seawater | place: USA: Florida | collected...
CGGGTCTCCATCGCGAAGCGGGAGATCAAGCACACGCACCTGGGGGTGTCGCTGCGGTGGATGGCCCGGTACGTCCAGTACATCGCCCAGCGCCCGGGCCTCCATCACGAGGAGGTGCTGGCCTGGATGCTCGCGATGCCGCCGCTCCCGCTCCACGTCTTGCGGCCCGGCGGCGCCCCCCACCACGTCCTCGACGACCACTTCCTCCCGAGGGTTGGCGACATCGCCTTCTTCGAAGACCACTACTGACCGCACCCCAGCTTCGCCCAGCGATCCCGTCCACGACACGTTACAGCCGCGCCACCTACTCCAAACGGTCGTTTGGATATAGCCCGGAGGCCCCATGAACCGCCGCACCATCCCCACCGCAGGGCTCGACGCCGACGCGATCATCGCGGAGGCTCGCGACTATGGTCAGCACGACGCCGACTTCCGTGGTGGCCGCACGTGGTCGCTGGTGTACTGGGCGGGCGAGGAGCACCACCACCTGGTGGAGAAGGTCCACGACCTCTACCTTGCTCACAACGCGCTCAACCCCATCGCCTTCCAGGGCCTCAAGCGCATGGAGACCGAGGTGGTGCAGATGTGCGCCGACCTGTTCCACGGCCCGGCGAGCACCGTCGGCACCATGACCAGCGGCGGCACGGAGTCGCTGCTGCTGATGGTGAAGGCCTACCGCGACCGGGCGCGGAGCAAGTGGCCCTGGATCCGTCGCCCCAACCTGGTCGCCCCGAAGACCATCCACCCCGCCGTGGCGAAGGGCTGCCACCTGTTCGGTGTGAAGTTGCGCACCGTGAAGGTCGACGAGCACGGCCACGTCGACCCTCGCGCCCTCCGCAAGGCGCTCGACCGCAACACCATCGCCATCGCGGCCAGCGCTCCCCAGTACGTCACCGGCGTGGTCGACCCGATCCCGGAGATCGCGGCCCTGGCCGCTCGCAAGGGCCTCCCCATGCACGTCGACGCCTGCTTCGGCGGCTTCATCCTTCCCTGGCTGGAGAAGCACGGGGTAGCCATGCCCCCGTGGGACTTCCGGGTCCCCGGTGTGACCAGCGTGTCCGCCGATCTGCACAAGTACGGCTACGCCGCCAAGGGAGCCTCCACCCTCCTCTTCCGCGACATGAGCTACCTGCGGCACCAGTTCTTCGCTTCGACCGACTGGCCCGGCGGCATCTACATCTCCCCCGGGTTGCCCGGCACGCGGCCCGGCGGCCCCATCGCCGCCGCCTGGGCGGCTCTCCAGGGCATGGGCGAAGACGGCTACATGCGCCTCGCCGGCGAGGCCTGGGAGGCCGCCACCAAGCTCCGCGAGGGCATCGCGCAGATCGACGGTCTGCGCGTCCTCGGCGGCCGGCCGATGTCCACGGTGGTCACCTGGTCCCACAGCGACCCTGCGGTCAACGTGTACGCCGTGGCCGACCTCATGCAGGCCAAGGGCTGGGGGGTCGACCGTCAGCAACACCCGGCCAGCGTGCACTGCACCTGCAACGCCAGCAACCTTCCGGTGATCGAGCAGTACCTGGCCGACCTCACCGAGGCGGTCGCCCACGTCCGTGCCCACCCAGAGCTCGCCAAGGAAGGCGACGCCGCGGTCTACGGCCTGATGTCCCGCGTGCCTCTCCGAGGCATGGTCAAGAGCGCGGTGCTCGACGTGATGGAGAAGATGTACGCCCCCGACGCCGACGGCACCCCCGACCTCGAAGACGACGGGGGAATGGTCCAGGAGCTCGCCACCAAGGCCTTCGACACCATCGACCGGGTGAAGGCGCGCCTGGGAGGTGCCGCTTGATCCGTCGCCTCCTGCGCCGCCGTACCCCGCCCGCCGCGGGGGACCGCCTCCGCGTCGGCATGCTCCGCATCGCCCAAGAGAGCAACGCCCTCACCCCACGGCTCACCGAGGTGAGCGACTTCACCATCGACATGGCGGGCAGCGAGCTGATGCACGCCACTAGCCCCGACGGCATGGAGGCCCCCGGCTTCCTGAAGAACGCCGAGCTGTCGGGCTTCCGCCAGGCGGTCGCCGCCAAGGGCGATGGGCGGATCGAGGTGGTCCCCTTGTTCGGGATGTGGGCCGTCCCGGCCGGCCCGCTGTCCACAGCTGCTACCCAGCAGATCCGCGACCGTCTGCGCGAGGTGGTCGCCGCCGCCGGCCCCCTCGACGCCGTCTTCGTCAGCGTCCACGGCGCCATGGTCGGTGAGGGGGGCAGCGCTCCGGAAGACCACTTCCTCGCCGACCTCCGCGATCTGATCGGCCCCGAGGCCCTCATCGCCGTCACCATCGACCTTCACGCCCACGTCACCGCCGCCTTCGTGGAGCCCCTCGACATCCTCGCCGCCTACCGCACCAACCCCCACCGCGACCACGCCACCACCGGGCGCCGCTGTGGCGAGATGCTGGTCGACGCGCTCCTGGGCCGGATGAAGCCGACCCTGGCCTGGCGCAGCCTCCCCATGGCCCTCGGCGGTGGCAACACCCTCGACTTCGCGCCCCCCATGCGGCAGATCTTCCGCTGGATGAAGAAGGTCGAGAAGGACCCCTCTGTCCGCTACGTCAGCCTGTGCATGGTGCACATGTGGCTCGAGAGCCCCGACGCCGGCTGGGCTACCGTGGTGGTCACCGACGACGACCAGGAGAAGGCCGAAGCCCTGGCCGAGGAGCTTGCCGACCGCGCCTGGGCGGTGCGCCACCAGCTCCCGCCCGAGCTCCCGTCCGCAGAAGACGCCATCGCCGAGGCCCGCAAGGCACGCTTGGCCCGCAAGCTCGGCACCATCTGCATGTCCGACGCCTCCGACATGGTGGGCGCCGGAGCTCCCGGCGACAACACGCAGCTCCTCAAGGCCCTCCTCGAGCAAGGCCAGGGCCTCAAGGTCTACGCCCCCATCCGCGACGAGTCCGTCGTGGAAGAGCTGTGGGGTCGTCCTCCCGGCAGCCCGGTGGAGGTCACCCTCGGCGGCAGCCACGAGAACTCCCCGCCGCTGCCTGTGCGCGGCACCCTGCGCCACCAGGCCGAGACCCACAACTTCGGGCGGCTGGTGGTCCTCACGGTCGACCATGTGGAGATCGTCGTGACCAGCGGCCCCCCCCTGGCCATGAAGCCGAGCTTCTACCGCGACGTGGGACTACGACCGAGCAAGGCGGATATCTGCGTCGTGAAGAGCCTCTTTCCCTTCCGGCTCTACTTCGTCCTGCACAACCGGAAGACCATCTACGCCAAGACCCGCGGAGCGACCGACTTCGACGCGATCTGGCGCCAGTCCTTCGAGGTGCCCACCCACCCGAAGGACAGCGTGGCACACTGGCGCCCCACCGACCGCGCCCGGAGGGGCCTGGAGGCCTGACTGTTTCCGCTGCTCTGTTGGCTCTGCACGGCATTCGGAGCCGACACCCCCCACCGATGGCTGGAGGACCCCGACGACGAAGCCGTGGTCACCTGGCGAGACGAACGAACCGCCGAGGCCTTGACCTGGCTGGGGGACGAAGCGGTGGCCGCGCGCACGGCGGCGCTGGTGGCCCTCGACGACGCCCGCGGCGTGAGCCTGCAGGCCCTCGATCATCGGGGGGGCACCACGGTGTGGGCCCGGTGGACGGAGCACGAGCTCACCCCGGAACAGCTGGCCGCCCGTGCCGAGCACGACCGGCGCACGATCCGCTACGACCTCGGCTTGTACGCCCAGCGACCCGGTGAGCCCGCTCCGGGCACCGAGCTCCGAGCCCCCGGTGTCCTGCCCAGCGCCCATCTGTGCGGCGTCGACATCAGCCCGGACGGGACCACCGTGGTGTGGCGCAGCCGCCCCTACGAGCGCGTCCCACCCAAGCGGCAGCGCTACCCGGTGTGTGCGTCCTGGCACCTCGATCTCGCCGACGGCACCCCCACCTACCTGGGCCCCCTGCGCGGCGAGCTTCGCTACGACCCCGGCGACGCCGACACGTTGTGGGTGATGCGCACCGACCCCCGCGGCCGCCGAGCCCACCTGGAAGACCTCGACCCCACCACCGGCACCGTGACCCCCCGCGGCAGCCACCGCGGCCGGGTGTTTCGCTCGCGCCTACCGGACGGCACCGAGTTCCGCTGGCGCCGCAAGGGGCCGCGCTCGCGCATCGACTGGGCCGACGCCGGCCGGCTGCCCCTTCCTCGCCGACGCATCCGCTGGGCGGGCTGGCACGACGGACGCCTGCTGCTCCGCCACACCACCCGGGACGACCGCGTACACATCGTCTCGGTCGACCCGCACCACGCCCGCCGACGCCACTGGGAGGAGCTCGCGGTCGACGAGGACGGTGCACGCTTCGGCTCGGCCGCGGCCCACAGCGGCGCCCTGCTCCTCGGCATCGACCGCGACGGCCGCCTCACCTGGGAAGAGCGAGACCTGGCCACCGGCGCCGTCCGCACCCCCCTCGGCGAGGAAGGCTTTCAGGGGATCTGGGCCGGTCGCACGCTGGAGCCGACCACGCTGGTCCGCGCCCAGCAGCCTCAGGGCAGGCGGGTGTGGCTCCGCGACGCCGACGGCGCCTACACCGAGCTGGAGGGTCCCCGCTACGCCGACCACGTGCGCTTCGAGACCGTCTACGGCACCGCAGAGGAGGGCACCGAGGTCCCGGTGAGCCTCCAGCGCCCTCACGAGCTCACCGGTCCGGCGCCCCTCTGGGTCCACGTCTACGGCGGCTTCGGGCACGGCACCCGAGCCCATGGCGGGCTCGCCACCGAGCGCTTCGTGGCGGCGGGAGGCATCGTCGCGACCGTGCATGCCCGCGGCGGCGACGAGCGCGGGGAGGAGTGGCACGACGCCGCCCGCAAGCGCGACCTCGCGGTCACCTACGACGATGTGCTCACCGCCATCCACAGCCTGGTCGACCGGGGCATGGTCGAGCCGGGTCGGGTGGTGATCAGCGGCTCCTCCAACGGAGGCCTCACCGCGGTGGCCACCATGCTGCGGGAGCCCGAGCTCTTCGCCGGGGTGATTGCTACCGCGGGGGTGTTCGACCTGCTCCGCGGCCCGGCCATGGGGAGGTGGTGGCCCAAGGAGTACGGGTCCCCCAGCCACGCGGCCCAGCGCGAGGTCCTGGAGCAGCTCTCCCCTGTCCACGCCGAGCCCCCCTGGCTCCCGCCCGTCCTCCTCGTCACGGGGGAGCACGACCCCACCGTGACGCCGTCCCATAGCTACAAGCTCGCTGAGGCCTGGAAGGACGTCCCGGGGGGTCCGGTGCTTCTCAGGGCCACCCCGTGGCCCTCTCATCTGCACCACCTGAAGGGGGACGAGAAGCGCGACGCCATCAACGCGCGACCCGAGGACGCCCACGAGCAGACCATGGCCGAGGCCGAGCGATTCCTGGAGCGGGTGCTGCAGATCGACCTGGGCTCCTGAGGGCAGCTACAGGTCGAGCCAGTACACATCGGTGCCGAAGGCGTTCACCCCCACCGCGAGCCGGTCCCGCTCCGGCGACGGGAACAGCCCCGCGTAGTGCAGATTCACCGACGACTCCACCGGCTCTTCCACCCCGTCGGGTCCCAGGATCGACACCCGATAGGGCTCCACCGAGCCGAAGGTCACGGCGGCGACGTAGAGCTTCCCAGCTGGCCCATAGGCCGCCGCGAGGGGCACGTCGCAGCCCGTCCCCACCCGCCGCTCCGCGCCCGTCACGAGGTCGACGTCGACGCGCTCGGGGGGGTCCGCGAGCAACACCGTGACCGTGCCCGCATCAGGGGTGAGCGCCCACACGCTGGGCCGACGGCCGTAGTCCACCGCCGCCACGGCCGCACCGAGGTCCCCCGAGGCCGTGTCCAGCCAGCGGAAGCGAAGCAGGCCGTCCTCGGCCTCGGACATCAGGCAGCGCCCCGCCGCACAGTGGACCGCATCGGTGCGGACCGCGACCTCCATGGGCACCGGGAGCGGCCGCGACACCAGGGTCTGGGTGGGCTCCCCCTCCACCGCCCGCACCACCTCCAAGCTCGCATCGCCCGCCTCGTCGTGGCGGAACCAGGCCATCAAGCGGCCCCCCACCGGCGCGTCATAGGCGGCGACGACGAAGCCCAGGGGCTCGTCGACACGGTCCACCGCGCCGTCCTCCCGCAGCGCATACAGGCCCCCACCGCCCCGGTCGGACACCATGAGCAAGCCCTCGGAGGTCCACCCGACGGGCCGCTCGTGCCAGGCCTCCGGCGTCATCAGCTCCAAGGAATGCCCTGGACGAAGGCCCATCACGTCTTGGCGTGCCGTGCCTCGGGACGCCACCAGGCCCGCGCCCCCCGAGCGCAACCGGATCAGCTGGTAGCCCTCCCAGCTGCGGAGCTTGGTGGCCGCCGACGCATCGGGCGCCGTGGAGGCATGGTCCAGCGCGTGCAGGCTCGCGCCGGTGCGGCCCCGATTCTCCGCGAACAGCAAGCGGTCGGGCGCCACCCACTCCACGGCGGCCATCCCGAGGGAGACCAGCCCCATGCTCTCGTGCAGCACCGTCGAGGTGCCCGAGGCCAGCTCGATCCGCTCCAGCCAGGGCGTACGACGCTCGCCGCGCAGGAACACCGCCGCCAGGTGCCGCCCGTCGGGGGACAGGGCCACCGCCCCCGGGTACTCGCCGGCCTCCATGGAGCGCACCAGCCGCTCCTCTCCGGTCTCGAGCTCCAGGAGGAAGAGGCCATCGTCGGTGGGGAGGACGGCCTCGGTGCCGTTCGGCAGCACGCGGGCGAACGACGCCTTGCGCGACGACACCTGGGTGAGGGCCCCCGTGGGGAGGTCGACCCGGAACGTCCCGGACGACACGCCCGCCATGGACACCAGCGCCTCGTGGGGCCCCAGCCAGTCCACCGAGTGGATGGGTCCTCCACCGAACACCCGCCGGGGCGTGCCGTCGTCGACCTCCTGCAGCCACAGGCCCCGGCTGTCGGCGAAGAGCAGCTGCTGGTCGTCGTCGGACAGCGCGATCGTGAAGATCTGGTAGGCCTCGCCGACGGCGGTGAGTCGCCGGTCGGCGGCATCCGTGCCCTGGGCCGCCGGGGCTGCGACGCCAGCGGACGCAGGCCCCGCCGTGGACAGCTCCAAGGCCCCGAGGGCCACCGCAGCCACGGCCAGGACCCCCACCACGGCCACGGCCCACAGCGGTGCTCGGGCCGGCGGAGGCGGGGCTGCCGTGGCGGCCTGCCAGGCTGCCAGCATGGCCGCGGCATCCGGGAAGCGGTGGGCCGGGTCGACGGACAAGGCCCGCTCGATGGTGCGGGCCATCGCGTCCGGAAGCTCTGGGCGCAGGCGCCGGGGCGGGTCGTAGGCCCCCTCTCCGATGCGCCGCCACACCTCGACGATGTCGGGCCCGTCGAAGGCCCGAGCGCCGGTGGCCAGCTCGTAGAGCACCGCTCCGACGGCGAACAGGTCGCTCCGAGCGTCGGCCTGACCGGCATCGCGGATCTGCTCCGGGGCCATGTACCCGGGCGTACCGAGCGGGCCGCGGTGCCCGTCGGCATCATCGAGGGAGCGCGCGAGCCCGAAGTCGCACACCCGGGCGGCCGGCCCCTGGTCCGTCGACGCGATCAACACATTCCCGGGCTTCAGATCTCGGTGCACGATGCCCGCCCCGTGGGCCGCCCCCACCGCCCGCAAGATCTGCTCCCCGAGGCGCCCCACCAGGTCGAGGGAGGGAGGGCCGTGGGCCGCCAGCCATGCCGACAGCGGCGGACCGTCGACATAGGCCATCACCAGGCCGGGCTCTCCGTCTACGTCGATCACATCGGTGACAGGCACCACGCCGGCGTGCTGCAGCCGGCCCTGGGCCTGGCCCTCGCGGATCAGCCGACTCCGCGCCCCCTCGGAGGCCAGGTGCACCACCTTCAGGGCGTGGCTGGAGCCCAGCGTGGTGTGCTCCACCCGGTACACCGCGCCCATGGCGCCGACGCCGATGCGCTCTTGCACCTCGTAGCGATCCAGGCGTCGCCCGACCGACAGCAGGCTCAGCGCCCGGGGCCGGGCCAGGGGGTCGGATCCCCACGAGCGCTCCACGGACAAGCTGGCCGCTCGACGAGCATCGGCCAGGGCCCGCCGCGCCGCATCGAGCTCGGGAAGGGAGGACGGATCGCCGACCGTCAGCATGAGCCTCCGGGCCCGACAGGCGCCGCAGCCCGCCAGGTGGGCCTGGATGTCGTCGCTGTCCTCGTGCTCGAGGAGCTCCTGCAGGGAGGGATGATTCATCCGTCGAGGCTCCGACGGAAGAAGCTGGACCCGTGCCCGATCTGCTCGAGGCGCTCCCGCAGGGCCCGGGAGAGCTTGCGCTTGCACCGCTGCAGCACCCCACGGGCCCCGCTGCTGCCGGAGGTCGGAACCAGGTCGTCGATGCGGGCCAGCGGCAGGTTCTCGGCGTAGCGAAGCCACACCACCCGCTGCTCCTCGTCGTCGAGGACCGCCGAGGCCACGTCGAGCAACACCGCCTCTCGTTCGCTCCGCCGGAGGGAGGACAGCACCGAGGCATGCGGGTCGCTGGGCTCCACCACGCCGTCGTCGGTGAGGTGGTCGGACCGCTTTCGCAGCGCGTTCAGGCACTCGTAGCGGGCGATGGCCACCAGCCAGGTGGAGAAGCGGGCGTCCCCGCGAAAGGTAGGTAGCTTCTGGCAAGCGCGGAGCATCACGTCCTGCGCGAGGTCCCGCGCACGCTCCGGCCGGCCCATGTACTTGAGGCAGGTGGCATAGACGAGGTCCTGGTGAGCGGCGAACAAGGCATCCATACGCCGCAGCACCGCCTGCACCTCCTCGGGAGGGGCATCGGAACCGAGACGCTCCAGATCGCGCGCGAGCTCCACCGCATCGGGGACCATGTCCCCGTCGTAGCACGCGCCGGCCCCGACCGCGGCGACCATGGGCCAGGCGTACCTCCGGACAGGAGACTCGCCCGGGATCGGCTCAGGTCCGCCGGATCGAGGCCACCAGCCGCGTCCACATCGATGCCGACGACGACGACGAGAGGCAGCTGGCGCTTCCCCCCACGTCCGACCGAACGGCGCGCAGGGTGCGGCGCGCCTCCCGGCGGTCCTGACGGAGGCGCTTCACGTCGGCCTTGGCCTCGGCGTGGAGCGCCATCTCCGCGTCTCGGTCGTTGGCCATGGACAGCCGGGCCTTCCAGTTGTCGTCGAACAGGGCCGTGCGAGCGTCCTGGTGGGCGGAGCGAGCCTCGTCGAGGTCTGCAGCGGCCTCGGTGAGCTCCACCGGGCACTGCTCCTGGGCGTGGGCCGGTGCGCCGAGGAAGAGCACGCTGGCGACGGAGAGGAAGAACAGACGGTTCACGGGACCTCCAAGGGGTCGGGCCGCTCGACAGGAGCCGCCCACACCCCATCCGCGTCGCGAGCCGACCAGAGATCACACGGACCCACAGAAAAAAGATCGAACGGCCCGTCCGCCGCTCGCGCTGAGCCCGTCCTGACGGTGAAACCCGAGATCAGGTACGATCCGGTCACCTTTGGCGTCCAACCCACTTCCTCGACCCAACCAGTCAATTGATTGCATTGTTTTCGCTTCATCACTATGTTTCGTTTCCATGATGAACACCGTTCCCATCCCCTGACGGTCCTGCGGCCTCCTCCGGCGCCGGGCCATGCCGCTCGCCGGCCGAGGAGAGTGCCCCATGGAGGACGCCTTGCTCTTGAACGCGGACTTCGCCCCGATGGGCGTGGTGGCCTGGCAGCGTGCCATCCACCTCGTCGTCGAGGGGAAGGCCACGGCGATCGAGACCTACCGCGACCGGTGGGTTCGCTCGGCTCATGTGCGGCTGGCCTGGCCCGCCGTGGTGTACCTGACCCGGTACGTCCGGGTGCGCCGCAGCTTCGGCCCTTCTCGGCGGCGCGTGCTCGCGCGGGATGCCTTTCAGTGCCAGTACTGCGGGCTCACCCCCACGCGTCCCCAGGGCAGCCCGGACATCGAGGCCCTCACCATCGACCACGTCGTCCCGCGGAGCCAGTCCCGGGACGGTCGGGTGGTGCTCCCCGACAGCGGGCGGCGGGTCCACGTGTCGGCATGGCAGAACGTCGTGACGGCCTGCGTGGCCTGCAACCAGCGCAAGGCCGACCGGACGCCCGCCGAGGCCGGCATGCCCTTGCACCGCGAGCCTGCCGTCCCTCGACCGGCGGAGGCCGTCCGCATCGCCCTGGCCCGCTGCGCGGTGCCCGAGGAGTGGCATCCCTTCCTCCGGACCGCGTAGCGGCTCCCCGCAGGTCTGGGCCCTGAGGTACACCCACCACGGGAGGACCCCATGGCCCAGATCTGCTTGTCCGACGCCCGCCACCGCTGGGCGGCTGCCCAGGGGCTCGACGCCCCCCGGGTGGAGTCCGTCGCCGCCACCCTCGAGCGCACCGGCTGGGTCCGCACCCTGGGAGGGCTCGCCGGCTACCTGGCGCTCTCGGCGCGGAACCCTTCCGCGACGGTCGAGGCCGTGAATGCCGCGGTGGCTTCCGGTGAGGTCGGCGTCTCCCCCGCGGTCCGCGGCTGCATCTACCTGGTCCCTCGGGCCCACCAGGGCCTGGCCCTTCGCCTGGCCCAGAAGCTGTCCGAGAAGCGCCTGGCCAAGGAGCGCGAGAAGCTCCACATCAGCGACGACGAGCTCGCAGGGGTCGGCGACGCCATCATGACGGCCCTGGCCGACGGCCCACGCACGACCGCTCAGCTGCGCAAGCAGCTCCCCGACGGCACCGTGCGTTCCCTCGGAGACGCAGGCAAGAAGATGGGGGTCACGTCCACCCTCCCGCCCGCGCTGCGCCAGCTGGAGTTCGCCGGGCGCATCGCCCGAACCCCCGTGGACGCCCGCCTGGACCACGAGCGCTACGCCTGGTCGCGGTGCGAGCGCGACGTGGGCACCTGGTCCGACGCCGATGCGACGACCCTGGCCACCTTGGTGCTCCGCTGGGCCGGGCCCCTCACGCGCAAGGAGCTCGCCGCGTGGACCGGCCTCAACCAGACCCAGGCCAAGGGGGCCCTGGCCGCCGCGAACGCCGTCGCCCACGAACTCGAAGGCGACGAGGTCTTCCTCGGCCCCGACGCCGGCCCCACCCCGGCGGCCACCGGGACGCTCCGGTGGCTCCCCGCCATGGACAACCTCTTCGCGCTGCGGGCGAACGCCCGGCACCTGGTCGACCCATCACTGCACGACGTGCCGGTCACCAACTTCGGCAGCCGCCGGAACGGCACCTTGGGCGCGATGTCTCAGCCCATCGAGCGCACCATCGTGCGCGACGGAGAGGTGCTGGGCATGTGGGCCTGGGACCCGGAGACCGAGGCCATCGTCCACACCCTTTCCCCGCACGCTGCTGACGACGACGACGCCCACGACGCCGAACGCGACCGCATCCGCGCGGCCTTCTCCACGGTGGGCCACGGCAAGGTCTTCAGCCTCGACACCGACGCTCGGATGTCCGCCCGAGCCCAGCGACTTCGAGAGCTGAGGTGGCCCTGAAGGCCCGGCCCCCCTCTTTTGTTTGCACACCTGACACGCCCGAGGTACCGGAAAGGTACACCCTGACTCTGGAGGTCCCATGGTAGCGCCCGCCCTGATGATCGCGTCCGCTCCCGCTGTGCCTCCGATGGCCGCCGCTAGCCGCTAGCCGCTAGCCGTCCGCGCGCCTCCCCCGCGCAGCCTCGAGCTGGACGCCACCGCCCCATCGGGCGGCTCTCTTCGTCGACCGACGGTCGGTCGACGTGCGTCCCCTCTGTTCGAGAGCAAGACATTGTCCTACGACTACGATGAAGACGACGTCCTCGCCGACGTCCCCTCTGCCACCAGCCATCGCCTGCGCCGTCGTGACAAGCGCCGCAAGCCCAGGAACACCGGCCGCCAGCGGTCAGCCCCTCGCGATGCCCCCACCCATGGGGGCACCGTGGTCCACTACAGCCAAGGTCATGCCACCGTTCGCTTGAGCAACGGTCGCGAGCTGAGCGCCGAGGTCCCTCCGGACTTTCGACGGCGGAGCTGCACCCTCGCCGTCGGTGACGACGTGGTGGTGGCCGAGCTCGGGGAGAGTCTCTCCCGCGTGGTGCGGATGGGCCCGCGCCGGTCCACCCTCAGTCGCCTCAACCCTCATCACCGCAACTTCGAGCAGGTGGTGGTCGCCAACGTCGACGTGGTGGCCGTGGTGAGTGCCGCGGTGGATCCGCCACTCCGGCCTCGCCTGCTGGACCGGTACGTCGTGGCCATCCTCCAAGGGGGGGCCCGACCTCTGGTGGTGGTGAACAAGCTCGACCAGGCCGACGACGAGCGACGGGCCGAGCTGCAGGCCCTCCTGACCCCGTGGCAGGAGCTCGCCAGCCCGTGCCTGGTGTCGGCGTCCAGCGGGGAAGGGCTCGACGAGCTCGTCGATGCCCTGGCGGGCTGCCGGGTGGCCTTCGTCGGCCACAGCGGCGTCGGCAAGAGCAGCCTGGCCAACGCCCTGAGCGACCACCTCGGCGGCTCCCTGCACGCAGCGGCGGGCGGCCTCGCCGCCCACGGCCGAGGGCGACACACCACCACCTCGTCCTCCTTGCACCAGCTGCCGCGGGGCATCGAGCTCATCGACACCCCCGGGGTGCGACAGTTCGCGCCCCTGCCGGTGAGTCAGGCCGCGCTGGAGCGCGCCTTCCCGGGTATCGAGCGCCTGGCGGGGGGCTGCGCCTATCCCGGCTGTAGCCACGTGGCGGAGCCCGGCTGCGCCGTGGTGGCGGCCGTGGAGCGCGAGGAGCTCGACGCCGCTCGACTCGATAGCTTCCAGCGGCTCAGACGGCCGACTGGCGGGCTGCGATGAAGGCTCGGAGGTCCTCCGCCTCCCGCGGGTGCCCGCGGACGACGAGGCGGCGGGCCACCTGCTCGCCGACGTGTGCCAGCTCTCGGTCCCACCACTCGTAGCGGTCCAAGACCTCGGCGCTGCGCAGGAGCGTGTCCGCCACCGGGGGAGGGTTGGGCAGAACCAACCGGAGCCACCAAGCGAACACGGCCAGGGGCGGGTACTGCGTCCGTTCGATGTCCGCGCACAGGCCCGGCAGGCGCTCGGCGTGGTCCTCCAACCGGCCACGAAGCGCATCGAGCACCACGAGGTTCAGCTCGTCGACGTATTGGTGGACGTCTGCGTGCCGGCGACTGATGGCGAGCGCTGCTCGATAGGAGCGCTCGGCAGCGTCGAGGTCCCCGAGGTCACGGCACACATCGCCCAGCACGGCGTGCACATACTGGAGCAGGCGTACCTCCTGCGCCGCGGGTCGGGCCGCGACCTCCTCCAGCACCGCCCGGGCACCGAGCAAATCCCCCGCTTGTTGGCGCTGCTTGCCGTCCATCTGGCCGATGGCCACGCGTAGCTCGTGGTCCGCGGGCAGCCAACGGTCGGCCCGGGCCAGGCAGCGCCGCAGCACCTCCGGCTCGTGGTGGTGGATGGCGTGGTAGCCCATGGCCAGCGCCGCCCGCGCGCGCACCACCGGGTCGACCCGGTCATCGTCCATCACCAGGTTCAGCTCGGCGGTGGCTTCGGCGCGGTCCTGCTCGTTTCGACGGCTGGTGACGATGGTGAGCCGTGCCAAGGCCCGCTGCGTCGGGTCGCCGTCCGCGAGGAGTCGGGCCACGAGACGCTCCTCCCGCCCGACCAGGGGCCCATTTCGGCCCCCCGTGGCGTTCACCTCGGCCGCGAAGCCGGCCAGCCACCGCGGGTCGTCGTCGGGGAGGAGCGCTGCCTCGAGGAGCGCTTCACGCTCCTGCAGAACAGGCTCAGCCACCGTGGGTGCCAGCTCCATCGCTCCCGCGAGGAGGTCGTCGGCACCGGCCAACAGCTCCCCCGCGGCGGCGCGCAGGCGCCCACGCCGAACCAGGTTCCACGGGGAGCGGTCGTCGAGCACCTCGGCGACAGCAGCGTGCACCTCCTCGAAGCAGCCCAGCTCCCGCAGCTGACGGAGGACCGCCTGCCGTTGGTCGTCGGCCAGCTCTACCCGGCCTCGCCGGGCCGGCAGCCGTAGGCTCGGCCGGGGCACCTCGCCCAGCGCCCGCACGGCCCGCTCCACCTCTTCCTCGCTGGCCGCGCCACCCAGCACCGCAGCCGCCCACCACCGCGCGCGCTCGGCGCCCTCGAGCGGCGGCAACATGCGCGCCTCCTCCCCTGCTTCCAGCTCCGACCAGGGGATGCGGAAGCGCACACCATCCGGCATGCACAGGCCACGCTCGTCGAGCCGCTTCAGCGTGCGCACGATGCGACCCGGGTGGCGGTCGCAGCGCTCGATGAGCCGTTGTCGTTGCGGTAGCACCAGGGGAACCACGGCGTCGGCGATGCCCTCGGCGGCCTCCACCGAGGGGCGCTCCAGCACCTCGACGCACCACGGCGCGGGCAGGTCCGCCGGGGCGTCCTGGCTGGTGGCCAGCACCATCACCGGGCCCCCAGCGGTCAGGAGGTCCTGGGCGATGGCCAGGGCAGCCGGTTGGTGGTGCAGCTGCTCCACCACCCAGAGCAACGGACCCTCCTGGGCCAGTCGAGTGAGTAGGGGCCGCAGGCGC
>ENA-OWNT01003589-OWNT01003589.1-seawater-metagenome-genome-assembly--contig:-NODE-3589-length-14458-cov-4.464432_pt1 | contig 14458 bp, 20 predicted proteins | sample MGYA00238136_ERZ651165 | MGnify/ENA primary metagenome ERZ651165 (study PRJEB26861, sample SAMN08777766) | seawater metagenome | isolation source: coastal seawater | place: USA: Florida | collected...
TCAACAATAGCACTGGCATCACTTGCGATCGGATCGAATGCGACTTCTCCTCCTAAACAAGACGCGAAACAATAATTAACACAAGCTCCAAAATTGGCGGCGCCTACCGATACAATGCGATGCCACGTACCGTTTATCAGCACAACAGCTGCCGGCGTGTTACTTTCTTGACACTGTTTCAACACCTCCAAAGCAAACGGCTCTTGGAGTCCAGGCAAAGAAGTGTTCATCCGATCAATGCCTTCGTGCTCTTGCGTGTTTCCAATGCCAAGGAAAAGAATCACCTAAATCAGAACGAAAATTAGGCCAACACAGCAATTGGTGCTATGTCACAATCCAACCGACCTGGTCTGCATTGGCGGCAGCTTTCAGAGCAGCGGGAATCCCTGACGAGTTGGTGGAGTCGAGATCAACGCCCTGCTCGACGGTAGTCGTATCGGGGCTCACTGCCGTAAAGTATTCGGCGATAGAAGGATAGCAATCGTCAGTTCCTCCGACGCATTGCTCGTCCCCTTTGTAGTCCTAAAGAAGCACAACGGAACCAGTCAAGCAACTCGACCCCTCGATGGTATTCACATCATGTCATAGGAGAGGTGTCACAATGCAGATTCTCACCGACATGAGGTCCCGTTTCGAGAATACGTGCGGTCCAAGAATAGCAGTGGATTTTTCTTGCGCGAATGGGAGCAGTCCATCGTCGTTTTTCAGCAGAACAAACGATTGCAGAGCTGCTTCCAAATTAAGTTGCTGAGCATGAGTGGAATTGATCGCCTCACTTCCAATTTTTGTGTAGCTATGATATCCAGAGATTGTTGTCAACACTTGCACGCGCAAAAACAGTAAACAACCAGCACGAACGGTTGTTGGTCCAACGGGTCAAACTGTCCGGTCAAGAAACGCAAGTTCAATGCACGGCGCACGGAGAGGTCAACACGTGCAGTATCCACCGTCTTCGACTCATTCACACAGGCTTCCAGTTCCGCCTCGCCACCATTTTGTTTCGGTGACCACACCTGACACAACACGCAGTGGATTACTCCATCGCTACCCTGAATCACACACTGCGACCCAAAAGTACGTCAGTAGCTTTCGCCATACCTGATCACCGAGCTCCAAATCTGTGCCGCCGTTAATTGTTTTGGCGGCTGCATCAATCGGAGAGGAAGCATATTTGTTTCCATCCACCATATTGTTCACTGCACCGCAGTCAGTGCCAACGACGACATCGGACCGATTAAACTTGGTGCGAACAACCTGATTCAACAGGTAGTCGTTGGCGCATGATGGGACACCGTTCAATCCGGCATAGGAGCACATTGTACCCATGGCGTGACTACAGAGGAAAGCTCAGAGTCAAACATTTGAACGAGTGACAGCAAGAAGAGTTTCCAACGTACCCTGCTGGTTGGCCGTCCGCATCTTTTGCAGAAAACCCAAGCGAGTATTGAGGAAGATATGTCTCCCATAAGTCATGAGCGGTCACATTCGGAATAAAAGCAGCACGGTCGGCCTCCACGTTGTACAATGCATAATGCTTCAATCCCATGGTCATTTTCAAATACTTCGATTGACCGGCTTCAAAAGCATCTAGCCCTTGACCGCCTCGCACCATGTTAACCGCGTATGTTCCTGTAAGGAATGGGTCTTCCCCCGGCAGTTCGCTGATTCGTCCGTAGCGAGGGTCCCGAGCAATGTTGAGATTGGGACCATAGCCGTTCAGACCGATCAAACTCTTGGGCATGTCTCCAGTAGCACGGTACCATTGTAAATTGTTGAACGCTCTGATTTCGTCGCCCATAGCCTCTCCTTTCATGTACCACAGACTGCGGTTGAAAGTCGCGCCAAGGCCAGTAGGACCAGGATAATTCACCGAACACTTCTCGGGACCAAGGCATGCAGATGCAACAGCGGTATTGGTTTCCACCAAGTGCATGTAAGGCGGGATGCCAAGGCGTGGAACGCCGTGGTCCATGAAATTGCAGGTGCTAACTCCGGTATTCGAGTCTGGAGACAAAAGACCAGCTTTCTCTTCCAAAGTCAGACGGGACAACAAATCATCCTATTGAGTGTAGCATGAAAGTCGTACAAAGCAAAATTGCAGTTAAAAAGTGAGCTCGACGGGGCAGAGCGATGCCATGTTACCGACCAATCGATCGTCAATGGACTTGGTGGAGTCACAGAAAGGAAGCGAAGCGGCGACACCCCCGGTATCACATCCATATGCATGCCCGTTTGGAACTTGCGGTGGTAGCTGTCCAGAGCAATCAGAGTCGAAGACGAGCATGCGGTCGGCATTTCCGCACGACTCTGATTGATTGCCTCCGCAGTTCATGCCATCACACTCTGAATCCTGAGCGGGGATCGCGGACGACAGCTCAGTGTCACTTCCGCAGAAACACTGGGAGCCATACTCAACCGCTGAGTGAGTAAAATTTCGTCCGAGCTTTTGAGCCGTGGTGTAACATGCTTCGGCACATTCTTCTTGCGTGAGGCTTGATGCCGACACCGATCCTTCTTGCCAGGCAAAAGTTCGATTGTCGGCAGAATCGTCAAAACACCCAATCACCTTTTGCACGGTGCAAGTGATGTCGTTTGGCGTTTCCGGCACAATTGCGTGGACGGTTGTGCCCGCCACCACGGCGGCGAGGACGTGGACAGATATTTTCATGCTACAGCAAACAGCGCGCAATTGAGCAGGATCAGCAATTCAAGGCGTGTGACAACTTCCTAATTCAGAAAATTTGAATAACAAAACAAAAAGTGGTTCCCGCAATGCGGTGGTTTCTTGCAATCAAGCAGTGGTGCCTTGAAGCACACTATCACAATGCGATCCACTGCGTCCTCGAATGCTTCTGCGACGAACGAGGATTGTGCTGCTGGCGCTGCCGTTTTGCCTCTGTGAAGATCTGTTGATGCGACACTCTGCGATACTGCAACCTCGGCGTCTGCAAAACACCACATTCCACGCCTTCTCTCTCCTGGTTAGATCTACAACTGCGAAGTGCAACGCAACACCAAGCAATCAACCTCATGTGCCGTAGTGTACCTACCTCACTCCAACGTCACGGTCATCGCGCTGCCCATCGTCAATCCAAAAACCAGCAACAACGACGACGACGACGACGACGACGACGACGACGACGACGACGACGACAACAACAACAACAACAACAACAACAAAAGCAACGAACGACGACAACAAATGAAAACGACGGCGACGACGACAACAACAAACAAAAGCGACGACGACGACGACGACGAAGGACGCAACAAAAGATACGCTGCGGCGCTGCGCGGCTGCGCTGACTTCCATCAACGAACGTTAGATTCATCAGTACTGAGTACTAGCATCTGTACCTTTGGTATTACTATTTCGGTATAAAATTGGTGTCGGCGACGAGGACGGAGAACGCATGGAACTACCTCCGCGTCGTATTGATGCTCTCGAATGCCATCTTGTTGTTGATGGATGATCGAGCGTAAGGCTGTGGCGGTGTATGATAGTGTCACGATGTTACAGCGATTGGGCGTTCCAGAAGTGTAATATTACCGACCCAAGAGTCCCCAAGAGCCGAGAGTGCGTGAAAACCCGTCTTGAGATCATACCGCTGATGATACATGATATCACGTCGATCGACTGTCATCGTGATGACGCCACAATAGGCCCGAAGTCGGATCCGGAAAAACTCGATACACTGCTCCTCTGATGGAGTCACCCATTATAAGGACTTGTTGACTCATGGTCAACGACATTACCAACGTCAAGGTGGATATGGTCAATAGTAAATCAGGGCAACGGAAGTGTAATCCCCAAAGTGCGTGCTTCTGATGCGATTGATTCGCGGAAAGCCTCCTTGCTCTCGGCTAAAAAATGTAGCACATTGAGCACCCACTGTGCTTGAGCTTCGAAACCAGGATCACGCTGATAATACGAAAGGAGACGCAGATATCTTCGCAAGACATGGAATTTTGGGCCCAATGCAGCTGCAAATTTCGCCAAGTCCAGCGGGCAGAGGTGCTCCGGTATCGAGAAGTCTTCTCGCAGATGACCGGACCCATTCATGCAGCACATTCGATGTACGCAGTGCCCGATGCTGATCATATGCCCAAGCTCGTGAACAGCTGTTTTATTGGCACGTGAGAGGAGCAACTGGTTCTTGCGATCCTGAGGAAGTGTTGAACTATTTGCGAAGCCATCATGTCCACAACGATACCGACAAAACGAGAAAACTCCGACACCACATTCGAAGAATCCTAGTCAGCAAAACGATGGTTATTGCTGGTGCACCAATTCAAAGTGTGCAAACAAATCAAACCTCCCGCGAGTCCCTGCGTGAAATCATCACCCTCATCGATGAACAAATCTTGAAGTGTTACACCAAGGATGCACACGGCATCTGATGGGTACTCCGCAATATTTTGGAAGTGCGCGAGCAAGTCAAGTGCACACAGTTGCCCGTGCTCAGAAATAGTTTGCTTGGTGCGCCACGAAATCCTACTCGTGGACTGCTTCCGGCGCTGCGGGGGGCTGACATCATCGGGTACTGACCACGCACGTGTCTTTCCTCTCCAATATTTCGATGATTCCACCTGTTTCCGTGGCTTGTTTGTCGTATCGACTGTCACTGTCAGTGTTGGCAAGAGCTTGACCTACGACGCGCGTCAGCAAGATTAACTGTGCTGCGAACTGTGTGTAGTGGGCAGTGCCGCTACGAACCGTCAAAGTCTCATCGTAGTAAGCGCGAATATAATCGCAAAGGCTTGAAAGCATCGTCTCGCTCATGCGAGGCTGGCTGTCCCCGCCAACTATGTCGGCAACAATCACTTGCACATAAGCAACATGGCGTTGTTTGAGCTGCACGCGTCGAACGTCGGCTACTGGTTGAGGTTCTTCACGATATTGCGCCTGATCGTTGCAACTAACAAGTCACAAAGTCTAGCGAGCAAGAGAACAAAAACTATCAAACGTCTGACGTGCCTGCCAGTCATCGATGTGAATTGGAAACGGAATATGTGGAAACATCGCAGCAGGAGCTGTTTCTGCCAGCGTCTTGCACGCCAACATTGACAACTCGCTGCCGCTTTCTCCGTAGCGAAGGCGGGACCCGTCGCAAATTCGCATCTTTGGAGAAGGAACCAGTGCATTTCCCATCGCCTCTCGCGAAACTGGCCAAATCGCTGGCACCACTAGGATGTGCTGCAAGGTGTCGTCAATGTGTCGCGATGCGATCAAGCAGCGTTTGTTCTTCAACAAACGACCATCCAGTGGTTCGTGGATCCCAGTGAACCTACCAACGTTTCATGTCCACGTTTCAAGGAAGACAACACCACACAACAAATCAAGCGCAACGCCGAACAATACAGTGCTAAGCCAGGTCCAATTGCGTACCCAATTGCTTTCTCAAGCTGTCGCTGCGTTCGCAATTCGACAGCACTCTGGTCCGACCACATCCCATACAACACCATGTCGCTAGCACCACCCCAGGCAAGCTGATAGTCTTTAGCGAAGGCGGCGTAAACGACGCTTTTGAGTTTGGAAAGCGTGCACTTTGGCGAAACCAACACACGTCGACACAAATTAAAGTCATCACAGTCGGTGTAAAAGTGTGGAAGTTTTTTTGCAACAGGTGCCACATCGCTGTCAGAAGGCACCGGATCAACCGCTACAATAGGCTGCTTGGCAATCGCTGTACCACGAGCACGCTTCCGCGCACCTCCTTTCGCAGCAGCCGACGACGATGAACTCCTAGTCTTTGGCATATTGGATTGATCAGAATGGATCGATTTTTTTATCGCGCCCAATCAAACAATGTGTTTGGTGTCATTGACGGCATCCCTATGCATCGTCATCTGTAATCCGTAAATTCTTCTGGTTCTGCTTATCGTTGATTTAATTGCTCTAATCCACGTCACAACACACTGTCCACCCGTCAGCCGACACTTATGCACTAATCATCGAGAGCAATTGTCGCAGTATACGTAGGCTTCAGAAAAATTGTCGCTCCAACTCCATTAGTAGGACCACTCTGCTCCGGTGCCAGTCGTCGTTTAATATTTGACTTGGTTGCGACCTCGCCATGCAGCTACCACGTCACACATTTCGAAAGTCGCTGATCGAACTGACAAACTGTCCGTATGCAATGTGGCGCATACGTATCTGTCTAGGTCGGCATGGTTGGCATGGTGACTGCTTCGCACCGCGCTCTGTCCTCACAACGTGTGTGCACCCTCGACAACTTGCACGAAGTCAGTGGTGGTGACTCTGACGGTTGTGTGTGGTGTGTTGTGTGGTGCGTTCCATCTCGACAAAAAGAAGGTAGTGCGCCAGTGCCGCCGTTGCCCGTCGCCGCCACAAAACCAAACTCGACAAAACTCGACCACGATCGCGCAAAAGCTCCATGTTTCGATAGTACTGAGTACACCATGTAGACGCAGAACCCACGACCCGTGCGTCTGGGCACATGGAAAGTATGAGTGGTTGTGTACAATGTACGATGAAAGTTGTGATTTTTTCGGGTACGGGCATCGGAACCTCTTTGGTCGGTGTGACGTGTGGTGTTGCGTCATGGCACACAAATCGTTGTACCTTCGTTGTCGTCTGCACACTGTCACTCAAGCTCAAATACAATAATGGAAGCAGGCAGCGTGGATAGGTACGCTATAACTTCAGGCGGGCAATGTTTGTGGTTGCGCACCAGAGCGCTGAGACAATTTAAAGTTATCACACAACGTAAACGAAGCAAGATTCCCTGAACCACTTCACTCTTCGACAATGCTATCGCTCAAGCCAGCTGCACGCAGCCTAGCTCGTAACGTTTCAATTACGCGCTCCTGTTCTTTGACTTTGTCTCGCAACTCTCTGAGCTCAGCTTCATTTTTTGCTGCAGCGACCTCAGTTTCCACCAGATATTTGTCCTGACCATACGTTGGGGTTGCGGGTCGCGCAGCCGTGGCGTCGTTGGCGGCATCGTGAGATGTGTGCATTGCATTCCTAAACCAATTGCCGGATTTGTAGAAAGCTTGCTTCCATTCCAGCACCGTTCGGTCTCGGAACGCGAGAATACGCGCAGCCTCGGCCGCAAGACGCGTCTCAAGAGTGGGAATAATTTTGTCAAATTCCAGTTCATCACGAGTCAAACTTTCACACCATTTCCAAAAAGTTTTCCCAATCTACATCACAATCATCAGGATCATAACAATCACGTGACAGGAGATCTGAGTGGGTTGCCGCGCTTGGCAGTGTCCACGTACCTCTTTCTGTAGAGCTGCTACAACGTCCTTCGTGCGGTAGTTCTTACGGGATGGCTCCCTCATTTCGAGTGCCAGAGCAATCTTCAAGATACAGCTCGCATCCAAGATCGTGTCACCAAGATCGGTATTGTCAGCAGAGTCCGACGACAGCTGGCATTGGGCAGCAAAAAGGCTTCGAATGTTCGACAATATGATACAGAATATGTAAAACTTCGATTCGAAGATGGCCTGAGCAACCTGAATAAGGTCACGATATAGCACAACATGCAATGAGGATGGTGCAAATAGACGCGGCGCAACACAGATGTACTGTGACAGGCAACGAAGCTTACCCGAAGCATACTGTCCCCGGATAATAGACCAAGCCGGAAAGCTTGAACTGCGGCGCCCAAGTAAGTTTCGAAATAAACTAAGCGACCTTTCTCCTCCAAGGCCAATGCCAGATCGCCTCGCGGTGGCATGCCTGTGACGTTGTGGATAAAGCATGCATTCATGTATTGTCCATAATCCTGCAGAATGCGAAGAGCAAGCATTTCGTCTCCCTCGCCATTGTCTCCCAGAAAATAAAACTGACGTGATCGGTCATCTCCTTCAAATTGCTGAGCATTCCCGGTTTTGATTGGCGGTGTTGATGACTTGGTCCATGCTGGCACAGGCGCAATGTGCGCGGTTCGTGGAGATGGAGCGGCAGACGATGGTGACGACGAATTAGATCCTGATGGGCCAACATCATCACTGTCGTCAGTACTGTCGGTCTGGTGTCTTTGTAGATCGTCGTCGAGTCGTCGTGCTGTTGCGGCCTTCAAGACTTCTCTGCGCAAAGCCTCTGACGTGTCAACATCACCATGATGTTGAACCCCACCGACCACAACAGGCGGTGATTGCTGGTGGTGTTGACTTTCCTTGCCGTCATGTTTGCTATGCTTACCGTGCTTGCGGTGTCCGTGCTTGTGGTGCCCGTGCTTGTGATGCCCATGATGGCCATGCTTTACGTGGTGGCCCTTTCCGTGTCCGGAATGCATCTCGTCGCCCAATTTTCCACCATGCTCTTTTTGATGCCTGTGAGCGGCATTCAGTTCACGTTTGACCGACGACTTACGTCTGGCACGGGTTGGAGATGGTGAGCTCAGCTCAAGGCGCTTCTTTGACTTTTCGTCGGTCCAAGCACCACTTTCCCGGCCATTGGAAAGGTACCTATATCCCACGACTCGTCAAAGACTATCGCCCTATGAAATACACAAATTTGTGCTTACCAGATAAAGTTGTTGTATTTCTGTTGCTGCTTCTCTTGATTGCGCGTCGTTGCTTTGAGGTGCAAGTTGTGTAAAAACTTGCCATAGCTGCAGGTGGGGCAAGCGTGAAGACATGGTGAGGCAACAAAGCTTAGCAACAAAGATGCTGAAAGACACGGAACAATGACTGTACTCACAGTCCACCGCCAGTTCCGAAGTCTAAACCGTGATTTCTTCCCACTTCCTGCGACATTAAATCGAGTTCGGTTTGTTTGAGCATTACGAGGCGACCCAGCACAGAGCACAAGAAATCACCTCCAGTGCCACAGATATTGGATGATGGTCGGAAATCCGTCCCCCAAAAAGTTTAATCACTGGTGTATCAGCTGCACGTGCCGACATCCTGCACCACATTCAGCGTGAGCACGGACGCCAAATATGTCGATTAGACAATTGCACCAACGCTTGATGTTGACAACACAGCCACAGCACGCACCATACTACGCCTTGTGGGTGCTTGGGACGGTCGGGTTGCGGTCCGAGTGACAGGCCAAGGTACATTTCAGCTGCTCCAGGATAAATTGCTTTGCGTTTGAAGCGCTGATCCGAGCCCAGTAAACCTACGGGCATACAACACAGTGTCGGCGGAGCTCGAAAGTATGTCGAAGCAATGTCGAATGCAGGGAACAAACCGCCACCGCTGCAAGTGAAGGTATCGTCCACGTCGGACAGAATCTGAATTTCAACTTCGGGACTCTTGGGGTCCAAAAATGGCTCCGCTGTTTGCGACAGCAAATTCTGCAACACGAACCTCCAATCAACATGACATCCCAACTTGACACGGCAAGTCAAAACGAAGGATAACGAACCTCGAGTTCATCGTCACTGGTGGCATCCAGCTGTGCACTTTTGACTTTGCGAATTTTTTTGCGCTTTGACCGAGCACGGCCACCATCATCCATATTCTTGTGGTGTTTCCGACTCACATAATCGGCGACAACCCACTGACTAGGTCTAGCAGCCATTTTGCGGCGTGGCGAGCGAAACGCACTACTGCTTTCATCTTTCTTCGACCCACCGCCCACAGACTTCAATCGCCGTGCTGCCGGTGATTGGCTGCCTGTCACATTGGAAGGGGATGGATCACTCTTGGTTGCTCGGGTAGCCGCGTGCTTGATCTCCGAGTTCGGATACCCAACACTTGTGCTGCTCTCTGGCACAACGGTGTCACGGTCAGCCACACCACCGTTCGACTCCAACACATCTCCATTGATTGACTCCAGCCTGCGCAACCAGGACTTGCGCATCAGCTCTGTGTTAAGAAGAATGATTACGGTTTGATTGTCTTTGGCAGAGAAAACCCATCTGTCTCCGTTGGCATCTTTTTCCAGAGGCACGGCTTTGTCATCTGCTACCTTGAGTTTTTTCTTGTCTGGTTTTTCTCTCTTGCAGTGAGTTGTGACCATTTTAATCGGAAAGTAATCCTTGTCTTGAATAGACGCAATGTTTTCTTTCTCCCACTTGGATAAAGCTTCAATTCTCATGTGTTGCACATCCAGGTATCCCACGGGCAGTTCATCGGCACTTGCAAAATAGGCCAGAGCTTTCATTTCGTAGTTCAGCTGCCACAGGCGCCATAATTTCCCTTTCATAGACGAACTCCGAAACGCACTCTTCGATTTCGGGTTTTGCTGGGCAACGCCAGATTTCATGAGAAATCCCTCGCCCAACCATACCCTCTGACCAACACCGCCATGACGCGGGAGCTGCAACCCAGCAGCATGGATTTCAGAAGCGGTTCTTCGAGGAGATGACACAGCGTCCTGTACGTTGGCGGCGGAAACACCTCCGTGATTGCTTTCATCAGCACCGACCTCGCTGTCAGCATCGAGAACGGTTTCTTTCTTTGACTCTGGCTCTGGTTCAGACATGTTGCGAGCGTGAATCGAAGTTTTTAACCCTGGCTTCTTTCAACAGCCTGACTGCGCCGAGGTCGCCAATGTCCTCGTTGACGACAGGCAAATATCCGTCTTGTCTGATTTATATTATCTGCACCGCAACGCAAATATTTGGCCTTGTCTCAGGCGGCTCGATGACTTGACTTACTGATCGAGCTTTGGCTACAATGCTGAAAGGACCCTTGCAACAATAGATTGGTGTGGTTCGCTCGCAATATCCACTTCTTGATATCCTTCATCCGAATCCGCAGGCAACGGATGACGGACTGGCAGAGTACACGATGCAGGCTTACTGCAACCCCTCACGCGTGCCAAAGTACACGTAACACGGCAGAACAATCACTTTCACGAAGCACGTGCACAACGACATTCATATCCACTCATGACATTCACCGTGTCCACACACACAATAAGGGGGTTCTCAACCTCGAGCAAAAGTGTAACTCGCGCTTGATGCTGGCATGGCATACAACCTGACCGTGGCGTGGCGTCCGCGGCGTTTCGAAAGGAGTATACGACACAGACGAAAAGAGGGGTTTCGAGTGAACGGGCACAGAAAAGAGTGACGAGTAGAGTGCTCAGCCACGGAAACCGTCCAACAGCGTCAACCCACCAACAACGAGCAGCAACACAACACACACAGACACAGCGATCGTCATTCAACCGCGGTCGTGCGGTCGGTGTGCGGCCGAGACGACGTCGTCACGTTTGTTGTCATCATGACAACGAACGACGAAACGAACGAACGAACAAAACGACGGCGAAGTTCGTCGTGCACGTTCAATTTGACTGACTATCGACTGATTCGTAACTGATCATTGCTTCAACTGAACTACGTAATCACTGTCTGACTGCTACACTGAATGACTGATAGGCACACTGACTGAACGTCGTATTAAGTGAGTTCTGAGCACTGCGTGGTAATGGGAAATCGTATGACTGATTGAATGATTAAGTGCGCGAGTGAGCTGCGATTTGAGTGAGTTAGTGGGAAGCGGAATGAATGAAGGGGTGAGTGAGTGAGTGAGTGAGTGAGTGCTCGCAAAGTGTTCGCATCGCTGTGATGATACAATGATGCCGGCACCGAAAGGCAGCACATCATACGATCTGCGGCAGCTCGCATGATGGCCGCCGCTCTGAGAGTTGGTTTGCTCTGTATTCGTGCTGCGGTTGGTCGTCTACACTGGGACATTTACGACGAGGTGGCAAGGTTTGCCCCTATGCAACAGGTTCTGTTAAATTTAGCAGCAAGAATTCGTTCGATTCAACATCTGAAACAGCGAACAGAGCAGCACTTTCTGACTGGTGTCGGGGCATTATGATAGTGCCCCCAACAGACTCTGCACTGGTGAAACGAAGTACGACGATGGCACAAACTATTGATTCAGGACCATAGTCGTGATGTGGAAGTAATGGCTTCACAATTCGGAATCTAATTATTACATGCCGTTGCCTCGGGTGCTTGGGCTATTTATTGGGCTGCAGGTATCGGTACCCCGCCGGTCACACCAGACGGTCGAGGAATGTCCGCATCGCCGTTGGCACTGCCCCGCTTCTCATCAACATTGTTAGAGCGATGGTGGAAATCATATGCCTCAGCAATCTCTTGAATTGCGGCATACACAGGAGGAAGGTGAGGCGGAGCACTTGGATTCTTTTTGGTGTGGTGGTAAGCCTCCGCAATTTCTTTGATGGCAGCGTACACTGGTGGGATAGGGTGTGCTGTTTTTGATGACGCCGCAACTGAGCGTCGCGTTGTCACGGGCGTGCCTCGCGCGTCGGACGAACGAGAAACAGTTTCCGTGTATGCTTGGGCGATTTCCGAAATTGCGGCATACACTGGCGGCAAGTTTGGATCGTGTTGATTGGCACTGACAATGGTCTGTGTTGTCTTCTCTTCCTCCACGACAGTTGCTAACGAAGCGCCACGTTGTCCGTTTGCCGGCGGAGTGGACACTGTTTGGCGATAAGCGTACGCAATTTCACCAATGGCTGCGTACACTGGAGGAACTTCAATTTCCCCAGCGTCAGGGTTGGACGTTGCGACAAGCGGCTGTGACTGCTGCACTTCTTGCGAACTTACGCTGTTGCGGTCGTTCGAAGACTTGTCGCTTTGGTTGGTGGTCTGCAAATAGGCCTCAGCCAGCTCCGGCAGAGTATGGTAAACTGGGGGAAGGTTCGATGTGTGGGCGGCAGGGTGCGGAGGTCGCTTGCCCAGTCGGTGGGAATCAGACACCTTGTGATACGCCTGCATCAGCTCGGATATGGCCGCGTAGACTGGAGGCATGTGTGCTGGTGGATGGTGCTGAGTCGATGATTGCTGGGGGTGATGGCCTTTGTCTTGAAGTGTTTGGTAAGCATCCATGATTTCTGCAATTGCTTGATAGGCGGGAGGCAGGGTCGCTGCTGCCGGCGGGGAAACCGGCTGGTTGCTCGTCGCGCTGTTCTGTGTCGAAGCATCTGCGCGTTGCGGGGCTGACGCAGAGCGCGCGAAGCTCGCAGTTGTTGGTGATGCAGTACTCTGAGAATTGCTCAACGACGCATTCGGTGCGCCTCTGGACGGCTCGCTCCCTGGCTCAGAACGTAGCGAATCATAGTATCTTCGCGGGGGCGAAGACGGACGGCGAATGGCGGCATAGTTGCGGGCCGCTTCAGAAACCGTTTTCGCAGGGGAATACGATGACAGATTCGCGCTGGGCGCACTGGGTGCACTGGATACTGCGTCGAAGCTGTCTTGGAAGGTCCCGTGGTGGGCTGGACGAGAAGTTGCGCCTGCGTCACAAAAGTTCAAAGCCCGGTCCAGTGTGGCAGACAGCTCTGGATCTTGTAAGCGGTAGCTGTCGACATCAATGAGACGCAATGATGTTCTTGTGGAATCTAACAAAACGCACACAACAACAACGTAAAACTTCAAACAAGAGATGTCTTCAGCAAGTAAGGTCCCGGTGAACTGTACCTGTCCCGGCAGTCCCGATGCGCCTCGGGCTCGGAACTTCTTCCCGAATCCCAGGCGAGGTACCGCCGTCGTTGGACGGAGACTTGTCCGCTTGCGAGTCGGAGGAGTAAATATCGATTGGTTTCACGCCACCAAAAATTTGGCCCGAAAATCCGTTAGACTTTCTGGCGCTCCGTTGTCCCGATTGGCCGGACATTGTCCGTAAGAGAAGCGGTGCAAGCGTGCGTGTGCGTGTGCGTGTGCGTGTGTGGTTTCGGCTGTGCAAAGGCCACAAGTTTTGCGTTCAGGGGTGCGAGTGCGCGCGCAAAAGTTACAGCGCAACTTTTTGACTAGATATTATTGCGCACCACTGTGACATAAGAACCACGCACAGTAACATACCAACAGAAGACTTGATTGTGACCCATGGCAGTCAGCGACGGCTTGCAATGCCACCCACGCCAGCGATCGTCAACACCCACAGGACAGGGAATAACCAACCGACCGACCGAAACCCTCACACCCCAGCAAACAAACAATGAACAACTAACACAACAAGAAGAAGGGTCGAAGCGCAGCGGCAAAGAGGCGCAAACAAGTCAGGTCAGGTCAGGTCAGGTCATCTTCAGTTCGTCAGTTTGTTGCCTGGTCGACAGGAATTGCGACCGACGAAGCGATGAATCAATCAAATTCATCAATCCTTGCGTCACAACTCACAAAGAGGAAGAAGAAGAAGAAGACGACGACGACGAACAAGTAAGGTTGTAGAACAACTGAGAGTGCACTGTAAGCAAGCAAGCAAGCAAGCAAGCACGCACGAAGTCGGTGAGAGCGAAGCGATCTTTTGTTGTTGTCGTGCAGCGACAACGACGACGAACCAACGAACGACGGCGGGCGGCGGCTCACCGAATCTTTGCATCTTCCGTCCCCACTGTCAGCCAGTCATTGACTGACAGCGAAGTGAACGAACGAACGAACGAACAAACGAACGAACGAATGAACGAACGAACGAAGGAACGAACGAACGAACAAACGAACGAACGAACGAACGAACGAACGAACGAACGAACGAACGAACGAAC
>ENA-OWNT01003590-OWNT01003590.1-seawater-metagenome-genome-assembly--contig:-NODE-3590-length-14456-cov-4.283469_pt1 | contig 14456 bp, 8 predicted proteins | sample MGYA00238136_ERZ651165 | MGnify/ENA primary metagenome ERZ651165 (study PRJEB26861, sample SAMN08777766) | seawater metagenome | isolation source: coastal seawater | place: USA: Florida | collected...
TGAGCCCGTCTCACCCCTGAAAACAGAAATAACTAACATTGTGCCGCTGCGAACGACACGAACCGGCAACCGCTACATTTACGAGAAAGCGTAACCACGCTCCTCAGCGACCTGCCCTTGCACGAAGTCGCTGTCGTCTGAGTGTCCACTGCCATAAATATCAGCACCCGCCGAACCGTCGCCGGCCGGCAGCTCCACACGCGGAGGTGCAAGAGATGGCGGCGCAAGGCTCTCTTCGCCCCCGGGCCCGTGTGCTGTTGGGCCAAATTTGGAGTTCATCAGAATGCCAAAACCTTCGATGAGAGCTAAAAACAAGCCACCCATAGATGCACTGATGAGGGCGGCCTTGGGGCCAGCGCGAATGGCCAGAACGCCACCGGTCGCTGTGCCCGCGAAAATACTGTTCCACGGGTCTTCTTTCCGTCTCACGGCGGCTAATGTGCAGTCGAATGAAGAAAAGAACAAACCCCAAACGGCGAACTGGCCACCAACTACTGGTGCTCGCACCTTCATTCCGTTCAATGCAGCCCGCCACCGAGAGCCGGGCGGTGAGTTACGAGCGGCACGAAATCCGTGGAAAATACTACCACCGACGGCGCCAAGAGCAAATGCTCCTCCACAATCGTCCAGAATGCGGTACGGGCATGGTTCTTTCTCACTCATGATGCTGGGTTCTGTTAAAATGCGCCACTAAACGACCTTTCTTGCCAACGTTCGTTGACACCGATCAACTGCACGCCCACGCAGTAGCAATAAACCCACAAAGGCTGCACCAAAAAATTTCGTTGTGTACCCTTCAGTCGTTTTTCTCGACGCCTGAAATGTGGAATACGCATTTCTGTGCTTATGTGGGTCGTGCATCACTTTCAGTGGACGCTTGCCAGCAAAGTCCACAGACACACAAACGCATTGTTCTGTTACATTGCACACACCAAACGCAGCATGAGCAGTGGTCATAGCGACCACACACCCACGTCGTTTTGCATCCAAGAGAGCCAGCCAGGGTAGTAAGTAGGGTCGCCGGCTCTCAATCAAATCGATACATCGATCAATCTTCAGTAGCAAACAAGCAAGCGAATAAGCAACAAGCAGCAGTTAGCGAAGGACGAACAAACGCTTAGGTTAGATTACACCAATACATACACACGTGCAGGAACGAACCCACCACCAAATAAATGACCAATTACAAGAACAAACAGACAAACAGACGGACGGACTGACTGACGGTCGACGACGACAACAACAACAACAACAACCAACACCAACACCAACACCAACACCAACAACAACAACACGAACTCCACGACGACAACGTCAACAACAAACACCACGACCACGGCACCACGGCACCACGGCAACGACGACGAACGATGACAACCACCACCAACAACAACGACAACAACAACGACAACGACAACAACGACGACAACAAACCACGAGGTCTCCCTCACACGCCCACACATACCGACCGCTGACCACCGACTGACTGACAGTGAGTGAGTGAGTGAGTGAGTGAATGTGGCCACCAAAACGAACGAACGAACGAACGAACGAATGAACGAAGGAGGAAGGCAGCCACAGTGAGTGAGTGACGGTGAGTGAGTGACGGTGAGTGGCAGTGAGTGAGTGAGTGGCCACGCGGTCTTCTTCTCCTTCCTTCCTCCTCCGTCTTCTGTTTTACTATGTTTGGTACTGTACATTTCTATTTTCAACTTTTCTAAAAGTAAAATTGAGTGTTTTGTACTGCGTTACTGCGAAGTCAATTATTATCATCCTTCAAATGCAAGTGAGCAGTACTGTTAATTAAATATCGAGTGGAGTACGGCGCAGTCAGCTGTCAGCGTCACTCACTCACTCACTCACTCACTCACTCACTCACTCTCAGTCTCTCGCACTCACTCACTCACAGTGTCCACTGTGTCTCACAGGTAGTACGGTAACGCCGTTTATGTCGTGTAATTGGTGGTATGATGTCATCTACGCATGTTTATATCAAGTCATCTCTCATTGGCCGCCGTGGCGCTGGATTTGGTCATCGTTGCGTTGTCGTCGTTGTTGTTGCGTCGTTGTTGCGTCGTCGTCGTTGTGTCGTTGTTGTTGCGTCATCGTCGTTGTTGCGTCGTCGTCGTTGTTGTTGTATCGCCGTCGTCGTGGTGTCGTCGTCGTTGTGTCGTCGTTGTGTCGTCGTTGTGTCGTCGTTGTGTCGTCGTTGTGTCGTCGTCGTCGTTGTTGTTGTGTTGGCTCCGTTCGTGGAAGCGTTGTCGTTATTGTGTTGGTTGCGTTCGTTGAAGTGTCGTCGTCGCACTGTTTGTTGTTGATGTGTTCGTTTGTTGTGGCGCCCGCTGTTGTCGTGGTGGTTGAGTTGGCAGTGTGGGTTGTTGCAATCTTTTGTGTGGCCTTTGTCATCCGTCGCCAATGGGGGGTGGCTCGTTCGTTGCACTCAGCTGGAGTCACAGTCCACATTGGCCACTTAGTCGCACTCAGCAGCTGAGACTTTCTCGTGGCCGTTGGCTTGCACGTGGGCGGCGTTACATTGTTCCACACATGTTTAGACGAAAATCATAAACTTCTGTCAATGTGTCAGTTTTTTTTGCTGCACAGCCAGTGATGGCTTCGCCAGTCAGCCGCGCCGCGGCAGGTGCACGATGCTGAGCCGCCGCTGAGCTGTTGGTCGCGCTGGTGGAAACCATGAATGCCCGCGCTCGCTCCCCCACAACGCGTGTAACTTCCGGAGGACATAATAGTTTGGACGTCGCGGGCCGTCACTTGGCCCCGGTATCCAAGGTGTGGATGTATCCTTTGAGTCCGCGGGCTCGGCATGCGATCAAGATTTTGTACGTACTGAGCGCTGTCTCGACCCTCGTGGACATCATCATGTTTAGTGTGAACACACTCATCATTTCAGCTTGGGATGAAGAATCTGCGGCTGGATCTCTTCCATTTTTGGCGGGCTTGTTCTCTGACGATTTTCCTCTGAAGCCGCATTCTTTCATAGTGGCATTGCTTTGTCTGTCGCCGTGGGTGCTGAATGCTTTTATGGACTGCTACCTGCTGCCATGGGCGTGTATTGTCAGGCACCAGAGCAGAACAAGCTTGGAATTAAAACTGCAAGCTCGTGTGTCTGCTGGGATACAGCGATACATGTTCTTGTACTTCACTCCTTTCTTGGTCGTCTGCGGTGGATTTGCATCATTTTTCACGTACCCTACCGTCTGGACAACCCTTCAGTTCCCTTCGATTGTAGCTCAGGTCTACCCCAAGGATGTGTTTTGGGTGTCGTGTGTGACGTCGTTTGTGGTTCTTGTTGGTGTCAATGCATCCAAAGCGGTTTGCTTAGAGGCCTTCAACACTGAACTTGCCCACACCCGTCCAACGGGTATCACATTGACCCCACGTGCAACCACGGCGGCCTCGGCCACATCTGAGCGAACGAGTGATGAATCACTCGTACCTCAGCCAACAGCGTAAAGAACCATGCACAAGCGACAACTGTGTGGAAGTGCCGCCAAGCAAGCACCTTGCCGGACGACATACCCGCTGACAATCTGACAACGACTAGCATTACTTGAATCCTTTGACGTGTCCACACTCAGCATTGCATAGCCAGGCCCGCACTGCATTGCTGCAATTCATTATTATTTTGAGTGTTCAAGAGGCAGCTAGCTGGTAAGCTGGCTCAGGACATTGAACTGTGCGTTAAGTTTACGACCTCGCTCAAGAACATTGATTATGCATGTATGTCATGTACATGTGTGTCAAACGTCTGACTCCGGCGGTGCATGAAATCCGCACTTCTGTGCTCGAGTAAAGTCAATGTAGCATGTATGGCTAGCAACTGGCAACTGGTGCACCGCTAAAAATCAAAACCACTTGACATGCTGCACGCACCACGCACCGTCACGTACGTATGTATGTCCCCCACCGCTATGGTTGTGGGAAGTCAGTGTCCGATTCTATCTCCCATTTTACATACCGTACACTGCACGATTTTTAAACTCCGAAGGGTTTTATAGCTTCGTAACTATTCATAGCACAAGCGAACAGTACATAGGAATTGGAAACGGGAAAAGCGGAACGTCGTTGTGCTGCCGTAGTTGGATGGGTGGTGGTTGGTGCCACGCTGTCATCCATCATTCATTCATCCGCTCTCGTCTCACTTTCACCATCATCATTGTTGCGCTCGCCGTCCAGCAGCTCAGCAACCCATCATTCACTGCCGTGTTGGCTTTCCGTCTGCCGTCTGCCGTCCGTCCACCGAAGTTCGCTGCGAAGTTCGCTGCGAAGTTCGCTGCGAACGAAGGTCGTTGTGCGTTGTCATTCATTGCCATTGTCGTTGTCGTTCGGTGGGAAGTAAGCACACCCCACGTTTTCAAAGGGGAAATCTCTCGCTCACGCCATGGCGAGCGACGATGGGGGAGGGCGGCACGCTGTCGTGTGGTGTTGCGTTGGCGTTGGCATTCATTGGCGTTGGCGTGGACGTTGTTGTTGAAGCGAGTAAAGCATTACCTCGTGACATCGGTTTGGACGTCGCAGGCCGTCACTTGACCTCGGTATCCAAGGTGTGGATGTACCTTCTAAAACGCTCCGCCCACGCACTCCGAATGGCGACGAGGACATCGCTGTACTCGAGCAAGTTGGTGCTGATGTTGGTGTGGGTAAGTGCACTCACCGTCGTCGTGGCGTGGCGTGCTGGTAATTGCACGAACGTTCAGAAGTTGTGTGGACGGTGGCTTGTTGTCATTGTGTCGTTGGTGGTGTGTCGTGGTGTGTCGTGTCGTGTCGTGTCGTGTGCCACAGACAGCGGAGTGCGTGCGGTTTCGAGTTTGGTCGTTGTTTTGTCCTGTCGGTCGCGTGATGTTACGTCGCGTCGCGTGGATTGGTGCTAGGTGCGCCGATTCGTGTCGTATCTCTCGATTATTAGACTGTTGCTGCAATGAGTCCGCGCCCCTTTCTTTCTTTTCATTTTTGCTCAGAATGGCATTTCACCGGCTTTTCCCCGAGTGAACGGTAATTGGCGCCGCTCGCCAGGACAGCGACGGTTCATGGTGACAACATCATCAACCGGAGGCCGTAGGCGCCACCGGGTTGCCACAACTGCTTAGCACAACTTGCTTTTGTCCGCAGCCATTGTTTGGCACCATGGCCACTTCCAATATGATGTGGATCTTGGTGCACCAAAATGGACGCACCAAACAGTATGAGCATTCCGCGGCTATGTTCGACAAAAAGCAGGCACTCAATGCCTACAAACGCGGCTCCAGTTTCCGGCCGTCTTCATTGTATGAAATAGCAGTGGACACACTGGCCTACCGACCTATGAAAACTTACCGGGCAAACGCAAAAATGAAGTCATATTTCACCAACATCGTCCACCCATCCCTTGTTCGGCGTGCAGCGTCGTCTAAGACAAGGGAAGTGTCATTGTCAAATAGCTCTGAAACGAGTGAACCGAAAATAGCACCACGTCCAACACAACATGTCACTGACTCAGATCCAGCACGCACACCAGCAGAAGAGCAAACCGACCCTCCAACCAACGCTGCCGCTGGAGCCAGCGCACCGTTCTTTAAGCCAAATTTCGCAGTCCTTCGCAAAATTGCTGAAATTGCCCTGAATAGATTTCTCAAAAAATGGTTCGTGGATGTTGATGCAAGCCACTTCCTGAACAGACAGGATGACGGTGGAGACGAAACCGACGCATCGAACCAAATCACGTTCCGCCGAGGAATGCAAGTCGAGGTTCACATTGTAAGATCTGTTGCGCGAGACCCGCTCACCGGAAAAGTCACTTCTTCGATTGTGGCTGCACCTCGCGTACAAGTTGACGCACCATCTAGGAGGAGAGTGATGACAACCGACAGCTTGTTCAGCGTCGACGACAGCAGTATGGACAATGAGCCGGGGTCTTTGGACTGCGATGACGGTGAAAGCAGCTCCGGTGAAGAGAGCACTTTTGAAACCACCAGTCAATGGGTTCTCGGTCGGGTGACCCGTGTGGTACCAGCTGGGGCTGACGGTGACACCGTATCGTACGATGTTCAGATACTGACTCAACTCGATGACGACCATGATGTGAACAACGATGAGCCTGTGCCAAAGTATGGTGAACGCAGTGCGAGTCGCCAAAATTCGCCCTCTGCCAAGCCACGCGGTCGAGCGAGGTCCTTCAGAGGAGCAGATACTGTAGTGACACTGAAATGCGTAGGTGGGCACGCCTTGCGCCTGCGAGCAATCCGCTTTAAACCTGAGGCTCTCAAAGAACTACTGCAAGCTCAAGGCCTAGACTTTCCATTGTCCGTGGAATCTGGTTCCGTGGGCCGGATACGTGTGTACGCACCTTGGAAAAACCTGTGGAGTGGACAATGGAAAGTTCACTTGGAGGACGTGCAGATCGTCGTCAAACTCACAAAAGATGCAGCACCCGTGCCCGTGGGAGCGTCACCGGGCAAACCCGTGGCGCCCGTCGACCAGGGTACGGGCCACAAAGAGAAAAAGACCCACATGTTAGAAGACGAAGAAGCTGCAGCCAAGGCTGCCCTGGATGTGGACAAAGACGGCAAGCGGCGCCCGGACAAACATTGGTTTCGTCGATGGGTCAACAGCAAAGTTCAGCAAGTCAAAGACAACGTTCTCGGTGCGTGTCAAGGTGCCTTTGTCGAGAAATTGCGCGTGTCTTACTCGTTTACCATGCTGCTGCGACAGGTCGATTGGTTAAAATTGTGAACAACATGGTGTTTACTTTGGATCGGTTACACATTCGCTGTGAAGACTGCATTTCGACACCGCCGGAAGGCATGACCGCTCAGACCTTTGGCGTCATTTTCACTCAGATCGTGATGAACACAGAGGTAGTGCAGTGTCCTGCATTTCCTATCACGCACTTGGTTAGTTCACAGCTGGCTTTTCCCGTGTGAAGGTACGAGACGACAATAGTGTTGGAGACCAGGAAGCGCCGGAGCCGGAGCCCGAATCTGTCGCAGACACGAACGATAAAGAGCCCGGTGGCAGCAGTCAGAAACACCGTAATCGAACTTCGCGGCGAAAGCGCCGCCATCGCAAAGGTGTCTCGATATTAAAGCATGTGGAATTGCGTGGAATTGGGGTTTATATCAATGTGTATCCACAAGTTCGTGCGCTTTTGTGTGTCTCAAGACAGTTATGCTGTTACGTAACAGTTGACTCGCACTGTGTAGGCCACAGGCGCACGCTACCGTCATCAATTCGACACCTTGTGCACAGACTATCAGCGTTTACGAGCTTTCATGTCTCGACCTTGTTTTTCCATGCACGACGTTGCACGTGATCATGGAGATGATTGGGGGCAATACTGGTCCAACACAACCAACGAAGGCCACGCGCAAAACACCTCCCTCGTCCACGCGCTCACTCGTCGATTAGTCAACGATCCTGTGCTTCCTATGGAGCTGACTGAAGCATCTCTCGATCTTCCTCGGTACATACTGGTTGTTGATCCAGCCAGAGCAGTGAGTATCAACTTGCACTTTCGTTCAAAACCGTCTGCACCAGACTCGAGAGTGTCCGGCAAAGAAGTCGATCCTACTACTGGTGCAGATGCCGCAGATGCGCAGTCACCGACGTCAGATTCCCGTGTACAACAAGGGGGCAAATCGTCGAAAGGAGCCTTGCATGTCTCTGTTGATGTGCCGCCGCTTCACATCGAGTTGGATCGACAACAACTTTACTCACTGTTGTCACTGGCGAACGCATTGTCTACCTTTAAAGTGCACGCACAGTTTCGAAAATTCAAGCGACGATGGATCATCGCACAAGACCGCTTGCGACGCTACGACATTGAGCAACGTCAGCGCGCGAGCCGAATGGCGAAACAGAAGCGCGCTTTTGAAGGGTCGCATCAGGAGCCCGCATCGGCTGTTGAGAATGTGCATGTTTCGAGTTCAGCTGGGCATGAGACGGAACAAGAAGACGCCACCACTGCTGGTAGGAATGACACAACACGAACGCCCCAGTCATCGCGGTATTCGCTTGGAAGGCCAAGGGATGCTGCAAGCTGTCAGCGATGGTGGAGATACATCATCAACTGCGTCATCGAAGTCAAAGTCAAAGAGGACCTCAAAAAGAGATCTTGGCTTCGACTTTTGCGTTCGATGGCCCAACGAAATGCTTACATCCAAGCTTACACCATTAAATGGTATCTGATGTCCGGCGGCGATGTTACCGGCGTGCGTCTGTTCAAAGACCCGTTGTTGTGGACATTTGCGGACACGATGCAACAGCTTCAAAAGCACCATATTGCTCAGCAATCAGGTGTGAGGAAAAATCTGTTTGGTCCACAGTCAAGACATGTCGGTTTACGTGCGGACATCGAAAAAGTGATCGCGCGTGTGGAAGCAGATGACTGTTTGTCTGCACACGCTATTTTGGACTTCCGACGCATCGCACGACGAAACGCGCAGCGGATGAAGCGGCGTGTTGAGGTTATTGAAACCAACACACAAGCTGAACTCGACAAATTGGCCCTGTCTAACATCAATGCCGAGATTCTCAAGAGCCTGACAAGGCGAGGTGAATTTGCAGCAGGTGTTCGCAGCGGAGAACGTAAGGACGTTCAGTCCCAACCACATGCAGTCAATCGATCGACACCAGTGGACGCGGCACAGCAAGGCATACATCGGGCAACTTCCTCCAGTACCGAAAAGGCAGATGATACTGCTGAGGCTGTAGAGGCCGCTGCCACCGCCGCTGTTGAGAAAGTCCCCCTTCCTCAACTTAAGTTTGGGCTTCGATTTCAACAAATTGCAATTCTGCTTCGACCAGAGCAGGATTACGTATTGGCAGCCGAGCAACAGCGGCGCCAAAACGCCGCAAAGACTGCTGCAGCCACAGCGCGATTTGAGGGTCCAACGCAGGCACGCGACGAGACTCGCACAAATTCATTTTGCAGACCGATTTTATGCGTTGTATTCGATGAAGTCTCGTTTCGGTTCTTGAAGCAAACCAGCGGTTTGCGCCTGCACACTTCACTGCGACATTTTTCAGCAAGGGATGTCGGATCAAGCGGTAATGGTGTGGCACTTGCACGATGTGAGCGGTACCGCAAGTGGCGTTCATTTCAAGAATCTGATGCCCGGTCTTCGGGCAGTGATCCTCCTGTGACTAGTTGCGAACCATATGGTGGTGGATGGTTGTTCCAGGAAGACCACCGCAGCAATGATACTTCGAATGTTCTCAGCGTCGACATTGAATACCCTCCACTGGATGGGAACTCTCGTGTCAAAATATCTGCCGTGCTCGCCCCTGTGCGTGTACAATTGTTGCCCACACCGTTGGCCCGAATATATTTTGAATTTTTTCAAAGTCAAGCTGCGGGGCTTAACGTTGTGCTAGAGCTGATTTTGAAAAAGTTACAGCAGATACGTGCGAGAATAAAGCAGGCCAAAAGCGATGTCTCCATACAACAACACGATCGGAATTCAATCGCAGCCAAGAAAGGCATTGCACTCGATTGCAAAGTGGAGAAAGTTTCTCTTGCAGTGCCTGTGGGCGCGTCCGATGTGTTTGTTGTAGGATCTGCTCCATACGTCGCTGCGGATAGGCAACGGAATTCGGCTGCACTTCGTGAAGCAGATGTCGTCGTTTTGCACGTTGAAAACGCATGCTTGCGCACTCGGCATGTGCATGATAGGGTCGCGAATCAGAACGATGCCGGCAATGCTGGTTCTGCATGTTTAAGTCACGATACTGATTCCGAATTTGTGGATACGACGAGTCGCTCTGGGTTTGAGAGTGGGGATGCGGTATTGGCACTCGATGTGGATTCTGTGACAGCGGAGTATCAGACGATGAATCTAGACTCCTCCGCTGGCTTCAAAGCAAACGAGAGTCAACGGATTGTGCAACCGTTTCAAATCAAGTGTCGCGCAACGTATCAGCAATCCCCAATCCGCGTGTCTCTCGAAATCGACAAGTTTGGCCTTTGCTTGCCGTTGGCTGAAACGAAAGCGGTTGTCAAAGGAATCGTTGCCAGTGCCGCGCAGGTAGCACTGGCCGGAAACTTGCTCAAGTTGTATGCGATTCTTAATCGTCTCCACGGATATGGGCGTACCTTGTCCATCGAAACGTCAAGCCACTGTGAGGCCATGAGTGCTTTCGCTAGTTGTTTCGATTCTCGAGCAATCTTTCCCCACGTCAGCAACTCACGAAGTGACACCCACCACAATATGTTCCTGCTTCACGTACAACGCATGCGAGAAATCATAGAACAGCAACGAGAGGCAAAAGAGCTAGTTGACGCATTCGGCACGTCTGAAACGTTGCCTAACCAAAGTGATCCCACTGTTGTTCCTGAACGTACAAAGTCTGTCGATCCGTCAGCGTCACCGGGCGGTCGTTTGCCGAACGTGTTGGACTGGGACACGTCACATGCGAAAATTAAAATGACGCGAACCCAGGAGCGGCAGAAAGAAATTCTTCTCGTCCGTAGACACCTTGGTTGGAGCTTAGATGACGTCAACGAAGTGTCGGCGGTGCCAGTGGTTGTCATGTCCGTTGTTGTTCACGATGCTTCGATAACGCTGGCATCATCGAGTACAAGCTCTTCTCTGACACTACAACTGGAATCCATTGAAGTTGGCACCACGCGGCGAATGTTTGACGTAGAAACAACAGCAAATTTGCGATCACTGAAACTTTACGTCCGCAAAGCGACGGCGTCGAACCCTGCAGAGGAAGTAAATATCTTGTCTTCCGGTTCGGGCGACACCAATGCTCTTCGGGTCCGGCTCTGGCAAGCGAACGCACTTTCTGATCGGTATTTGTTTTGCGGGGACGAGCTCGCAGCTGAAAGTATTTTCATCAACGCCAAGGATCCCTCCGCTGATCGAACCGTCAGTACACACTTCAGTGCATTCTGCGGGTACGTTGACGCTGATGTTGCCAGCATTGGGCACGCTTTGATGTCAGAATTGATTCAAGATGACGAAAACAGTGATGGCTCCAAGTTCGACGCAGCGCATCATGGAAACGCGGTTGACCCACCATCCAGCAATATCGAAGTAAACGATATCGACAGTGCGGACGGTCGCAACAAAGCCAGCAAATCATCGAGTATGTTCAACGCATTTCAAGCTTATCAATGGCATCAAAAAGCAATTGTCTTAGTTAGATTTGATTCCCTGGCGTTGAATCTGCTTGATGCCGAGCAAAAAACCGTGGCAACGTTGCATATGCACGATCTTTGGACAGTGATGATTGCTCGAACAGTTAACCTCGAAAGCAGATTGTTACTCGGTGACTTTCTCGTAACGGCCCCATTGTCGGAACCGAACATGTCGAGCTCAGAAAGGCAATTACTCGGGCCTCCAGAAAGAGACAATCACCGTGCCAGCGAGCGAACCGCGGCATGGCAATTCCCAAACAACCCGTTACTAGGGGCAACGGTTCGGTACTCGTATGGCAATGCAGAAGTCCCAGCAAATTGCACAGTGCGTGCAAGGCTAGGAACACTAGAAGCCCTTTGGGTCGACTCAATCATGTATTCGATTGCGCGAGAAGTTAACGCGTTGGGTCAATCACTAAATGGGGCTAAGACCTCGTTGCCAAAATCGCCAGAAGGGCCTCCAACAAACATTGAGGAACCTCCCATCCGCGCAAGTGCTGCGTATCAGCTGCTGCAGTCGAAAGTTGGGGAGTTGCAGTCCCAGGTGCAAAGTTTGTTTCAACAATTAACGAAATGGGAGTTTGATGTCTTTATTTGTCGTCAAGAACTAAGGATTCCTTTGGATCCGGGAAGCTCCGCACGAATGGCTGACATCAAGTTGGAGAAGTTTCACGTTCAAACGCACACAACAGAACTGGAGTCAGACCTTGACGAAGCTGAAACTGTTGACGAAGACGCTCATCAACTGCCACTTCAAGTTGATTTGGTTCAAGCCATTGCTTCTTGGGCTGCTCGACATAACAATTTGCCATGGCAAATGTTTGTACAGCAGCTGCAAGAAGCGATCGAGAACCGGCACAAAATACAAATTGATAACGCTCTCCGAGCGCGACAACAGCGAATTGTTAAATTCGTCGGAACGTCTGCTTTGCGCAAACGTATCGTTGAGCTCTGTGACCAAGACGAACCGAGGGAACCACATAGAACTTACATGAGATTGAAACAGCAAATTCTGCGTGAGTTCCCGGCACAATCGTTTGCCCGACACAAAGAGGCAATCATGCATTTTTTGAAAGAGTCGCTGCACCACCACCGCGATGCTTCGATTCTGCGTGCCGCTCGCAGAGCCCAACAGGCTTCCGACAGTGAGATGTCTTTCCCACACGGCATATCCCTAGCACATGATACCAACCGTCGCGACTTGGAGCGCAACTGGAAGTTATTGGTTCAGCTATGGTGGCACGGGAGCCCGCTTTCATCGACGATTTCTGCGGATGAAGAATTGGATTCGATTTCGGTGAGCGATGACTCATCCACTTCAGTCAAAACCGCGACACTCTCTAAGGACGCCAGGACACAGCCATCCCGAGACGGCGCCCAGCAATCAAGTAGCATTTTCGATAGATTTGTCTGTTTGGAAGACAACGAGACCTTGCCTGCCCGGAAAGCAACCATTCGTGACTATCTTGAACATGGCACCGGGACTGGTGGGATTGACTCGTTCTCTGGCCATTTTTTCTGGGACGATGCCACAAAAGGAGTGCGGCAACGCGTTTTGTCAACGCCTTGTCAGTTGGAAGTGCTGACAACGCCATCTCTGGCTACCGACGAACGTGCGGCTGTTGTCCTAAAACCGTGGGGTGTCGAAAAGGCGCTATCCCCGTCGATCGTCGATCGACATAACCCAGCGGCAAAGACCTCAGTTCATGACAAACAACCGCAGTCAGAGTCAGATTGGGAGAACGAAGTAGCCCTGTCAGCGTGGCGGTTTTTGTGTGAGAGCGTTGATGACGTCGATAGCAGTGATGACGAAGACGACGACGACGACGACGACGACGACGACGACGTTGAAGGTTACCCTGGGGACACGGGTGAAGGCTTCAAACACGAGAAGGACGGGAATACGGCGAGTTGCCCGCGGCCGGATTACAGACAAAGCACCATTGGAATTGCAAATATCGTTGCTTCATTTGACAGAATTGATGCCGATTCCAATGATGGGTTTTCCACGTTGGACGCAAAATGGATGATAATCAAAGTTGCGAAAGGCTCTGTGCCTTATGGAAACTTTTATGGGTCCAAGGCTGCCGACGATGCATCAAAGGCCCGAAGCAAAAGGTGGGGCATAAGCTCGCGGAAAAACAGTGATATCTTCTCGCTGTTCAATGACGAGTCCAAAAGTGAGAGCCTGACATTTCAGCACTTTCAACACTACCTAAACAATATTCTACAATCCGAAAAGATCACTTCGACGGGGCAAATCCAGCTATTGGGCCCCGGCTATCGAACGGCGGAGAACTGCTCTCGTGAACTCCTGTTGGACACGCTACTGAATTACTTTGATCAGGACATGAATGGCACATTCAGTGCGCCAGAGCTGAGTCTCACTGTCAAGAGTATTGGAGAATCTGGGTTCTCTTCGGAGGAACTTGTGTACATGTTACAGTACAGTGCAGGGGTCCTCCAACTGAAAGCTTTCTTCGAGATGCAAGAGAAAAACATTGCAAACCGCTTGCTTGCAGAAGATGAGTGCGATTCGCAACAGTCGAGCCAGTCACCATCTCCATCGCGGCAATCCAGCGTCCACGATGCATCGAACATGCCTTTGGCAGCAACTTTGGCCGAAGCGTTGAGATTGAGCCCTGTGACCTCTGTTCTCGGCGGGCGGTATTTCTTCCATCTCAACACACTCCTGGCTGCCCGTCCATTTTACCAACATCTCCAAGGATCTACTTCAGATTCGGCTCATCATATCGACAAGGCGTTCTCGAGTTCACTTGGGGATGACAATACGTCAACCGAAAACACCGCTCTTAGTTCCATGGCATTCCAAGTCAAAAGCAGCTTATTAGCAGACTTTTTGTGGGCTGTGCTCGAAGGCATCGGACCTCCTGTCACGGAAACCGAGCTCGAGATGTTGTTCCGTTGCTTCTCGTCGGCATGCCCAGCTCCTAATGCACTGTCCAATAACGACGAGAACGAGAGCAAAATACATGCCGACTCTCAACACTCGAGTTCGTACAAAGACAGCGCCATTCCGAATACCCTGAATGTTTTGTCCGACACAGACGAAAGCTGTGGTGACACTGACGCGGACAGCGAATCTTCAGAAGAGCCGTCGAGCGACGATACGAGCTCAGACGAAAGTGATGATGTGGTAGCAGGGTCCAGCTTGTCTGGCTCAATTTCTGCGATTCATGTTCATGTCGGCGACATCGCTGCTGGTTTCGTGGCGAGTTGGCGGCAAGCTTCCGAGCGGAGCATTCACCTTGTTCAATTCCACGACTTCAAAATCCGCCTTAATCTGGTCTCACAATCT